>Ga0105248_10000515_pt1 | contig 43945 bp, 67 predicted proteins | sample KBSS34metaG_FD_81524 | JGI IMG/M metagenome (GOLD analysis project Ga0105248, IMG submission 81524) | Switchgrass rhizosphere microbial communities from Kellogg Biological Station, Michigan, USA - KBS S3-4 metaG | ecosystem: Host-associated > Plants > Roots > Rhizosphere > Soil | place...
CTACTGGTCGCGCCTGATGTCGGGCATCAAGGAATGGCCCAGCGACGAAACCCTTCAGCGATTGGGGCTTCGCAGGAACGTGTCCTACGAGTGGGTGCGCCAGCCACGTAGCAAGAACGCAACATTCCCGGCGTAATCTACACAGACACCACGGAAGGTGTTAAAGTATGTATCAGTCGCCCAAACAGGCGACGACTGCTGCCGGGTCGGTTACCCGGTTTTCCTAGGAAATCGCATCATGAAGAAGTCTTTCATCGTACTCGCACTGCTCGCAGCCTTCGGCGCTGCTTCTGCCGCCGAACTGGGTGTGGGTGTTGCCGGTGCAACCGGTACCTCGACCTCCAGCGGCTCCGTTGCTGCGGGTGGTCAGCAAGGCTCCGTGCTGTTTGGTGTCTCGGGTGGCACCCAGACCGCGACGGCTTCGGGCGCTGCGAACAACACCACGCTGGTGAACAACACGGGTGGCACCACGACTTCCAGCAACACGAACACCGGCACGGCCACGCAGACGGGCGGCTCGCTGGGCTTCGCAGGCCAGACCGGATCGTCCGGCGCGACCAACACCAGCGGCGCGTCGGGCAGCTTCAGTCTCCTGAAGGGCTTCGTTTTCGCCACCCCGTAAGCAGCACGACCAGTGAAAGCAACAGGGCCGGGGTCCGCAAGGCCCCGGCCCTTTTTAACAATAGGAATCCATCATGAAGAAACACCTCCTCGCACTGTCCCTGCTCGCTGCCTTTGCAGTCAACGCCCAGACCACCGTGGACTCCACCAGCGGGTCGAACTCGAATGCCGGTGCCCAATCGGGTTCCGCAGCGAACCTCAGTTCCCAGAATTCGGGCAACACCAGCGTGACCGCCACGGGCAACGAAGCCCAGTCCGGCAGCGTGTCCGATTCGCGTTCGGGTGCCACCAGCGGATCGCGTTCCGGTGCCATGGGCAATTCGGTCTACGTTGACCAGCGCGGCCCGGTATCCCAGACCGTCAACGCGACCAACAATCTCTCCGCGACCAACACCAGCAACGAGACGGTGAACTCCCATTCGACCGTGGACGGCCGCACCACGCAGGACCTGAATGTGCACAATTCCGGCGTAGTCGAGCAGCGGGCCAGCGGGGGCTACACGAACACGACCAATGAGAACATCAACTACTCGGGCACCACGACTGTCAAGAACGTCCCGAGCATTGCGATGTCTGGCCCTGCATCTGGGCCTTGCACTGGTGCGAGTGGTGGCCTTGGCCTTGCTGGTCCGGGCTGGGGTCTCGGACTTAACGGATCGGCTGTGATGGTCGATTGCCGCCTGCGCGAGAACACGCGGGTCCTCGGGATGGCCATGCAGTCCGTTGACTCCGGGGCCAACCCGCAGGAAAAGGGCGAACTGATGGTCATGTTCATGGACGCCGCCCGCGCGCTGTCCGAGTACAACAAGTCGATCTACGCTGCCGAGGTGAAGAAATAATGGCCTTCCCTGCACAAGCATCATTCCAGCACGGCAGCGTGAGCGCCGGATCATCCGAACACCTGTCCTTCGGCCAGAAGGCCGTCGGCCTGACGTTCAACGTGACCAGCGATCCCAACGTGGACGCGATCAAGTGCATGTTCGCCAGCATCATCGACCAGTTGCACATCCTGCGCCTGTCGATGGGCGACACCAACCCCGAAGTCGCGCGCATGCTGTCGATCGCGATCACCGAGGCACAGACCGCGCAGATGTGGGCGGTCAAGGCCGTCACTTGGAGGTACAACGAATGAAAACGAAACTGGGTTTCCTTCTGGTCCTGCTGCTGCCTACCGTGGCGTTCGCCACCGGGTTCCCCTCGTTCCAGTTGGCCGACACCGGGGAGGTCTGCTACTCGTGGGAGGGCGGGCACAAGTCGGCCGGGTCGTTCTCGCGCTGCCAGCCGGTGGTGCAGGTCGCCGTGCTGCAGCCGATGGCCCCGCCGCCCGCACCCATGGTGATGTCCAGCCCGGTGTGTCCGCCACAGGTCATCCTCGAACCGGAACCTCGCAAACACCGACCGATCCGCAAGCCCCGCCCCAAGGCGGTGTGCAAGTGACCAAGGCCCCTTCGGGGGCCTTTTTCATGCCCACTCGGGATGCTCCTCCCGGAGCTTGGCAAGGAACTCGGGATCGTCCTTGAAGCGCTCGATCAACGCGGCCTGCGCTGCCTCCTGCTGCATTGGCTCCCCCGCCGCCCGGGCGAACATGGCGTTGCCCGCCTCACCCTGCGTGGGCATGTGCCTCCAACCCCCGGAAAGGCCGGTCGGAGCCGCCGCTGCGGTGCCAGAACGGGCGATCCCGCCCCCCGACATCCCTGTAGGGCGTGAACCTCCTTCAACGCCTCCCAGCAGAGAATTGGCCCCATAGCTGCCAGCCAGCCCTCCGAGCCGTCCGGCCAGCGTGGAATTCAGCCCGGTGGAGGACAGGGCGCTGCCCGCCAGCGATCCGAGACCACCCGCCAGCGCGCCGCGCTTCCAGTCGCCACCGGACAGTCCCGCGCCCAACCCGCCCGTGCCAGCGCTGACGATGCCCCGCGCTGCCCACGATGGCATACCGGTCGCGCCTGCCAGCGCGCTGCCGCCCCAGCCGCCGAGGCCACCCGTCAGCGCCCCGATGCCAGCCCCCTTGAGGGGATTCTGGCCCTGCAGCGCGGAGGAGATGCCGCCCTGTGCCGCGCCGGACAACGCACCCTGCCCCCACGCCGGGAGACCTGCATACCAGCCCTGCAGGGACCCCAAGGTGCCGCCCAGTCCTCCGGACCCGGCTCCAGCGGCAGTTCCAGTTGCACCGGCTCCTTCGGCAGCAGTGATGCCCGCCGCCCCTCCCGCACCCGCACCCATGCCTGCCAGCGCGGTGCCCCCGAGGAACCCGCCCCCGAGGACCAGCGCCGCCATCACGGCATCCTGATTCTCCTGAAACCAGTTGCCGGTCTCCTTGGCGTGGTAGCCCACCGGGGCAGTGACCGGATTCAGCTTGCCCGTGCCGTCATCGAGGTAGAGGGTGCGCGCTGCCTGCCGGACATCGCCCGTGGGTTGCCAGCCGCCCGACATTCCGCTGATGTAGTGGTAGTTCTTCAGCTTGTCGTTGAGGTCAGCGTACAACTGCTGGGCATCCTTGCCCCCTTGGGCCATGGGATCGAGGTTGTAGCCCGACGTGTCGTAGCCGATCTGCGCGGCAAGGCCCTTCAGGGGTTCGACGTTGGATCGGTAGCGGCCGAACTCGTCCTGCCCCTTGTAGGGGTTGTAGGCCCCGAGGAACGCCGAGGCCCCGGTCAGGTCGGCACCCGCGTGCCCTGCGCCCAGCGTTGCCCCCAGCATCAACTGGTCGTTCGCCGACTTGAGGTCGTAGCTGGGTGCGCCCTGCACGGCCTGCGTAGGCAACTTGCCACCGAAGTCGGTCTTGAAGATGTTGTTGTAGGACGCGCTGGGGTCGGCCGCGAACTGGCCTTGGTTCGCGTAGTTGATATAGTCCGACATCCCGGGCATGGCCTACTCCTCGAAGAACTTCTGGTGCGGGTCCTTCTTCGCCCGGTCGCGCAATGCCGAAACCATGGTTTCGGTTTGGCGCTTCTTCTTTTCCTGCTTCGGTGCCCAGCCGGTCTTGCGCATGGTGCCGTAGACGTAGGAGTCCCGCTGGTCACCGGACAGGCCCTGTGACCGGGCCTGCTTCATCAGTTCCTGTTCAAGCGCCTTGGGCATGTCAATGCCTTTCTCTCGGGTTCATTTCACGCAACAGGCGCGCAACCATCATGCTGCGCGCTGCCTTGGCCCGGTCATCGAGGTCAATCTCGGGCCGGTAGCCGAACAACTTGTTGGAGATTTTCTCCGCTGTTGACCACTCGGGCTCCCCCTTGTAATGCATTGGCATGGGCCGGTTTGGCTGGGCGTTGGCCTGCGCATACATCGTCGCCAGTGCGGGGTTCTCCGCGAACACCGGCCTGACGATGGGGTCCAGCTTGTCTGACGACATGAGGTTGGAGGCCAGCCACGCGCCCATCTCTCCCTCGCCGTAATTGATGGGCTTGGTCGTCTTGGAGGCTTGGAAATCGCGGGGCGTTTCCCCGCCAGCCACGGCGCGGTCGGTCTTGTTGAATTGCCGCCCGAGGTCCAGCGTCGCCAAGGGGTTGTTGCGGTAGGGGGCCGTGAACCGGCTCGGGTCCGTATCACGGCAGCCCTGATGCTGCAGGCCATGGAGCAACTCGTGCGTCGTGGTCGTCGTCATCTGGCGGGGGTCCCACATCATCCCGACCTTGGCCTTGTCTTGCTTGGGGTAATACGCACCCCGCACTCCAAGGCCCAAGGGGCTGCTGGTGAACTCCACCGGGGATGTGGCGTCCTGCACGGTCGCAGCGTACTGCGGGCGGTTGCGCAAGGCGGCAATGGTGGCGTAGGTCGCATCCACGCGCTCCTGCGCATCCTGCTTCCAGTCAGGGCGCGTCAACGTGCGGGCGGCATCCTCCTCACGCGGATCGACCGTGTACTGAAGCGGCATGACATCACCTCAAACCGCAGCGCTCGGCCTTGCGTCTGGCATGCTGGCGACAACGCCAGTCGTCCCCGCAGGCACGCTTGTCTCGCCAGTAGTCGCGCCGGTCGTAGAACTGGCACCAAGCCGGATAGCGGTCCTGCCGATACTGACCCTGCTCGCGCAGGTATTCCCGCTGGGCAGCGCGTTGCTCACGGGTGGCGTCCTCGACGGACTGGGGCGTCGGCTGGGCATTGGTCGCACCAAGGGTGAAGCCCAGCGCCATGACGATGTAATGAGCGAACTTCATCACAACCTCCAGACAACGGTTCCTGCGAGGGCAGCGAGCACGCAGAAGGCCAATCCGGCTGCCAGCAGGTTGAACCGTGGGGCACTGGGCACGCCGAGCGTCACCAAGACGAACAGGACCAGTGCGACGACCAGAAGGATAACGGTGAGGATGTTCATTTCCGGTTCCTCAACATCTCGATGAGCATGGCAGCGCGCCGCGCCTCCGCGTCGGCGTTGGGGGGCTTGCCATAGCCGGAGAAATCGGCTTGGCTCATGGTGCCCGGAGGAGCACCGCCCATCGGCGGCATGGCCCCCATCGGAGGAGCACCACCCATCGGAGGAGCACCACCCATCGGCGGCATCCCACCGGGCGGGGGACCACCGGGCATGCCGCCACCGCCCCCGCCTTGTTGCTGAAGGATGGCGATGGCCCGAGGGTCACCTGCAGCGGCCATGGCTTCGAGGTTCTGCGGATTCCCACCGCCCATTGGTATCGGCATGGTGTTCTCCTAGTTGACGCTGGGTTGATCGTGGCCGTTGCCCACGAGGGCTGACGCACTGGGCATCATCGGCGGATGTGTCTGCTGCTGCTCCTGTACCTGCTTCTGGATGTTGACCAGCAGGGTATTGACTTCCGCCCACGGCTGTCGGGACAGCACGGTGGCGATGTAGTCAAGTTCCTTGGGTTCAAAGCTGAGATGGATCATGCGTTCTCCAGTTGGGTAATGCGGCGAATGAGGTCCTGCACCTGTACAACGGTGGCGGCGAGGATGGGGCGGTCCAGCACCAGCGCGGCCTTGGGCTTGCCCTCGTCGTCCACGGCGTTGATGTCGCCATAGACCGCCTTGGGCATGACCTCGACCAGATTCTGCGCCGAGAAACCCCAGTTGGACTCGCTGCCCTCCGGGGCTTCGGTGTAGCAGAACTCGATGGGCCGGATGTCCATGTAGGCGTCGGTGTCGGCTTGGAGGGTGGCGATGCCGCGCTTGATACGCTCGTCTGACGCCATCTGGAATACACCCTGCAGACTGGCATCGACCCACAGTTGCGTACCCGTGCCGGCAACGTAGTTGATATTGAACACGTTCGGGCCGGGGGTCGTGTTGATGCCCGGCTGGCACCCATAGCCGTAGCGCATCGACATCGAGCCGATGTCGGAAATGGTGCCGATGACGGCCGTATTGGCGTGATTGACGACTTCCAGTGAGCCATTCGCATTGTTGAGACGGATGTACTTGAGCGCCCCGTTGGCATTGAACTGCATCGTAGCGAACGCCGCCGAACTGGCAACGACCAGCGCAGGGACAGCCGGTGTAGAGATACTCAACTGCCCAGCGACCGTAGTCGGCCCGTTGAACTGGATATTCGAGTTGAATCGAGTGATATTGATCGGCGTGCCCAAGTAGGCACCAGTGTCCGAGTAGCTGTTGAGGACGAAATTCGAGCCGGCGTTGCTTCCGGTCTCGTTCTGCTCGTTGCCCAACTGCATGACCCAGCGGTTGACGGAATTATTGAGCCCATTGATGTTGTTCTGTGTCGCAGCACCAAATTTGTTGAGGTTCAATTGGGCGTGACCACCGAATGTGGCACCCATCGAGAGCGCAACGGTCGGTGTCCCATTGACGTAGACGTTTCCATCCGCAGGCGAAAGACCGATACCTGCCGCCACCCCCGTCCCGGTTTTGGACGTAACAAGCCGACCCAACCCGTCCGCCGACATGGAAATGACGAATTGGCCGAAGTTAGCTGCGGTGGACGGGGCATTGATCAGCGCCAACAAGGAACTGCCGTTGACTGCCGTGCGTGGATTGAGACCCAAGCCAGTCTGCGATGCGACCCCAGCCTCCCAGTTCATCACCCTCGCACCCTGCGCCGCCCAGTACATCGCGGACGCCGAAGGGCGGTACATCCCCAGCCCGACCTCGGAGGCGAAGGCCAGCCCCGGCGCGTTGACCGTACCGTCCTGCAGCTTGAACGGGCCGGTCGGACCCAGCAGGCCGTCGCGCGTGAGGACATTGTTCAACTGGGCGGCGATGTCGCTCATCGTCCCGTTGGCCCACGCCGAAGCAATCACCGTGTTGGTGACCACCGGGTTACCGGCCGGAAGGGTATAGACCCCTGATCCATCACGCGGCATGTTGTTCTCCTAAAACGAAACTCAGTTTCCCTTGTGGCGCTGGTATGCCTTGGGCAACGCGCGACCACCGACCTGACTGCCCAACTGGGCCGCTGTGAACGGCAGGTTCTCGAACGCTGCGTTGACCCCGGGGACGCCCTTGGCGACAAGGCCCTGCACCGGACGACTGTACGCCAGATTGGCCCCGGCCCACAGGGCCGCTGTAGCGGGGTCCAGATAGAGCGCCCCCAAGCTGCCCGGAATCTGCAACGCCTTGCGCAGGATGCCCATGTTCTTTGATGGCGGGGTGGAGATGACTTCCAGCCCATGGCGGGTCAGGTCCCCGGTGCCCACGCGGGTTTGCTCGCCGGATCGGAACATCTGCAACGGGTTGAACCCGCCCACCGTACCCTCCGACCCCATGGCCTTGCTGGTCGCCTTGTGGATCGGCACGTAGTTGCGATAGGCCGCGTCCGCTGCCTTGAGCTTGTCCATGGCGTCCAGTGGGGCACCTTGGGTCGGAGCCACGCGATCCCGCAGACGATCCTTGAAGATGCGAACGGCTTCAGCATACTGCTTCGACTGGGCATCTGCTGCCGGCCCGGTATTGGCACGAATCACGCGGCCCAGTTCGGAGTCCAGTTCCTTCCACTGCTTCCCATCGAGCGCGCGCCATGCGCTGCCGCCCTTGCGCAGGATGTCGTTCTTGAGCGTCGTCAACTGCCGGATGTTCTCGGGGTGCAACCCTAGAATGTTGGAGTTGATGTCCGCCACGGCATCGTTGACTGCGAAGTGCTTTCCGAACGCAGGCACCTCCAGATGCGGTACGACCTCCTCGTAGGCACCCTTGATGAATGCCTTGCCCTGCGCGGCACCACGGTCGCCCACCTCCGTGACGGTCTTTCCGATGGGTTCCAGCCCTTCATTCAACGAAGCCCTGTTGAAACCTTCTGCCATGCGATCCCGTGCACGCTGGACCGCACCGCCGATGACCGGGCTGTAGGTCAACCCCTCCTCGGCCTTGGAGACGCCACGCCCCATCATCGCGCCATAGGTTGGCATGACACCCTTTTCCATCAGCCCCTTGGCTGCATCGCTCATGACCGGCTGGACACCACGCTGGGCAACACCACCGAACCCATGGCCCACCCCGGCACCGAAGCCGCCCAGACCCGCTGCAAGACCGATGTCCTTCCAGTCACCACCCTCGGCAGCGACCTTGCCGCCTTCGTAGGCGGCGTTGGTGCCCACTGCGGCAGCGGCCGGGCGGAACGCCCCCAGCGCCTTGGGCAGCAGGGTGGAGATGCCCGTGGCGGTCTTTGCCAACGGTCCTCCGGAGATGGCCCCCTCGGAGAACAGTTCACCGGCAAAGCCCGGCGTGCCCAAATCGGGGCGACGCTTCTTGTAGTCCTCGACTTCCTGATTCAGTTGCTCGCGCGGGGCACGGTCCACAAGGTCCAGCTTCTGGCCCCCGACCACCAGCGGGTTCGGGTCCCAGTTGGTATCGTCCGGCGTCATGCGCTGGCCCATGATCTTGGCCCCGCCGACCGCACCCTCGTAGAAGCGCGGCGCGGCCGTGCGGATGTCCTGCTCCACCTGTTCCGGGTTGGACTTGTAGCCCTCGGCCGTGATGGTGCCTATCTGGGTATCGATGTCGCCGCCCAGACTGGTCAACGCCTTGGGCAACGCCTTGGGTGCAGGAGCGTACTTGGACCATGGACCCTCATCCGCATCAGCGGCTGATATTTCTATGCGAACAGGGTTGGCGTTGGTGGACCCACCGCGCTCGGCGTTGGGGTCCGCGTACTTTTCCCATGGGCCGCTCATTGCTTGCTCCAGTTGGCCTTGTTGGCGCGACCACCGGGACCGGGCGTATAGCGGTAGCCATCCTCCACGGTGGACAATCCATCGGCGGGTTGCGCTGCCCCTGCAGGCGCTGGTGCCGCGCTGGCCTTTGCTGCCGTCTTGGGCAACGCCTTGGCGATGTTGTTCTTGTTGAGCGCGCGCAGGGCCATGGCTTTTTCCAGCGAGTCGGGCATTGCCTCGATGGACTTCTTCATGGTCGCCATGTCCGCGCCCGCGCTGATCCTCGGCTCGCCCTGCTTGGCAACCTCGGCCTGCACGGCGCGGTCGGTATCGATTTCCTTCTTGAACGGGGACTCCGTGCCGGGGATGATCTGGCCGGTACGCTTGTTCACCAACGCATTGACGTTGGGGTCGTAGTCGATGTCCTTCGGGTTCTTGGCAATTTCCTGCCGCCGAAGAATCTTCATCTTGGCAAGCGCCTCGACGCGCTCGCCCCAGCGCTCCCACTCGTCATCGGTCGATGCCGCGTTAGGCATCGTGGCCTTGATCCGCTTCATCTCCTCCTCGTTGATGGCCTTGCCCGATGCGTCGTACAGTTCGGTGTTGACGTACTTGCCCATGTCCGAGTGGAAACCGGCGCGCGAAGCCGCATCCTTGTCCGCCCACGCAACCACATCCGACTTGCCCCAGTTGGTCGGCAGCACATCCCCCAGAAAACTCGAAGGCAGGCCCCTGCGCCGCGCACGCAGTTCCTGCAACGTGGTCAACTGCGTGCCCGCCGCCTCGATGTCCTTCTGGGCTTGCTCGCTGGGCTTTTCCGGTGGCGACTGCTGCTGCGCCCGCAGTCTGGGGTCGGTCGTGGGCGCGGTGCCCGCAGGCTTGACGTAAGGCTCGGGTACCGGACGATCCTTGGTCAGCGCCGTGGTCCCGGACCTCATGCGCAACTGGCCGGGCATCTGCTCGGGCGGCATGGTCTGTTCCCCGGCGGGCGTCAGCGGGAAATTGAGTGAGTACGCGCGGCCGTCCGGGTGCGCGTAGATCGTGGCCCCACCCTTGTCCGAGAGCTTCGAGTCCTGAAAGCCGCTGGTGCCCTGCTTGCCCAGCAGGGCCTTGTGATAGTTGGAAGTCTCGGTGAACGTGCGATCCGCCTCGAAAGCCTTGCGACGCTTGTCCTCCGCTGCCAGCGCCCGGGTCAGTGCCTCCCCGGGTGCCTTGGTCATCTGGTACTGGAGAATCTCGTCTGCCGACTTCGCCATCTTCGGGTTGCGGTACATCTTCGCGATGGCAGCGCCCGTGTCGGCAACCGAAGGGTCCTTGCCGGGCACGTAGTTGGCTTCCACGAGATTCCCACCTGCAAAGCCTTTGTTGCCCGGCAGGGACTCGTAACCGCCCGGCGTTGCCTGCGGAAACTCCTGCATCTGCTTGACCGCATCCGCCACCTCGGCCTGACTGAGCGCGCCGCGCTGCGCGTTCATGGCCTTTTCCTGTTGCCCAGCCGTGAAATCGGCAACCAGCGGGGAAAGGGCCTGTGCCGCCTGCCCCCAGCCGCCACCGATGACCCGGCCCGGGATGCGCTGGCCGGTGGACAACGTGAACCCGCCCACCTCCGTGTTGTCGGGGGTGTAGGGCTTGCCATAGCGATCACGCAGCGCCTTGATGCGCGCTGCCTGCTGGGTCAACCCAGCCTCCTGCGCCTCGAAGTCGGCTGTCGGGTCAACGAGTGGTTCGTCGTAGTAGGCCATGGTCAGGGCTGGCTGGGGCCAGTGCCGTAGTAGTCATTGTTCTGCAGGAAGGTGGACAGGTCATCCTGACCGCCATTCCAGAAGTTCGCACCGTAGGTGTTCGCCCCGGTGCCGTAGTAGCCACCCCACAGGTTTGATGCCCCGCCAAACAAGCTGCCGAGACCGCTGGCAGCGCCGCCGATGCCTCCAGCGGCACCCAGCAGGCTCGATGCGCCACTGATGTTCTGGCCCCGCCTTGCCGCCTCGATGTTCTCGTTGGAGATGTTGCCCGAGAAAGTATCTCCAGCGGCACCGTAGGCATTCAGCGGCTGGAACACCGCACTGGTCGGCGATTTCGCTGCCCAGTCGTTCGGGTTGAGCGAGTTACGCACGCCAGTCAGCCCGGTAAGCCCGGACATCGCCCGGTCGAAGGCCCCGGTGCGCTCACCGAACTGCTGCTGCCGTTCCCTGTTCATCAGGTCAGCCTTGCCAAGGTTCTCGGTGTAGCCCTGTGCCCGGCCGCGCAACGCCTGATCGTACTCGGTGTTGCCCTGCGTGTAGCCTGCGAGGATGGCGCGATCCCGCGCGCTGCCGTAGGCGTCGTTGATCCCGCGTTCTGCGTTGTTGCTGATCTGGGAACCCTGCGTCAACCCCTGTGCGGCAAGGCGGTTGCGCGTCGCGGTCGCCGTGCGGTCCAGTTCGGGTTGTTGCAGGCGCTGCCATGCGTCGATGACCGGCTGGCTGTACTGGCCGACCTGTGGCATCGCCCCGAGGTTGCCTGTCAGGTTAGGGTCGCCCCAGCCCATCAGCCCGCTGGTGTCCACACCGGCACCCACCTGTCCCGCGAGGTTCTGCTGGCCCCCGACCGTCGCGTTGAACAACGGGCGCGTCCAGTCGGCCACATCGGTCGTCTGGGTCCATTGCCCGTTCGGGCCAAGGTTCCATGTAGAGGAACCCAGCGAGTTGTACTGGTTGGGCCGGTTGGCCGTGTTGGTCTGGTTGACCGCTTGGTCGTTGTAGTTCTTCTGTTGCCCAGCGAGTGCACCGAAGTCGGGGACTGCAGCCATATCGAAACTCCAGTTTCCTTATAGGACACCACCGGCCGAAACCGTATAGTCCGTGTTGATCCAGATGACCTCGCCATCGGAGCGCGTTGCCATGGCAAGCGACCCGGCAAAGCCCATCCCCTCGGCGCTGGCCCACTGCTTCTGTGCGTGCAGGCCCCCGGCCCAGTAGGCCGCATCCCAGATGGCCGTATCCCACGCGGGATACCCGGGCGTCGGCGGCTGGACCTGAATGACCGGAATCTGGAACCGGAAGTCGTAGGCAATCGCGGCCTTCCATACGACCTGCCGATCCGTGAGGAAGTTCGGCCGGTAGAGACCTACCTGCTTGTTGTTCGCCGGGGTACCGAAGTAGTTGTACGCCTGCTGCACCAGTGCGGTGATGGCCTTGCCAGCAACGTCCGTGATCGACACGCCATCCGTGTGCCCGGTCCAGCCCTGCATCACCTTCGTGCCCGAGCCGAAGAATGGAACGTCCTGATAGTCAACGACCCAGCACGAAGCATCGAGTCCGAGGAACGTTGTCCACTGGGAATTCACCGTGTTCTCGCACAGTTGCAGAGAACCCTCGGTCGTGACGCTGGGAATGTTGATGATCAACTGGTTGATGCTGGGGACGAACTTCACATCCCAGCCGGACAGGAAGCCGTACAGGTTGGCTTGCTCCGCGAGGAACTGCTGCACCAGCTTGGCTTCGACGTTGCTCTGCGGCCCCGTTGCCTGATTGCTGGTGAACATGTCGTTCATGGACATCAGGCCCTGCGTCGTGACGAACTTCAGGTCCCCGCTCACCTTGGTATGGAAGCGATGCCCGGCGATGGGCGCACCCGCGTAATAGACGCCCTTCAGGCTCCATGAACCGTCCACATCCACATCGGTTCCTTGGTAGACAGCGACATCTCCCTCGCTGCTGAAGGCGACCAGCAGGTCATTGCTGCCCTCGCCATCGCCCACCGTCCACGTTGCCAGCGACTGCAGATAACCGCCGCGTTTGAACAGAGGACCGAAGTCGAAGGACTTGTAGACCCCGTAGACACTCTCCGCATCCGAGTTGTACCAGCCGGAGGTCGTACCCTTTTCCACGAACCAGAGCCGCTTCTGGTGGATCGTGACATCAATGAAGTTCCTCGGGTCAACACCGCTGATGGTGCCCGCCACGATGCCGTCTCCCGCGATCAGCCGGCCGTAGATCACAGCAGGAGGTGCCGTCTGGTGCAACCAGATGGGGTTGTCCTGCCCGGAAACGAATACCTTGTGGGTGCCCGCGCTGTTGGCAAACATCGTCGCCTGCCAGATGCTGGTCGATAGGCCGGTGACCACAGGGGTATCGACGGCCTTGACCAAGGCCGTATCCCGGCTGGTCACGTCGAACATGCCGTCGCTTGCGAAAGCGTAAAGGAAGTCCTGCCCGGTACGGGTATGGAAGGCGTACAGCGATCCCACCGTGGCAGGCAGGCCCGTGTTCCATTCCCTGTAGCCGCGCCGATGCGCACAGCCGTACACCTCGGGCCACCAGTTGACCATCCGGATGGCGTTCTGGGGCGGCATGCCAAAGAGACTGTTGAAGAAGTCAACGCCTCCAATGGCAGAGGGCACCGTGGTGACACCTGCGGCTTGGGCTGCGACAGCGGGCATGGCTATACGTTCCAGTTGCCATCAGGCACGGACCATGGGCCGATGAAGAAGGGTGTTCTCTGCGGAGTCAACGACAGCACCGGCGCACCCACATCCTTGCCCTTCAGGGATTCGTACATGCGCTGGAAGTCATTCTGCGCAGCCGTCTCCGGAAAGCCCTTGAGTTGCAGCCACTTGAGCTTGGTGTACTTCACCATCAGCCATGGGTGATACCAGACCACATCACCGTCCGCGATGATCATCGACTGGTTGGGCACCTGCGAACCAGCGCCCTGCACCCAGTTGTCGCTGACGTACTCCATCGAAATCTGCCAAAGGCTGTTCGATGCCGGGATGGGCCACACCTCCAGCTTGTTGTTCATGACCCGGTAGCGCATGCGCGGGAAGGACGCGAGCAGGCCACCCTTGAGCCATGCCCACTCCGCTGCGGACTTCGGCCCGAGCAGCGGCCAGTGGTTGGTCCGGTCCCACTGGGTCTGGTCGATGAAATACGACCAGCCCGGGGGCAGGTCATAGGCCCCCTTGTCAAGCTCCAACTGGACCAGCCATTCCTTGCGGAATTGCTCCCATGGGTAATAGAGACCCAGTTCGTTGCCTGCGCTGTTCAACGCGGCGAGCAACTGGTTGTTCTGGACAACGTTGGCGTCATCGGGTCCGAACAGGGTCTGGACCTTGGCAAGCCCGACCTCACCCGCCACCTGATTGACGATCTGGAGTGCGGGCCAGTACTGCATGGGGTCCTACTTCCGCTTGTCCATTTTCTCGAAAGCTGCAGTCAGTTCCTCGACCTTGCGGTTGAGGACGGCGATGTGGTTGTCCCGCTGTTCAAGCTCGGCCTGCATCTTGAGCAACGGGGCTTCGCCGCGCGCTGCTTCGAGATAGCGCTTGGCGCGGTCGCGCATCTGGTTGTTGCCCATGAACTTCTGGGCGTTCACATCCGACAGTTCGGCAAGGTCTTCGACCGTGAAGATGTTGGAGTAGTTGAGTTCCGCGATCTGCGACTTGGACAACCATGTCATCTCGGACAACACGGTGCCGTTGATCGTGTGTTGTTCGGTGTTGGCCTTCCAGTTGTCGTAGGCCCGCTTGAAGCGCCGCTTGTAGTTGTCGTCCATCGGGAACGTGGAGATTTCCCGTGAGCCGGGAACGATGATCTGGATGTACTCCTGATCGTAGAAGATCGGCCGACCCGCCTGCTTGCTCTTGAACTCGTTCTGCACGGCGCGCACCTCGAAGCGCACGCGCAGCTTGTCGTCATCGGCGTACTGCTTGCCGTCCTCGTAGGTCTTGTCCAGTTCGTATTCGCCCAGCACTGCTGACATGTGATGCTCCGTTGGTTAATTCTTGACCCAGAGGTAGCCGTTGGCTACCGTGGTGGTCCCTTGGGCAACGGATGCACCTGCCCCTGCAGTGAACACCGTTCCCGCGATGGTGCCGGTGGCCCCCGCAGCAACGGGGGCGCCACTCGTCACCCACGTCATGAGGGCACCCGCCTTGTCGCGCCCCGGCGTGCCCGCAGCGGCAACCAGCGATGAGCCGTCCGTGGGGGTACCGCCCAGCGCGGCCACCTTGAGGGGTGACCCGGGCACCGACGAGTCGGTGCCGATGTGGCCGTTCCACATCTCGGTATTGGCGGCGGTCAGCTTGTCATAGCCAATCGGGGGTTGCACAGCCGGTCCACCGGGCGGACCCACCGTGACTGCCGCGTTGATAGTGGCGGAACCGTAGTCGGCGGACATGGTGTGCTCCTTACAGCTTGGGTTGCGCGGTCGGCGGGGCCGGTGGCAGCGGGGTTCCGGGCTTCAGGCTCGGGTCGATGCAGATGTAGCGCCAGCCGACACCGGGGATGCCCGCAACGACCCAGAACTTGCCCGAGGGCAGGCCCTGATCCGGCTGGCCGGGGGCACCGGGCAGCGAGTTGTCCGGACGGCCCGGGGTCGGCCAGATGGTGCCCGGAGGGACATTGGCAATCGGCGGGACCGGCTGGATCGGATTGCCCGGACCCAGCGGGGGCCAGACACCCACGGAACCGGGCGGCACCGGGGGCAGCGAGTTGTCCGGCGCACCGGGCAGCGGGGGCAGCGAGTTGTCGGGGCGGCCGGGGCGGCCACCGGGCAGGCTGTTGTCCGGACGGCCATCGGGACCATCGAGGACGTGGAAATATGCGAGAGGCATTTTGGTTCCTTGAAAAAGGGAAACTCAGTTTCCCTTTGGGGTTACTCGAACATCTTCCCTTGAAATTGAAGTCCACTGGAAGTCAGGTTGCCCGCCCAAGCAAGAATCTGCACCTCGGCATCCTGATTCACGCTGTAGCGCTTGTTCGGGTTGAGGCTCACCATGTTGCGGTCCTTGTGGGGCCGGTACTTGATGTACTTGGTGTTGAGCATGTACATGGTCTTGACAGGCATGCCGCCACCGATGCCGCCATCGAGCACAACGTCCGCGTCCATGTACTTCAGCGCCATGAAGCCCCGCGTTGCCGCCTCGGATGACGTGAAGCGCTGTTGCGCCTGCAGGCTGGCGACGAAGAAGGCCCAGTAGGCGTTGTCCATCAGGATCAGGTCCGGACGGTCATTGCCGCGCACAAGCTGCGCCCAGAGCGCATTCATGTAGTCGCCGATGTTGTCCTTCGTGGTCGCAGCGCCCCCGGTCGTCGTGGCCTTGAAGATCTTGTTCCTCCAGAACTGCCACGTGTTCCGGTCGATGCCCCCGACGACACCCGTCGTAGGATCGGTTGCCACCTGTTTTGCCAAGCCATCGATCTCCTTGCCGCCCGAGCCGGTGCCGTCGCTGTAGATCGAGATGGCAATCAGGTTCGCCATCGAAGATTCGGCAACACTGATGCGGCTCTCCAGCAAGTCGATCATTCGCTCCGGGCCGGAGTTCATGAGTTCTTCGAGTCCGCTGATGGTGACCGGGCAGGCAGCTTGCTTCCAGTTGTACTCTGCCGCGCTGATCACGTCCTGCGCGGCAATGGGCAGCGTCTCGTAGCCCGAATAGAACCCGGCGTTGCCGTTGGCGGCAAAGCTCAGTTCCTCCATGATGGTGTTGCCACCGCTCACGGTCTTGATGTTGCCCCGCTTGGACATCCAAGTCAGGACGGCGTTGTTTTTCGTGACGTTATCAGCGATGACCTTGTTGCGATGCTGGATCGTGGTCGCAATGATGTCGCTGATCGCCGCATTGGCGAAAGCCATGACGATACCTCCTAGATTGCCTGCAAAGGCAACTGAATTTGAGACGAAGGAACACCCCCGGGTATCTCGATGGGCGATCCTTCGTGGTCCACGCCCATGGTGATGGGTCGCGGGGTCGGGTCCGCTTCGAGGGCCACCCTTGCGGCCTTCGTAAGTGGCTGGTCATTGGGACTGCGACCCGCTGCCCAGAGAGTCATCGACCTGTTCATGTCAACGACCTTGGACTGCGGCCCACGCAGCCTCGATGGTGCCCCTCAAATCGCTAGGATTCGCCGATTCCTTCAGGCCAGCGGGCGAACCACTCACGGAGAGGCTCGCGCCAAGCGACCGGGTGGCAGCATCGTGGGCCTGTACGGCTCTCTGCTGTCCCGACCTTGACTGTTCCGCAGCTTGAGCTTCGGGATTCATGGCAACGGCACGGTTATACGCTTCCTGCGGGGTCAAGTAAACCCTGCGCTTCAGCGCCATCTCGGTGATGTCCGCCATGTCCTGCGCAACGAGGTCGAAATGCGGGAAGTTCGCCGTGTCGCGCGCCATCCGATCCAGCACCGTCTCGGCACGCGCACGCTCGGCCTGCACCGTTGCCTGCCTGCGCTGCGCCTCGGTCATGAGGAACTGATTCACCGGGGCGAGACGCTCGTCCAGCAGGCTCTCCAGCTTCGCATTGAAGCCCGTGCCCGGGTCCTCTCCGGACAGCGCGGCATCGAGCATGGTGATGTCGATGCCGTAGTCCTTGATGAGCTTCGCCATGAACGTGGCGCGCTCCGCAGCCGGTGCAGTGCTCAAATGGACATCAGCGCTCATCAGGTTGCGGAACAGTTGCAGCGGCGGCAGGTTGGTCTTCGCGTAATGCTGCGCGAACGGCTGGATCACCTGCGTGAAGTCCTGCGTGAACTTCTTGATCGGAGCCGCATCGGACAACGCCCGCGTCATCTCGCGCTCGCGACGGTGCACCTCGGCACGGATGACCGGATCGACACCGGCCCACTTTTCCTTGGCAACGCCCTTCCATGACTTCGGCGCGTTGTCCGTACTGGGCAACGGGTCCTCCCGCTGGGTATCCTCAGGTTCGCCATCGTCCACGTTGGGGTCCAGCGACAGGCGCTTGTCGAGGTCCGTGGCCTGCTTGACCTGTGCCTCGCTGGGCACCTCGGAGCCGTCCGCGTTCCTGCGCGTGAACTTCCCCTGTGCATCGCGCACGCGCTGGGTCTGCTGGTCGCTGGCTTCCTTCGCAATGGGGCTTTCGGCAACCGCTGCCTCCAGCGTCTCGCGCAGGCTGGGTTCGGCCGGTGCGGGCGCTGGCGTTGGGGCCGGTGTCGCAATCGGTGTGTCGAGTACTTCATCCATGTTCATTGTCCTTCGAGGTAACCCTTGCGCAGGGCTGCTTGATAGATCGCGGTGCGGCGCTCCTGCCGCTGCCGGGTGGTCTCCACGGTTGTCCGTTTGGGATCGAACCCGACAGGCAACCCGACAAGATCGCGGTTGTTGATGACATCATGGCGGGCGCAGTGTTCCCGCATGCCCGCCTTGCCCGAGTAGACCTTGCCGTCGATGGGAGAACGAAACTCGGTTTCGTCCTTGAAGACCAGCGGACCAACGGCCTGCCCGCCAAGGTACTCCATGTGCTCGGGCGTGCCCTTTTCGATGCGACGGCCATCGGCCGTGTAAATCCAGCCTGTCACGGTGCATTGTCCCGGTACTTGATGCCCACGAGGGTCATGTTGGACGTATCGAGACCCGTGGAGTCGTAGTCCACCGTCAGCTTCTCATCCGTCTTGGTCAGGATGCGCACCGGACGCACGCCCACATCATCGGCAACGCCAGCCACGCAGGCAATCGGCCAGATGACGATGATGTCGCCCACCGCCACCTTGCCCATGTCCTCGTTGCGCATGGTGAAGCCGGTGTTGGTCCCGTTGACCACTTGGGTCAAACGCAGGAAATCGACATTCTGCGTGGGCAACGGTGGCGGCGGCGGATTCGGGTCGTCGTAGGTTGCCCCGTAGGGCGGCACCGGGTACAGGGCGTTGGCGGCGTCCGCCTCCTCCTGCGTCATGTAGCGGTCCCAGCCCCGTGGAATTACCGTTGTGGAGAACGGTGCGTCGTAGGGGTAAAGTGTTGGCTGGGTGGTCATGGCAGGGATGCTCCGGTGTTGGGGTTCCAGTAGACCTGCCCATACGGTGGACGCGGATAGGCCGTGTTCAACGCGGTCACCTCCCCGGCCGTGAGAGGCACGCTCATGCCTGTCGGGATGACGGGAATGGAGAACGGCGCGTTGAACGGCGAGACAATCTGCTGCGGTGTCATGTTCTGTCCCACTTGGTTGCGAAACTGAGGACCACCCACGCGCCATTCTGGTAGCCGTAGATGTTGCCGTCGCTGGGCGGCGGCGAGACGCCCCCGGAGGCAGCGATGGCAGCCGTCACGTAGGCCGTGGTGGCGATGCGCTGGCTGTTGTTCGGGTAGGCCGGCGTCGGTGCGGTCGGAATGCCGACAAGGGTCGGGGAGTCCAGCGGGGCAAGGGTGGTGTCGGTCGGGTGCCGGTGGTTCCCGTGCGCCCATGTCGTGCCAGACCCCGACGAGGCCACGCCGTCCATGACCGGCAGGCCGTTGTACGCCTGCCCCGCATACCAGAGCGAATTGATGGCAAGTGTCGAAGCATCGCTCACCGGGGGCGTCGGGATGTTGACCGCGCCCGTGAATGTCGGCGCATTCAACGGTGCCTTGAGAGACAACTGGTTGATGAGGTCGGTCTGGGCGAAGATGTTGCCACCGATGTTCCCCCACTGGGCCTGCACGTCCACGGGAATGGCCCACTGGCCGTCCCCGCGCAGGAAGTAGGAAGTCAGGCCATTCAGGTCGATGGGGGAGACCGTGCCCAGCGGGGGTTTGTTGATGAGCGCGTTGTAATCGCCCGAAAAGGCAACGGGGGCATAGCCGGTGGTCGGCGTGTAGAGGGCAAACATCGCCATCAGGTCGGCCTGATTGGTGATGTCCCCCATGATGTTGCCCCACGAGGTCAACTCCGTGGTGCCGAACGTGAACCATTGCCCGTTGCGGGCCAGAAACTGCTGTGATGCCCCCGGCGCGTCGGAAAGAAGCGCCGTGAACGCCCGCCCGCTGCCCACCGTATCAGCCCGATCCGGGTTGTCTACGTTGGGCTCCACGATGACCGTGCGGTCATATGGATTGGGCGGGAGATTGCTCATTTGCGGTTGACGGCAAGGTCAAGCGGCTCGGCGGGCGGGTACTTCTTGTTCAGATAGGCAACCTCGTCTGCGGTAGGGAAGCGTGACCACCCACTGGGAACCGTGTCTTCTGAAAAGGGGGCGTCACTCGCCGACGCGGCGGGCATGCCTGCGGGGCCGTAGTCTGCCGGGTCACCCGCCTCGGCGATCTGCGCCTCGGTCTTGACCGTGCCGTCTTGGTTGTACTGCACGTCCGGATTGGGCGTTGCCGGGGGCGGCGCGGTTGTCTCATCGGGCGGCGGATAGTTCGGGTCTTCCAGACCGGTGTTCGGGTTGTATCCCATGGCTTACTCCTTGGTTGGTTTGGGCTTGGCAGCGGCTTGGGCCTTCATCTGCTGGACCTTGGCGTCCGCTGCCTGCGCGCCTTGCTCCAGATTCTGCTCATGTGACTCGCGGGACATCTCAAGGTCCTGCTCGCCCTGTTGTCTGTTGAGGTCACTCTGCACCATGCTGTCCTGCACCTTCTGCTGGGCGACCTGCTGGTGCGTCTGGAGGTCGATCTGCGACTTCTGCATCGTGGCTTCGAGGTTCTGAGCATGCTCCTGCTGCTTGAGTTGCATTTCTTCCCGCTTGAAGGCCATCTCCTGCTCCTTCATCTGCCGTTCAAGCTCCATCTCCTGACGGCGAAACTCAAGCTCGGACTCCTGCTTGCGCTGTTCGAGTTCGGCCTGCTGCTGGGCAATGGACATGTCCATCTGGGCCTTCTTTTCGTCCTGCTGACCCTTCATCTGCATCTGCGCCAGCTTTGCCTGCGCGGCCATCTCGGCCGGGTCCGGCTTGGGTTGCGGCGGCGGCTTGCCTTCCAGTTGGGCCAGTTGCTTGTCCAGCATACCCTCGATGTCGGACGCACCCTTGAAGCCTGCGATGCCCCACTTGAGCATCCCGAGCATGACCGGCTTGAGTTCGGGTATCTGGCCCGCGATAGGCAACGCCTGCGTGAGATAGCCCGTGACCATGCTCATGAACTTGACGCGATCCTCCTTTTCGCTCTCGTAGTCCGCTTGGGCCATGGAGTCGGCCTGCACCTCGATGCGCCAGTTGAAGCCCTTTTCCGACTTCAGAAGGAGGACGGCATCGACCACCCAGTCATGATTATCCGTGTAGAAAATCCCGCTTTTCCGGATGAGAGTTTCCGGCTCATAAAGCTTGGCCTGCATCTCACCCTTGATACGGAGAATGTCACTGGCGAACTCAGCCACCTCGTTCTGGAGCTTGCGGATACGAATGCCTGCGAACTGGGCCTTGATCTTCTGAGCACCCAGCGTTTCACTGGCCTTGGAGTCTCCCCGGACAATATCGGCAATGCCGGTGAGTTCATAAATCTGCCCCTTGATGCTCTCACGGTTCTCGTACAGGCGCTGCAGCGCGACAACGATCACCTCCAGCGGAATCCAGTCAACGCTGCCCTTGATCCCGCCCTTCTCGGAGAACTGTGCCCAGTTGGGCACCGGAATCATGGTGTTCTCGTTGCCCGTGAAGATACCATTCAACGCGACCGCCGCGCCCTGATCGTAGATGCCGACCACCTTGCAAGCCTCGATGAGCTTGCTGATCCGGGCGTTCACGGCGTTCAGTTCCGTGTACTGGTCCTGGATCATGTAGTAGTCCGGCCGGGGGACGGTCGAGGACGTGGTGATGTTCGCCAGCATCGGGCGGGGGCACGGCTCGAAGGATTGCAGGTGCAGGAAGTCGTCCCGCGAGTCAAGGAGGTCCTTCTGGTAGCCCGGAGAGTACCAGTGGACCTTGCGCTTGGTGCGGTCCCATATCTCCCACACCTCGGCCTTCTGGAACACCTCCTTGGACATCAGCGCCTGCTGTACCGTCGAATCATTGTCCTTCAGGACATTGAAATCGAGGCTGGTCAAGTCTGCTTTTGCTTTCCCGAACCTTTTTGTCAACTGGTCCCGGGTCATGTAGACCCTGCGGGCCACCCAGCGGCGCTCGCCCCATGTGCGGCAGGGGCTGTAGCGGAAGTCCCGCCAGTACACGTAGTCCACGATGACCGATTGGTCCACGATCTTCATCAGCGGTTCTGGCGGGACGGAGGGGTTGGCAGCGTCCGCCAAGGTCGGGACCGTGAACCCATCGTCATGGAAACCCGGTTTCGTTTCAGCGTGCGGCTGCGTCGATTGCGCGTTGTTGGTGACGGTGCCCCCAAGAGAGGTGGGGATGGCTTCGGTCTCGGTCTCGAACCTCAACCATGCACAGGCCATGCCCGGGATGAGGCGATCCTGCACGCACTGCTTCATGGTCGCGTCGAACTGGTCCTCCGGGTCGTTGATGTCCTGCTTGAGCGATCGCTGCAGGATCAGCGCGGCGACCCGCGCGGCGTTGTCCTGATAGTCCTCGTAGCGCCGGCAGACGCTGGGATTGGGCAGGTCGGCATACAGGGCCGATTCGAGGATGTTGGTGTTCGCATAGTAGATGTTGAACCAGCGCATCTCCGCGTTGATCGAGTCGCGCTCATCCGTGAACCGCTCCACGGCCGTCACCGCCCGCTTGTGGAACTTCTCCAGCGACCGCTCCGCCGCCTCCAGCTCCATCTCCCAGAGCTTCCTCGGCGGCAGGTCTTCCGGGCGGACAACGGTTGCCTCGGTGGATACCAACGTGAGCGCGCTCATTGCATGATCCTTGGTGTGCGGGCAGCGTTGTCCGAATGCAGGGTTTCGAGGTTGTATCCCAAGTGGGGCCGGTACTGGGCTTGCAGGATGGCCTTTGCCCGCGCGGATTGTAGGTCGTTATCACTCGAATAGGTGGGCAACGCGAGGTCCGGACTGACAACGACCGCGAGGTACCGCAGCGCATCGCAGTAGTCGGACGCCCAGTCGTGCACCGGCTGGTCACTGAAGATCAGCTTGTCCTCGTCCCACTCCCGGTGATATTGCTTGCATGCCTCCACCAAGTCCTCGGTCGGGTTCTCGCCATAGGGGTCCTGCGGGTTGAATGGATGGGCATCGAAGATCAGTCTGGGGAAGATGCGGCGGGTGGTCGAGATGCCATCGTGCACGTGATGATTCGGGACGATGCGGGGGGTGAGATTGTGTTCGAGGAACTGCTCCACGATGGATTTCCCGGTCTGGAGATTGCGTGCACGGGCATCGTGGGGGAGCCAGATTTCACCGACCCGTCCGCCAAAGCTGTAGATGTCATCGATGTGTTCATGGATTGCAACGCCCGCCTTGGCAAGGACATTGACTATGTGGACACGGCCGGTGTGGGGCGGTAGCTGGTAGGCAATGCGCACGGTGGAGTCGGTGAACCCGAGGTCATAGACGAAATGGGTGTCCAGTTCGGCATCAAAGAGGGGGGATTGGGAGTGGAGTCGGCCGGACATGAGGACTTCATTGATCTCCTTGGCATAGATGGCGCCCTTGAGGGCTGAGTCGAAGCTGCAAAGATACTCCTGCGCGAACTCCTCCTCGTCCATGTCGAGCCGCAGGTCATGAAGCTCCTTGGGGGCGATGATCCCTGACTGGTCAGCGCGTAGCGTGAGGAGGAAGTGGCGTAATGGGTCCTTCAGCGCGCGCCGGTACTGCTCCCAGAACAGGTTCTTGCCGCGAGGCGTCGAGGAGAACACACCCCAGCCATTCCGGTCAGAGAGGGCAGGCCGCAGGATCTGGGAGAAAACGGAGGGCTTGAACAGGGCATATTCATCGCCCACGAAGCCATCGAGGTACATGCCCCGCAGGGCATCAGCGTTGTCCGCACCGAGACAATAGATCGAGGCAGGCCCGTTCGGGTTGCCGATGGTGACCTTGAGTTCGCTCTCGGACGGGGGCTTGATCCAGTACGGGCGGGAGTACCGCTTCAGGTACGCCCACGCGATCCGTTTCGACTGCTTGTACGTGGGTCCGACATAGGCGTACTGAGGTTCAAAGTGCGAGGAGGGGAGGGGCGTGCGGGCCGCAATGATGACATCGTTCACCAAGGCAACGGTCTTGCCAGCGCGCCGGTGGGTCACCAACGTTGCCCAGCGGTGCGGGCGATTGTGGAACGGCAAAAACTGTGGGCGGGGGCTATACGTCCATGGGGTGGAGGCCGAGTAGGTCATTGGGGGTCGTCCATCTCGTCAACGTCCGCCTGTGCGGAGGTGGGTCGGAACCCCGCTTCCTGATAGCTCAAACGGCGAGCCGTCAACCACGCAGGCCACTCCTGCTCCGATGGCTTCTGGGGCTGGGGCAACACCGGGGCGATTGTAGGGATGACCATCCGGGCATAGAGCTTGTAGAACTGGGCAGGGAAACGATCCGCCCACAGCAGCATCCGTGCACCACCACCCATCTGCTCGAAGGTTTGCTGGAACGCCTGCGCAGCGCTGGGTTCCGGACCCCCAACGTGCCCGGCCTCCTTGAGCTTGGTCAGGTCCTCGGAGAAATCGAAACCGGGTTTCTGTTTCATGGTGTTGTCCAGTCAGGGGACGGTTTTTTCTGGACATTTTGTCGCTACCTTCGAGCCGGATTCAGCCACCCCCCGCCTGCCCGGACACCCACCCGGGGTCGCGATCACTTGAGCATCGATGCTTGACATGTCAATCATTGCCTAGGCAGTCATTGCTGGGTCAATCATTCAGGCATCGATCATTGCCTAGGCAGACATTGCCCCGGCTGATATTCACCCGAGGGCCTATCGTACTCGCCAGCCCGATAGGCCAACCGCTGCCGATCCAACCAGTCAGGATGCGGCTGTGCGTCGGGCATCGTGCGCGCTGGTGCGGCAGGCAACGCGGGCTGCATCGGGGGGCCATAGGCACGGGAAAGGATTTCCTTCGCTGCTTCCAACGCTGCGCGCGATTCGCCAGCTTCCATGATCCGAACCAAGGCACGGAATGCACGGGGGGCATAGAGCAGAGCTTCACGAACATCGTCGCGCATGTCCGGGCGGGCATCGTTGCCCGGTTGGGTTTCACGTGAAACATCGGCAGGCTTCAGGGTTCCGACCTGAGAGACGGAACAACGGAACGCCAATGCATCGTCGGGTGTGAAGTAATCCAGCGTGTCGGGGGCCATGTGGCACAGAGTAGACCCAACGTGGCCCGAGTGCAATCAACGTGCCTGCCCAGCGTGTGCGCAGAAATTGCGCACGCGGGCAACAAAGTTTAAAAAACCGAAAAACTCCTAACGTGAAAGAGTGTTGTCTCTCTCTCTCTTTTCGCAATGTGGAAAATGCGCGAAAATGTAGGGATAACCCGTAAGGGTCTGTGCTAGGCGTGCGCCTCTCCAGAAGAAACCGGAGTTTTAGGCGAAAAAACCAGAAAACCCGAAAAACTCCGAAAAAGTCAAATATCCATTTCAGCATAAAACCTCGCATCCATATAACCACTGTATAAGTTTACAGTGCGCTGGAAAAAACCGAAAAACTCCGAAACCCTGCTAGCAAACCATGTGCCAACCAGACAACTACCCAAATTCGGCATAAGCCCGGGAAGCCCCCTAGAAGGCCCGTCACGCTGTCCGACTGGGCACCCGCCACCCTGCTATTGAAAAATAAAGATCGCAGCGCCTGAGCCATTCCCCACATTGTGAAACGATCTGGCACGGAATTTGCCCAGTCAGGCACCCCCCATTTTACCCATATAGGCATCGAGTGTGCCATTCAGACAACAAACAAAAATAAATGTGTACCGAATTGTAAGAACACGGTTTCAGTGCACTTTTATCGATATGATCGAGGGAACCCGAGGGCGGGACGATAGGGAAGCAGGCGATCGAGCCTCACCCTGACAGCCGACAGGCAGCGCTCCTACAGGCCCCCCAGACACGCGATCAAAAGCACGGGCAGGCACAGAGCACAGCGGCAGGCGACAACCCGATCATTAAAAATCAGACACGGATAGAGGATTCTGTGAGGCGGTTATGAGACGCCTCACCGGACACCTTTATCAACCACCAAGGAAAGCACCATGGCATTCAAAGCTGCACCAGCTAACGCACTCGCCACCCTCGCATGCAAACGTGCCAGCGTTTGCGTCTACGTCTATCAACGAGACACCAGCGACGCATTCCCCTATGGAATTCGCTTCTGGGACAAGGACTACAACGATGGGGAAGGCCAATACATCTACGACAACGCATTCGTTTCGTTGTCGGACGCTGTGAATGAAGCAAGCCGTATCTTCGCTAATCAAATCGACTGAGGACCATTCGATAGGGCAGCGCGCTGCCCTATCTAGTCAACCCTCACCACCAACCAAGGACCACTCATGAAAACCGGACACATCATCTTCACGCTGGGCGAGCAGATCATCGACACGATCCAAGCCCATGGCTTTGACTGGGCAGCCGACTACTACACCAAGGCTGGCGTTGCCCGTTGGGAGTTTGACCTTCTGATTGAAGGTCAGGCGAATCTAGCCTTGCAACGTATCCAGAACCTGCCAGCCCCCGCATACAACTACTGACCTTCAGCTATTGCCCAGCGCGCTGGGCAATGTCGGAATGTCCGATCAATCAACCACCAAGGAACCAACCATGAACCACCCCAAAGCCCCCCTAGTCCTCGATGCGCTGTGCGCCCTTGAGTCTCGCCTGCCCAAGCAGGCAGGCACCGAAACATGGTCGTACCCGCGCCCCGTTGTGGGTGCGACAGCCACGCAGGATCTTTTCGGAATCATGGTCACTGTGAAGCAGGCAAGCCCGAACCTCCTCACTTACTCGATTGACAACCGGCGCGTTGCCTTTGGCGTCATGCTTGCCCGTCTGTGCGACATGGCAGCGCTGCAAGCGCAGCGCGTTGCTGAATTGAAGCTCTGAGACCTTCAGACATTGCCCTCCTCACCGAGGGCAATCCCGGAATGTCCCGAACCAACCGAAACCGAGTTTCCAAATGAAGACCAAATCCCAAATCTGCATCGAGCGCGAAACCCAGTCCAAGGCAGCGCGCTGGGCAAGGGAAGCGCGCGAAATGCGCGACTACCTGCACGCGACACCTCCCGAGCAAACCGCGCTGGCCGACTATCGGCGCATGCGCTGCATCGTTGCCCAGACAAACGCGGCCTATTACCACTCATGGGTAGAGGCTGACCTAGCGTGATTCAATGCCTGCCCTCCTCACCGAGGGCATGCGTGGACTCACTCACCACAAAGGAAAGCACCATGCGAAAGATCGAATCCCAACTGACAGCCGCCATCGCCCGGGGCGATGACTTCCGCTCAGGCAACACCACGTACAACCGCACGGAAGGCCGCGTCGCGTTGCACGGCCATACCATCGCGCAGCGCATGCCAGACGGTAGCTGGCGTTTCAACCTTCAGGGTTGGAACACGCCGACAACGCGCAGTCGTTTGAACGCCATGGCGTATGTCTGCCGACACCCCGGAGTCTGGGTGAAAGCTGGGCAAGCCTATACGGGTTCGCGCAGCGCCCCCCGCCCCGTTGACTCCAAGGAGTGGTTTTGATGACTACCGACCGCGCTCCCAACCGCTACTCCTACTACGAACAAGGAGTGCGCGCCGCCCGTAGGGGCAATACCCGTAGTCCGGGCAACGAATACACGATGCCCGTATTCGGGACCCGCAAGTCATGGCAATCCAAAGCCTTTGCCGAAGGGTTCCGCGCTGAATGCGGGAACCTGCAACGGGCTGTGACCCCCGCCAAGTAGCCTTGTCGCCTTGCGCATGCGTGCCCAGTTGCCCGCGTGCGCAATGGACAGTGTTACACTGTGCCCCCCTAGTCAACCCTCACCAAGGACCCCAAATGACCCAACTGACCCGAATCCCTGCCCGCGCCAAGCGCACCCAACGCATCGGGGAAGCCCCCGACGCGCGCACGCCCATGCTTGTTGAGCTTGCCCAGCGCGCTGCCCGTATTGCCATCCTTGAGCGGCTGGCATCGTCCCCTGCCTACCTCACGCTGGCGAACATTGCCCATGGAATCAACACCTACACCGAGACCGCATCGATCAATGCCGACTGGCAGGAACCCTCGCTAGCCTTTTACCTCTACTTGGGCGATCTCAATCGCTGGTCCGACCCCCGCTATGCGCAGGCAGTCAACGATATCGAGAACGCCCTCTCCAAGCTCGTGCCTGAGCGCAAGGACACCGAGAGCCGCGAGAACCTCAGCCGCTCCCATAAATGGGAGTGGCGCTTTGAAACGGGCGATGCGACCTATCCCGTCGCCATCCTGCGTGTCACGTTGGACGCCTACGAAAACAAGGACACGGCGGAATGCCGCAGGGTCCAAGTGGGCACCAAGACCATAGAGCAGCCGATCTATCGGTATGACTGTGTGACCCCGGAAGGCAACGCAGGCGAATTGCCCCCGCCCGTGATCGATGCGGGGGCGCTGTCCAACATCTAGTGACTCAGCTAATGCCCCCATGCGGGGGCATTGTCGGATTCACTCACCAAAGGAGCACACATGCCTTACTCACACCTCTATGGGGCTGTCCAACCAGCCCAGCGCCCGCACCATGAGGGCGTGACCCTCACCCCCGAGCAGTACAACCTCCTCTGTGAGCTTGCTGCCCGCTCCACCTTCTTTGAGTCCCTGCGTGCCCAGCATGCCCAGCGCGGGCACCTGACACCCAAGCAGGCAGAGTGCATCGAGCGCGAGCGCACCAAACGCGCGAACATGGCACAAACCACCCGCACGGTTGACGTTGCCCGCCTTGAAGCAGCGTTCACGCTGGCAAAGGCGCGCGGCATCGCACAGCCCCAGATGTACCTCGGCCCGTATCGTTTCCGTTGTGCCAGCGCGCTGTCTGCCAACGCGGGGGCTATCTATGTCACCGATGCCCAGTCAACCAACTACCTCGGGAAGATCGTTGGTGGCGCTTGGTTGCCTACCTCGGAAGGCTCGGAACATTCCGGCGCCATCGCTGTCCCCTTGCCGATCTGACTACCTCAGCCCTCGCATATGGTCAGCGCACGGGCAAATGCGCCATCTGCGCGCGCAAGCTCACGGCCAAGGAGAGCATCGAGCGCACCATAGGCCCCATCTGTGCACAGAAATATGGTCTAATCTGACTGGGTAACACTGTTAGCTCATTCTCCCGAGTGTGCTAACGGGGCAACCCGCCCGAATCACCACCAACCCCCTGAAGGATCACAAATGAACGGAATCGATAGCATGGCAAACCAACTGGTTACCACCACCCCCGAGGCTCCCAAGATGTCCGACGCCAAGGTGCAAAGCATCTTGGACAAGGCGCTCAAGGACATCTTGGCGCAACAGGATGGCATGGCAAAAGTCAGCCGCAACGCGCTGGAAGTCTGCCGCAAGATCGGCGACGCTGCCACCAAGGCCAAGGCCGCATTGGCGCACGGGAAATTCGGCCCATGGGTGGATACCAACTTCGGACCCGACAACACCAACGGGACCAGCTTTACGCCCCAGTGGATTCGCATGTGCATGCGCGTGCATGAGGTGTTCGTGCGGCTGGAAGGTCACAAGGACCGTGAATCCATCCTTGCCCAGTTTGGCAACGATGTGAAGAACTTCGCGCGCCTGCTTGCCATCCTTGAAGGCGGGAACAACCCGTTGACCTTCAAGCCTGAGACGCGCAGCGCCAAGCTGAACACGGGCGCAGGCAGCGAAGGTGCCGAATCGGACAACGCTGCCAGTGCCAAGGTCCTGCAACGCAAGCTCGATGCGGCCGAAAAGAAGATCGCCGATCTTCAGGCCAAGCTCGACAAGGCGAACGCGACCATCGCCGCCCAGAAGCTGGAAATCGCCGAACTGAAGGCAGCAGCCAAGGAAGCAGCGAAGGGCGCAAAGCGCAAGCTGTCCGATGTCACGGACGTAGAGGCGAAGCCCGTGCGCACCCATGGTGCCGACACCTTGGACCAAGCCCGCCTGATGCTCGCCAACAAGGCCAAGGCCGACAAGGCCAAGGCAGCGCCCGCCAAGGCGGCAGCGAAGCCCAAGAAGGCCCCCAAGGCCAAGGGTGTTGTGACGATGACCAAGAAGGAAACGCCCGTGGTGGACATCGACACCTCGGACGTGCCTGCTGACCTGCTCGCCAATGCCCAGTCCACCATGGACACGGGCATGGGTGCGAACGCCTGAGTGGGCATCATGGCAAACGCACGTTGCAAGGTCGGTGACCTTGCGGTGTGCATCCGGGGCACGGCAGTGGGCACATTCGTGACTGTCCACAGCCGGACCCGACACCCGCAAGATCCTGTGGAAATCGCATGGAACTGCATTGTCTCGGCAGAGTGCGAGGCGATCCGTTCCTATCCCAATGGCAGCAGGCGCACCCTGAAGGTTCAACGGGGGGCCATGGTGATATTTCTGGATCGACATCTCCAGCCGATCCGGCCACCCCCGATTCCCGAACAGACACCCGCACCACCTATCGAGGAGATGGCCGATGTCCATTGGGATCACACCTAAGCGCAAGGCCGGACGCCCGCCAAAACCCGACAAGATGGTTCTGGTGCCGACCTTCCGCCTTCCGCCCGACCTTGCCCAGCGATTCGAGGAGCTTGGCGGGCGGGATTGGCTCGCCAAGCAACTACGCAAAACGAAACCGGGTTTCCATCATGCCAACTGACACCGACCGTATTGACTTCATCATTGCCCAGGATGCATACCTGAGCTACTCACGAGACCGCATGTCCTGCAATGTCTGGCGGCGCGACATGGTGAGCGATGGCGAGCCTGTAGAGGGCTGGCCCCAGAAGTCCTACAGTGAGCCGCGCACGGCCATCGATCACGCCATCGCGTTCGTGAAGCGCGAGGAAGCCAAGCGCAAGGAGGAGGCCGAACGCCATCGCGTTGCCGCAGAGGGCAAGCGTTTTGCCGATGCCCAGAACCCGGGAGGCTTCAAATGATGTCCGACGCGGAAACACAGGTCTGGAGCCGCGCCTACGCTGCCACGCTGGGTGCGCTCATGAACGATTACGAATGCGCTGGATTGGATGACGCCACCGTGCAGCGACATGGCGAAGTTGCGCGCCGCGTTGCCGACAATGCCGTCTGGCAGTACCAACGCAGGATGATAGGAAGCAAATGATATGGCTCCTCGTCATCATCGGCTACGGGGCACTCGTTGTCCTGCTGGTGATGTTCATGAGGGGCGCACACAATGAGGAAGATGACAATGACACCAACTGAAAAACGACAAGCCCAGCGCGACCGCTACGCCGCCCGCGCTGCCGTACAGACCCAACGCGATGAAGGCGAACTAGCGCGCATACTCTTTGCCATTCGGGAGGAGGACTACGCGGGTAACTTCACGGAGGATCAACAAGATGCGCTGGCACGCATGTTCAAGAGGATCATGGGATGACTGAAGAAACAATCCCATGCAAGTGGTGCGGCAAGCCCACGCCGATGCTGGGCACACGCTGCTGCGACCGCTGCCATGAACTGGAGACGCGCATCCATGATGACCGCCTGTTGGCCTTGCGCATGCTGCTTGTCCATGCTCCGGACTTAGCCGAGGAACTGGTGTGCCGAGTCAATACTCGCTATGCCCCGCAACGTCCGCGCCCGTTCGACTACGGGCCGGTGTACGACCCAAAGACTGTCGAAGCCAAGGATGGCTGGGAGAAATCATGAGGGCCAACCCTGACGTTGCCTTGCGGGGCGACCACACCGACGACCCATATGACGATGACCCCGACTGGTGGAGGGACGCATGAGGGCCAACCCTGACGTTGCCTTGCGGGGCGAGCACAACGAATGCCCGGGATGCGGGCAGCTATTCAACTCGATGAAGGCATTCGAGAAGCATCGCACGGGGTCCCACACAGACAACGGCAGGCGTTGCCTGACCGTGGAACAGATGGAAGCCATCGGCATGATGCGCAACGCGCATGGCTGGTGGATCACCGAACAGAGGAGCCAACATGATTGAAGTTATCGCGCTGGCCTTGGTTGGTGTTGCCATCCGGGCTGTCCTGACAGCCATCATTGACGCGCTGGAGAAATGACCATGTGGTGGATCATCCTTGCCCTGCTCATCGTCGGCTGTATTGCCTGCGCGATCATCGCTGCCAACTATGCAGGGAACCTTGTTGGCATCCTGCTCGAAGGTGTCGAAGACACCCTCGATAGCGAAACCTAGTTTCCCTTTGGCCGGAGCTTGGGCGGCGCTGCCGTCCAGTCGCGTTTGGTCTGGTTGCCCTCATGGATCACCTTGAATGCCGCCATGGTCGCTTCATCGCCAAACTTGATGAAGAACTCCGGACGCAAGCGGAAATTCGCCTCCTCCTCCTCCAGCCTTGGCACACGAAAGGCCCGTGCACCATCGGGGCGATACACCTCGATGTACCCATGGTCCAGCAACGCGCGCACCCAGCGCGACGCCTTGGCCTTGGACGCATCGGTGACACCACCCTTGGGGCGCACGCTGTTGGGACCACGATGCACAAGGTCCGTGCGGGTGAAGATGTTATCCACATCGGCACTGCATGTTGCCAGCCGCGTTGCCACCCAGTTGCGCAACTCGGGACCGAACTCGCTGACACCTTCCGCGATGGTGTAGAAGTACTTCTGCGTGTGGAACAGGAACCCGTCCACGAACTCGATGGCGCGCGCAAGGTTTTCGTAGGTGATGCGAATGAGCTTCCCCTGCCGGGGTGCATCGCCGCCCACCTTGTCCTCCTCCACGGCCGTCTTCGGAATCTCGAAGGGTTCATATGCCTTCCCGGCACCACTGGTGAACTCGATGGCTTGAAAGATCGTTGCCAGCGACATCACCCGCGTGTCGTACTTTCGGCACCACTCGGACAACCCGATGGTCTCGCGTTCCCGCGACATCTCGGCGTTGGCAGTCTCGCGCTGGTCGATGTAGTCCGACCATGGTTCATGGGCGTCCTCCTCCAGCGTGAACCTGCAGTCCCGCAACGCGCGCAGGCGCAGCAGCGCCGATGCCATGATGCTTTCCGCGCCCTCGATGTGCATCGCCTTGTCGCGCTGCATGGGGTGCGAGACAAGGCCCACGGTGGTGCGAGACATGGCCCCGCTGGTGATCATCACCTCGAAGTCCTCCCACCCGGAGAACTTGTCGGTGGTGGTGGACATGATCAACGTGCCGAGCAGCTTGGGGATGCTGATCGCACCCTTTGCCAGCGCCTTGTAATAGCTCGACCCATCGTAGAGCTTGCACACAAGGTCTGTCATGATGCTGGTGCCCGAATGCTGGTGATGTGCTCCGGTGCTCATGAAAAAGCTCATGGCTTCGTCGTTGGCAACCAGCAGGCGCTCGCCATCATTGTGCTCGCACTGCTTTATCACACCCTCTGCGCTGCCATTCTGGAGCATGGTCTGCGGGGGCGACTTCTTGCGCGTGCCTTTGATCCCCTTGAGCAACGCGGCTTGCCATTCGGCTTGAAACTTCGTGAGGTCCTTGAACATACCCGACTTGTTGTCGCCGGACTTGCCCAGCGTGATGCTGTGATCGTTCGGGTTTCGCCAGTTGTCCTTGCGCGGCCGTGTCTGCATCTCCACGGTTGTATGGAGCACGCTGCAGGCCATGCCGAGGAACGCGCAGGCGTAGGCCCCGGGGTCACCTCCGTATTCGGCAATGTTGTCCAGCATGTAGTCCTCGTAGAACCCGGGCAACTGTCCGAATTCGTACTTGGGTGCGTTGTCGAACTGGTCACGCGGATCGATCACGCCAAGCTCGTGCGTGGTTTCCTCGTTGACCCGGTAGCCGTTGCGCAGCTTGGCCGCGTGGGCATCCCAGATGTTGACTGGCTTGGCGCTCATGCCTGCCTCCCATGGGGGTATTCAAATGAGTCCATAATGGAAACTCCTCTTGTGATGATGATTCCGGTTTACCCAGTTTCCCGAAACGGAAACTGGGTTTCTTTTTCAGGCCATTGCCTGAATGACGCGACCGGCAACGTGCCTGTCCAGTTCATCGACCATGCGAATGCCGCGACAATGCGCGTGCATGCACACGTAGCTCCCACGGCCATCGTTGGAGTCCGCAGGGGGCCAGTAGGTCGAATCGCTGTTGCCGTCCGGTGTCGTATGCTCCGCCGCCCATGGGCAACGGATGTTGTACCCGCCATCGGGGCGGGGCAGATAGCATGCGGCGATGACCGCATGGGTAAGGGAAGCCTTGCGCTCGATGGTGCCGTCCCATGTCGCAAACTTGGGGCGCACCACCGAGGGAAACACATCCTTGATCGCCTGCGCCTTGTAGCGGGGGCCATCGGCTTTCACCAGCACAACGTCATGCCGCTGCATCAGGTCCTTGGTGTGCTCGAACCCGGGCACGCGCAGCACACGCGACAGGTCGATGACACTCCCGTCCGAACCCAGCGCGGATACGATGCCTCGCTGGGCAGGCTCGAAGTCCTCCAGCGCCATGTCGTCCACGGCCCAGTAGAAATGAAACTTGCCCTCACTTGTCTGGACAGCCATGGTAGGCTCGATGGGCAACGGGGGAACGGGCTTGTTGGGGGTGTCCCAGTCGGCATACACTGCGCGGACCCGGGAGACATCGGCCTTGCGCCGACGCGGGAAGCCTTGGGACATGTCAGGGTTATCGATGGCGTTGACGCATACGTAAATGCCATAGCCCTGCTGGTTGCGCTTCACAAGGTCGGGAAGCACCTCCTCCACGGTGCCGACAGCTTGGGTGCGTTGCCCGCTTGGGTGCAGGCCGCTCCAATAGAAACGGTGGGTTTGATACTCGGGTTCAAGAACTTGCAGGAACGCAATGATCTGGTCAGTGTTGACCATGTGGACTCCTTCAGGGTTGGGTGAGGCGCCGAGTCTATACCGAGTTTTTCGATGCTTACGCAGTACATGCTAAAAATATATTTACCTTCGTGTCTACACAAGTGATGCCCACCTGTGCTACATTGAAGGTCCTTCGGGTCCCTTTGGTGAGGGGCGTCTACCCTCAGTCCGGTTCATTGCATATGGACCGGGCTGGGGCGACGTAAACACCTTGTCTATTGTCCAACTTATGAAAGTCCATATGCCAACCAAAACAGAAATTGCCGCGCTCATCAAGGAGTACAACTCCACCCGCAACGAGCGCTTGAAGCTCGATGAGCAGTCCAAGAAGCTCAAGGTGCGCGAGGACTCGATCCTCGACAATCTCACCGCCGCCAACGTCGCATCCGGCAAGTACGGTGCCTATCAGGCCATCGTCGCGAAGGTAAAGGTTGCCCGCGTGACCGACTGGCACAACTTCCACGCCTACATCAAGGAGAATGACGCGCTGGACATGCTCACCAAGCATCTCACCCAGTCAGCCATCATGGCGCGCATCAACGAAGGTGAACTCGTCCCCGGCGTTGTGACAGACCAGAAGGTCACCTACAAGTTCACCCTCGCTTAAACCGAAACCGGAGTTTCCAAATGGGACTTGATGTGACCGCATTCGAGAAGGTCGTCTATGTGGGCGACTTCGACGCAGACAACCCGGGCGATACCGTTCGCCTCTACTCCAGCCCCGACTTCCCAAAGCAGGCCGATGGCATGAAGTCCGGTGCCTACACGGTCAATGGTGGCGAGTACGACAGGGTTTCCATGAGCTACAGCACGTACAACCGCTGGCGCGAGGCGCTTGCCAAGCTGGCAGGCTACTTGCCTGTACGGTCAAGATACACCCCGGAACCCTCGCACGCTGCCGGGGCTTGGGCAACGGATCATGGTCCGTTCTGGGAACTGATCAACTTCAGCGACTGCGAGGGGTTGATTGGCGCGGCAACGGCCAAGAAACTTGCTGACGACTTCGCGAAGTACGACGATGCAGCAATCAAGCTGGACGGCGATTTCTACTACAAGTACACCGAATTCGCATCCTGCTTCAAGCTCGCCAGCAATGGCGGCGCGGTGAAGTTTCACTAACCAAGGACATATATGGCCCGACAGAAATTGACGCTCCCCAAGGATACGGAGGTGCCCGTGGGGATTACCGAACCAGCACCTCCACCACAAAAGGAGCCACCCATGGATACCCCAGTGAAACCCGGAACGGAGGTCCTGAGCTACAAGGACCGCATGGCGGCACTCGTTGCCCAGACCCAGAAGGCCGAGGCCCCGCAAGGCGGCTATATCAGCCTGAAGGGCGGACGCATGACCGTTGGCGAAACCAAGTTTCCAAATGACATGATCCGCGCCATCGTCATCGAGTACCGCAAGGACAACGAGTTCTATGACAAGGCGTATGACCCCGCCGCAAAGGGCGCTGCCCCGGTGTGCGCTGCCATCGTGCGGCCCAACGAGGTGATGACGCCATGGCGCAAGCGACGGCTGGACGAGGACATGACGCGGGTCATCGCGGGCAGCGATGCAGCGGGCTTCGAGTGGGTCACCGATGCCAGCAAGCCGCAGGTTGCCCCCGGGGAAGGCTGCGACAACTGCAAGATGCTCGAATGGGAAAGCGTGAAGGTCATCCCCGGCAAGTCCGGCAAGGGCAAGGCATGCCGCGAATCCCGACGCCTGCACCTGTTCGCAGCGGACCAGTGCACCACGCCCGAGGATGCATCGCGCGCCCCGTTCCTGACGCTCATTCCGCCGCCGACTTCGCTGGACAACTTCAAGCGGTTCGCCAACGAGGCAACGACCGTGCTGAAGACCCCGGTGTTCGGTGTCGTTGTGGACATCAGCGTGGAGCCGCACGATGCCTACCAGTTCATGGTCCATTACAAGATCGTGGACACCATCAAGGACGATGGGATTCTCAACGCGCTGCTGACCCGGCACGAACAGTTGTCCAAGCGGATCATCACGCAGGCCAAGCCCGATGATAGCGCGGATGTGATGAACCAGCGAGGCACCAACAAGTTCTAGAGGTTGTCTGCAGGGTGATGCATCCTCTGCAGGGTGTTGCATGTCACCTTTGATTGCATGCCGTCTCCGCTCCGAGGACGTAAAACTGCGAGCCGTCAACCCCCAGCGCTGAGTAGCAAGGACGCCTCTTGGTAAAAGGCGCTGGGGCGACGTTAACTCACCATAATGACCAACTAGGAAATCATCATGAACAAGGAACGCAGGAATGCGCTGAAGCGCGCCATGGAACTCATCGAGACTGCCAAGGGCAATCTCGAAGATGCCAAGGGGGAAATCGAAACGGCACGCGACGAGGAGCAGGAGTATTTCGACAACATGCCCGAGTCCTTCCAGCAGGCCGACAAGGGGCAGGCAGCGGAGTCCGCCGTTGCCGAACTGGACGAAGCCATCACCAGCATCGAGGATGCTGTCACCTGTGTGGGCAACGCACTCTAAGGAATCATCATGAACGTTCAAGAATTCATCAACGCGATCAACAACGACAAGCGCCTCAACATCACCGTGGAAGCGGTCGAACTGGAGGAGGGCCAGACCATCGAGCAGGTCGTCGCCAAACGCGGGCTGAAGCCCGTGGGCGACAAGTGCAAGGGGTGCGGCGTGCACCACAGGTACGAGACCCCCGAGGGTGAACAGGTCTTCCTTGCCCCCAGTGACCACGGGGAGGACAAACCCATGAGCGATGAGGAAGCCAAGGCGGAATTCGAGAAACGTCGCAAGCAGGCCCTGAAGGGCATCCGCAAGCGGCAGGCGCGCGTGCTGAAGATGCTCGACATCCTGAAGGAACTGGAGCAATCCATCGGGCAGGATGCCGAGGACCGCAGCGTCCTTGATCTTCTGAGCGAGGTTGCGCTGTACGCGGAACTGCGCGAAATCGCCGGAACGATGTAATGAGCACAGACATCCCTGTCTGCATCGACTTTGAAACCCAGCCCATCATCGAGGGTTCGGGCAAGAAGCCGGTGCCTGTGGGGGTGTCTGTCCTTGTTCCCGGACAGGACAACACCTACTACGGCTGGGGCCACCCGGGCAACAACCCGCACACCTTCGAGGATGGAAAACGAGCCTTGGTTTCGGTTTGGGACAAGCCCCTGCTGTTCCACAACTGCAAGTTCGACATCGGCGTTGCCATCGAGCACATGGGTCTACCGTGGCCTGAGCGCTATGACGACACGATGTTCCAAGCCTACTTGGTGTCCCCGCTGGAGCGATCGCTGGGCCTGAAAGCGCTGGCATCCCGCCTGTTGGGCATCGACCCCGAGGAGCGCGATGCGGTGTTCATGTGGCTCAAAGCCAACTTCAAGGGTCCGTTTCTCCCCGATCACAAGATCGTCACGGAAAAGAACGCGGGTGCCTACATAGCCTACGCACCCTATGACATCGTTGCCCCGTATGCGATGGGCGACACCAGCCGCACCCGGGGGCTGCATGCCTTCCTGCATCCCAAGGTGGAAAAGATGGGCATGGAGTCAGCCTATCAGCGCGAGCTTGCCATTGCCCAACTGGGCTATTGGATGGAACGCCGGGGTGTCCGGGTGGACCGTGCGCGGCTACTTCAGGACTACGAGAAATACGAAAAGATCAAGGCCCAGCAGTCCGACATCATTCATTCCTATCTGGGCGACATCGACATAGGCAAGCCTGCGCAGGTTGCGCGGGCGCTGCTGGAGCATGGGTATGCGGACTCGTTGCCCAAGACGCCAACGGGCAAGATGTCAACGGCCAAGGCATCGATTGAATCCAGCGTCAACGACCCCACGCTGCTGAAGGCGTTGCGCTATCGGTCAACACTGAAGACCCTGACGCAGACCTTCTTCAAAGGCTGGTCGGAGTACAGCGCGGCGGACGGCCATGTCCACCCAAGCTGGAACCAGACCCTCAACGCGGACGGCTATGGTGCCCGCACGGGCAGGTTCTCATGCAGCGCGCCCAACCTCACCAACGTGCCCACGGAGTTCGGGGAGGACGAGCACGACACGTTGCATGACGTTGACCTGCCGTTCATGCGTCAGTACCTGTTGCCTGACGAGGGCCAGATCATCGTGCCTGCCGACTTCAACGGGCAGGAGATGCGGATCATGGCGCACTATGCCGAAGGGCGGGCGCTGCAAATCTACAACGAGGACCCGACAGCGGACTTCCATGCCGTTGCCTCTGCACTCATCAAGCAGTACACCGGGCTGGTTGTCCCCCGGCGCATGTGCAAGATCGTGGGCTTCAGCCTGATCTATGGCAGCGGGGTCGCCACGCTAGCGCTGCAACTGGGCGTCACCGAGGAGCAGGCACGGCGCATCAAGAATGCCTATTTCAAGGCCATTCCGGGCTTGGCCGAGTTCGTTGCCCTGTTCCGCAACCGCAAGCAGGTCAAGACATGGGGCGGGCGCATCCTGCCAGCGGAGGAGCCGCGTGAGGTCGATGGTGTCTGGCGGGAGTTCTACTACAAGCTGTGCAACTATCTGATCCAAGGCAGCGCTGCGGACCAGTCCAAGGAGGCAATGCTGCGCTACAATGCCCAGCGGGAGCACGGTCGCCTGTTGATGATGGTGCATGACGAACTGGTCATCAGTGTCCCTCAGGACTACGCTCGCAACGAGGTCCCGATCCTCAAGTTCTCCATGGAGGATATGGCTGGCTGGGATGTGCCCTTCCGCGTTGAAGTCGAGTACGGCCACAACTGGCATGAACTGCAACCCTACAACTACTGACATGGAAAAATTCTTCCCACCCAAGCCCCCGATGGAACTCATCGCCACCCCAGCGGTGGGCAAGCTGCTGACCTTGTTAGGTCAGAACGGGTACCCCAACGCGGCAATCCTCCTGATCGTGCATGACATGGACACCAGCGAGACAACCATCGCGGGCAACCTCAACGATGTCGGCACGCATGCGCTGCTGATGTCCGCCGTCCAAAAGGTCGGGAACCCAGAGAATGAAGGGCCATCGTCGCCAGCCCCCAATGGCGACAAGTTGAACTAGGAAGCTGCATCATGAGTGAATCAAAACTGAGCGAGTACGACTTTGTTGTCGTTGTGGACAAGTCGGGCAGCATGGGCGAGCCTGTCAAGGCGTCGGACCCCAAGGGACCGACGCGCTGGACGGCCATGCAGGAGTCCGTGATGGCCTTCGTGCGCGACATCGAGAAGCTGGACAGCGACGGCATCGATGTGGTCGAACTGGGTGGTGACTGCCGGGACTACGCAGGCGTGACCAGCCAGAACGTGCGCGAGATGTTCGCCACCATGTCCCCCCGGGGCGGCACCCCGCTGCATACCGCGCTGGACAAGGCGCTGCGGCACGCTGGCAAGAGCGAAAAGAAGGACATGATCATCGTGTTCACCGATGGCGTGCCCGATGACCAGAAGGCCGCTGCCGAGGTGATCCGCCGGGCATCGAACAAGCTCAACGAGGACGACGAACTGACCATCGTGTTCATTCAGGTCGGCGACGATGCGGCAGCGACGCGCTACCTGAAGGGTCTGGACGATGACCTGAAGGGTGCCAAGTTCGACATCGTTGACTGCATGACCATCGAGGAAGCAGAGAAGTTCCCGAGCACCGTGGACCTCCTGATGAAGGCCATGGCCGACTGATCCCCATGGACAACTGGGACTACGAACCGGACTTCCCATGGGTCGTGGTGGCTATTGCAGTCATCGTGGTTCTGGTTGTCCTCTCATACATCTTCTAGGGGACAACCATGCTGGACTTCCTACTCCTGATACTCGTGATCGTCATCTTCTTTGCCGGTGTGCAAGTGGGTGCGACCGTGGGCAGCATCGGCCAGATGATCCGCTGGATCGCTGACTGGGTAGACACCAAACTCAAGAAGGACAAACCATGAAATGGATCGAAGGCGTTCCCCCGCGCGACGACGGCCTGCCTACCCAAGGCGAACAAGCCGAAGAAGCACTGCAAGCGATGCGATGCACCTGTGGGCAGCCCATGGCCCCGGGCATCATGCACCGCACCGATGGCCCCTGCTACTACTACGTGGAGCCCGCCGACGAACCCTTGGGAGGAGACATCCTGTGACTGACGAAACGAAACCAAGTTTCGCTACGCTCCCACCCGGACATGTGCCGATGTCCGACGAGGAATGGGAGCGCAACAAGGTGTGCGAGCTTGCCAAGCGTGACCACAAATGGCGCTGGAAATATGATGTCTCAACGGGCATGACCAGCCTGACCAACGCGGTCTGTGTCCACTGCGGCATCGAGACGAAGCTGGCGCGATGACGAACGGCGAACGCATAGCCCGGGAGATGCTGAAACAGATGGGCTTGCGTTTCGTCTGCTGCAAGCAGGACGGACGCAACCACCTGAAGATCACTGTCCTAACCCCCGGGGGCAACCAGTTCACAACGATATGCGCCAACTCCCCCGGTGAATACCGTGGCCTGAAGAACCAGCGGGCCTTCCTCAAACGCAAGATAAGGGAACTAGATGGACCTGACCCAACGCCCGACACGCCACTCCTACTCCAGCATCAGCAAGTACAAGGAGTGCCCAGCGGCTTACGCCTACCGCTACATCCTGAAGCTGCCCGACCAGCCAACGGCCGCAATGATGCGCGGCACTCGCCTGCACAAGCTGGCCGAGGACTACATGGACAACGCTGACCAGCCGGTGCCCTATGACATCAAGCGGGTCGGATTGAAGCTCTATCAGTTGCGCGAGCAAGGGGCCAAGCCGGAGGCAACATGGTACGTTGACCGCGACTGGAACCCCGTTGCCGAGGACAAGGATGCGATGCTGGTGGCGATCATCGACGTACACTATGTGAGCAACGACACCCTTAAACTCCATGACTACAAATCAGGCCGGGAGTACACCTCCCATGCGGATCAACTTGAGCTTTACTCTACCGTCGGACTTCGTATCTACCCAGATGCAAAGCGTGTTGAGTCAAGCGCTATCTACTTTGACAGCGGACATGAAGGAGCCCAACGGAGCATCATCCGTGACATGGTTCCGTACTACATCGACAAGTGGGGAGGATTCATTGCTCGAATCGATCGTGATGAGGAGTTTCTGCCGACTGCTGGAAGCCATTGCAAACGGTGCGCTTACGCAAGCTCGAATGGAGGGCCATGCGTTGCCTGGGAAGGAGCCATCCCAGCATGAGAGTCGTACCGATCCCTGACCTCACGGACAACCCATCGCTGCGCGATGAGTTTGAACGCCTCAAGAAATACTCTGCCGGCAACCGGCTGGGCTTCCGCCGTTCACGCAAGGGAACCTACATGGACCCAGCGCTGGCACGGGACTGGAAGTGGTTCCAACTGGGCTACATCGCACATCAGGAGACAATCAATGATCAAGGAACTTGACGCGCTGACGCTGGCCCACATGTACGGGGCAGACATCAGCGAACTCTACGTGACCTTCAGCACAGCGCGCTTCCTTGAGATGATGGAGCTTCACGGGACAACGCCCGGTGACGCTGCCGAACTGGAGAAATTCAAGGCGTATCTCAAGGATAAGGAGCCGCACAGCCAAGCCAAATACGACAAGCATTACAAGGACAACGATGAGGGAACGTGACATCCAAGCCAAAGTCGTGGGCTATGCCCGCGCCAAGGGGGCGCTGGCCCGCAAGCTGGACTTCGGCATGGGCTGGCCCGACTTCCTGTTCCTGCACGCGGGCAAGGTCCTGTTCGTGGAGTTCAAGACCCCGGAGGGCCGGTTGTCGGCGATGCAGCAGCATGTGCATGCCCAGTTGCGAAACTCGGGTTTCGTTGTCCACACAGTCCGCGATGTCGAAGCAGGCATCCTCCTCATTGATACCTTCCTGTCCCCCCATCAGGCACCATCCGGGGTATACTGTGCAGGCATCACCAAGACAGCACTCGATCACCTCGGACACCAAATACCCAAACTATGAGCAAAGAATGGCTACCCGCCCCCTACATGGAAGCAGCGATGCAATGGGTTCTCCAGCGCGACGGCTGCGGCCTGATGCTGGACCCGGGCATGCGCAAGACCTCGATCACGCTGGCCTGCGTGGACATCCTGCGGCACGTTGGAGAGATTCGCAAGACGCTGGTCATCGCCCCGCTGCGCGTCTGCAAGACCGTGTGGCGACAGGAGGGAAAGAAGTGGCGCAACTTCAACCACCTCAAGATCGTGAACCTCTGTGGCCTGACCGTTGTCTCCAAGGCCAAGCTGCTGGCCGAGGACCATCATGTCTACCTGATCAACCCGGAAATGGTGCAGGACCGCACGGACAAGCTGGGCAACACCGTGCCGGGCATCCTGTCTCTGTTGCCCAAGGACTTCGACCTGCTCGTGCTCGATGAGTCCACGAAGTTCAAGGACACCCAGACCAAGCGCTTCAAGGCGCTGCGCAAGGTCCTGCACAACTTCAAGCGCCGAGTCATCCTCACAGGCACCCCGATCCCCAACGGGCTGCAGGACCTGTTCGGGCAGATGTTCGTCGTGGACTTGGGTGCCGCGCTGGGCAAGTACGTGAGCCACTTCCGCATGGAGTTCTGCTACCAGCGCCCCGGTGACCTCTACAACTGGCACCTGCGCGCTGGCAGCGACGACATGATCTACAAGCGGGTGGCAAATCGGCTGATGCGCCTCGATATCAAGGACCACATCGACATGCCCGACCTCATCGAGAACTTCATCACCGTCAGCCTGCCGGACAACGTGCGCGCCACCTACAAGGCCATGGAAAAGGACTTCATTGTCCAACTGGAAACCAACCCCATCGTTGCCGCCAACCCGGCCGTCGCTGGGGGCAAGCTGCGCCAGATAGCCAACGGTTTCCTCTACGACACCAGCGTAGAGGGCGGCATGCGCAGTTCCGTCCGGCTGCATGACGAAAAGCTGGAAGCCCTGACAGAGCTTGTGGAGGAGATGCAGGGACGCCCGCTGCTCGTTGCCTACGAGTTCGACCATGACCAGAAGGTCATCATGGAGCGATTCGACGGCACCAAGGGCCTGCCCGCTGCCATCGACCTCGGGCGCTGCAAGAACCCGGAGCGCGTTGTCGAACAGTTCAACGCGGGAGAGATACCGCTGCTCATTGCCCACCCGGCCAGCGCGGGGCACGGGCTGAACCTGCAGGATGCGTGCAACACCCTGTGCTGGTACGGGATCACTTGGAATCTGGAGTACTACGACCAGTTCAACGCCCGGGTGTATCGCAGCGGGCAGGAGTCCAAGCAGGTCATGGTGCACCACATCGTCTGCGAGGGCACCAAGGACGAGGATGTCATGAGCGCGCTGGAAGGCAAGGACCGGACCCAGAAGTCGTTCAATCAGGCAATCAAGCGGAGTCGCACATGAGCGACATCTTTGACCACGCAGGCGACGCCATGGACGACCTGATGTCAGGTCGCACCGCTGATGAGGGTTATATGCGCTATCTGCCCAGTCCCGCCAAGTCCAAAACCTGTCGCGACTGCAAGAAGACGGGCCTGCGTTGGGGCAAGGTCAAGGGCAGTCGTTGGCGATTGTTCGATGGCAACACCGAGCATGTCTGCGCCTACAAATTGAATCCTAATGTCTGACCGGACTATAATGTCCGTTCATTCAACTACTGGAGTATCCCAATGGCAGCGAAAGCACCCAAGGAACCGCGTCCGCAGATCACGCTCGTGGAAGCAATGGAAGTACTGACCGAAAAGCACGGCTCGCAGGCCGAGGCAGCGCGGCAGTGCGACATCAACAAGACCTACTGGTC
>Ga0105248_10000516_pt1 | contig 43895 bp, 36 predicted proteins | sample KBSS34metaG_FD_81524 | JGI IMG/M metagenome (GOLD analysis project Ga0105248, IMG submission 81524) | Switchgrass rhizosphere microbial communities from Kellogg Biological Station, Michigan, USA - KBS S3-4 metaG | ecosystem: Host-associated > Plants > Roots > Rhizosphere > Soil | place...
CGGCTTTGTTGTTTCAGGCACAGAGATGTGCCGCTGATGTTGGCGCGGGGTGGAGCAGCCCGGTAGCTCGTCAGGCTCATAACCTGAAGGTCGCAGGTTCAAATCCTGCCCCCGCAACCAACCAAAGCCCGCTTTCGAGCGGGCTTTTTTTGTGTCCGCGTCAGTAGCTGTACGCCCGCTCGCCATGGTCGGCGATGTCGAGTCCCTCGCGCTCGGCGTCGCGCGCATGGCGAAGCGGCATCACCGCCCGCACAATGCCAAAGCAGAGCGCAGATCCCGCGGCCGACCAGGCGATCGCTATGCCGACGGCGCTGAACTGCCGGACCAGCTGCCAACCCAATGAATAATCCCCGCCGCCATGCCCCCCGAGCACCGGCAGCGCGACGATCGCGGTGCCGACCGACCCGGCAATGCCGCCGAGGCCGTGGATCCCGAACACGTCGAGGCTGTCGTCAAGGCGCAGCCGGTTCTTGAGCGAACCGACGAAGCCGTAGCAGACGATGCTCGCCGCGCCGCCGAGCAGCATCGCGCCGATCGGCCCGCTGATCCCAGCCGCCGGCGTTACCGCCACGAGGCCGGCAACCGCGCCTGACGCTCCACCGAGCATCGAGGGCTTACCCGAGGCCAGCCGCTCCGCCGCCATCCAGGCGAGCAGGCCTGCTGCCGGCGCGACGAGCGTGTTGACCATCGCCACCGCGGCAAGTCCGTTCGCCTCGAGCGCCGAGCCCGCATTGAACCCGAACCAGCCAACCCAGAGCAGGCCCGCACCGACCATCGTCAGCGCGAGCGAATGCGGCGGCATCGCTTCCTTGAGGTGCCCGATCCGTGACCCTGCAAACGCGACGCCCACGAGGCCTGCGACGCCCGAATTGATGTGCACCACCATGCCACCGGCGAAGTCGATGGCGCCGAACTTGAAGAGAAAACCATCGCTCGCCCACACCATGTGCGCGAGCGGCGCATAGACGATGGTCAGCCAGAGCGTCGCGAACAGCATCATGGCGCCGAAGCGCACCCGTTCGACCAGCGCGCCGATGACGAGCGCGCCGGTGATCGCGGCGAAGCTCATCTGGAACGCGGCGAAGACGAGCTCGGGGATCGCCTTGCCTGCGCTCCCGACCGCCCAGGCGCTGTCGGCGCCGATGCCGGCGAACCCGGCCTTGCCGAATCCGCCGATGACCGCATTACCGTCGTAGAAAGCGAGGCTGTAGCCCCACAGCACCCAGGTCAGGATCGCGATCGCGGTGATGCCAAGCACCTGGCTCATCACCGACAGCAGGTTCTTAGCCCGCACCAAACCGCCGTAAAAGAGCGCAAGCCCGGGCAGCAGCATCAGCATCACGAACGCGGTCGAGACCAGCATCCACGCCGTGTCGCCGCTGTCGATGGTGAGCCGCCCCGCCATGCACACGCCCCCCGCTTGCTGCACCGCACAAGCTAATGCCGCCGCAGCCGGGAGCTATGTGAAAGCTTCACCTAACGGGTGGGCGGCTCCGGGTGCGCGGCCTTCCATTCCATGGCGGTGCGGACCCGCCGTTCGACCGAAGGGTGATCGTAGAAAATGAACTCCTCGACCGCATTGGGGCGGGGGTATCGATATTCGGCAGTCTTCACGAGCGCGGTCGACAAGGCGTCGGGTCGGTTCTCGGTCCGAAGCGAATACATGTCCGCCTGGCTCTCGAGCGTGCGTCCGAACGTGTTGAGGAACGGCATCCCGACTAGGCTGAAAAGCGAGATCAGGAAGAAGAGGACCGGGATTCCGCGAGGGTCGCTGATCGGCGCATCGGTCCCGAAGGCACGGGCAAAGCGCGGGTAGAGCCTCTCGGCGAGCCAAAAGAGCACCATTGCCGAGACGGAGAAGAACAGGATCCCCCACCAGCTGTGCTTCAGCACATAGTGGCCGATCTCGTGCCCGGTCACGGCGCGAACCTCGTCGAGCGAGGCGTTCTTGAATGCGACGTCGGAGATGGCCACGCGTGCGGTGCTACCGACGCCGCCGGCGTTCGCCGTGAAATTGTTCGACTGGCGGGAGCCGTTGTACATGTAGACCTTGTCGGCCGGGATGCCTGCACGCTGCGCCATCTCGACCACCGCGGCACGGACCTGCCCCGGCGGGACCGGCTCGTATTTGTTGAACAGCGGCTCGATCAGGACCGGGCTGAGCAGGAAGAGCACCGCGAGCGCCACTGCGGTGAGCCCGCCCGACCACAGCCACCAGCGCCTGCCGGTGCGCCTCATGAGCCAGTAAACGGCGATCATGAACAATGCCGTGAGCAGCGAAGAAATCGCCAGTCCGAGCGCATTCTGCGCGAGCCAGTCGCCAAAGGGTTGGCTCGTTCGCCCATAGGCCTTCTCGCGCCACCAGCCGCCGTAGATCGTCCAGGGAAGCGTCAGCAGCGCCGATGCGATGAGGAAGACGAGGCTGACGACGGAGGCGCGAAGGTTGCGCCTGCGTTCGGCGATGCACCTTCCAACGGCATCGAGAACGCCGGACCGAACGATGAGCCAGGTCACGGCCGCGGCGACGATCAGCCCCCAGAGCAGCATCCATTCCTTGCCGACGGTGTAGTCATGCGCCTTCTGCAGGGCGGCCGGGCCGAGGTTGTCGATATAATCCACTGTCGCCGCGTTCGGATCGAATGCCATGCTTCCTCCCCAAGTTCGGACCGGCAGCGTAACAGGCGCGAGACTGCTGGCAACGGGAACGACTGCAAGGCCCACGGGATTGTCTGCGAGTGACCAAGGGCAAGTCCGTTCCTGCGCCAATGGAAGCGCTGCTCGCCGCCGAGCTGCCCGAAGGCGACGGCTGGCAATATGAGCCCAAGTGGGATGGCTTCCGCTGCCTCGCCAAGCGCAATGGTGATCACGTCACTTTGACGTCAAAGTCGGGAAAGCCCCTCGGCCGCTATTTCCTCGATGTGGTCGAGATGCTTGCCGAACTGAAGGACCGCGAGTTCCTGATCGATGGCGAACTCATCATCCCCGTCGGTGACGCACTTTCGTTCGGTGCGCTGCAGCTGCGCCTGCACCCGGCCGAAAGCCGCGTGCGCAAGCTGGCGGCCGAGCATCCAGCCGAGTTGATGCTGTTCGATGCCCTCGAGGTTGGAGGCAAGGATCTCACCGGCGATCCGCTGGGAGAGCGGCGCAAGGCGCTCGAGAAGTTCTTTGCCAGAAACAAGGCGCCGCGCCTGCATTTGTCGCCGATGACGTGCGACCGCGATACGGCAGTGAAGTGGCTGCGCCGAAGCGGCGGCGCGCTCGACGGAGTCATCGCGAAGCGCCGGGACCTGGAGTATCGCTCGGGTGAGCGGGCGATGGTGAAGGTCAAGCAGCAGCGCACCGCCGACTGTGTCGTTGGGGGCTTCCGCTACGCCGACAAAAAGAAGGAAGTGGGATCGCTCCTGCTTGGGCTTTACGACGACGAAGGAAAGCTCAACCACGTCGGCTTCACCTCGGCGATCCCGGCGAAGGAGCGGCCGGCGCTCACGAAAGAGCTCGAAAAGCTCATCAAGGCGCCGGGCTTCACGGGTAGCGCGCCCGGTGGGCCGAGCCGTTGGAATACAGAGCGCTCGATGGCGTGGGAGCCGCTGAAGCCGGTGCTCGTCGTCGAGGTGCGCTACGACCAGGTGACAAGCAGGCGATTCCGGCACGGGACTTCGATCGTCCGCTGGCGGCCCGACAAGGACCCGAAGCAATGCACCTTCGAGCAGCTCGCGCCCGAGCTGCGGCCGTCACAGCTTCAGGAATTGTTCGGCACGTGAGCCTGCTGTTCGATATCCCACTGATCGCGGGTCTCAGCTATCGCAAGGGCTTCATCAGCGACGCCGAGGAGCAGGAACTTATCAAGCAGCTTGCTGCGGTCGACCTCTCCCCGTTTCGCTTCCGAGGCTGGTTAGGCAATCGCAAGACGAAGAGCTTCGGCTGGCGGTACGATTTCGAGGACGCAAGCTTTTCGCCCACGGAGCCGCTGCCAGACTGGCTGCAGCCGTTGCGCGCGAAGGCCGCCGCCTTCGCCGGCCTTCAGCGCGATGACTTCGTCCACGTCCTGCTTGCGCGCTACGATCCCGGCGCCGGCATCGGCTGGCACCGCGACCGTGACGTCTTCGACCAGGTCGTCGGCGTCTCGCTCGGAACTCCAGCCACCCTCCGGTTCAGGCGCCGAAAGCCGGGCGGGTTCGACCGCGCGAATCTCGAAGTCGCGCCTCGCTCCGCGTACCTGCTGTCGGGCGAGGCGCGGTGGGAATGGGAACACCGGATCACGCCTGGCGAAGAGCTCCGTTACTCGGTTACGTTCCGGGCGCTGTCGGACAAAGGACGCCGCATCGCCGCATCGGCCTAGGACGGAACGGTCCGCCAGCGAAACGGTTCTCGCAGCATGCTGCGTTGGGCGCTCCTGCTGCTGCTCTTGTTGCTCGCGGCCTGCTCGAAGGGCGCGGAAGCGGACCTGCCCTCAATCGGCGAGGCGCGTTCGCTCGCGGCCGAATGGGCGTTGGTCAATGAGCAGGCGAGCCAGGGGCACCTGACCCGCCACTATGTCGACACGATGCGTCAAAGCTGCCGCGAGCAGATCGAGACCGCGGCCAAGTCGCTGACTCAGCCCCAATCGCCATACGGCGCCGAAATCGCGGCGCTCCTGCGGGAGCCGGACGATGCGTCACCCACGGTGCTGAGGGCCCACGCAATCAGGCTCAAGCAAATCGAGGACAGCCTTGAATCCGCTTGAGCTCACGCTCGGGATCATGACTGCCGTCGGCGGGTTCGTGGACATCAGCGAGCTGGTGTTCGCCGCGCAGGCCGGATCCAATTTCGGCTACGCGCTGATCTGGGTGTTCGCCTTCGCGACGGTCGGCATCATGGTTTTCGGCGAGATGTGCGGTCGGGTCGCGGCGGTCGCGCATCAGCCCGTGTTCAATCTCATGCGGCATCGGCTTGGACTGAAGCTCGGCTTCGTCACGCTGATTGCATCGGTAATCAGCACGCTGATCACGACGTCGGCGGAGATCGGAGGCCTCGGCCTCGTTCTCCATTATCTCACCGGCGCGCCCTACCTGCTGATGGCCGCCGCCAGCGTGGTGGTCCTCGGCGCATCCATGTGGGTGCTTCCGTTCAAATGGATCGAGCGGACCTACGGCCTCCTCGGCCTCATGATGCTCGTCTTCGCCGCGGCCCTTGTCGCCATCCATCCGCCATGGGGCGAGGTCGCGCGCGGCTTCGTGCCGCAGGTACCGCAAGGGCTGAGCACCAAGGAGCTGCTGAAATTCGGCTATTTCGCCGTCGCCATCACCAGCGCGGTTCTCTTCCCCTACGAGGCCTATTTCTATTCCTCCGGCGGGATCGAGGAAGCGTGGGGGCCGAAGGACCTCACCACCAACCGGGTGACGACGACCGTCGGCTTCGCGCTGGGATCGCTCCTCGCCATCGCCATCCTGTCGATGTCGGCGCATCTGTTCAGGCCGCTCATGGTCGGCCCGCAGCTCCCGGGCACCTCCGCGCTCGAAGCCGCGATCCCGTTCGGGCGAACCGGCCTCCTTCTCGCGCTGCTCGGCATGCTGATCGCCATCGCCGGAGCCGCCGTCGAAACCTGCATGGCAAACGCTTATTCTGTCTCCCAATTCTTCGGCTGGGAGTGGGGGCGCCACAAGAAGCCGTGGGAGGCGCCGCGATTCACGCTTGCGTGGAGCGCCTTCCTGCTCGTCCCGCTCGCAATCGTGATGACGGGCGTCGATGTCATGACGTTGGTCGAATATGCGATCCTCTTCTCGATACTGGTTCTCCCGCTCTCCTATCTCCCGCTCATGCTGCTCGCGAACGACAAGAGCTACATGCGCCAATATGCGAACAAGTGGCTCGCGAAGGGGCTAGGCTGGACATATTTCGTGATCGTCACGGCGGCGGCGATGGCCGCTATCCCGCTCTACGTAATGACGGCCGGAGGCCAGTCTTGAAACCGGACGCCCAGATCAAGCTCGTCAGCCAGCTGCTCGATCTTCCGCTTGTCGACAAGGACGATCGCTGGTGCGGCGTCGTCGACGACATCGAGCTGGAGGGAAGCGCTGGCAGGCAAATGCGGATCAAGGCGCTGCTCGTCGGCCCCGGGGCTTATCGCGGGCGCTTGCCGGCATGGCTGTTCGCGTTCGTGTGCAGGGTCGCAGGCGATCGCGTCGCCAAAGTCCCGGTCGCAAGGATCGAGAAAATCGCTGCAGTAGTCCATCTCGACTGCGCGGCAGAGAAACTCGGACTCCACGTTACCGAAGATCGCGTCCGCCCCTGGATCCCGCACCGGGGCGCCCTCTGATGCTGCTCTCCGATCTCAACTGGGCAAAGGTCCGAACGCTCGACGGGGAGGTCCTTGGCCGAGTGCACGAAGTCCATTGCGACGGCGGCAAGATCGTCGCGCTGATGTGCGGCCCGATGAGCCTCATCGAGCGCCTGACAGCGCAAACCAGGGGCCGCAGAATTCCGTGGGAATGGGTGAAAAAGGTCGAGCGCGGCCAAGTGACGGTCGTCACCGAGCCGCCGGCCGGGAAGTCGCCCAGGAAAGCTAGCGGTTCTCGAACCCCGCAACGCACTCGGCGACCCACCGCGCCGCGGTCAAAGCGCTGAGGTCGGTCGAGTCCAGTGACGGGTCCCACTCCGTAAGGTCAATCACCCGGACGCGGTGATCCGCGGCAATCCGCCTCACGGCCGAGAAAAAATCGCTGACGTCCATGCCGCCGGGACGGGCGCCGGGAGCGCCGGGCATTTGCGCGCGGTCGATCACGTCGATGTCGCAGTCGAGCACAATCGCATCGGCATGGGCCATATGCTCCATCGCCAGCTCGACACATTTGCCTATGCCATCGCGGCGTACATCCTCGACGCTCACCACGAGGTTGCCCGCGTCGAGCGCATCGCGGTGCATCTTTGCGGTATTTGCGAAGCTCGCGAGCCCGATCTGCGCGATATTGTTGCCCGGAAGACCGTCCTTCATCAGCGCCCGCACCGGGTTTCCGTTGCTCAAACCGGCGTCGAGCTCGCGCATATCGAAGTGCGCATCGAGCGTGATCAGGCCGACATGGCTCAGCGGAATGCCGAGTCCCAGCACGGCGGGGCGCGTGATCGCGTTGTTGCCGCCTGCGAGCAACGTCAGCGCGTGCTTCCCAATGCTCGTTGCAACAGCGTCGCGGATTGGGTCCGTCGCCTCCTCTATCGTGAGGCAAGCAACCTCCACGTCGCCTTGGTCGTGGATCGGCGTGAAGAGCGACTCGCCCGTCTCGATGTCGTAGCGGCCGACGCGCCGCAGAGTTTGGCGGAGAAGGGCGGGCGCCTTGTCGCATGAGCCCGTCGTTACCGACCCCGCAGTCAGCGGCGCTCCGAGCAGTCCGATAGGCACGGACGGATCGTCGACCAGCAACTCTGACAGGTTAGGCCATGCCGTGCTCACGCTTTGCCGTAGCAATCATGCTCGCCTAAGGGCAAATCATGTGGGACCGGCTGCTCGTCGACTGCAACATCGCGACCCTTGAGGAGAGGCCCGGCAATCCGCTGGGCATCGTCGAGAATGGCGCCATCGGGATCGCGGACGGCAAGATCGTCCGCGTCGGCAAGCGCACCGAACTGGCCGGCTTTCGAGCGAAGAAGGTGGACGCGCTCGGCGGCGCCTGGGTGACTCCGGGACTGGTCGACTGCCACACGCATCTGGTCTTTGGCGGTACCCGCGCGGACGAACATGCGATGCGCCGCGCCGGGGCGAGCTACGAGCAGATCGCCGAGGCTGGAGGCGGCATCGCATCGACGGTGAAGCGCACCGCCGCCGCTTCGAACGAGCAATTGCTCGACCAGAGTCGCCACCGCCTCCATGCGCTGATGCGCGGCGGCTGCACGACGGTCGAAATCAAGTCCGGCTACGGCCTCGATCCGAAGAGCGAGCTTCGCCTTCTGAGCATTGCCGGCCAACTCGGTGAGGGCGAAGCCGTCAGGATCGTTCCCACACTTCTTGCCCTTCACGCTTTGCCTGCGGACAAGCGCGACCGCCGCGCCCAATATGTCGGCGACATCGTCGACAAGCTGATCCCGGCCGCGGCGAAGCAGGGGCTTGCCACAAGCGTCGACGCCTTCTGCGAAGGGATCGCCTTCACGCCCGAAGAAGTCGAGCGGTTGTTCAAGGCCGCGGCTCATCACGGCCTCCGAGTCCGGCTTCATGCCGAGCAATTGTCGAACCAGCATGGCGCGGCGCTCGCCGCGCAATATCGCGCGCTCTCCGCCGACCATCTCGAGCATCTCGACGAGGCAGGCGCCAAGGCCATGGCGGCGGCCGGGACGGTGGCGGTGCTTCTCCCCGGGGCTTATTATGCGCTTCAGGAAAAGAAGAAGCCGCCGGTGGCCCTGCTCCGCAAGCACAAGGTGCCGATCGCGATCGCGACGGACTGCAACCCTGGAACTTCGCCCCTCCTGTCCCCGACGCTGGCGATGAACATGGCGTGCACCTTGCTCGGCCTGACGCCGGAGGAGGCGCTGGCGGGAATGACCGTCAATGCGGCGCGCGCGCTCGGACTCGCGCACAGCGTCGGCAGCCTCGCCGCGGGCAAGCAGGCCGACCTCTGCGCCTGGCGCATCGAATCTCTCGCCGAGCTCGGCTACTGGGTCGGCCTGCCGGGGCCCGAGCGTCGCATCTTCGCCGGTGTTGACGCTTAGCACGGCCGTTTGCCCTGAGCTTGTCGAAGGGCTGCTTTGTTTCTTACGGCGCAAGGAAAGACAGAGCTTCGACAAGCTCAGCCTGAACGGAGTTAGGATTGACCGACCGACGCGACAACAGCCGCCACATCCGCGCCCGCCGCGGGAGCGAGATCAATGCGAAGCACTGGACCACCGAAGCCGCAGTCCGGATGCTGATGAACAATCTCGACGACGAGGTCGCCGAGGATCCGCAGAGCCTCGTCGTCTACGGCGGGATCGGCCGGGCGGCGCGCAACTGGGAATGCTACGACAAGATCGTCGAAACCCTGGAGCGGCTCGAGGAAGACCAGACCCTTCTCGTCCAGTCCGGAAAGCCGGTCGGCGTGTTCCGCACCCACAAGGACGCGCCGCGCGTGCTCATCGCCAACTCCAACCTCGTGCCCAAGTGGGCGAACTGGGAAGTGTTCAACGAGCTCGATCGCAAGGGGCTCATGATGTACGGCCAGATGACGGCCGGCAGCTGGATCTACATCGGTACACAGGGAATCGTCCAAGGCACCTACGAGACCTTCGCGGAGATGGGCCGCCAGCATTATGACGGCGACCTCAAGGGTCGCTGGATCCTGACCGCCGGCCTCGGCGGCATGGGCGGCGCGCAGCCGCTCGCAGCGGTCATGGCCGGCGCGCACTGCATCGCGATCGAGGTGCAGGAGAGCCGGATCGAGAAAAGGCTCGAGACGCGCTATCTCGACCGGCGCGCGAGCAGCATTGACGAGGCGCTCGAGATCATCCGCAACGCGAGCGAGCCGACCAGCGTAGGCCTTCTCGGCAATGCCGCCCGGATCCTCCCGGAAATGCTCGCGCGCGGCATTCGCCCCGATGCGCTCACCGACCAGACCAGCGCCCACGATCCGGCCAACGGTTATTGCCCGATGGGCTGGTCAGTCGCGAAGTGGCAGGAGATGCGCGAACGCGATCCTGCCGCCGTAGCCGAGGCCGCGCGCGTTTCGATCGCACGCCACGTCGAGGCGATGCTTTCGTTCAGGGAGACGGGCGTGCCCACCTTCGATTACGGCAACAACATCCGCCAGGAAGCCAAGGACATGGGCGTGACTCACGCCTTCGACTTCCCGGGCTTCGTTCCCGCCTACGTCCGCCCGCTCTTCTGCCGCGGCATCGGCCCGTTCCGCTGGGCCGCGTTGTCTGGCAATCCGGAGGACATCTACCGCACCGACCAACGCGTGAAGGAGCTGATTCCCGACGATCCGCACCTCCACCGCTGGCTCGACATGGCGCGCGAGCGGATCGCCTTCCAGGGCCTGCCGGCGCGTATCTGCTGGGTCGGCCTCGGCCAGCGCCACCGCCTCGGCCTCGCCTTCAACGACATGGTTCGGAACGGCGAGGTGTCGGCGCCGATCGTCATCGGCCGCGACCACCTCGACAGCGGCAGCGTCGCCTCCCCCAACCGCGAGACTGAGAGCATGAAGGACGGCAGTGACATGGTCTCGGACTGGCCGCTGCTGAACGCGCTGCTCAACACCGCCTCGGGGGCAACGTGGGTGTCGCTTCACCACGGCGGCGGCGTCGGCATGGGTTATTCACAGCATAGCGGAATGGTGATCGTCGCCGACGGCACGGACGACGCAGCTCGGCGCCTGGAACGCGTTCTCTGGAACGACCCCGGCACCGGCGTGATGCGCCACGCCGATGCCGGCTACGAGATCGCCATTGACTGCGCCCGCGAGCAGGGCCTCGACCTTCCGATGGTGACGAAGTGAAGCTCAATCCCGAGAAAGTCGGCCTAGACGACTTGCGTCAGCTCTGGCTGGGCGCCGAGGCGCAGCTGGACGACGCGTCCATGCAGCGGATCGCCGGCTCGACCGCGGCGGTCGGGCGCATCGTTGCCGGCGGCGAGACCGTCTATGGCGTCAATACCGGCTTCGGCCTGCTCGCCAACACGCGCATCCCCAACGAGCGGCTGGCGGAGCTCCAGACCAACCTGATCCTCTCGCACAGCGCCGGCCTCGGCGACCCATTCCCGCGCCACGTGACGCGGCTGATGATCGTGCTCAAGCTGCTTGGCCTCGGCCGCGGCTATTCGGGCGTTCGAGCGGTAGTCATCGAAGCACTGCAGCGGCTGCTCGACGCGGACGCAATGCCACTCATCCCGGCGCAAGGAAGTGTCGGCGCAAGCGGCGACCTCGCGCCGCTCGCGCACCTCATCTCGGCCCTGATGGGGTACGGCCGGATCGACGTTGCCGGCGAGATCGCTCCGGCCCGCGACGCACTCCAAAAGATCGGACTCGAAGCGCTCCAACTCGGCCCGAAGGAGGGGCTTGCGCTCATCAACGGCACGCAGGCGAGCACCGCGCTCGCGCTGGATGCATTGTTTCAGGGCGAGCGCCTTTTCTCGGCGGCGGTCGCGGCGGGGGCGCTGTCCGTCGATGCTCTCAAGGGCAGTTCGAAGCCGTTCGATCCGAGGCTCTCCGACCTTCGCGGCCAGCCGGGCCAGATCCGTGTTGCCGCCACGATCCACGACCTTCTCCAAGGCAGCGAGATCCTCGTCAGCCACGTCAAATGCGACCGCGTACAGGATCCTTACAGCTTCCGCTGCCAACCCCAGGTCATGGGCGCCGCGCTCGACCTTCTCGAAAATGCTGCCCGAACGCTCACCATCGAGGCGGCGGCAGTGACCGACAATCCAATCGTGTTCGCGGACGAGGATACCGCCATCTCAGGCGGCAACTTCCACGCCCAGCCGGTCGCCTTCGCGTCCGACATCATCACCATGGCACTGTGCGAGGTGGGATCGATCTCCGAGCGGCGCGTCAGCGTGCTCGTCGATCCGAAGATGAGCGGCTTGCCAGCCTTTCTGACGCCGGATTCAGGCGTAAACTCGGGGCTGATGATCCCGCAGGTCACCGCCGCGGCGCTCGTCAGCGAAAACAAGAGCCTCGCCTTTCCTGCGAGCGTCGACTCGATCCCGACCTCGGCGGGCCAGGAGGATCATGTCTCGATGGCGCCGATTGCCGCGCGCAAGGCCGGGCAGGTCGCGCGCAACGCCGCCGGCGTGATCGCGGTCGAGCTGATGGCGGGTGCTGAGGGGATCGATTATCACGCGCCGCTTCAGACCTCGCGTAAGCTGCAGGCGGTCCATGCCGCCGTGCGGTCGCGCTCCCCCCATTTCACGGCCGACCGCTACTGGGCTGACGAGATGAGCGCGCTCCAGGAGGCCGTGCTTGGCGGGGAGATCGGCGAAGGACTGCTGCCCCTCGGCTGAACTAAGCGATCCGGTCCCAGTGGGTCGTCTTGCAGATGACGGCAAGGACGCAGCCGCGCACCTTCAGCCGGTTGGCGCCGATCTGCTCGATTGTGCCGCTCGCACTCATGTCGCGGCTGGCGACGAAAACGTCGGCGTTCCACCGGCCGGGACCGGTCGGCTGGATGTTATTGATGACGCGCGCGCCGAGGAGGTGGGTGCCGCTTCCGCTCTGCGACTTGGCCTGCTGTTTCGCAGAGGCCTTCACGACGCGTCCGCACAGGCTCTTGCCGCACGGGGCGATGAGGATTTCCATGGCGCCGTTTTTCCAGCGGCCCTCGAGCCCGCTCTTGGCGAGAGCGGGGGCCGGAGCGAGGGCGACAGCGAGCCCTGAAAGCGTAAGCAACAGCCGTTTCATCATGTCCCTATAGCACTGATTTGCGGCGATAATCGCGCCTTCAGCTTGCGTCGGGATGAACGCTTGGCCTCGTGCGATTAGTGGAAATCGCGGCTTTTGGGGATGATTTCGACGTCGCGCGGGTGGGCAGCCGCGGGCGGACGCCAGCTTCCGGCGCCGTCACCTTGATTGAGCGTCGAGGGCATCAGCTCCTCGCTGAGGTGCCGCAACATTGCGGTGTGATCGTCGAGCTGACGGGCAACGACGTGGATCACTTGGCTGTCCGGATCGCGCTGGACGATGCCGTGAACCACCATCAGCCGGGCGCCCATCACGATCTTGCGCTGCCCGTCGAACACGTCCGGCCAGATCACCAGGTTGGCGATTCCTGTTTCGTCTTCCAGCGTGATGAAGCACACGCCCTTGGCGCTGCCTGGCCGCTGACGGATCAGGACCAACCCTGCCATCGATAGCCGCCTGCCGTCGCGGATATTGGGCAGCCGATCTGCGGTGACGAACTTCCGCGCTGCATAATAGTCGCGCAGGAAGCGCATCGGATGCGCCTTCAGCGACAGGCGGGTCGTCTGGTAGTCGTTTACGACATGCTCGGACAGCGGCATCGCCGGAAGCCGCGCCTGCTCGAGCTCCAAGCCTTCCTCGCGAGCATGGGCATGGGCGAACAGAGGAAGGTCAGGCGCCTGCCGAAGCGCGCGCGAGTCCCAAAGAGCGGCACGCCGATCAAGCCCCATCGACCGAAAGGCGTCGGCGGCGCTCAGCCGCTGGATGGCATGCACCGGGATGCCGGTGCGGGCGCGCATCTCTTCGATCGAAGCAAAGGGGCGGCGTCCAGCCAGAAGCGCCGCATCGGCGGCCCGCAATCCCTCAACCTGCCGGAAGCCGAGCCGGAGAGCGACTTCACTCCCCCTGCCGCTTGCTGGAGGGGGCCGGGGGGTGGGACTGTCTAGCGTACCACTCTCTGACAGACCCACCCCTTCGGCGTTTCGCGCCTCTTCTCCTCCCGCAAGCGGTAGGGGAGATTCAAGTGTGCAATCCCATTCGCTCTCGTTGACGTCGACCTCTCGTACCTCAACGCCATGCTCCCGCGCGTCGCGAACGATCTGCGCCGGCGCGTAAAAGCCCATGGGCTGGGAGTTGAGCAGGCCGCACGCGAACGCCGCAGGATATTTCCACTTCAGCCAGCTCGACACGTAGACCAGGTGCGCAAAGCTCGCCGCATGGCTCTCCGGGAAACCATATTCGCCAAAGCCCTTGATCTGGTCGAAGCAGCGCTGCGCGAAATCGGGGTCGTAGCCTCGCTCGATCATTCGACCGACCATCTTGTCCTGCAGCACATCGATGTTCCCGCGCGACCGGAACGTCGCCATCGCCTTGCGCAGCTCGTTCGCTTCCTGTGACGAGAATTTAGCTGCATCGAGCGCGATCTTCATCGCCTGCTCCTGGAAGATCGGCACGCCCATCGTTCGTCCCAGGATGCGCTCGAGCTCGTCGCCCGGTCCGTGGGCGGGATCGGGGCAGGGGAAGGTGATCGGTTCCTGCCCCGACCGCCGCTTCAGGAACGGGTGGACCATGTCCCCCTGGATTGGCCCTGGCCGGACAATCGCAACCTCGATGACGAGATCGTAGAAGCAGCGCGGCTTCAGCCTCGGCAGCATGTTCATCTGCGCCCGGCTTTCGACCTGGAACACGCCCAACGAATCCCCCTTACACAGCATGTGGTAGACCTCAGGCACCTCGCGCGGCACGGTCGCGAGGTCCCAGCGCTCGCCGTGATGCTCGGCGATCAGGTCGAAGCATTTGCGGATGCAGGTCAGCATTCCGAGCGCGAGCACGTCGATCTTGAGGATGCCCAATTCCTCGATGTCGTCCTTGTCCCATTCGATGAATGTGCGGTCCTCCATCGCGCCATTGCCGATCGGCACGGTCTCGGTCAGCGGCCGCTCGGTCAGGATGAAACCGCCGACATGCTGGCTGAGGTGGCGCGGCATGCCGATCAGCTGCTCGGCCAGCTTCATCGTCCGCTTGAGGTGCGGGTCGTTGAGGTCCAGGCCGGCGTCCGCGGCGCGCGCTTCAGCGACCTCGGTTTCCATGCTCCCCCAATAATTGGAAGCAATGGCGGCGCAGACGTCCTCGCTGAGGCCCATCACCTTGCCGACCTCGCGGATCGCCGAGCGCGGGCGGTAATGGATGATGGTCGCGGCAATGCCGGCGCGGTCGCGGCCATATTTATCGTAGATGTGCTGGATCACCTCCTCGCGCCGCTCATGCTCGAAGTCGACGTCGATATCCGGAGGTTCCTTGCGCTCCTCGGAAATGAAGCGCTCGAACAACAGCTCGTTGACCGACGGATCGACGGACGTGATGCCGAGGCAGAAACAGACTGCGCTGTTCGCCGCCGACCCGCGGCCTTGGCACAGAATCTCCTGCGACCGGGCGAATGCGACGATGTCGTGCACGGTCAGGAAGTATCGGGCGAAGTCGAGCTTCTTGATCAAGGGCAGCTCATAGTTGAGTTGCTTCAGCACCTTGTCGGGAATGCCGTCGGGCCAGAATTTATGCGCGCCCTCCCATGTGAGGTGTTCGAGGTGCTCCTGCGGCGTTCGGCCCTCCGGCACGGTTTCTTTCGGATATTCGTAGCGCAGCTCATTGAGGCTGAAGTGCAGCGAGTCGGCGAACTCGCGCGTCACGGAAATCGCATGCGGCCAGCGCTCGAACAGCCGCACCATCTCCGCTGGCGATTTCAGATGCCGCTCGGCGTTGGGATTCAGCAGATAGCCGGCGTTGGCGATCGTGGTCTTCTCGCGGATGCAGGTAACGACGTCCTGCAGCGGCCGGCGCTCGGGCGCATGATAATGGACGTCGTTGGTGGCGAGGATCGTGCAGCCATGTTTGCGCGCAAGACGGTCGAGCCGCTCAATCCGCGCATTGTCGTCGCCGCGATAAAGCCAGCTCGCCGCGACGTGCCGAAGTGACGTCAATGCGTCACAGAGGCGCGGCAATTTCCCTTCGAAAACAGCAAGATCGTCGGTTGGCCAGGCAATGAAGGCAATGCCCTCCTGATGCACCGCGACATCGACGAGGCTCAGTTCGCAGGCGCCTTTCTCCGCGCGCATCTTGCCGAGGCTGAGCAGCCGTGACAGCCGCCCATAGCCTTCGCGGTCGATTGGGTAAGCGAGCAGGCTGGGCGCATCGGTCAGGTCGAGCCGGCATCCGATCATCGGCCTGATGCCCACCACCTCGCACGCGCTGTGCATCCGCACGACGCCTGCTAGCGTGTTGCGGTCGGCGATGCCGATCGCGTCATAGCCAAATGGCAAGGCGATCCGCACCAGTTCGATCGCGTCCGACGCCCCGCGAAGAAATGAGAAGGGCGTGCTGATGCCGAGCTCGACATAGGGTGACGGCTCGATGGGCGGAGGCGGCATGTCGCTGGTCCGCACCAGCTTGAGCCGTGAGAAGGTAGGTTGTTCGGGCATCAGCCGAAAAGCCCGTGAATGAACCAGGCCGGCAGCCCGCCCCGCCCGTCGCCGATGACGCCTTCGCGGTAGATCCAGTAGCGGCGCCCGCTACTGTCCTCGACGCGATAATAATCGCGCAGCCGGGCGCTCGACGGCTGCCGCCACCACTCCGGCGCGATCCGCTCGGGCCCTTCCGCGCGCGCAATGTCATGCACCGCCCGCCGCCACACGAACCGCCGCGGCATGCCTTCGGGGGTGGCGTAAATGACGTCGATCGCTTCGGGGCGGTCAAGCAGGCGCTGGGGGCGCTTTAAATCCTCCCTGAGCTCCGCTCGGGGAGGGGAACCATGCGAAGCATGGTGGAGGGGTCGGCGCCAAACCCCTCCACCACTCGACTTTGTCGAGCGGTCCCCCTCCCCCAGCAAGCTGGAGGAGGATTGAACAGCCGCCATCCAACCGCTCGCGCGTTCAGGCAAATGGCTCTCTTCCGGCTGCGGCCGGCGCACGCGACGAGGTCCGAGCTTCACCGTCAGCCGGTCGACCAACCGCGCCACCTGGCGCTCGCCGCTCGGTTCCTCGACCAGGCTTTCCTGCGCGGCGCCGAGGCTTTCGGTCCAATTGGCGGTCAGCGCGAAGGCGTCGAAGCCGAACTCGGGATCGAGCGCGGCCGCTTTGTCGGCGAGCAACCGCTGCAGATGCTTCGGTTCGCGGCTGGGGATGGTCGTGGCGACGCTCGCCACGGCGACGCTGCCGTCGACGCGAAAGCCGCGGAGCGACAGCCGCCGCGCGCCGAGATGACGCTCCTGCAGCTGCCGCACGAGCTCGGGGATGAGCCGTTCGAGCACCTGGCCCGCCGCTTCGTGATGCGTTGCCGGTTCCTCCAGCCGAAGCGTTGCCCGAGGCGGCGGATCGTCGGCGATCGCCGTCAGCGCTTCCGGTTTTCGTCCGAGCGCGCGGTCGAGCGCCTCCACGACGTCTTCCGCACCCCGGAACCGCCGCGCGAGCGCAAGCCGCGGCACGCCGATGAGCGCACCGATGGTCTTGAGTCCGAGCCGGTCGAGCGTGCGCACCGTGTCGGCGTCGAGACGAAGCGCAGCAATGTGCAACGGCGTAAGCTTGGCGGCGACATCATCATCACAAATGCACGGCGCATGATGCGCCAGCGCCCACGCCGCCGCAGCGGTCGGCGCAATTGCCAGTCGCGTCGTCAGTCCAAGCGCCGCGAACCGGCGCTGCACATCGCAGACAAGTCCGCGCTCACCGCCGAACAAATGCGCGACGCCGGTGACGTCCAGCCGCAATCCATCGCCCTCCACCTCCACCAGTGGCGACCATCGTCCCGCCCAGCGAGCGAGTCGCTGCACCAGCGCGGCATCGCCCTCGGGATCGGCGGGCAGTGCGACCAGCGCCGGATCGAGCGCGCGCGCGTCGGTCAGCCGGGCGCCCGCCCTAGCTCCGCGTTCGGCGGCTGCTTTGGTGACGGCATGGACGATTGGGCCGTGCGCACCTTCGACCGTGAGGACGACGGGATCGTCAGGCGCGCAGTCGGCGTTCTTCGCCCAGCGTTCGATCGCCAGCGCCGGCAACCAGATGGAAAGCACCCGCTTCATGCGCGACGATCCATCTTCCGGGCGGCATCCCACGCGCGCGGAAGAGCTCGGCATCCCACGCCGGCAGGCCCGGCGCACGTCCGTCGAGATCGTTCGCCAGCGACGGCGCACTCGCGATCCGCCAGCGCATGCGTGCGCCGCTCAGATTGGCGTGGCCGCCGAGCCGAATCAAAAAGGCGGCCACGCCAGACCGCTCCGAGGCGACGGCAAGCCGCCGCGTCGCGGTGAAATCGAGCGCTCGCGGATCGCCCCAAATCTCGCCGATCACGGCCGAGAGCCCGGAGCATCTTAAGCCCTCCTCCATCGCCCACAGCGCGTCGCGCGCATCGCGGGCTTCGACATGGATGAGGTTCTTGTCCGGCAGTCCGGGCGGATGGACCCGCCCGCTCTCGAGGATCGCCATCCGCTCCTGCACCCACAGCAGCGGCTTGTCGGCAGCAACCTGCGCCAGCAGGAACCCCGCCCAGCCGCCATCGCGCGGATGGGCGGCGAAGAGTTCGGAAAGGGTAGGGCCGGACGGTCCAGGCAGGCGCCAGCACTCGCCCAACCCACTGGGGATCGGGCGAATTTCGGCCGCACGGCTTCCGCCGCCGGCGACCAGGGAAAGGCCTCCTGCCACACGACTCACAACGTTCTTGTTCTACTTTTGTTCTTTTTCCCGCGACTCACGGGCAAGAGTCAATGGCTCGACTCGGCAGCGTTCTGGAGGATGGGCGGCTGGCCCTCCGTGCGCGTCAGGAAAGCCTCGATATCCCACACGATCCGCGCAAGCGCGGGCCGCCAGAGCACCGCGCCGACGTGGTTCGTATCGATCTCCACTGCATGATCGATCTCATGGTCCTGTCCTCGCGCGGCGCGCGGCGCGACGATCCCGTCCCGCCGCGACCAGAAAGACAAGGTTGGCACCGGGGGCTTGCCCTCCGCGCGCGGAAACGGCGGCTGGTTGACGTCATGCCCCGCAATCCGCTCGTAAAATTCGCAGATGTTCGTGTTGGTCTTGTAGTCGCCGGAAAAAGGGGAGCAGAGCGTTACGACCGCTCGCACCTTGTCGGGACGGAGATGCGCGAGCTCCCGGGCGAACATGCCGCCGAGGCTCCAGCCGACGAGCAATACTCGCCGTCCATCATAAATCTCATCGAGACGGCGGCTGAGAAGCTCCAGCGTATCCGGCTTGGCGCCAAGATTGGTGCCAAGTCCCCAGGGATGGGCGCGCCAGCCCGATCGGGCGAACGCCCGGCGAATATCCATCGTCGTCCGGTCGCCGGCAAGGAAACCGGGAAGGACGAGCGCCGGCGGCCCGTCCTCCGGCCCTCGAGGGCCGACAGGCCCAAGTCCCGCCAGTATCCGTGGAAGATGCCAGGCCATTTCGCGAAAGCGGTGCCAGCCCGGAGGCGCTAGGTCGTCCGGGTGAACCGTCTCGGCAACGCCGACGACCGCGGTTCGCGCCCATATCACGACTCACAAGATGCTATGTTTTCATTTCCGAAACAATAACGATAATGAAAATTAAACGCGCCGTTTCAGAAACCTATCGATTTCCCGCGTTACGTCACGCACCGCGCGCCTCGAAACGCCGAAGCCCATGTGCGTGCATTTCAGTTCGATGGCTTGGTCGCGTTCATGGTCGAGCCCTCGCGCGGCGCGTGGCGCGATGATGCCGTCGTTCGGCGACCAGATGGCGAGATGCGCCACGGGCGGCTTGTCGGTAATCCGCGGGATCGGCGGGTCGTCGACCTTGTGGCCGGCAATCCGCTCGTACATCCGCCACACGTTGTTCTGCCTGGGGTCGCCCGAAAATGGCGAGCCCAAGGTGACGACGGCGCGGACGAGATCGGGCGCCGCACGGCCCAGCTCGCGGGCGTAGACGCCGCCAAGGCTCCAGCCGACGACCAGCACCTTCTGACCGTTGCCGATGTCTGCGAGGCGCCGTCTCAGTCGAGAGATCGTGTCGGCCTTGGCGCCCCAGTTCCAGCCGAGCTCCCAGCCGTGAACGCGCCAGCCGTCTTCGGCGAGCGCGCGGCGCAACGCGATGGTCGTACGGTCGCTCGCCATCCATCCGGGGATGACGAGCGCCGGCGGACCGTCTTCCGGACCGCGTGGCCGAAGATGTCCGAAGCCGTGCCAAAACCGGGAGGCGAGTGATGCTGCCTCGTGAAGACGCCGCCAGTTGGCCGGCGGACGGTCGTCGCCGTCCCATTCCATCCTAGAGGTACTCGCTCCCCATCAGCTCCTGCATCGCCTTCGGCAGCTTCACACGGCCGTCGGCGGTCTGATGATTTTCCAGCAGCGGGACGAGGATGCGCGGGCTCGCCAGCGCCGTGTTGTTGAGCGTGTGCGCGAAGCGGACCTTCCCGTCGGCGCCGCGATAGCGGATGTTCGCGCGCCGCGCCTGCCAGTCGTGCAAGGTCGAGCAGCTGTGCGTCTCGCGATATTTGCCAAGGCTCGGCACCCAGCTCTCGATGTCATTCATGCGATACTTGCCGAGGCCCATGTCGCCGGTCGACGTCTCGATCACCTGGTAAGGGATCTCGAGGTCTCGGAGCATTCCCTCGGCGAGACGAAGCAGCGTCGCGTGCCACTCGGCCGACTGCGCCTCGTCCGCCTCGCAAACGACATATTGCTCGACCTTTACGAACTGGTGGACGCGAAGCAGCCCGCGCACGTCCTTCCCCGCGCTCCCCGCCTCGCGGCGGAAGCAGGGCGAGAAGCCCGCATAGAGGATCGGCAGCTTGTCGGCCTCGATGATCTCGCCAGCGTGTAGCGAGGTCAGCACGACCTCGGCGGTCCCAGCGAGCCACAGATCGTCGTTCGGAAGCTCGTACGTCTCCTCGCGATGGCTGGGGAACTGGCCCTGGTTGAGGAACGCCTGCTCGCGCGCGATCGCCGGCACGGTGATCGGCGTGAAGCCCGCGCTTGCGATCTTCGAGAGTGCCCAGCCCATCAGCTTGGTTTCGAGCAGCGCGAGACCGCCCTTGAGGCAATAGGTGCGGCTGCCCGACACCTGCGTGACCCGCGATAGGTCGCCCCAACCGTTCTTCTCGATAAGCGCGACATGGTCGAGCGGCTCGAAGTCGAACTTCGGCGCGTCGCCGACGGTGCGGATGACCTTGTTGTAGCTCTCGTCGGGCCCGACCGGCGCGCCGTCGTAGGGGATGCCCGGCAACTTCAGCATCAGGGCCTTCAGCTCGGCGTCCTTGGCGGCAAGTTCTCCCTCGAGCGCCGAGGCCCGCGCGCCCGCTTCCTTTGCCTGGCGCCCAAGCTCCGCCTTTTCCTCCGGCCTCGCGTCCTTGAACTTCGCGCTGACCGCGTTGCGCTCGGCGCGCAGGCGATCGATCTCGGTTTTCGCGCTGCGAACCTCGCCGTCGAGCGCCAGCAGCGCCTCCAGGTCCAGGTCCACGCCCTTGTCGCGGATCGCGCGTTCGACCCTCTCGCGGTTCGCCTTGATGAAATCCATTGCCAGCATCGGCGCGTGCCTAGCCGAACCTTCGGCAGAGGCAAAGTTGCGCGAGCGCCGCCGTTCGGCCAAGCGCGGGCCATGCCTTCAGGCCTGATCGCACTCCTCGACGATGTCGCAACCATCGCCAAGCTCGCCGCAGCCTCCCTCGACGATGTCGCGGGCGCAAGCGGGAAGGCGGCGACCAAGGCCGCGGGCGTCGTCATCGACGACACCGCCGTCACGCCGCGCTACGTTGTCGGCCTTGCGCCGGAACGGGAGCTTCCGATCATCGGCAAGATCGCGTGGGGAAGCATCAAGAACAAAATCCTGTTCCTCCTTCCGCTGGCGCTGCTGCTTACCTCCTTCGCCCCCTTCCTGACGACCCCGTTGCTGATGATTGGCGGTGCCTATCTCGCCTTCGAGGCGACCGAGAAGATCGTCGAGAAGCTGCGCCACGAGCACAAGCATGAGGAGCAGCTCGTCGATGCGATGGTGGACCCCGTCGAGCTCGAGAAGCTTCAGGTGAAAGGCGCGATCCGCACCGATTTCATCCTCTCGGCGGAAATCATGGCCATCGCGCTCGCCAGCCTTGAGCATTTGACGTTGCTCACCACTGCGGTCGCGCTGGTCGCTGTGGCAGTGGCGATTACCGCCGGCGTCTACGGCGCCGTCGCGCTGATCGTGAAGCTCGACGATATTGGCCTGCACATGGCGCAACGCCGCTCGCGAGCCACGCGCGCGTTAGGCGAGCGGCTCGTCCACCTGGTCCCGAAGCTGCTGACCGCATTAGCGACGATCGGCACGGCGGCGATGCTGTGGGTCGGTGGCGGAATCCTCCTTCACGGGCTGGAGGAGCTGCACCTCGCCGGGTCCATCCCGCACCTCGTCCACGAGGCCGCGCATCGCGCCGGCGAGGCGACCGGCCCATTCGGCGGCATCGCCAGCTGGCTCATCACGGCCCTCGCCGGAGCGATGGTCGGCATCGTCATCGGCGGCATCATCGTCGCCGTGGTCCGCCGCTTCACCAAACATCCCGAAGAGCTGATCGTCGACTAGCTCACTGCCCTGAGGCGCTGCGGGCCCCGTCGATCTGGCCGAGCAGGGTTTGGACCGCCGCCGCAAGCTGGGCGTCCGGGCTTTCGCCAAGCTGGCGTGCGACCTCGACGTCGACCGGCCGCGGATGCCCTTCCATGTCCTCGCCGCTCAGCGTCTGGATCCGGATGAACGGCGTCCGCACTGTTGACCCGTCGATCAGCGGCTGGCCGCCGGTGAAGACGATCCAGCCCGCCGTCGGCTCACCCACCACCTTGCCGAGGCCAAGGGAACGATAGCCCTGCGTGAAATCCTCGGCGTCTGAGAGGCTGCTCTCGTTCGTCACCAGCACGGTCGGAAGCCCGAGCGCGCGCTGGCCCAAAGCCTGCCGGCTCGGGAATCCGCCCCGGTCGCGCGGCGTCATCGTCAGATAATTGCGCCGCGCGAACACGTCGATCGCGTGGCCGTTGACGAAGCCGCCGTTGTTGTTGCGGACGTCCACTACGACGCCCTGTTTGGATTCATTTTCGGCGTCGAGGTCGATGTAGAGCTGGTTGAGGCTGTCGGCGCTCATGTCGGCCATGTGGACGTAGCCGAGCCGGCCGCCGGAGAGGCGGTCGACGAGCGCCCGGCGGCTTTCCACCCAGCCGCGATAGGCAAGGCCCGCAGCAGTCGTGGCCGACACCGGCCGGACGATTACCTGCCGGGTGGCAAGGCCGATTGGAACTCGCGCGCCGACCTTGTTCTCCAGCAATTCGTCGATATTGGAGTGCGGCGTTACGGCGATTCCGTCGACGCTCGTGATCCGGTCGCCGGCGTGGATTCCGGCGATGGCCGCGGGCCCGAGTGGGATCACCTCGCTGACAACGAGCCCGCCGCCCGATTCCAGCGCGTGGCGGTCGAAGCGGACCGCAAGCTGGCCGACCCGATCGGTCGGCAATGAGCCGGGGCCGCTCGACGGCGGATTGATCCCGCTGTGCGAGGCATTGAGCTCGCCGATCATCAGGTTGATCGCGCGCCGAAGCTCCTGCGGGGTCTTCGCGCCCTGGATGTATGGCTCGGTCTCGGTCCGGAGTGCCGCCCAGTTCTGCCCGTGGAAATTGGGGTCGAAGAAGACCTGGTTGAGCGTGCTCCAGGCCTCGTCGAACACGACCTGCTTCTCGGCGTCGAAATCGACGTCCATCGACGCATCGACCGCGATCGCCTTGGGTTTCGGCATGTCGAGCGGAGTCGACATCGGCTTTCCGCCTTCGAGGTAGAACAGGGTCTTGCCATCCGGCGACAGCGCAAGATCGCGCTTCGGCTTGGCCGTGCTGGTGATTTGCTGCGGCACCGGCGGATCGCTCGCCAGCTCGTCGAGGCTGTAGGAGTAAATGTTGTCCTGTCCGCCGCTGCTGGCGATGAAGAACATAGTCTTCCCGTCCTTGCTGAGCAGCGGCGCAGAAGCGTCGAGGCCCACGGGAACATTGGTCGCCCGCTGGCGAAGGCCGTCCCACACGATCGTCGTCGGCGTGCCCGGCGGTGGCGGCGCGGCCTTCTCCTTCGATGGCGCAGGCGTGCTGTCCTTGTCCTTCTTCTCCTCGCCCGTTTCGCCCGGGGCCTTCTTATCGGAGAAAAGATCGCGGAACTTGTCCTCGCGATATTTGGGGACGTGGGGCGTGAGGTCGACGCGGACGATCCGCGAATCCTCGTTGCGCTGGCCGCTATCGAACAAAAGGTACTTGCCGTCGGGAGACCAGTTGATCTTCGACATATTGCCGTTCGCAAGGAAGCTGACGGGACGCGCCGTGCCGCCCGCCGCCGGGATCACCAGGATCTGCGTGAAGCTCTGCGGGTCGGTGACGGGGAAAGCGACATAAGCACCGTCCGGTGACCAGACGGGCGCCGGACCCCCATCGCCGTCCACGCTGATGTCGCCGCTGTAGAGCAGGCGATCGCTCAGCGGCACGCCGGGCTGCGGCAGGGTGAGGCGCCGAAGCTCGCGATTGCGCGCGACATAGACGATCGACTTGCCGTCGGGCGCATACACCGGCGTCGCTGCGATGCCGGCCGAGGTAAGCATCACCTCGCGACCGCCGACAACGTCATATTGAGCAAGCAGCCGGTCCGTGCCGCGCTCGGTCACATACAGCAGCCGCCGCGAATCCGGCGACCAGCTGACCTCGTCCTCGGCGCCGACGGTGCGCGTGATCCGCTGCGCCGGGCCGCCGTCCTTGGCGCTCGTCGCGAACAGCTCGCCATGCCCGATCAGCCCGATCTTCTGGCCGTCGGGCGAGGTCGCGAGCCGCGTGAACTTGTCGAGCTTCAGATTTTCCACGCGGTCGTCGGCCGGCGCCCCGCGCAAAGTCAGCGGCACGGCGGCTGCCTGGTCCGTCCGAAGGTCGAGACGCCACACCTGCATGCCGCGCTCGAATACGACGGCGCTGCCGTCCTTCGCCATGGCCGGATAGAGCAGCCGCCCGTCCGTGAAATTCGTCAGTTTCTGCGGCTGCGCACCGGCGGCGAGCGGGAGACGCCACAAATTCTCGGCACCGCCGGCGTCGGACATGTAGACCACCGACTCCCCCGACGGGTCCCACATCGGCCACGCATGGCGCGAGGGATCGTTAGCGAGCAGCGCATATCCAGCCGGCTGGTCGATGGTCTTCACCCACAGCTGCGCCTGGTCGATGTGCGAGCTTCCGTGCCGCCACCACTGCGAACCGCTGATCCCGAAGGCGGCGAAGGCGACTCTGTTGCCATCAGGGGACGCTGCGGATTCGAACTCGTTCAAAAAGCGCTCGGCGCTGATCTCGCCGGACGTCCCGCCCGCCGCCGCGACCCGCATGATATCGGTGCGACGGCCGGCGTCGTTTCCGGTCGTCGTGAAATAGACCCAGCGGCCATCGGGCGACCAGCCGTCGAGCTGCTCATTCGCCTCGGCATAGGTCAGGCGGGTTACGGCGCCGCTCGTAAGGTCGAGCACGTAGAGGTTGCTGGCGCCGCCCCGCGTCGAATTGAAGGCAAGCTTGCGCCCGTCCGGCGAGTAGAGCGGGCGGAAATCGTCCGCGGGACCCGAGACCAGCAGGTGCGCGACGCCGCCTTGCGCGGGCGCTTCCCAAATGTCTCCGCCCGAGGCGAAGGCGACCATCGATCCGTCGGGGGAGAGGCTCGGCTGCGCCAGCATCGGACGGCCTTCGCCTGGCCCCTGCGCCTCAGCGGCGACGGACAGCACGCAGGCCGCGGCGGTGGACAGGGCCGCGGCCCAGAAACGACGGTTCACGCAACACCTCCCCCAGAATAGGAGAGACTGGATATCAGCTGTCCTGCCGCCTGCAATCCGCTCGGTCGAACGGAATCACGCCTTAGTCGAAGTGCAGCCGCCGGTAGCTGCCGCGGAAGAAGAGCAAGGGATCGAGGCTGGCGTCGAAGCTGGCCTTCACGACCTGCCCGACGAGGATGTGGTGGTCACCGCCCTCGTAGACCGCATAGCGCTCGCATTCGAACACGCAGAGCGATTCCTCGAGGATCGGCGCGCCCGCCTCGCCCCGCGACCAGGGGGTCATTCCGAACCGGTCCTCACCGCGCGTCGAGAAGGTGATCGACGCCGGCCTTTGTCCGGTCTGCAGCACGTTGATCGCGAAAAAAGGCGCGCTCGTCAGCGCGTCCGCGCTTGCCGCATTCTTGTGGACGCAGACGAGGAGGAGCGGCGGATCCAGCGACACCGAGGTGAAGCTGTTGACGGTAAGGCCCGCCGGACTGTCCTCCTCATCGAGGCAGGTGACGACCGTCACGCCCGTCGCAAAGCAGCCGAGCGCATCGCGCAGTGTCCGCGGGTCGTGTCCGCTGCGATATTCGCCGATGGTCGGCTCGTCTGCCATTCACGTGGCTATAGCGGCTGGCGCGTAATCCTCTACCGCATTGCGTCGCGGGGAACGGATTTGGCCGTTCGTCGAACGAATCCTTGCCATCACCGCAACGGGCGATAGCGAGCGCTCGAAGGGAAGAGGTGGCAATGATTGATTTCGCGCGCGCGTTGTTCGTGACCGGGCTTTTTGCAGTGGCGGTCCCAGCGGTCTCGGCTGCTCCGCAGGCGGATCCCAACCTCTATCTCGAACAGGTGGACGGCGCCCGCGCGCTCGCGAAGGTGAAGTCGTGGAACGCGGCGAGCGCCGCCGCACTCGAGAAGCAGCCGGGGTTCGCCGACTATCGCGCGAAGGCGCTCGCCCTTCTCTCGACCAACCAGAAGATCGCCCAGCCCGACACCATCCTCGGCGACAAGGTCCTGAACTACTGGCAGGACGAGCAGCATCCGCGGGGGATCTGGCGGGTGTCGCCGCTCGCTGCTTTCGCGGCTGGCCGGCCGCAGTGGCGGACGCTCCTCGACATCGACGCGATGAGCGCGGCCGACAAGAAGAACTGGGTGTTCAAGGGGGCGAACTGCCTGTCGCCCGCTTACGTCGACTGCATGGTCAGCCTGTCGAACGGCGGCGGCGACGCCGTCGTGATCCGCGAGTTCGACCTCGACAAGGCGGCCTTCATCCCGGGCGGCTTCACGGTCCCGACCGCCAAGACAGACGTCGCCTGGGCAGCTCCCGATGCGCTCCTGCTCGACACCGACTTCGGGCCGGGTACCGTCACCGACTCCGGCTATGGGCGGATCGTGAAGCTGTGGCGCAGAGGCACGCCTCTGTCCTCTGCGACGACGATTGCGGAAGGCGTGAAGACGGACGTCTCGGTGCGCCCGCGCGTCCTTGTCGACAACGGTCGAACCTGGCCGCTCGTGGAGCGAGCACTCGACTTCTATCATTCGAAGATCAGCCACATCTCCCACGACGGACAGCTCGTCCCGGCTCCGCTTCCCGCCGACGCCGTCATCAACGACGTGCTCGACGGCCGCGTCATCGCCTCGCTGAAAACGCCGTGGAACGGCCGCGCTGCGGGGACGGTGATCGCTTACTCGATCCCCGATCTTCTCGCGGGAAGGTCTCCTGCGATCGAGACCGTGTTCGTTCCCAATGACCATCAGGCGGTCGAGGAAATCTCCGCCGGCAATTCAAAGCTATGGGTCAAGTATCTCGACGACGTGTCGGGTCGGCTGACTGCGCTCACCCGGTCGCCGAACGGCGCTTGGTTCAGCGCGCCGGTGGCGCTTCCCGACAAGTCGACGGTCCATCTCAACGCCGCGGCCGGCACGTCCGACGTCGCCTTCGCGACCGTTGAAGGCATGCTGACACCGCCGACCCTGTTCCGAATCACCCCGGCCGCTGCGCCCGCTGCGATTCAGGCTCTCCCGCCGCAGTTCGACGCATCGAACATGGTCGTCGAGCAGCATTTCGCGACCTCGCCGGACGGCACCAAGGTCCCTTACTTCCTAGTCCATCGGAAGGACGTCACCGGCCCTGTGCCCGTGCTGATGCACGCTTATGGCGGGTTCGAGCTTGCCCAGACACCGAGCTATCTCGTCCACGAGCCTTACCGCTCGGGTCCCCTCGCCCTCTTCTGGGTGGCGGAGGGCAATGCTTATGTCCTCGCCAACATCCGCGGCGGCGGCGAATATGGGCCGCGCTGGCACAACGCCGTGCTGCGCGAGAACCGGCAGAAGGCCTACGATGATCTCTACGCCATCGCCGACGACCTGAGCGCGCGCGGCGTGACGCAGAGGGGCCGCCTTGCCGTTTCGGGCCGCTCCAACGGGGGCCTCATGGCCTCGGTGGCGATCGAGCAGCGGCCGGACCTGTGGGGCGCGGCGATCATCGGCTCCCCGCTAGTCGACATGAAGCACTACTCGCACATGCTCGCCGGCGCCTCGTGGATGGGCGAGTATGGCAATCCGGACGTCCCCGCCGACTGGGCGTTCATCGGCAAATATTCGCCCTACCAGAACCTCAAGTGCGGCGAGCGTTACCCGGTGCCCTTCATCTACACCTCGACCCGCGACGACCGCGTCCATCCTGGCCACGCCCGCAAGCTCGCGGCGAAGTTGGAAGGGTGCGGCGACAAATTCTTCTACGACGAGGCGATCGAGGGCGGTCACGCCGCCGGCATCGTTCCGGAAGAAGATGCGCAGCGCGTCGCGCTCGAGGCGGTGTACATGAACATGATGCTCGGCGGCCGAGCGCCGGTGGCGGCACCGCGCGGCGAACGCGGCCGCTAGGTTCCAGCAGGGCTCCAACATCGCTCGTCCTGAGCGAAGTCGAAGGGCGCTGGCACGACGCTGGTGCAGGACGCCCTTCGACTACGGCGCTTCGCGCCTCCGCTCAGGACGAGCGAGGTGGTTCAGAGTACCAAGAGCTCCTCGGGCGTCAGCGCGAGTACCTCGGCGACCGTCTTCTCCAGCGATTCGGAGACGAGGTAGCGCGGCTGGAAGGCGTCATGCTTGTACGGCGTGTTCACCGCGCGCCCTACCTTGAAAGGGAGCCGCTCGACCTCGCGGCTCTCCAGGCTGAAGTGCGATTCGCCGAAGCTGGACGCTAACCCCGCGCCGAGGATCTTCAGCTCGCCATGCTCCTTGGCGAGCCCGAACTCGACGCTGTGCCAGTAAAGCCGCGCCGCGCGGTGGCCTTCGCCCGCGGCGATCGCCGCCGAGCCCAGCTCGCCGATGTGGCGGGTCATGTCCGCGAAATCGTGGTGCGCGAGCATGGGGATGTGCCCGAACATGTCGTGGAAGCAGTCTGGCGCTTCGAGATAGTCGAGCTGGTCGCGCGTGCGGATGAAATTGCCGACCGGGAAGACCCGCTCCGAAAGCATGGCGAAGAAGATGTCGTCGGGCACCAGCCCCGGCACCGCCACGGTCCGCCAGCCCGTCCGCGGCTCGAGGATCGCGTTGAGCCCTTCGACGTCGGGAACGCCGGGGTGCGACAGCTTCAACAGATCGATCCCATCGAGGAACGCGGAAACGACGCGCGTGCCCAGCAGCTCGACCTGCCGCGCGAACAGCAGATCCCACACCGCATGGTCGTCCTCGGTGAACGACTCCCAGTTCTGGGGAACGACATAATCCTCCCACCGTCGGGCTCGGTCGTCCTTGTCGATCGCTTGCTGGAGCATAAGCACTTCCTTTTTGGGGCAACAAAAAACCCGCCGAGCGAGGCTCCAGCGGGTCGAGGTTGGTCGGATGTCGCTCAGGCGCGCGTCAGCCGGTCCCAACCTCGTCGGGATAATAATAGCTGCTGTTGGCGAACATGCGCTTCATTGCCGTCTCGATATGCCGATCGCCGTATGAACGATCAATGGCCGAATATGTGCCGGTCAGAGGTGATTGGACACGTTGTTGAACATGCTGCTGGTCTTGGTGCCGAGGTTTGCCATCGCGCCGATGGCGGCGACCGAGATCAATGCCGCGATCAGCCCATATTCGATCGCGGTGGCGCCGCGAATGCAGCGGAGAAGTTTCATTAACTGAGCCATTGCCCTCTCCCGGTTAACTATTTGGACGCGTGAAAGCGCCGTCGCCGGGCGTTTTCCTCTCTTGGGACTGCGAAATGCTTGCGGCTCTTGGTTAATGCGGTGGGCGGTTTTGGCGGCCATTGCGGACGCGGCGGCGATTGTTACGCTCTGCTCGATTTCAGGGAGCGAAGCGATGCGTGGATTGCGTTGGATGTATGTCGCGGCGGCTGTTCTTGCGCTTCCGCACCCGATGGCGTCGGCGCTTCACGCCGCTCCGCCGGCCGCTGCCACGACGGAGGATGCACGCCTGACGGCCTTCCTCGACGCGGAGTTTGCGAAAGACCTCAAGTTCCGCCCGCAGCTCGCCACCCGCCTCGGCATCAAGGAGGGCGATGACCGGCTCGACGACATCAGCGACGCCGCCCAGCTCCAGCGCCTCGAGTCCCGCCGCGGCAGCGTCGCGCGGATGAAGGCGCAGTTCGACCGCTCCAAGCTCTCGCCGGCGGGACAGACCAATTACGACATCTGGGAAACCGAGCTTGAGCGGATGGAGCTGCAGTACAAATACCGCCGCTACCAGCCGCCCTTCTACTCGTTCCTCTATTCGGTCCACTCGCAGCTGCCGGACTTCCTGATCAACACGCATACGGTCCAAGAAGTGGCCGACATGCGCGCCTACAATGCGCGCATCCGTGCCATCCCGGCGGTCCTCGACACGGCGATTGCGCAGACCAAAATGTCGGATGCGCAAGGCATTCGCGCCCCGAAATTCGAGATTGAACGGGTGATCAGCGGCAGCCGGGCGCTCATCAGCGGCGCGCCCTTCGACTCGGGCAAAGATTCGCCGCTTTTGGCGGACGCCAAGGCGAAGGTCGCCAAGCTGAAGATCAGCGCCGCCGACGCCGACGCGCTCCTGTCCGACACCAAGCGCTCCCTGCTCACGATGAAACCCGCCTACGAGCGCGTCATCGCCTGGGCGACGAGCGAGCTTGCGACGGCGCCCAGTGGCCGCGTCGGCGCGATCTCGCTTCCAGGCGGCGCCGAATATTATGCCTCGGCGCTCAAGCTCAACACGACGCTCGACCTCACCGCTGCGCAGATCCACCAGATTGGGCTGGATGAGCTCAAGCGCATCGAGGGCGAGCAGGATGTGCTCGCCCGAAAGGCGGGCTTCGCGGACCACAATGCTTTCTACGCCGATCGTGCGAAGCGCTTCCCGCCGCAGCCGTGGACCGACGAGCTTCGCCAGCAGCATCTGAAGCTCGCCAACGACATCGTCGCGCACAACCGCGCCTTGCTCCCGGCGCGCTTCAACAACCTTCCGCAATATCGCTCGGAAGTCATCCGCGAGCCATCGTTCAGCGAGGTCGCCGGCGGCGCCGCGCACGCCGCATCGCCGAGCCCCGACGGAGTCAGGCCAGGCCGAGTCTATCTGCACCTGCTCGGCAAGACGCAGGACCCGGCGCTACTCCCTGACCTCATGTGCCACGAGGGCATCCCGGGCCACGTGATGGCTGGCGATATCCAGGTCCGCCAGAGGAGCACGCCGCAGTTCCGCAAGGCCGGCGGCTATGTCGCCTTCAACGAAGGCTGGGCGCTCTACGCCGAGCAATTGTGCAAGGAGATGGGGGCCTACAGCGATATTGCGGACGACTTCATGCACCTCGACCAGGAGCATTTCCGGGCGGCGCGCCTCGTCGTCGACACCGGCATCCATGCACTCGGATGGACCGAGGACCAGGCGGTCGATTACATGATCAACACCGGGCGCCTATCCCCGGATCAGGCGCGCTCCGAAGTCCGCCGCTACATTACGCTTCCCGGGCAGGCGACGGGCTACAAGATCGGCATGATCAAGATCATTGAGCTCCGGCGGAAGGCGGAAGCCGCGCTCGGCTCGAAGTTCGACATCAAGGGCTTCGACGACCTCATCATCAGCGACGGCTCCCAGCCGCTCCCGGTGCTTGAGCGGCGCGTCGACCAGTGGATCGCCGCGAACAAATAAGGCGCCACCAAGCGCGGCTTTCGTCAATTCATTCGGCAGGCGCCGGATGGAGTGCCGCTGACCCGGCCGGCTTGTCGAGGTGGAAGCAGCGTTTCACGAAGACGAAGAACAGAGGCACGAAGAAGATCGCGAGAAAGGTGGCGGTGAGCGTGCCGCCGACGACGGCTCGGCCGATGGCGTTCTGGCTTCCGGCGCCCGGTCCCGTCGCAATTGCGAGCGGGAGAACGCCGAAGACGAAGGCGAAGCTGGTCATGATGATCGGCCGGAGCCTCAGCTTGGCCGCCGCGACCGCGGAATCGATGCAGCTCGCGCCCGCCTTCATGCGCTCCTCGGCGAATTCGACGATCAGGATCGCATTCTTGCTGGCGAGCCCCATGGTCGTGATGAGCCCGACCTGCAGGTAGATGTTGTTGTCTAGGCCGGTGAGCTTCGCGCCGAGCAGCGCGCCGACGATTCCGAGCGGAACGACGAGGACCACGGCGAGCGGGATCGTCCAGCTTTCATAAAGCGCCGACAGGCACAGGAAGACGATCAGGATCGAGAGGCCATAGAGCGCCGGCGCCTGGCCGCTCGACTGTTGCTCTTCATAAGAGAGGCCGGTCCACTGGAGCGAGGTTCCGGTCGGGAGCTTGGCCGCAATCTCCTCCATCGCCCGCATCGCCGTTCCGGTGCTCACGCCGGGCGCCGGAGAGCCCTGCAGCTCGAGCGAGGGAAGGCCGTCGTAGCGCGACAGCTGGACCGGGGCGTTGGCCCATTTGAGGGTCGAGAAAGAGGTGAACGGCGCCATGCTCTTTCCGTCGGCGCCGCGGACGTAGAGATCCTCGATGTCGTGCGGCTGCTGGCGATAGGGTTCGTCGACCTGGACGTAGACGCGCTTCACGCGTCCGCGGTCGATGAAATCGTTGATGTAGGAGCCGCCCCAGGCGGCGGAGATGGTCTGATTGATCTGGCCGATGTCGAGGCCGAGCGCGCGCGCCTTGTCCTGGTCGACATCGACCGAGAGCTGCGGCGCATCCTCGAGGCTGACCGGGCGGATCCCGACGATGCGCTTGTCCTGCATCGCCATGCCAAGCATCGTGTTGCGCGCTTCGACCAGCTTGGCGTGACCGATGTTGCCGGTATCGACGAGCTCCAGGTCGAAGCCCGTCGCATTGCCCAGCTCCAGCGCCGCGGGCGGGATGAACGAGATGATCAGCGCGTCGCGATATTGCGAGAGAGTTCCCGTAGCACGGTCGGCGATCGACTTCGACGTATTCGCCTTGCCCCTGCGCTCGTCCCACGGCTTCAACGGGAGAAAGGCGATCCCCGCATTCTGTCCCTGGCCGGCGAACGAGAAGCCGCCGACGGTGAACACCCCGTCGATATTCTTCCCCTCGTTTTTCACGAAATAGTCGCGGGCATAGTTGAGCGCTGCGTCGGTGCGCGGGAGGGTCGCGCCGGGGGGCTCCGCTACAAGCGTGAAGACGGCGCCGGTGTCCTCGTCCGGAAGGAAGCCGGTGGGCAGTCGCCAGAAGAGGAATCCCATGACGGCAAAGATGACGGCATAGACCGCCGCTGCCCGCTTCACCCCGCCGATGGTCTTGCGAACTCCGCGTTCGTGGACGACGCGAGCGCGATCGAAGCGGTCGTTGAACCAGCGGAAAAAACACGCGAGCGGGCTGTTGCCCCCATGTTTGAGAGGATCGCCGGGCTTGAGGATCGTGGCGGCGAGGGCAGGGGTCAGGATCAAGGCCACCATCACCGACAGCGCCATCGCCGAGACGATGGTGAGCGAGAACTGGCGGTAGATGACGCCCGTCGATCCGCCGAAGAACGCCATCGGCAGGAACACGGCGGCGAGCACGATCGCGATGGCAATCAGCGCGCTCGAAATCTGGTCCATGGATCGCCGGGCGGCTTCCCTGGGCGGGCAACCTTCCTCCTGGATCAGCCGCTCGACGTTCTCGACGACGACGATCGCGTCGTCGACGAGGAGGCCGATTGCCAGCACCATTCCAAACAAGGTGAGAGTGTTGATGCTGAACCCGGCGACGCTCATCACAGCGAGAGTGCCCAGCAGCACGACCGGGATGGCGATGGCGGGGATGAAGGTCGCGCGGACGTTCTGCAGAAACAGGAACATGACGAGGAATACGAGGACCATCGCCTCGAAGAGGGTCTCGACGACCTGCTTTAGCGAGACCTTCACGAACGGGCTCGTGTCCCACGGATAGATAACTTTTACGTCGGGCGGGAACTGCTTCGAGATCTCGGCGATCTTCGCCTTCACCTGGGCGGTCACCTTGAGCGCGTCCGCGCCCGGCGCGAGGCGGATCGCGGCCGCCGTTGCCGGGTGACCGTTATACTGGGAGCTGAAGCCGTAAGCTTCCGACCCGACCTCGACCCTGGCGACGTCCCGAAGCCGGACCACCGAGCCGTCTGATGACGTCTTCAGCCGGATATCGCCGAATTGTTCGGGAGTTTGCAGCCGCGACTGGACGGATACGGTCGCGTTCAGCTGCTGGCTCGCCGGCGCGGGGAGATTACCGAGCTGACCGGCGGAAACCTGCGCATTCTGCGCCTGCACGGCCGTTGTCACGTCGGCCATGGTCAGCTGGTAGCTGTTGAGCTTCATCGGATCGACCCAGATCCGCATCGCATATTGCGACCCGAACAGCTGGAAGCTGCCGACGCCGTTGATCCGGGCGATGGGCTCCTGGATCTTTGAAGCCATCATGTCCGCAAGGTCGTTCCGGTCGTGCGAATCGTCGGTCGAGTAGAGCCCCGGAACGAGCGCGAAATTGGCCGACGACTTGTCGACCCGAACGCCCTGGCGCTGCACTTCCTGGGGAAGCAGCGGAAGCGCGGCCTGCACCTTGTTGTTGACCTGAACCTGCGCGGTGTCGGGGTCGGTTCCCTGCTCGAAAGTCAGGGTGATGGTGACGATGCCCGACGACGAAGACTGCGACGAGAAATAGCGCAGGTGGTCGATGCCCTGCAGCTGCTGCTCGATGATCTGCGTGGTCGTCTTGTCGAGCGTCGTCGCGTCGGCGCCGGGGAAGGTCGCAGTGACGGCGATCTGCGGCGGTGCGAGCGCCGGGAATTGCGCGATCGGCAGGGTACGGATTGCCAGCAGGCCGAACAGCATTGTCAGGATGGCGAGCACCCAGGCGAAGATCGGCCGGTCGATGAAATAACGCGACACGGAGCGGGTCAGCCGCCGCGCGACTGCTGCGGCTTCACCGGGATTCCCGGGCGCAGCAATGGGCCGGCGTCCACGATGACCTTGTCGCCCGGCTTGAGCCCCTCGGTGACCAGCCAATTGTCGCCGACCGTGCGGTCGGCCTGGATGACGCGCAGCTCGGCCGTGTTGTTCTTGCCGACGATGATGACGGTCGGACGTCCGCGCTCGTCACGGCTGACGGCGCGCTGCGGGACAAGGATTCCGCGCGCCTGGACGCCCTGGGAGAGCTCGCCGCGGACGAACATGCCGGGAAGCAGCAGGTGGTTGGGGTTCGGGAAGACAGCGCGGATGGTCTGCGAGCCGGTCGCTTCGTCTACCGTGACGTCGGCGAAGCTCAGGGTCCCCACCAGCGGATAGATCGACCCGGTCTCGAGCTTCAGCCGCACAGGCGCGCGGTCGTTGGCGACCTGCCCGGCAAGGGTCTGCTCGCGCAGCTGCAGAAGATCGCTGCTCGACTGCTGGATGTCGACGTAGATGGGGTCGAGGCGCTGGATGGTGGTAAGCGCATCGTCCTGCCCGGCCTTAACCAGCGCGCCGGTGGTGAAGAGCGAGCGGCCGATGCGGCCCGAGATCGGCGCCCGGATCACGGTCCGGTCGAGATCGATCTGCGCCGAGCGAAGCGTCGCCGCCTGCGCTTTGACATCGGCGCGGGCGGCCCCGGCGGCGGCAAGGGCATCGTCGTAAAGCTGCCTGGAAACGAAGTCGCGCTTCACCAGCTGGGCATAGCGGCGAACCTGACCCTCGGCACCGATCGTCGAGGCGCGCGCCTTCGCAAGCGCGGCCTGTGCGTTCGCTACGCGGGCTTCATAGGCGATGGGGTCGATCTTGTAGAGCGGCTGGCCGGCGCGGACATAGTCGCCCTCGGTGAACAGGCGGGCGCGGATGATCCCGTCGACCTGCGGACGGACGTCCGACGTCTCATACGGCGAGGTCCGGCCGGGCAGCTCAGCGGACAGGGTCACCGGCTGTTGCTTGACGACGATGACCCCGACCGGGGTCGGCGGCGGGGCGGTCTCGGCCGGTGGGGCGCGGTTGCCGAGCAGGAAATAGGCGGCAGCGATCAGGAGAAGGGCCGCGAGGGCGGCGAGAGCGGCCTGCTGGGCCACAGGCCGCGCACGGATACGAACCCAGAGAGTGTCGCGTCGGTAGGTCGCACCCGATGTGGGGCTGTCCACAACGTCTCCATCGCCAGGAGTGGAGCTTCACTGGCGGCACGACGCCGCGACGCACGAATTGTTGAGATGAGTATGCAACAAGCGCTGTTCAAGATGGGGCTGGGGCGAGCGTCAGCCTCCTGCGAGGCGGTTGATGGCTTCGGCTAACTTGCGGTCGCGGTCGGTGACTCCGCCGGCGTCGTGGCTCGTCAGTCTGAAGTCGACGCGGTTCCAGACGCTGGTGAATTCCGGGTGATGATCGGCCTTCTCAGCGTAGAGCGCGACGCGGCTGAGGAAGCCGAAGGCCTCGCTGAAGTCCTTGAACTTGAAGGTGCGGACAAGCGCCTTGCCGCCGTCCTCGAACGTCCAGCGGTCGGGAGCGTCCATGCTTGCCTCCACTTCTCCGTCACCCGGAACTTGTTTCAGGGTCCATCTTCGTGACGCGCGCAGCCCTACGAACAGAATGGATGCTGAAACAAGTTCAGGATGACGGGGGTAGTCTTGAAATGCCGCCGTTGCAGGCGCAGTTGCGCCGCAAAGGAGACTGTTGATGGCTACGCAGCTCACCGAGGAAAAAAGCATCCTTGGTCTCGAAAACCCGATGGGCACCGACGGGTTCGAATTCGTCGAATACACCGCGCCCGACATCGAGCTTCTCCGCGACCTGTTCACGAAGATGGGTTTCCCCGAAGTCGCCCGGCACAAGAGCAAGGACGTCACGCTCCACAAGCAGGGCGACTGCAATTTTGTCATCAATGCAGAGCCCGGCTCCTATGCCGAGGAATATGCGAAGGCTCACGGGCCCAGCGCCTGCGCGATGGCCTTCCGGGTGAAGGACGCGAAGTCCGCCCACGCGCGCGCCTTGAAGCTGGGTGCGACGAACGTCGAGGTGAGCAAGGGCGACGGCGAGCTCGATATCCCGGCGATCGAAGGCATCGGTGGCTCGCGCCTCTTCTTCGTCGATCGCTACGGCAACGGCGGATCGATCTACGACGTCGATTTCGACTGGCATCCGGATTGGCGTGAACGGATGGCGGAGGCGGACTCGAAGCTCACCTATATCGACCACCTGACCCATAACGTGAACCGCGGCCGCATGGCGGTCTGGGCCGATTTTTATGAGCGGCTCTTCAACTTCCGCGAGATCCGCTACTTCGACATCGAAGGGAAGCAGACCGGCCTCTTCTCGAAGGCCATGACGTCGCCCTGCGGCAAGATCCGCATCCCGCTCAACGAGAGCCAGGACGACAAGAGCCAGATCGAGGAATTCCTTCGCGAATATAAGGGCGAGGGCATCCAGCACATCGCGCTCGGCACCTCCAACATCTACGACAGCGTCGACATCATCCGAGGCCGCGGCATTCCCTTCCAGGACACGCCTGACACCTATTACGAGATGCTGCCGGAGCGCATCAAAGGCCATGAGGAGAGCATCCCAGAGCTCGAGAAGCGCCGCATCCTGATGGACGGCGCGCCGACCGAGGGGCAGGGCCTGCTACTGCAGATCTTCACCCAGAACGTGATCGGCCCGATCTTCTTCGAGATCATCCAGCGCAAGGGCAACGAGGGCTTCGGCGAAGGTAATTTCAAGGCGCTGTTCGAAAGCATCGAGCTCGACCAGATGCGCCGAGGTGTCCTCTGATCGAAGCCTATATCTGCGATTACATTCGCACGCCGATCGGCCGGTACGGCGGCGCGCTTAGCTCCGTCCGCGCCGACGACCTCGCCGCGATCCCGATCAAGGCGCTCGTTGACCGCAATGCCAACGTCGACTGGGGCGAGCTCGATGACGTCATCCTCGGCTGCGCCAACCAGGCCGGCGAGGACAATCGCAATCTAGCGCGGATGGCGGCGTTGCTCGCCGGGCTTCCCGACAGCTCCGGCGGAGTCACGCTCAACCGCCTGTGCGGCTCGGGACTCGACGCAGTCGCGATGGCAGCGCGCGCGATCCGCGGCGGCGAGTCGGGGTTGATGATCGCGGGCGGCTCGGAAAGCATGAGCCGCGCGCCCTTCGTCATGGCCAAGGCGACATCCGCCTTCGACCGCAACGCGGAAATGTACGACACCACCATCGGCTGGCGCTTCGTCAATCCGAAGATGAAGTCGGCCCATGGCGACGACACGATGCCGAGCACCGGCGAGAATGTCGCGCAGGAGTTCCAGATCAGCCGCGAGGACCAGGACGCCTTCGCGGTGCGGAGCCAGGAAAAGGCCGCCGCGGCCCAGGCCAACGGCCGCCTCGCCGCCGAGATCGTGCCGGTCGAGATCGCGCAACGGAAGGGCGATCCCGTCGTCGTCGACAGGGACGAGCACCCGCGCTCCACAAGCATGGAGGCGCTCGCCAAGCTGCGCCCAATCGTGCGTCCTGACGGCACGGTTACCGCGGGCAACGCGTCCGGGGTGAACGATGGCGCTGCAGCAATCGTCATCGCTTCGGAAGAAGCGGCCGAGCGCAATGGCCTGACGCCGAAGGCGCGCGTGCTCGGCGCCGCCGTCGCCGGCGTGCCGCCGCGCATCATGGGCATCGGCCCGGCGCCGGCGAGCGAGAAGCTGATGAAGCGCCTCAGCCTCAAGATTGGCGACTTCGACGTGATCGAGCTGAACGAGGCGTTCGCGGCTCAGGGGCTCGCGGTTCTGCGACAGCTTGGCGTTGCGGATGACGATGCCCGGGTGAACCCCAACGGCGGCGCCATCGCGCTCGGCCATCCGCTCGGCATGTCGGGCGCGCGGCTCGCCCTCACCGCGACCGAGCAGCTGCAGGGGACCGGCGGCAAGCTCGCGCTCGCGACAATGTGCATCGGGGTCGGTCAAGGCATCGCGCTCGCGCTCGAACGGGTGTAAATCACCCGCCATGGCCACCGCGGCGAAAGAGCTAGATCGTGCGGCGATCATGGCGGTGCTCGAGACTGTCCCGGACCCCGAGATTCCGGTCCTGACGATCACCGACCTCGGGATCGTGCGCGGAATCGCCGACAACCCGGCGCGGGTGCTAATCAGCCCCACCTACACCGGCTGTCCCGCCACTGTCGCAATCGAGAATCTGATCCGGGAGGCGCTCGACAAGGCTGGGTTCGTGAACCTCCCCATCGAGCGGGTCCTGTTCCCGCCCTGGACCACCGACTGGATCACCGAGCGCGGCCGCGAGCGGCTCCACGCCTACGGCATCGCCCCGCCGACTGACTCAGCGACGGCCGAATGCCCGCAATGTGGGTCGACCGACACCGTCGAGATCAGCCGATTCGGCTCGACGCCGTGCAAGGCGCAGTGGCGGTGCAAGTCATGCCTGGAGCCCTTCGAACGCTTCAAGTGCCACTAGGACTCTCGAGTCACCACTCCGCGAAGCTGCCGTCCTTCGTCCGGAAGATGGGATTGCGCCAGCGGTGGCGGTCCTTGTCGGCCTCGCGCACCGCCGCTTCGTCGATGTCGACGCCGAGCCCCGGCCCCTCCGGTATCGGCAGGTAGCCGTCGACCGGGGTGAGGGCCTCCTTGTTTGTGCAGAAGTTCAGGAGGTCGTGGCCGCCGACATTGTAGTGGATACCGAGGCTGACCTCCTGGATCGCGTGGTTGGGCGTGCAGGCCGCGATCTGGAGGCAGGCGCCGAGTGCGAGCGGGCCCAGCGGGCAGTGCGGCGCCACCGCGACGTCATAGGCTTCCGCCATCGCCGCGATCTTGCGCACCTCGAGAATGCCCCCTGCATGGCTGACGTCCGGCTGAATGATGTCGACCGCGCCCTGCTCGAAGAAGGGCTTGAATTCCCAGCGGCTGTAGAGCCGCTCGCCGAGTGCGATTGGCGTGGTCGTGTGTGCCGCGATCTCCGGAAGTCCGTCCATATTCTCGGACAGCAGCGGCTCTTCGATGAACAGGAGGCCGAGCGGCTCCAGCACCTTGGCGAGCTGCTTGGCCAGCGGTCGGTGCACCCGGCCGTGGAAGTCGAGGCCGACGTCCATACCCTGCGCCTGCGCCGCCTCGACGCGCTTCACGACATCGTTGAACTGCTTGTTGGTCCCGATCCAGTTGAGCTCGGCGGTTGCGTTCATCTTGACCGCATTGAAGCCCTGCGCCTTTCGGCCCGCCGCCGCCTCGCCAATCTCGTGCGGCCGGTCGCCGCCGATCCAGGCGTAGGAGCGAACCTTGTCGCGGACCTTGCCGCCGAGCATCTGCCATGCCGGAACGCCGAGGACTCGGCCCTTGAGGTCCCATAGGGCCTGCTCGAGCCCCGCGAGGGCGGACATGAGCACGGCGCCGCCGCGATAGAAGCCGCCGCGGTAGCCGACCTGCCAGATGTCCTCGATGTTGAACGGGTCACTGCCGACGAATCGGTCGCGAAAGGCTTCGAAGACACCGTCGACCGCTTCGGCCCAGCCTTCGAGGCTCGCTTCGCCCCAGCCGAACGCGCCGTCTTTGGCCTCGACCCGCACGAACAACCAGCGCGGCGGCGCGAAGAAGGTCTCGATCTTGCCAATCTTGCGCCCGCTCATGACTTCGCCTTGCCCGCCTGCGTCCCGCTGCCGATCATCTTGCGGCCGGCGGCGTCGTCATCCTCGTCGGGATGCTCGCTGATCTTCTTGATCGGAACGACCAGGCACACGCTGGAGGCTGGCAGCACGTTGCGCCAGTCGGCGATCAGCTGCTTGTAGGCGCGGCCGACGTTGCGGATCTTGCGGTCGAGATCGAACAGGCCGAGCGGATTGACGTTGCCGTTCTGCTCGCGGAGCGCGGTGTCCCAGTCGACCTGGTCGGTCAGGCTGTACCAGGTGAACCCGACGGTTGGGATGCCGACGTTGCGAAGGCGAAGGACGTTCGCCCACTCCTTCCACAGCCACTTCACCGCTTCGTCGCCGTGCGGACCCTCCCACAGGTTTGTCTCGGTGTGCATCACCGGAAGCCGGTAGCGGTTGTAATATTGGCGCGTGATCTCGGCGTAGCCAAACGTCTCGCCGGCCGCGACGGTATGCCCGTCGGCGAAGACTCGGTGCTCGTTGAGCTGGTAATAATCATTGCCGAAGATGCAGTGCTGCTTCAGCCGGTGGGCGAGGAACCACTCATATTCCTCGCGGGTCATGCCGTTATCCAGCAGATACTGGTACATGCCGCTGTCGACCCGCCGCCCGTAATTGAGGTCGAGCGACAGGAACCGCATCTGGTTCAGCACTTCCGCCCGTCCGATCGCGCCGGGTGAGTCGGCATGATAATATTCCGACGATTCAGACTGGATGAAGATGGCGTCGTGGCGGCGCTTGAGGATTTCGATCATCCCCATCACGTTCGCCTTCACGATATGCTTCAATGCCGTGATGAAGGTCTTGTCGGTCTTCTCCTGCTCGTTCCACCAGCCGTATTTCGCGGAGAAGACTGCGCAGATGAACATCTCGTTGATCGGCGTGTAGAGCTGGACCCAAGGGTAGCGCTCGGCAAACTCGCCCGCGTAGGCGGCGAACAGCCGCGGGAAGTCCGGATTCTGGAAATTGCCGATCCAATCCGGAAGCCCGAAGTGGCAAAGATCGACGATCGGCGTGATGTCGCGCCGCTTCAGCTCCGCGAAGGTGAGGTCGGAGAATTCCCAGTCGAACTTGTTCGGGCCAAGATAGGTCTTGTGGATCGGGGGGCCGTAACGAAGGTAGTTGATCCCGACTTCCTGGACGCAGTCGAAATCCTCGCGCCACCGTTCGTAATGGCCGCAAACTTCCATCTCGTCCACGCGGGTCTTGCCGTGGTTGATGGTCGGGATGCTGTTTTCGATCCCTGTCGCGAACATGAAGTTGGCGATGGGTCACTCTCCTCGGCTCGCTGCTTCACCACGACGGCCTTGGCCGCCGGACTGCACGCGCTCTAGCGGCACGGCACATAAACGAAAACCTCGGAGCCAAGTCGCGTCCCCTTGGTTTTCGGCTATTGGCGGAGAAAGCGATGCGCTGGGCAGATGGTTTCATCGGAGTCGACTGGGGAACGACAAACCGTCGTGCCTATCTGATCGATTCCGCGGGCAAGCGGACGCAGGAGTTCGAGGACGGGAAGGGGGTCCTTTCCGTGCCTGACGGAGGGTTCCCCGCCGCGATCGCCGAAATCCGCGAGAAGCTGGGCGACAAGCCGCTGCTGATGGCGGGCATGGTCGGCTCGAACCGCGGTTGGAAGGAAGCGCTCTACGTACCCTGTCCGGCCGGGATCGACGATCTCGTCGCAAAGCTGGTCTGGGCCGGCGAGCGCGAGGCGATCGTCCCCGGCGTCTCCTATCTCGGCAACGGCCGCGCCGACGTCATGCGCGGCGAAGAGGTGCAGATCTTCGGCGCCCTGGCGGACGGCGTCGTCGAGTCGGACGGCCTCGTCTGCCACCCCGGCACGCACAACAAGTGGACGTCGATCCACCAGGGACGGATCCACGACTTCCGGACCGTGATGACGGGCGAATTGTTCAGCCTGCTCAAGGAGCACAGCATCCTCGCGGATCTGCTGACCGGAAAAGTCACCGACAATCAGGTGTTCCGCGACGCTGCCCGTCACGCCATCTTCACCGAGTCGCTGCCCGCTGAGCTCTTCTCGATCCGCGCGAGCGTCCTCCTCGGACAGATGAAGAAGGAGGATGCCGCCTCCTTTGCGAGCGGCCTCTTGATCGGAACCGACGTCCGGATTGGACTGCAGGTGCCGACCGGAGCGCAGATCATGGTAATGGGGCGGCCCGAGCTGACGCGCCTTTACGTGGCGGCGCTACAGGAGGCGAAACGCGAGACGCTCGAGCTCGACGGCGAACACTGTTTCCTCGCGGGCATTCACGAAATCGCGAAGAGGATCTGACGTGAATCCGAAAGAGCTGCTGCACCGCTACCTCGACGAATGCCCGCTGATCGCGATCATTCGCGGGGTCACTCCCGAGGAAGCGGAGGCGATCGGCGACGCGGTGCAAGAAGGCGGCATCCGGATCATCGAAGTGCCGCTCAATTCGCCGGATGCGCTGAAAAGCATTGAGTTGCTGGCGAAGAAGTTCGGCGATTCGATGCTCGTCGGCGCCGGCACGGTCCTCGCCGCGCGCCAGGTGCAGGATGTGAAGGACGCCGGCGGCCGGATCATTGTCTCGCCGGATACGAACACTGAGGTCATTGCGACATCGGCGGACGCGGGGCTGGTCTCATCGCCCGGCTATTTCACGCCCTCGGAGGCGTTCGCCGCCATTCGCTCCGGGGCGCATGCGCTGAAGCTATTCCCTGCGGAGGCGGCGAGCCCCGCCGTCCTCAAGGCGCAGCTCGCGGTGATCCCGCGCGAGATCCCGGTGTTGGCGGTCGGCGGCGTAAAGCCGGACAATATGCGGCCGTGGCTCGATGCAGGCGCGACCGGCTTCGGCCTTGGTGGCGGGCTCTACCAGCCGGGTCAGTCGGCTGCCGACACGCTCGCCAAGGCGAAGGCCTATGTGGCGGGAGTGCGGGCATGAAGCCGATCCGGATTGCCATCATCGGCTACGGGAAGATCGCCGAGGACCAGCACGTCCCAGCGATCGAGGGCAACGACAGGTTCGAGTTGGTCGCGACCTCGAGCCGCTCGGGACAGGGCGTCGGAGAGAAGTTCACCGACTGGCGCGAGCTGATCCGAAGCGTCGACGGCCTCGAAGCCGTTGCCATCACGACTCCGCCGGAGCCGCGCTACACCATCGCTCGGGAGTGCATCGAAGCTGGCCTCCATTGCCTTCTTGAAAAGCCGCCGACGACCGGCCTCGCCGAGATCGCGGATCTCGACTGTCTCGCCCAAGGGAAGGGCGTGACCGCCTTCACGACCTGGCACGCGCAGCACCATTCGACGGTGGACTCGGCGGCGAAGGCGCTCGCCGGCAAGCGCATCAAGTCGATGCAGATCCACTGGCACGAGGACGTCCACAAATGGCATCCGGGCCAGCAGTGGATCTGGGAGCCCGGGGGGTTCGGCGTGTTCGATCCCGGCATCAACGCTTTCTCGATCGCGACGAGGATCTTCCCCGGGAGCCTGTTCGTGAAGTCCGCGGAGCTGAGCTTCCCCGAGGACGCGCAAACCCCGATCGCTGCGGATGTCGTCTTCTACAGTCCCGAGGCGGATGGCGAGCTGACCGCCAGCCTCGACTGGCGCCGAACCGAAGGCGAGGAATGGACGATCACGATCGAGACTGCTGACGGCACCACGGTCCGCCTCGAAGACGGCGGCGCGCGCCTCATCCTCGACGATCAGACCAGTGCTGACAACGGCATCGGCGAATATCCCGATATCTACCGCAGGTTCGTCGACCTCATCGACGAGCGCCGAAGCCTGATCGACGTCGCCCCG
>Ga0105248_10000517_pt1 | contig 43853 bp, 43 predicted proteins | sample KBSS34metaG_FD_81524 | JGI IMG/M metagenome (GOLD analysis project Ga0105248, IMG submission 81524) | Switchgrass rhizosphere microbial communities from Kellogg Biological Station, Michigan, USA - KBS S3-4 metaG | ecosystem: Host-associated > Plants > Roots > Rhizosphere > Soil | place...
ATGAACCGCCGCCTCTCCGGCGGCGACGCGTCCCTGAACTCGCCCATGCGGGCGGACTCGGAGAGCGAGTGGCAGGACTGGCTGGTGGACGACAAGACCCCCAGCCAGGAGACCGTGGTCGCCGACACCCAGGAGAAGAACATCCGCATGAGCCTCCTGGAGGAGGCCATGACCGAACTCTCCGACCGTGAGCGCCACATCCTCACCGAGCGGCGTCTGAAGGACGAGCCGACCACCCTGGAAGACCTCGCCTCGCAATACGGCGTCAGCCGCGAGCGGGTCCGCCAGATCGAGGTGCGGGCTTTCGAGAAGCTGCAGAAGTCCATGAAGGCCGCCGCCGTGGACAAGCACCTCGTCGACGCCTGAGGCGAAGGCCTGAGGGCCGTCGCCGCGCGCCCTCAGGCGGCCGCAGCTTCATCCTTGGGCATGTAGGCCAGCAGCGGGGCGGCCTTCTGCTCCAGCCCGGCCTGGTCGAAGGGCGGGCCCTTGCGGTCGATCTCGTCGAGATGGCGGCCGAAGTCGATGGCCGCGGTGGTCAGCTTCAGGTCGGCGACGCTCATGCCGCATTTGCGGAGTTCCGCCACCTGGGCCTGCATCGAGCGCATGGCCTGGCCGGGGTCAGAGCCCACCGCGGCGATCGCCGAGCGCAGGATCTTCAGCGCCTGGGCCATCTTCTCGCTGTCGGGGGTGGCGCGCGCGTCGCTGCGGCGCTTCAGCGAGCCGGAGTAGTCCCCGGAATTGAACCGGCGGCGGTCGGGGCCGACGTAGCCCACGGCCTCGACCCAGTCGCGCTGGCGAAGCGTCACTGCCTCCAGGCGGCGCAGCAGGTCCTTCATGGTGAAGGGCTTGCGCAGGAATTCGTGCACCCCGCCGTCACGGGCGGCCAGGATGCCGGCGGCGGTGGCCTGACCGGTGATCATGATCACCGGGGCGTAGCGGGCCGCCAGGTGGCTGCGGCGCAGCTCGCGGGTGAAGGCGATGCCGTCCACGGGACCCGCGGAAAGCTCGACGAAAATGATGTGCGGGTCGTAGCTGGAGGCGAGCCGGATGGCCTTTTCGTTGGTCTCGGCGACCCAAACCTGCGAGCGCGCGATATCGCGCATCAGCTCGCCGATCAGCCGCGCACTGGCCGGCTGGGGGTCGACGACCATCACCCGCTGGAGCAACGGCGCCATGCGCTGGACGATCTTGGCGTCGGTGTTGAACAAGGGTCGCGGGCTCCGGCTAGCCGTCTAGGACTAAGCCCCCGCAGGTAAAGAACGAATTGACGGTAACCCTGTTACGCCGCGCCCTGCGACGTCCGGACACGGGCGATCGCAACCTGTCCGCTAATCCTGGAACGGATCGCGCATGAGTATGGTGTCGTCGCGTTGTGGGCTGGTGGAGAGCAGGGCCACCGGGGCCCCGATCAGCTCCTCGATCCGTCGCACATACTTCACCGCATTGGCCGGCAGGTCGCGCCAGGACCGCGCACCCTGGGTCGTCTCGCTCCAGCCCTCCATCTCCTCGTAGACCGGCGTGAGCGCCGCCTGCGCCTTCAGGCCGGCGGGCAGGTAGCTGTAGTCCTGGCCCTCCAGCCGATAGCCGGTGCAGATCTTCAGCGTCGGCAGGCCGTCCAGCACGTCCAGCTTGGTGAGCGCGATCCCGGTGATGCCGTTCAGCGCCACCGATTGGCGCACCAGCGCCGCGTCGAACCAGCCGCAGCGGCGCGAGCGCCCGGTCACCGTGCCGAACTCCTTGCCCACCTCGCCGAGGTGCTGCCCGACCGCATCGGTCAGCTCGGTGGGGAACGGCCCCTCGCCGACGCGGGTGGTGTAGGCCTTCACGATCCCCAGGATGTAGCCCGGCCCCTTCGGACCCAGGCCCGACCCCGCCGCCGCCTGCCCGGCCACGGTGTTGGAGGAGGTGACGAACGGATAGGTGCCGTGGTCCACGTCCAGCAGCGCCCCCTGGGCGCCCTCGAACAGCACCCGCTTGCCGGCCTTGACCTGCTGGTCGAGCAGCAGCCACGCGGGCTTCGCGAAGGGCAGGATCAGGGGCGCCAGCCGCTCCAGCTCGGCCAGCAGGGCCGCGGCGTCGACCTCCGGCAGGCCCAGGCCCTGGCGCAGCGGCCTGTGGTGCGTCAGCAGACGCTCGATCTTGGCCTCCAGCGCGTCGCGGTCGGCCAGGTCGGCCACGCGGATGGCGCGGCGGCCCACCTTGTCCTCATAGGCCGGGCCGATGCCGCGCCCGGTGGTGCCGATCTTCTGGGTGGCGGCGGCCTCGCGCGCCTGGTCCAGGTCGCGGTGCAGCGGCAGGATCATGCAGGCATTGTCGGCCAGGACCAGCAGGTCGGGCGTGATCACCACCCCCTGCCCGCCCAGCTTGGCGATCTCTTCCAGCAGGTGCCAGGGATCGACCACCACGCCGTTGCCGATGACCGAGAGCTTGCCCTGCACGACTCCGGAGGGCAGCAGCGACAGCTTGTAGACCTGGTTGCCGACCACCAGCGTGTGGCCCGCGTTGTGCCCGCCCTGGAAGCGCACCACCACGTCGGCGCGGTTCGACAGCCAGTCGACGAGCTTGCCCTTGCCCTCGTCGCCCCACTGGGCGCCGATCACGGTCACATTGGCCATTTGAGTACGATCCTCCCACCTGCCCGGAGACATCCGTTCACGCCCTTCGACAGGTGCTCGGCGTGGGGATGGGATCGATTGTTGCGCTCGCGAACGACGCGCGCGGCGGTCGTTTAGACCAGCCGGGGGTTCATCTCAACCCCCGCGCACGCTATCTCCCAGTTCATGGACATTCCGCGCTTCCACCTGGCCTTCCCGGTCCGCGACCTCGCCGAGGCCCGCGCCTTCTACGGCGGCCTGCTGGGCTGCCCGGAGGGCCGCTCCAGCGACGAGTGGGTCGACTTCGACTTCTATGGCCACCAGATCGTCACGCACCTGGCGCCGGGGGAGCTCCGCGGCGGCGCCACAAACCCCGTGGACGGCCACGACGTGCCGGTCCGCCACTTCGGGGCGATCCTGACGCCCGCCGCCTGGAACGCGCTCGCGGAACGCCTGAAAGCCGCCGGGACCCGCTTCATCATCGAGCCCAACGTCCGCTTCCAGGGCCAGCCCGGCGAACAGTCGACCATGTTCTTCCTCGATCCCTCCGGCAACGCCCTGGAATTCAAGGCCTTCGCCGACGACGCCCAGGTATTCGCGAAATGAGTGAAACGCTTCAGGCCCCCACCGTAAGCCTGGCCGACATCGAGGCCGCCGCCGAGCGCATCAAGGGCGTCGCGGTGGTCACCCCGCTGCTGGAAAGCCCGGCGCTGAACGAGCGGCTGGGCCTGCGCATCCTGATCAAGGCCGAGACCCTGCAGCGTGTCGGGGCCTTCAAGTTCCGCGGCGCCTACAACCGCCTCATTCAGCTTACCCCCGCCCAGCGCAAGGTGGGCGTCGTGGCCTTCTCCTCCGGCAACCACGCCCAGGGCGTGGCGCTGGCCGCGAAGCTGCTGGGCGTCCCGGCGCTGATCGTCATGCCGGCCGATGCGCCGGCGCTGAAGATCGCCAACACCAAGGGCTACGGCGCTGAGGTCAAGCTCTACGACCGGCTTACCGAGAGCCGCGAGAAGATCGCCGCCGCCATCGCCGCCGAACGCGGCGCCGTCGTCGTACCGGCCTTCGACGACCCGATGATCATCTCCGGCCAGGGCACCGCCGGCCTGGAGATGGTGCGTCAGGCCCGCGCCCTGGGCGCCGAACTCGACGTGGTGATCACCCCCACCAGCGGCGGCGGCCTCTTGTCCGGCGTCTCCACCGCGGTGAAGGCCCTGTCGCCCGCCACCGCCTGCTACGGCGTCGAGCCCGCCGGCTACGATGACACGCTGCAGTCGCTGCGCGCCGGCAAGCGCACGCCGATGACGCCGACGTTCCGCACCCTGTGCGACGCGCTGGAGACGCCCTGCCCGGGCGAGCTCACCTTCCCGATCCTGCAGGCCAACCTCGCCGACGTGGCTGTGGTCACCGACGCCGAGGTCGCCGAGGCGATGCGGCTGGCGTTCTCGGCCCTGAAGCTGGTGGTCGAGCCCGGCGGTTCGGTGGGGCTGGCGGCCCTGCTGGCCGGCAAGATCACGCCCAGGCCCGGCGCGACCGTGGGCCTGGTGTTCTCCGGCGGCAACGTCGATCCGGAGCTCTTCGCCCGGGTGCTGCGCGGCGAACTCTAGGTTCGCGTCAGCTGCTGATAGATCGACGCGATCGGGGCCATGACGATCGTGTAGACGATCATCCCGACCAGCGAACCCAGGGCGAGCGCGGCGACGAACGCCGGCGCGAGGTGCTTCAGGATGACGCCCAGCGATCCCGTCAGGCTCGCGGGGGCGTTCGAGCCGCCGAGCAGCTGGTGCACCATGTACCTGCCCCCCGTCCCCAGCGTCGCGAATTCGAAAATCCAGATGATCACCGCCAGCACCAGGATCACCGCGAAGATCTTCAGAACATGGCCGCGGGTCAGGCCCCAGCTCTCGTAGAGGGCGAAGCGCCGGGTGACGAAGGCCATGGGCAGGGCGAGGCACAGACGCAACAGCAGCCAGACGATCACCGCCACGCCGACACAGGCAATGCCCAGCAGCAGCGGCAGGCTGGCCGGTCCGGGGGTGTGGCCGCTTCTGGCGGCGGCCATGCCCACGCGCAGGCCGATCCCCAGCGGGATGACCAGGGTCAGGATCATGACCGCAGCCACCACGGTGAAGACCAGGTTGGTCAAGCCCAGCCACAGCTCCTGGCGGCTAAGCCGCAGATAGCCCCAACGGTTCTCTTCAGGCGTCAGCACCGCGCGGAAGATCGCGCCCATCAGCACCGCGTGGACCGCGAGCTGCATCAGCCACAGCAGCGGCTGCAGGACGAGGAGGTTGGAGCGAATGGCCATCGCCTTCGCGGGCATCGGCGCGGCGCCGTTGAGCGCGTGCGGCGTCGCCTCGCGGATGGCGGCAATGGTCTGCGGCAGCATCCAGGCCAGCAGCGCAAGGCCCGGACCCGTCACCAGCACCAGATAGACGACGGCCCAGATCAGCACCGTCAGCGGTCGCCGGGCCAGGATCTTGAAGCCCGCACCCATCGCCTGAGCGAAAGAGAAGTCCGCCATCATCCGCACCTTGCACCTTTGACCCCGGCGCGAGGATAGGCCTCGTTCGCGAGGCTTGACCAGAGCCCGGCCCAGAGCCGGTCCTGCGGCGCGATGTCAGCGAGACGTCTCGCGGGGTGATCTGGCCGCCCCCGGAGCTGCAGGGGACCTTTAGGCCCGCCGGTACTCCATGATCGACTTGTTGGGGAGGACGCCGCGCAGGCCGCCCCAGACGCCGTTGTCGTCGTACCATTCGTCGATCTGTTGATCGCCGCGCAGCATCCAGTGGACGCCGTTGAGACGCGCGCCCGTGGCCGTCGGGAACGGGTCGTGACCAACTTCCTGGGTGACGAAGCTCAGCCGCCTGCCATCCTGCGGGTTGAACAGCGTCCCGCCCAGCGTGCCGGCGTTCCAGTGGGTCAACGGATTGGCGTCGGCGGGAACGACGAAATTGCCTTTGTTGGTGTTGACCTCGATGTCGTACTGGGCGCGCACCGCCGAGACGGTGTTGACCTCGCCCGCATCGTTGTCGCGGCTGCTGTTGCTGCGCAACGCCGTGAACCGGCCGCCGCGCCAGACCTCCTCGCAGTGATGCCGGTACTGGAAGCTGGTCACCCCCAGCAGCTGGAAGATCATGTGGACGTCGGTGGTGACCTTCAGGAGGTCGCCCTCATTGACGAACGTCACGGCGTATTGGCCAAACGGCCGATTATCCATGAAGATGTTGAAGTTCAGCCGGCCGCTCGCCGGTATCGCGGCCCGCGCCAGACCCGGAACGGCCGACGCGGCGAGGCCGCTGATGATCAAGCGACGACGATCGATGAGAGACATCCAAATCCGCTCCAAGCGCCGCGCGAGCCTGCCCGCCCGCTCACCAATGGTACAGCTTCACCGTGAAGAGCTAATCGCCCCCTAACGATCCGGCAATGCTGATACGACGCGCCGCTGGCGATGGTTGCGCAATGTGGCGCAGTTCGCTCAAGCCGGCCGCCGGGGCGCCGCCCCGACGGCACCACCGGTGGGCCGGTATGGACGCCTAGAGCCGGTCCTCCGGCGCGGGCGTCAGCGAGGTGTCGCGCGGCGTGGTCAGGCGGGCCAGCCGCGGCCTCAGCCATTGCTCGAAGTCGTCGACGAACTCGTAGACCACCGGCACCAGCACCAGCGACAGGATGGTGGATGTGAGCAGCCCGCCGATCACCGCCACGGCCATCGGCTGGCGGAACTCCGCGCCCTTCTCCAGCGCCAGCGCGGTCGGCAGCATGCCCGCGGCCATGGCGACCGTGGTCATGATGATCGGCCGGGCCCGCTCGCGGCAGGCCTCCAGCAGGGCCTCCTTCTGGCTGAAGCCCTCGCGCTCGCGCTCGATGGCGTATTCGACCAGCAGGATCGAGTTCTTGGCGGCCAGGCCCAGCAGCATCAGGAAGCCGATCAGCGAAGGGATCGACAGCGACAACTGGAAGATCAGCAGGCCGATGAACGCCCCGCCCACCGCCAGCGGCAGGGCCGAGAGGATCACCGCCGGCTTGAAGAAGCTGCGGAACAGCAGCACCAGCACGCCGTAGATCATCGACACGCCGGCGAAGATCGCGAGCAGGAAGCCGCCGAACAGCTCGGCCATGGCCTGCTGGTTGCCGATCGCGGCGGGCCGCACGCCGGACGGCAGGTGCTTCATGATCGGCAGGTTGTTCACCGCCTTCTGCGCCTGGCCCATCTCCACGCCGTTCAGCTCGGCCTTCACGGTGAGCTGGCGTTCGCGGTTCAGCCGGTCGATGCGCGCCGGCCCGGCCTCGAAGCCGATGGTGGCGACGCTGTCGAGCGTCGTGGCCCCGCCCGAGGCGGTCGGCACGCGCAGCGAGGCGATCCGCTGGACGTCGGCGCGGTCGGTCTGCGGCAGGCGGATGCGGATCGGGATCCGCCGCTCGCCCTCGTTGAACTTGGCGACGTTGGCGTCGATGTCGCCCACCGTGGCGACGCGCACGATGGTGGCGATGGCGTCGGGCGAGACGCCCAGGCGCGCGGCCTCCTCCGGCTTCGGCGTGATGACGATTTCCGGCGCCTCCGGCGGCTTGGCCGGGTGCGGGTCGGCCAGCTCGGGCAGGCCGCGCATCTCCTTCTCCAGCTCGCGCGCCGCGGCGGCCAGGTTGGTCGGATTGTCGCCGGTGAGGATCTGCTGGAAGCCGGCCGCGCCCTGGAAGTCGAGGAAGGTCAGGCGCGCATCGGGAATGGCGCGCAGGCCGTCGCGCAGCTGGTTCTTGATCTCGTCGCCGGAGTGGTGGCGCTTGGGGTTGAGCAGGACCGTGGCCGTGCCGCTGCGCAGGTCGCTGCCCCCCGCCCCGCCCGAGCCCGGGCCGAAGGTCGAGACGGTCGAGCCGATCTGGATGAACACGTCGGTGACATCGCCCTGGCCGCGGAACAGGTCGTTGATCCGCCGGGCGGTGTCTTCCATGTTTTCGGCCGAGGCGCCCGGCGGGCCCTGGATGTCCACATAGATGAAGTCCGGATCGCCGGCCGGCTGGAAGCCCTGCGGCAGGAATGGGAACAGGGTCAGGGACGCGACGAACATCACGAAACCCAGGAACGAGGCGACGATCCGGTGGGCCAGCGCCCACTCCAGCACGTTGCGGTAGAAGCCCTCGAAGGGCTTGCGCGGGGTCGAGTGGGCGTTGGCCTTCAGGAAGTAGGCGGCCATCAGCGGCGTCACCAGGCGGGCCACCAGCAGTGAGAACAGCACCGCCACCGAGACGGTCAGGCCGAACTCCCGGAAGAACTGGCCGGGGATGCCGCCCATGAAGCTCACCGGGGTGAACACCACCACGATGGCCATGGTGGTCGCCACCACGGCAAGGCCGATCGCGTCGGCGCCTTCCAGCGCGGCCTGATAGGGCCGGGCGCCGCGCGCCACACGTTTTTTGATGTTCTCGATCTCGACGATAGCGTCGTCCACCAGGATGCCGACCACCAGGGTCAGCGCCAGCAGCGAGATCATGTTGAGGGAGAAGCCGATCAGCTTCATCACGAAGAAGGTCGGGATCAGCGAGATGGGCATGGCCACCGCGGTGATCGCGGTCGCGCGCCAGTCGCGCAGGAAGAAGAACACCACCAGCGCCGCCAGGAACATCCCCTCGGCCAGCACGTGCTGAGTCGCCTTGAAGGTCTCCCGCGTCTGGTCGACCGAGGAGAAGATCTTCGTGAACTTGACCCCCGGGTGCTCTTTCTCCAGCTGCGCTAGCGTCTTGATGATCGCGTCCTCGGTGACGACGTCGCTAGCCTCCTTGGTCTTGGAGACCTGGAAGCCCACCACCGGCCGCCCGTTCAGCCGCGCGAAGCCGCGGACCTCCGAGGCCCCGTCGCCGATGTCGGCCACGTCGGAGAGCTTCACGAACTTGCCGCCGCCGGTCGGAATGTTCAGGTCGCGCAGCTGCGCCACCGAGGCGGCGTTGGAATAGACTCGCAGCGTCTGTTCCCGGCCGCCGACGTTCACTCGCCCGCCCGGGGCGTCGATCTGGAAGCCGCGCAGGGCGGCGTTCACCTGGGTGGCGGTCAGGCCGCGGGCGGCCAGCCGGTCGGGGCTCACCACCACATTGATCTCGCGGCTCACCCCGCCGACGCGGGTCACCCGGGCGACGCCCTTGGCCCCCTGCAGCTCGCGCGACATGGTGTCGTCGATGAACCAGGACAGCGCGTCGTCGGACATGGCGGGCGCTGAGACCGCGTAGGTCAGGATCGGAGCGGCGTCGTCGATCTCGAGCTGTTGGACAATGGGCTCGTCGATGTCGCGCGGCAGCACCGCGCGCGCCTGGGCGATCTTCGAGCGGACGTCGTCAGTCTTCTTCTGCAGGTTTTCGCCGATCTCGAATTGCATCGAGGTCGTCGAAACACCCTGGGTCACCACCGACTGCACGGTCTTAACCCCGGTCACCCCGGCCAGCGCGTCTTCCACCGGCCGGGTGATCTGGGTTTCCATCTCGCCCGGAGCCGCGCCGTTCTGGGTGACCGTGACGGCGATCACCGGGAACTGCACGTTCGGGTACTGCTTGATCGGCAGGCCGGCGTAGGAGATCAGCCCCGCCAGGATCAGGCCCAGGAACAACACCGCCACCGGGACGGGATTCTTGATCGCCCAGGCTGAGATCGCGAAGCGGCGCTGGTGGTGCGGCTCGCTCATTTGCGGGCGGCCTGCGCGGCGGTCGCCGGCGCCATGGCCCCGACGTCGGAAGGCTTGATCAGGTCGCCGTCCAGCAGGAAGGCCGCGGCGTTCTGCACGATCCGCGTGCCGGCCGGCGGGCCCTTGAGCAGTTGCACCATGCCGCTGCCGCGTTGGCCCGTCTGGATGAGCGCGCGGTGCACCTTGTTGTCGGCCCCGACCACCATCACCGCCGCGCCATCGGCGTCATAGCGCACGGCGCTCTCCGGCACGGCCAGCGCCGTGCCGCTGACGTCCGAGAACACCGCGCGGCCGAAGCCGCCGGCGCGGATGTCGGCCTGCACCGGCAGGTGGATGCGCACGGCGCCCAGCTTGGTCTGCGGGTCGATCTGCGGGCTGACCAGGCGCACGACGCCCGGCACCACCGCGCCGGAGGGCAGGGTCACCTGGGCGTGCTGGCCGGGCTTGATCCGGGCCAGGTCGTTTTCGGAGAGCTGAGCGTTGAGCTCGACCTCGCCGTCGCGGGCCAGCCGGAACCAGGGCGTCGCCCCGGCGGTCGAGGACATGTCGCCCGGCCGCACGGTGCGCTCCAGCACGATGCCGCCGACCGGGGCGGTGACCGCCAGCTTGTTGGCGCGCGTGCGCACGTCCTTGAGCGCGGCGGCCTGGGCGTTGGCGGTGGCCCGCGCAGCGCGCGCCTGGAAGCGGCGCTGGTCGATGGCCTCCTGGCTGAGCACGCCCTTGTCGTCGAGGTCCTTCACCCGGCTGGCCTGATCCTCGGCCTGCAGGGCGTTGGCCTCGGCCTGGGCGGCCTGGGCCTGGGCCTGCAGCAGCGAGGCCTGGATCATCGCCGGGTCGAGCTCGACCAGGGTCTGGCCCTTCTTCACATGATCGCCCACGTCGACCATCACCTTGGCGACGCGGAAGCCGCCGACCTCGGCATAGACCGCGGCTTCCTCGCGCGGCATGAGGTCGCCGGAGGCGGCCAGCGCCCCGGTGATCGACTGCGGCTGGATCTGCACCACGCGCACGGCGCGGGCCAGCTGGGCCTCGGTGGTCTTGGCCTTGGGCTTGTGACAGCCGGCGAGCCCGATCGTCAGGGCGGCCATCAGGGGCAGGAGGATGAGAGCGGGTTTCATGCGGGTCACGTTCAGCGGGCCTGCTTGTCAGAGGGGAACTGCCCGGCGGGCCAGCCGCCGCCGAGCGCCTTGTAGGCCTGGACGGTGCGGCGGGCCGCCTGCACCTGGGCGGCGGTGAGTTGTGAGCGGGTCGCGCGCCACGACTGCTCGGCGCTGAGCGTCGTCTGCAGGTCGGTTAGGCCGCGGTCGTAGCCGAGCTTCGAGGACAGGTAGCCGCGTTGCGCACGGGCCTCGCCGTCGGTCAGCAGGGCGACGCGCTTGCGGTCGGCGTCGAGCCGCACCAGCGCGCCCTCGCTTTCCGAGAACGCGGTCTGCACGGCCTTTTCGTAGGCGATCACCGCCTGCTCGGTCCGCGCGTTCTGGGCGCGCAGCTCGGAGATCAGCCGCGGGATCGACAGCAGCGGCAGCGTGAAGGCGCCGCCCGTCGTGTAGGTCTGGGCCGTGGTCGAGAAGCCCGGCTGGCTCGACTTCTGCCAGCCGATGCCGGGCGTGAAGGTCAGCGTCGGCAGGAAGGCCAGGATGTCGGTCTCCGAGCGGCCGGCGGCGGCGGCGACCCGGGCCTCGGCCTCGCGCACGTCGGGACGGCGCTTCAGCAGTTCGCTCGGTAGGGCGGCGGGGATCGGCGGCAAGGCGCCGACGCTGGCCTCGACGGCGATGTTGGCGGTGGGCTCGATGGTGCGGCCGGCCAGGATCAGCAGCGTGCGCCGCTGCGCCTGCAGCTCGGCCTCGAGGCCCGCCGCCGCCGCCTGCGCCTGGGCCAGGTCGCCGGCCACGCGGTCGCTGTCGGCGCGCGCCGCCAGACCCAGCGCGGCGCGCTTGCTGGCCGTGTCGTAGAGTTCCTGCTCGATGCGCGCGGTCTCGTTGGCGTCGTTCAGCTGGATCGCCAGGCCGCGGGCCTGGAAGTAGGCGTCGGCCACATTGGCCGCCAGGCTGGCGCGCGCACCCTCATAGTTGAACCGCGCCGCGGCTAGGTCGCCGCGAGCCGCCTTCTGGGTCGCGAAGAAGCGGCCGAAGATGTCCACCTCCCAGCTGACGTTGAAATTGGCCGCGTCGGTCTTGGAGACTCCGCTCGACGAGAAGCCCGGGAAGTTGATCACCGTGCCGGCCAGCTGGTCGGTCTTCACGCGGCGCGACGAGCCGGAGCCGTCGCCCTGCGGCAGGTATTTCTCGATCGACTCCTCGCGGGTGGCGCGGGCTTCGCGCAGGCGCGCGGCCGCGCTCTTGGCGTCGGGGTTGTTCTTCAGCGCCTGATCGATCAGCCCGGTGAGTTCGGCGTCGTTGAACGCCACCCACCAGCGGTCGAGGGCCACGGCGCCGGCGGGCGCGGCGCCCGGCGCATTCTCGAAAGCCGCCGGCAGGCGCGTGTCGGCGTCGCGCACATGGGCGCAGGCGCCGAGCGCGAGGCAGGCCAAAAGGGCGACAGATACGGCGGAACGCATGCTCGGATTTCGTGCTGGAGCCGCGTCGCGGCCGGATGACCTATGCTTAGTCGCCGCCCGCCGTCCGATCGGATGCAATGTCCCAAATCGCACGAGCAGCGGCATGACACACCTTACCAAAATGCGGCGATGCCCCCCGCCAGCGTCTCTGTGGACACCTAGCGGCGGCCTTTCTAGCGAAACTCCGTATGTTGTAAAGTGTTATTCGGCGTGCAATTTAGTCACATGGTCACGGAGTTCTCCGGCGGCGGCGATCCCAGGCGAAGCCTGGCGCTCATGTGGGGCGCCTCGGGCCCAGGCAAACGTGGCCCCAAGCCCAGCCGCTCGGTCGATGAGGTGGTGGCCGCCGCCATCGCGCTCGCCGACGCCGAGGGCCTGGGCGCACTCTCCATGCGGCGCGTGGCCGAGGCGCTGAAGCTCTCGCCCATGTCGCTCTACACCTACGTCCCCTCCAAGGCCGAGCTGGTGGACCTGATGCTGGACCACGTGGCCGGCGAGGCGCCGCTGTCCGAGGCCGGTGACTGGCGCAGCCGCATCGAGCAGCAGGCCCGCGGCCGCTGGGCCATGGCGCAGCGCCATCCCTGGATGATGCAGGTGGGCATGCACCGGCCGCCGCTCGGGCCGCACATCCTGGCCTCCGCCGAGAATGCGTTGCGCGCCATCGACGGCCTGGGCCTGACGGAACTGGAGATGGACCAGCTCACCTCGGTGGTCGGCGACTATGTGCGCGGCGCGATCCGCGCCGCCCTGGACGCGCGCGAGGTGGAGCGCCTGACCCAGATGACCGACGAGGAGTGGTGGGCGATGAGCCAGCCCCTGCTCAAAGACCTGATCGACCCCGAGCGTTTCCCGACCATCGTGCGGGTCGGCGAGGCCTACAAGGCCATCCAGCATGCCGGCCCCAGCCAGGAACAGAACTTCGAATTCGGCCTGCAGCGGGTGCTGGACGGCATCGCCGCCTTCATCACTGAGCGGCAACGCGCGTTGCCCGCCAACGACACTGCCAAGGGCGTGGCGGCGGGCTAGCGGTTCGTGCCGCGCCCCATTAGGGTCGCGCAACTTTGCACCCCAACCTGAGTGATCGATGAAAAAGCTTATCCTCGCCGGCGCGGCGTTCTGCGCGCTGACGTCTGCTGCTTTCGCCGCCGAACCGAACATCGACCCGAAGCTGCTGTCCGAGCACATCAAGGTGCTGTCGTCCGACGCCTTCGAGGGCCGCGGCCCCAACACGCCGGGTGAGACCAAGACGATCGCCTACGTCTCGAAAGAGTTCAAAGACGCCGGCCTGCAGCCCGGCGGCGACAAGACCAAGGCCGGCCGGTCCTGGACCCAGAACGTCCCGCTGGCCCGCTTCGACATCAAGGGTCCGGTCGCCGTCAGCGTGAAGGCCGCCGGCGCGACCCAGGCCTGGAAGCAGGGCGAGGAGATCGCCATCCGCGCGCCGCAGACCGGCGTCGCCAAGATCGACATCAAGGACGCGCCGGTGGTCTTCGTGGGCTATGGCGTGAAGGCGCCCGAGCGCCATTGGGACGACTTCAAGGGCGTCGACCTGCACGGCAAGATCGCCCTCGTCCTGGTCAACGACCCCGACTACGAAACCGGGGTCGGCGACTTCGGCGGCAAGGCCATGACCTACTACGGCCGCTGGACCTATAAGTACGAGGAGGCCGCGCGCCAGGGCGCCATCGGCTTCATCGTGATCCACGAGACGGGCCCCGCCTCCTACGGCTGGAACACCGTCAAGAACTCCAACACCAACGCGGTCTTCGACATCATCCGCAAGGACCCCACCAAGGCCCACGCGCCCATCGAGGCCTGGATCCAGCGCGACAACACCGTCGCCCTCTTCAAGGCCGCCGGCCTCGACTTTGAGGCCCAGAAGAAGCTCGCCCAGACCCGCGACTTCAAGCCGGTGACGCTGAGCGGCGTGACCCTCTCCACCGCCTTCGCCGTCGACGCCAAGAAGGTGGTCAGCCACAACGTCGTCGGTGTCCTGCCGGGGACCAAGCACCCCAACGAGCGGATCATCTACACCGCCCACTGGGACCACCTGGGCGTCGGCCTGCCGGACGCCAAGGGCGACCGCATCTACAACGGCGCCGTCGATAACGCGTCGGGCGTCTCCGGCCTCATCGAGCTCGGCCGCGCCTTCGCCCATGCGCCCCGCACCGACCGGACGGTGATGTTCATGGCGGTCACGGCGGAAGAAAAGGGCCTGCTGGGCTCGGAATACTACGCCACCAACCCGCTCTATCCGCTGGCCACCACGGTCGCGAACATCAACATGGACGGCGCGGCGGTGAACGGCCCGGCCAAGGACATCTCGACCTCAGGCGACGCGGGCCTGACCCTGCAGGACGACCTGATCGCGGTGGCCAAGGCGCATGGCCGCTCCTTTACCAAGGACAGCCGCCCCGAGGCCGGCAGCTTCTTCCGCTCCGACCACTTCTCCTTCGCCAAGCAGGGTCTGCCCGCCCTGTCGTTCGGCTCCGGTCGCGACCTGGTGAAGGGCGGCGTCGAGGCCGGCAAGGCCGCCCAGGAAGCCTATGTCCGCGACCGCTATCACCAGCCCGCCGACGAGTTCGATCCCAACTGGGACCTCTCCGGCATGGCCGCCGACCTGACCATCGGCTTCGACCTGGGGACCCAGCTCGCCAATTCCCGCGAGTGGCCGCAGTGGAAGGCCGGCTCGGAGTTCAAGGCCGCACGGGACAAGACGGCTTCAGCGAGGAAGTAGGACGATGACGGCAGGAACGATCCGTTGCGGCATCGGCGGCTGGACCTTCGAGCCCTGGCGCGGGGTGTTCTATCCGGACGGCCTGCGTCAGGCCGATGAGCTGAACTATGCGGCCACGCACCTGACCGCCATCGAGATCAACGGCACCTACTATTCCAGCTTCAAGCCCGACAGCTGGGCCAAGTGGCGGGCCGCCACGCCGGATGGCTTCAAGTTCGCGGTCAAGGCCTCGCGGTTCTCCACCAACCGCAAGGTGCTGGCCGACGGGGGCGAGAGCATCAACCGCTTCCTGAACCAGGGCCTCTCCGAGCTCGGCGACCGCCTGGGCCCGATCCTGTGGCAGTTCGCCAACAGCAAGAAGTTCGACGCCGCCGATTTCGAGGGATTCCTGAAACTGCTGCCGGACAAGCAGGACGGCCTGCCCCTGGCCCACGTGCTCGAGGTCCGCCACCCGACGTTCCAGGACCCGGCGTTCATCGCCCTGGCCCGCAAGTATGGCGCGACCGTCTGCCTGGCCGACCACAATACCTATCCGATGATCGCCGACGTCACCGGCGACGTGGTCTACGCCCGCCTGCAGACCGGCTCGGACGAGGAGCCCACGGCCTACAAGCCCGCCGACCTGAACGCCTGGGTGGATCGCCTGAAGACCTATGCTGGGGGCGGCGCCCCCGGTGACCTCACCTTCGCCGACGCCGCCAGCCCCGCGCCCGCCAGGCCGCGCGACGTCTACGCCTTCGTGATCCACGAGGGGAAGGTCCGCGCGCCGGCCGCCGCCATGGCGATGATCGAGCGCGCGAAGGCCTAGGCCGAAGCCTATCGCCCAAACGCAAACGACGCCCACCATGGGCGCCGCCGCGACGTTAACTGAGGTCTCTGTAGCGCCGGCGCGTTACGCGAGCGCGACGGCCTGACGACGGCGGCGCAACATGGCGCCCACACCGCCGAAGCCCAGGATCATCATGGTCCAGGTGGCCGGTTCCGGCACGCCGTTCGCGAAGGCGAAGGCCTGGTGCCCGAAGTCATCGGCAAACACCGAGTGAATCTCGCTGGCCGACAGCGGATCGACCGCCGCGTGGATCTTGTACTTGTTGATGTACTGGTTCACCAGCGCGCTGCCGGTCACCGTGATGGTCGGGTTCTCGATCTCCCAGATCGCGCCCTGGATGCCGGCGCGCTTGGCGCTGAGATTGGGCACGTTCCACTGGGTGATCAGGGCGCTGAGGTTCAGCAGGCTGGCGATTTCTTCCAGCTGCAGATTGCTGAGCAGGTTGCCGGCCTGGAGCAGGGCGGTGCTGTTCTTGCTGTCGGTCGTCAGGTCTTCGGGGTGATACTTGTAGCCGTTCGGCGCGTTCAGCGGGCCCAGGAACATGTCGTGGTAGATGTCCACGCAGTAGGCGGTGAAATCGTACTCGCTGGCGTCGTCGTTCTTGGCGTGGAAGGTCACCGGGCCGATGTAGGCGTTGACCGTCGTATAGCCGGGGCCGGAGATCACGGCGGTGTTGGAGGTGTCCATCGTGGCGCTGACCAGCGTGACCGCGCTCGCCGGTGCGGCGATCGCCAGCGCGCCCGCCGCAACCGCGGCGACCAGCAGGCCCTGAAGCTTTGTACTAATCCGAGACACGACCCCAACCCCTAGTTTCACTTGTAACCGAGCCTGCAAAAAGCGGGCCGAGTCAACGAAGCTGAGCCTTAGTGACAGCCCGTGGCCACGCTTGCACCCGGTTTCCCCCTAAGCGCGAATTCGCAAACGGCCGCTGGCGACAGGCCGCTTGACCGACCCAGCGTCAGGCGCCTTCGCTGCACGCCGCAACAGAGCCCTTCAAAAGGAGCCGACCGATGGCCGAACTGACCCAAAACGACCTGATGTTCCGCCCCGGCCTGATGAAGGGCCAGCGGATCCTGATCACCGGCGGCGGCACCGGCCTGGGCAAGGTGATGGCCGAGGGCTGCCTGATCCTGGGCGCCGAGGTCTATATCTGCGGCCGCAGAGGGGCCGTCATCGAGGCGGCCGCCAAGGAGCTGACCGACGCGCATGGCGGCAAATGCGTCGGGATCGCCTGCGACATCCGGGTCCCCGAGGCCATTGCCGACATGATCGACACCATCTGGGCCGACGGCGGGGCGCTCACCGGCCTGGTCAACAACGCCGCCGGCAATTTCATCAGCCGCACCGAGGACCTGTCGTCGCGCGGCTTCGACGCCATCGCCAACATCGTCTTCCGCGGCTCGTTCTTCGTCAGCCAGGAGTGCGGCAAGCGCTGGCTGAAGGAAGGCAAACACGCCTCGGTAGTCTCGATCCTGACCACCTGGGTATGGAACGGCGGCCCGTTCACCGTCCCCTCGGCCATGTCCAAGGCGGGCCTGAACGTCATGACCCAGTCGCTGGCCGTCGAATGGGGCAACCGCGGCATCCGCTTCAACGCCATCGCGCCCGGCCCCTTCCCCACCGAGGGCGCCTGGGCCCGGCTCAATCCCGGCGCGGGCACCGAGTCCGAGAAGAAGGACCCGACCATTCCGCTCGGCCGCAACGGCGAGATGCGCGAACTGGCCAATCTGGCCGTCTACCTGCTCGATCCCGGCTCGGCCTATGTGAACGGCCAGACCATCGCCATCGACGGCGGCTCGCACCTGCAGAGCGGCGGCGGCTTCAACCGCCTGGCCGCCTGGGGCGACGCCGAATGGGAAGCCGCCCGCGAGTCCATCCGCTCGACCAACGAGAAGGACCGCGCCCAGCGCACGGTCTGACCCCGCCTGCCCCCTCGCGGGGCCAGTGGCGACAAAATCTACCGGACGGGTCGCGTTTCAGGCGTAGCCGTTTGCATTCCGCTGGGGCCCTCGTAGAGTGACGGGTGTCATTTTCGACTCGTGTCAGGTCCAGAGCTCGCCAACACCGCCCATGTCCCAGGTCGCCTACCTCTCCACCGAAGCTCCCGCCAACACCGGCAAGCGCGAGCAGACCAAGGTCGCCAACCGCCAGGCGATCCTGGACGCCGCGCGCGAGGTGTTCGGAGAGCTGGGCTACGAGACCGCCACCGTGCGCGACATCATCCGCCGCACGGGCCTCGCGGCCGGCACCTTCTACAACTACTACCGCTCCAAGGAGGAGGTGTTCGCCGCCCTCGCCGACGACGGCGCGCGGCGCTTCAACCCCATACTCAAGGGCCTTCGCGGCCAGGGCCTCAGCTTCGAGGCCTTCGTGCAGCAGGCCATCGGCGCCTATTTCGACTTCCTGGCCGACGAGCACACCAACTGGGTGGCGCGCCGCCCGGCCGGCGAGCCGCACCTGCACGTCCAGGGCGAGACCCCGGAAATGGCCGCGGTCTTCGCCGAGGTCCGCGACGCCATCGAGGACGCCATCGCCGAGCGCCGCGGCCCCGCCGCCGACCCCGACTTCATGGCCGCCGCCTGCATCGCGGTCGCCCGCGAGATCGGCGACAAGATGCTCGAGCGCCGCCCCATCGACACCAAGGGCGCCACCGAGTTCGCGGTCACCATGATCCTTAGCGGCCTCAAGGGCCTGCCGATGACCCCGGCCGCCTGAACATGGCGGCCTAGGAATGCCGACCAATCCCGCGACCCAGCGGTTCGTCCTGCACACACTTCTCAGCCTGCCCTCGCCGATCCTGCGGCTGATGTCCGGCGGCGGCGTGGTCTACCAGGGCGGCCGCACCCTCGATCCCAGGATGCAGTTCATCGCCTCCGGCGCCCGCAGCCAGCCGCCGATCATTTCACTGCCCGTGGAAGAGGCCCGCCGCGGCAGCGCCGAGGCCCTCGCCCTGATGACCGGCAAGCCAGAACCGGGCGTGCGCTGGGAGCCGCTGGCCATTCCGCGCGTGGACCCGGGGCTCGCCGGCGACAGCGTAATCTCCGCGCGCGCCTACCGTCCCGCCGGGCAGGACGCCGAGGCGCCGCTGATCGTCTACGGCCACATGGGCGGCGGCGTGCTGGGCGACCTGGAAACCTCCCACGTCTTCTGCACCCTGCTGGCGGCCATCGCCCGCGCTCCGGTAATCTCGGTGGACTATCGGCTCGCCCCCGAGCACCGCTTCCCCGACGGCCTCGACGACATGATGACGGCCTACCGCTGGAGCCGCGACAACGCCGAGCGGTTCGGCGCGCCCGTCGCCCAGGCGGCGATCGGCGGCGATTCCATGGGCGGCAATTTCGCCGCGATCGTCTGTCAGGACCTGAAGGCCGCCGGCGAACCGCAACCCACGCTGCAGTTGCTCATCTACCCCTGCGTGGACATGGCCAGCGAGGCGCCCTCCATGACCACCTACGCCGACGCCTTCCCGCTGAACACGCCGATGACCCACTACTTCACGGACCAGTACATCCGCCCCGGCGACAGTCCCACCGATCCGCGCTGCTCACCCCTGCGCGGCGAGGACCTGTCCGGCCTCGCGCCCGCCATCGTGGTCACCGCCGGCTTTGACCCGTTCCAGGATCAGGGCGAGGCCTACGCGCGGCGCCTCAAGGCGGCCGGCGTGCCTACCATCTACCGCTGCTACGACAGCCTCGCGCACGGCTTCTGCTCGTTCACAGGCGCGATTCCCGCCGCCGACACCGCCTGCCGCGAGATCGCCGGCCTGGCGCGCGAAGGCTTCGAAGGTAGGATCCCGGCATGAGAGCACTCGTCGTCGAAGCCCTGCTGCCGGACTACGCGGGCTGCGTGGTCAAGGACATCGCCACCCCCGATCCTGGCCCGGGCGAGGTCCGCATCAAGGTCCTGGCCTCGGCGGTCAACTTCCCCGACCTGATGCAGACCCGTGGCGAGCATCAGCACAAGCCCACCGTCCCCTTCGTCCCCGGCATGGAGCTGGCGGGGGTGATCGACGCGCTTGGCGAAGGCGTCACGGCCTTCAAGGAAGGCGATCCAGTCTGCGGCGGCGGGCGTGGCGGCATGGCCGAATACGCCGTGCTCCCGGCCGCCACCCTGCGCCGCAAGCCCGACGGCCTCTCCTTCAGCCAGGCCGCCGGCTATGCCGTGGCCTACCTCACCGCCTATGTCGCCTTCGAGCGTTGCGCGCGCCTGCAGCCCGGCGAATGGGTGCTGGTGCACGGCGCCGCCGGCGGCGTCGGCCTGGCCGCCGTCGACCTGGCCCAGCTCATGGGCGCCAAGGTGATCGCCGCCTCGGCCTCGGACCACAAGCTGGAGATCATCGCCCGCGAATACGCCCCCGACGCCACCGTGAACGTCACCAACGGCTTCCGTGAACGCGTCAAGGATCTCACCGGCGGCAAGGGCGCCGACGTGATCTACGACCCCGTGGGCGGCGACGTCTTCGACGAGAGCATCCGCTGCATCGCCTTCGGCGGCCGCATCCTCTCCATCGGCTTCACCTCCGGGCGCCTGCCGGTGCTGCCGGTCAACATCGCGCTCATCAAGGGCTTCTCGGTGATGGGCGTCCGGGCCGGCGAATATGGCCGCCAGAACCCCGAAAAGGGCCGCGAGAACCACGAGGCCATCTGGAAACTCGCCGACGAGGGCAAGGTCCGCCCCCGTGTCGACGCCGAATACCCCTTGAGCGGCTGGCGCGAAGCCTTCGACTCCCTGGCCGACCGCAAGGTCATCGGCAAGACCGTGGTGCGGCCGGACCTCTAGCCCACGCAGGTTGACACGCACCGCCGCTTCCCCTATCCACCGCCGCTCGATTTTCGACCCCGGAGTTACCCCGTGAAGCGGACCTTTCAACCGTCGCGTCTCGTTCGCGCCCGCCGCCACGGCTTCCGCCTGCGCATGTCCACCAAGAATGGACAGAAGGTGCTGGCCCGTCGCCGCGCCAAGGGCCGCAAGCGTCTGAGCGCCTAAGCTTCGGCTGCGCTATAGGTGTCGGGTGACCGACGCCGCCCCTAAAATAGAACGCCTCAAGAAGCGCCCGGACTTCCTGGCCTGCGCGCAAGCGGCTCACTGCGCCCGCGGCGCGGTGCTGATCCAGGCCCGCGCCCGAGACGAAGATCCCTTCATTCGCGTGGGCTTCACCGCCACCAAGCGCATCGGCAACGCCGTGATGCGCAACCGCGCCAAGCGCCGCCTACGTGAGGCCGCCCGCCTGATGCTCCCCGAGTTGGCCAAGGCGGGCCACGATTATGTGTTCATCGCCCGCGGCGGTGTGACCACCCGCCCCTGGCCGCGTTTGCTTGACGATGTGAAAAGCGCGCTGATAAGGCTCGCCGCCGACAGTGGGCCTCCTACATAAGGGGCTTTCCGCCCCGCTCCAGCCGGAACCGCGCTCCCCGACATGCAAGACGAAACCAACCGCAACACGATCATCTTCCTCGTGTGCGCGGTCGCACTGTTCTTCATCTACCAGACCTTCGTGCTCGGTCCGGCCGACAAGCGGCACATGGCCGAGCTGAAGGCCAAGCAGGCCCAGGTCGCCGCAACCGTCGCCGCGCCCGGCGCGCCCAGCCTCACGGCCCCGCCCGTGGTGACCCGAGCCGCGGCGCTGGCGGCCAGCCCCCGCGTGCCGATCGCCACGCCGGCGCTGAAGGGCTCGATCAGCCTGCGCGGCGCGCGCCTCGACGACCTGTTCCTCAACGACTATCGGCAGACGACGGACAAGAGTTCGCCGCCGGTGGAGCTGCTGCGTCCGGAGGGCGCCCAGTTTCCGTGGTTCGTGGACACCGGCTGGGTCGGCCAGAACGTGCCCGGCCTGCCCAACGCCGCCACCATCTGGACCCTGACCGAGGGCTCGACGCTCGCCCCCGGCCAGCCGGTGGTGCTGAGCTATGCGAACGGCGCGGGCCTGACCTTCACGCGGAAGATCGAGATCGACGCCCATTACATGTTCACGGTCACCGACACGGTGGCCAACCTGGGCGCGATCCCCGTGACGCTGGCCCCCTACGGCTCGGTGCAGCGCCAGGGCGTGCCCCCCGAGGCCGGCAACTCCAACATCGTCCACGCGGGCGTGATCGCCTTCCTCGACGGCCGCGAGCGCGCCTTCACCTACAAGGACCTGACCAAGTCCAGCCAGGCGCTGGAGTTCAACTCGTCGGCCGCCTGGACCGGCATCACCGACAAATACTGGCTGGCCGCGCTGATCCCGGCGTCGGGCGAGCAGGTCCACGCCGCGTTCCGCGACGCCAAGGTCGGCGGCCTCGACATCTATGACGCCAACTACACCGGCGCGGCGCGCACCATCCAGCCCGGCCGCCAGATCACCGCGTCGCAGCACATCTTCGCCGGCGCCAAGACGGTGGGCCTGCTGCAGGCCTACGAGAAGGACCTGGGCATCGCCCACTTCGACGACGCCGTCGACTGGGGCCGGTTCTTCTTCTTCGTGACCCGGCCGATGTACGTCTTCCTGAACTACATCTACCAGCACGTCGGCACCTTCGGCGTGGCCATCCTGCTGCTGACCATCTGCGTGCGCGCCGTCTTCTTCCCCATCGCTCAGAAGCAGTACGAGTCGATGACCAAGATGAAGAAGATCCAGCCGCTGATGGAGGAGCTGAAGAAGCGCTTCAAGGACGATCCGGTGAAGCAGCAGCAGGAGACCATGGCCCTCTATCAGCGGGAGAAGGTCAATCCGCTGGCCGGCTGCCTGCCGATCCTGCTGCAGATCCCGGTGTTCTATTCGCTCTACAAGGTGCTCAACATCTCCATCGAGATGCGCCACGCGCCGTTCCTGAACTTCAGCGATCTGTCAGCCCGCGACCCGACCACCATCCTGAACCTGTTCGGCCTGATCCCCTGGAACCCGGCGAGCGTGCCCTACATCGGCTCGTTCCTCGACACGACCTTGCACCTGGGCGTGCTGCCGTTGGCCTATGGTGTGACCATGTGGCTGACCACGTCCATGAGCCCGCCCGCGCCCGACCCGGCCCAGCAGCGGATCTTCCAGTTCATGCCGGTGATCTTCACCTTCATCATGGCGCCCTTCGCCGTGGGCCTGCTGATCTACTGGACCTGGTCCAACGTGCTCACCACGCTCCAGCAGTACGTGATGATGCGCCGCTTCGGGGTCGACAACCCGATCGACCGGCTGCTCGCCCGGTTCGGCGGCAAAGCGAAGGCCACGTGACCGACGTTTTCGACGCGGACGAGCTCGAGCGCGCCCGCGTCCTCTTCGCCCGCGAGGTGACCTTCATGATGGGCGCGGTGGCCATCTCCGGCCTGCCGCCCGCCGACCTCCCCGAAGTGGCCTTCGCCGGCCGCTCCAACGTGGGCAAGTCCACGCTGATCAACGCCATCGCCGGCCAGGGCCATCTGGCCCGTGCGTCGAACTCACCAGGTCGGACTCGGGAAGTGAACTTCTTCGTCGCCGACGAGAAGCTGCGCCTGGTCGACCTGCCGGGCTACGGCTTCGCCCGCGCCTCCCGCGGCGACGTGAAGAAGTTCCAGAACCTCGGCCGCGACTACCTGCGCGGCCGCCCGAACCTCAAGCGCGCCTATCTGCTGATCGACTCACGCCATGGCCTGAAGGACGTCGACAAGGAGGCGCTGGACGCCTTCGACCTGGCCGCCGTCTCCTACCAGATCGTGCTCACCAAGGCCGACAAGCTGAAGCCCGCCGAGGTCGAGGCGGTCACCGCCAAGACCCTGGCCGCCATCGCCAAGCGCCCCGCCGCCTTCCCCCGCGTGCTCGCCACCAGCGCCGAGAAGGGGACCAACATCCCCGAACTCCGCGCCGAGATCGTCGCCGCCTGCGCCATCTAGGCGGACCCCCCGTCTAGGCGGACGTGGGGTCAGCACGCTAAGACGCTGGCATGCTCAGCACCGACACCCGCACCGTCTACGACGAAGACCTCAACCTCTTCCGCGACCAGGTCCGGAAGTTCTACGACAAGGCCCTGATCCCCCACCTCGACCGCTGGGAAGAGGAAGGCGTCGTCGACCGCGACTTCTGGCTGGCGGCCGGCAAGGCAGGCATCCTCTGCCCGCAGGTTCCGGAAGAATACGGCGGCCTGGGCCTCGACTACCGGTTCAACGCGGTGATTGGCGAGGAGCTCTCCTACGCGGGGTCCAGCGCCGGCATCACGCTGCAATCCGACATCGTCGTCGACTACATCATCAACTACGGCTCCGAGGAGCAGAAGAAGCGCTGGCTGCCGGGCATGGTCTCGGGCGACGTGATCACCGCCATCGCCATGACCGAGCCGGGCGCCGGCTCCGACCTGCAGGGTGTGCGCACCACCGCCAAGCGCGACGGCAACCACTATGTGATCTCCGGCTCCAAGACCTACATCACCAACGGCCAGAGCGCCGACGTGATCGTGGTGGTCGCCAAGACCGACCCCGACGCCGGCTCGCGCGGCATCTCCCTGATCCTGGTGGAGGCCGACCGGGCCGGCTTCAAGCGCGGCCGCAACCTCGACAAGGTCGGCCAGAACTCCGCCGACACCTCCGAGCTGTTCTTCGAGGACGTGCGCGTCCCGATCACCAATGCGCTGGGCGAAGAGGGCAAGGGCTTCGCCTACCTGATGAACCAGCTGCCCCAGGAGCGCCTGCAGATCGCCATCGCCGGCCAGGCGGGCGCGCAACGCGCCTTCGACGAGGCGGTGAAGTTCACCAAGGAGCGCAAGGCCTTCAAGCAGACGGTGTTCGACTTCCAGAACACCCGCTTCACTCTGGGCGCGCTGAAATCCAAGCTGCAGGCCGGCTGGGCGCACCTCGACTGGTGCATCGCGCGCCACCTGGAAAAGAAGCTCACCGCCGCCGAGGCCAGCGCCGCCAAGCTCTTCCACACCGAACTCCAGTGGGAAGTCTGCGACGCCGCGCTCCAGCTCCACGGCGGCGCCGGCTACATGAACGAATACCCCATCGCGAGACTCTGGCGCGACGCCCGCGTGCAACGCATCTACGGCGGCACGAGCGAGATCATGAAGGAAGTCGTAGCCCGCTCGATCTAGGTCACGCAGAACCAGCCGTCCTTGGCGGTGACCACGGGTCTCCCGTCGACACTGTGAAAGGCCCACCACGCGCCCACACACGCGTTGCGCGGTGAATCGCCGCTTGTTCGGCAGAGCAACCGGTCCCCGTCGGGCGCGATGAACCAGTCTTCGGTTCGATAGGCATTGTCGGCGGGAAACACTCGGTTCCGATCGGCGGCGCGCCGAAGTGGTTCGGCGTCGTCAGGCGCGGATCGAAGGCGGGCCCAGGGTCGCGGATCACCACCCCCGCATTCGCCGCGATAGGCGCGTTCAACGTTGTGGCGCATGGTCTGGCAACTGCTCGTCGACAAGGCGGCCAGAATTGCAGTTGCGGTCAGCAGGCGTCTCACGGCGCCTTCCGCACCACCTCGCCGCCCTTCATCACGAAGACCGGGTGCTCCAGCACGGTGACGTCCTTCAGGGGATCGCCGCTCACGCCCACTAGGTCGCCCCAGTGGCCGGGCGTCGCCTGGCCCACGTCCTTGGGCTGGTCGAGCGCCTCGGCCGCCGTGATCGTCGCGGTCTGGATCGCCTGCAGCGGCGTCGCCCCATAGCGCACCATCACCGCGAACTGCCTGGCGTTCGTGCCGTGCGGATAGACCCCGGCGTCCGACGAGAAGATCATCTTCACCCCGGCCTTCAGCGCCTTGCGGAAGTTCTCCCGCTGGATGTCGCCGATGTCCTTGTCCTTCTGGATGTTGGCGGGCAGCACGCCGTTCTTCTTGCCCTCGGCCTGGGTGTAGTCGGTGTTGTAGATGTCCATGCCGAAGTAGCTGCCGTGCTGGACGGCGAGCTTGATGCCCTCGTCGTCCACCAGGCTGGCGTGCTCGATGGTGTCGACGCCGCCCAGGATCGAGGCCTTGATGCCGCTGGCGCCGTGGGCGTGCGCCGCGACCCGCATCCCCGTGGCGTGCGCCTCGTCGACGATGGCCTTGATCTCGTCGAGGGTCAGCTGCTGGGCGCCGGGCGTATCGCCATGGCTGAACACCCCCCCGGTGGCGCAGATCTTGATCACCTGGGCGCCGTACTTGTGCAGCTGGCGGACCATCTTGCGGCCCTCGTCGGGGCTGTCGATCACCGCGTCGCCCTTCTGCTTCATCGAGGGCGGGAAGAAGGTCGAGTCGCAATGACCGCCGGTGGAGCCGATGGCGTAGGTCGCGGTCACGATCCGGGGGCCCGGGATGAAGCCCGCGTCGATCGCCTGGCGCAGCCCCACGTCCTCATAGTCCTTCGACCCCACGTTCCTGACCGTGGTGAAGCCGGCTTCCAGCGTCGCCCTGGCGTGCGCCGTGCCGATGATCGGCCAGAAGCTGTCGGTGTATTCCAGCCGGTTGTAGCCGCCGAACAGCGGCGAGCTGGTCAGGTGCACATGCATGTCGATCAGCCCGGGCAGCAACGTCACGCCCGGCAGGTCGACCCGCGCCGCGCCGGCCGGGACCTTGTCGCCCTGATGCTCCACCGCCGTGATCCGCCCGTCGGTGATCACCACCATGGGCTTGTCCACGTACTTGCCGCTCGCCACGTCCAGCAGCCGGTCGGCGCTCACCGCCACCGTGGCCGCCTGCGCCGCGCCTGCCGCCGCCGAGACAGCCAAAGCTGCCGCCACGCCCCAAGTCCGCATGCCCGTACCCCCACGCCAAAGCTTCGGCCCACGGCTTAGCACGCCCCCTTCAACGTGACAGGGGGCCCAGGGTCCGCTATCGGGACGCACCGATTTCGCAAGGGCCGCCCGCGCCGTGACCGACGACACCCAAGAGCCTGGATGGGCCACCGCCAGGACCCTGGCCGAGGCCCTGCCCTATATCCAGCGCTACGACCGCGAGACCGTGGTCATCAAGTACGGCGGCCACGCCATGGGCGAGGAACAGGTCGCCAAGCAGTTCGCCGCCGACGCGGTGCTGCTGAAGATGCTGGGCCTGCACCCGGTGATCGTGCACGGCGGCGGCCCGCAGATCAGCGCCATGCTGGAACGCGCCGGGGTGAAGTCCACCTTCATCGATGGCCTGCGGGTCACCGACGCGGCGACCATGGAAGTGGCCGAAATGGTCCTCTCCGGGGCGATCAACAAGGAGATCGCCAACTGGATCACGCTCGCCGGCCGCGAGGCTGACGTGCGCGGTGTCGGCCTCTCCGGCAAGGACGCCTGCCTGATCACCGTGGTGAAGGCCACGCGCACCACCAAGGACCCCGACTCCAACATCGAGAAGGCCGTCGACCTGGGCTTCGTGGGCGAGCCCCGCAAGGTCGATCCCAAGCTGATCGAGGCCCTGATCTACGCCGACGAGGACTACATCCCGGTGATCGCCCCGATCGGCGTGGCGGTGGACGGCCAGACCTACAACATCAACGCCGACACCGTGGCCGGCGCGCTGGCCGGCGCGCTTAACGCCAAGCGCATGCTGCTGCTCACCGACGTGGTCGGCGTGCTCGACGCCAACGGCGAGCTGATCCGCCAGATGACCGTCAAGGAGGCCCGCAAGGCGATCAAGGACGGCGTCGCCACCGGCGGCATGATCCCTAAGCTGGAGACCGCCATCGACGCCGTGGAGTCCGGGGTCGGCGCCGTGGTCATCCTCGATGGCCGCAAGCCGCACGCCATGCTGGTCGAGCTGTTCACCGAGCACGGGGCGGGCACGCTGATCTGCGAATGAGCGCCGCCGACCTTACCCACGTCGACACCTGGCTGTTCGACCTGGACAACACCCTCTATCCCGCCGAGTCCGGCTTCATGGGTGAGATCGAGCGGCGGATGACCGCCTTCGTCCAGCGGGTCACGGGCCTGGAGCGCGACGACGCCTACAAGCTCCAGAAGCAGTACCTGGCCAGCTACGGCCTGACCCTGCCCGGCCTTGTCGAGCACCATGGCGTCGAGCCCGCCGATTTCCACGCCATATTCCACGACATGTCGCTGGAGGCCCTCGCCCACGACCCGGACCTGGTGGCCGCCATCACGCGTCTGCCCGGCCGCCGGCTGATCTTCACCAATGCCGACGCCGTCCACGCCCGCCGCGTGCTGGCCCACCTGGGCCTGACCCACCTGTTCGACGAGATCTTCGACATCGGCTCGGCGGCCTATGTGCCCAAGCCCGCGCCGGAGACCTTCGCGAGGATCAACGCCGCCCACGACATCGATCCGGCGGCCACCGCCTTCTTCGAGGACTCTGAGCGCAATCTGGCGCCGGCCGCCGACCTCGGCATGACCACCATCCTGGTCGGCCCCTACGCCGAGGCCTCGACCGCCCCGTTCGTGCAGTACAGGACCGCCAAGCTCGCGCCCTTACTGGCGCAGGCCCGTCTCAAGGAAGCCGCCTAAGTGACCCAAGATCTGCAAAAGGTGATCGAAGCCGCCTGGGAAGACCGCGACGCGATCACCCACGCTACAAAGGGCGCCGTGCGCGACGCCGTCATGGAGACCATCGAGCGCCTCGACGCCGGCACCCTGCGCGTCGCCGAGCGTCAGGCCGACGGGGCGTGGTTTACCCACCAGTGGGCCAAGCAGGCGATCCTGCTGTTCTTCCGCCTCACGCCCAATTCCCTCATCGCGGCCGATGCGCCGGGCCCCTGGTACGACAAGGTGCCGCTGAAGTTCACCGGCTGGGACGCCGCGCGCTTCGAGGCTGCGGGCTTCCGCGCCGTCGCCGGCTCCATCGTCCGCAAGGGCGCGTTCCTGTCGAAGGGCGTGGTGCTCACCCCCTCCTTCGTCAACATCGGCGCCTATGTGGGCGAGGGCACCATGGTCGACACCTGGGCCACGGTCGGCTCCTGCGCCCAGATCGGCAAGCACTGCCACCTCTCCGGCGGCGCCGGCATCGGCGGGGTGCTGGAACCCTTGCAGGCCAACCCGACGATCATCGAGGACAACTGCTTCATCGGCGCCCGCGCTGAGGTCGCCGAGGGCGTCATCGTCCGCGAGGGCTCGGTGCTCTCCATGGGCGTCTACCTGACCTCCACCACCCCGATCGTCGACCGCAAGACCGGCGACGTGATCACCGGCGAGGTGCCGCCCTATTCAGTGATCATGTCGGGCTCGCGCCCCAACGCCCACGACCCGTCGCTGCCGTCCACCTACTGCGCGGTGATCATGAAGACCGTCGACGAGCGCACCCGCTCCAAGGTCAGCATCAACGAGCTGCTGCGCGACTAGAGGTCGACGAACAGGCTGGGCGCCATCGCCTTCTCCGGGACCTTCGCCTCCATGGCGCAGATCAGACCGTCCGGCTCGAAGCGCAGGGTCGCCTGGCCCTTCAGCTCGCCCTTCAGGCCCCGCTGGATCAGCCGCGAGCCGAAGCCTTTGCGGGTCGGCGGCGTGACCGGCGGCCCGCCGGACTCCGTCCAGTCGAGCGTCAGCCGCTCGCCCTCCAGCGCCCAGTTCAGGTCCACCCGTCCCGTGGCCGCCGACAGCGCGCCGTACTTCACCGCATTGGTCGCCAGCTCGTGGAACACCAGCGCCATGCTGAGCGCCGCCCCCGGCTGGAGCCAGACCTCTGGCCCCTCCAGCCGCACCCGTTCCCCGGCGCCGGTGAACGGCCGCAGCGCGCGCTCGACCACGTCGCGCAGCGGCGCGCCCTGCCAGCGCTCGCGGGTCAGCACGTCGTGCACCTGCGACAGGCCCACCAGCCGCCCGACGAAGGTCTCGTAGGCGGCCTTCTGGTCGGCCTCGCCGCGCATGGTCTGGGCGGCCATCGACTGCACTGTGGCCAGGGTGTTCTTCACCCGGTGGTTCAGCTCGTTGATCAGCAGCCGAAGGTGCTCCTGATAGCTCTGCTGTTCGGCCTCGGCGGCCTTGCGGAAATTGATGTCCTCGGCGATCGAGACGAAATAGTCGGGCTCACCCGCCTCGGTGCGAACCAGTGAGACGGTCAGGTTGATCCACACCGCCTCGCCGGCCTTGGTCAGGTAGCGTTTCTCCATCGAATAGGTCGCGATCTCTCCGGCCAACAGGGCGGCGGCCTGGGCGACGTCGCTGTCGAGGTCCTCCGGGTGGGTGATCTGCTGGAAGCTGAGGCCGACGAGTTCCTCCCGCGGATAGCCGGCGATGGCGCAGAACCGGTCGTTGACCTCCAGGAAGCGGCCATCGGGCGAGACCCGCGACACCCCCATCGCCACCTGGTCGAACACCGCGCGATAGCGCGCCTCGGCGACCTCCAGGCCGAGCCGGGCCTCCACGGCCGGCGTCACCACCTCGGTGTAGAGCACCAGACCGCCGATCGCGCCGTCCTCGGTCCGCCAGGGCGTCACCGACCAGCGGATCCATTCGATCTGGCCGCTGCGATGCACATAGGGGTCGGCCTCCTCGCTGAGCGCCACGCCGTCGCTGAGCGCGCGGGCGTGCACGTCGCGCCACCGCGCCGGCACCTCGGGGAAGACCTCATAGTGCAGACGGCCCACCAGCGGGGTGTCACCCGGCAGGCCCTGGTCGGTGAGGAACCGGCTGGAGGCGGCCAGGTAGCGCATGTGCTGGTCGAAGATCGCCACGCCGATCGGCGCCTGGGTGAGCGCAGTCAGCACGCTGGGCGGCGCCGGCGTCCGCAACAGCGCCGCCGCCTCCCCAGGGCCGCCCATTCCGCTCGCCCTGTCCGTTGGCCGTTCCGTCACAGGTGTCGCCACGTTCCCGGGCGGCCCGCTGGCCGCCCACGCGCGCAGGTGAGCGCCGCCCAGGCCAGACCGTCAAGGCGACTCGCCTTGGCGTTGCGGTCAGTGCGCGATCAGGTCGATCTCCACCTTGGCGCCCAGCGGCAGGGCGGCGACGCAGACCGCCGTGCGGGCCGGGAAGGGTTCCGGGAAGTGCCGGCGGTAGACCGCGTTCACCGCAGCGTAGTCCGCCATGTCGGTCAGGAAGACGCCCACCCGGACCACGTCGGCCAGGGACTTGCCCGACGCCAGCAGCACGGCCGAGACATTGGTCAGCACCTGCTCGGCCTGAGCCGCGGCGTCACCGTCGACCAGCTTGTCGGTCCGCGGATCGACTCCGACCTGTCCGCTGAGAAACAGGAACCCGCCCGCGCGGACGGCGGCGGAGAATGGGCCGACCGGCGGGGCGATCTGGTCGGTGGTGACAACGTCTTTCGGCATGCTGGCGTGCTCGCGGGTTTGAAGGACCGCGGCATATATATCGTCAGTTGGCTAATTGTCTATGTTCTGGTCATCCCGCTCCGCCGGTGTCGGCCGCCTCATAAGGCGTCCCGTCCCGGTGGCGGTAAAAGGCCTCACCGGGCCGGGCCACCATGTCGATGTCGGGGTAGTCGCAGGCGTCGGTCTGCGGCCGGCGGCTTCCCACCTCCAGGTAGACCGCGTCGCGATCGCTGCGGTTCTGCAGGCAATGGCCGTTTGCGGCGCCCGCCCTCCAACCCACGCAATCGCCCGGCCGCAGGACAAGGTCGCCGTCATCGTCCACGCACACCACCTCGCCTTCCAGCATCCAGACGAACTCGTCCTCGTCAGTGTGCCAGTGCCGCTGGCTCGACCACTTGCCGGGCGGCAGCCGCACGAGGTTCACGCCGAACTGGGTCAGCCCCGCCGCATCCCCCAGCTTGCGCCAGGTCGCGCCGATGCAGATTTCGGCGAACGGCGGCGGATAGCTGCAGCCGGAGTTCTCGGCCACGGCGCCCAGGTCGATCCTCGGCATGTTCAACGGCTCCTCTTCTATCGACTGCGCGCGGTCTTGGTGTCCGTGTACGGCGTCCCGTCGCGGCGGCGGTACTCGGTCGCGCCCTCATCCAACACCAGGTCGATGTCCGGATAGTCGCAGCCGTCGGTGTCGGGGTGGCGCGAGCCCACCTCCAGCAGCACCAGCTCCTTGCCCGAGCGGTTCTGGATGTGGTGGCCGTTGGGCGCGCCCGCCGGGAACCCCGCGCAGTCGCCGGCGACCAGCACCTGCTCGCCCTCGTTGGTCACCAGCACGCCTTCGCCCTCGACCACCCAGACGAATTCCTCCTCCGCCGTGTGCCAGTGGCGTTGGCTGGACCAGGCGCCCGGCGGCAGGCGCAACAGATTGACCCCGAACTGGGTGAGGCCCGCCTGATCGCCCAGCTTCCAGCGCCGGCGCGCCTTGCACGGCTCGTCATAGGGCGGCGGATAGCCGGTGCCGAAGCGGGTGGGCGCGCTTTCGATGTCGATCTTGGGCATGGAAGACTTCCGGGCTAGGAGAAGCCCTAACTTAGGCGCCCACAGCCCCGGGGACGAGATTGATCGACGCGATCAACCTGACGAAAGAGCTCATCCGTCGCCCGTCGGTCACGCCCGTCGACGCCGGCGCCATGGACCTGGTCGAACAGACGCTCACCGGCCTGGGCTTCGCCTGCCGCCGCATGAAGTTCGGCGAGATCGAGAACCTCTACGCCCGCTGGGGGACCGCGAGCCCCAACCTCTGCTTCGCCGGCCACACCGACGTGGTGCCGGTGGGCGACGCGGCCGCCTGGAGCCAGGGCGCCTTCGAGGCCAAGGAGGTCGGCGGCCTGCTGATCGGCCGCGGGTCGGTCGACATGAAGTCGGCCATCGCCGCCTTCGCCGCGGCGTCCGAAAAGGCCATCGCCGCGGGCCAGGTCACCGGCTCGCTCTCCTTCCTGATCACCGGCGACGAGGAAGGCGTGGCCACCCATGGCACCAAGATGGTGGTCGACGACCTGCAGATCGAGGACGAGACCATCGACCACTGCATCGTCGGCGAGCCGTCCTCGTCGGAGACCTTCGGCGACATGATCAAGGTCGGCCGCCGCGGCTCGATCAACGTGGCGATCACCGTCGAGGGCCAGCAGGGCCACGTGGCCTATCCGCACCGCGCCGCCAACCCCGTGCCCATCCTGCTGCGCCTGTTGCTGCGCCTGCAGGAGCGCGAGCTCGACCAGGGCTATCCGGAGTTCCAGCCGTCGAACCTGGAGATCACCCGCATCGACGTGCCCAACACCGCCACCAACGTGATCCCGGGCGTGGCGCACGCCATGCTCAACGTCCGCTTCAACCCGCACCACACCGGCGAGGCCCTGGCCCGCTGGATCGACGCGGAGGCCTATGAGGTCGGCAAGGGTTTCGCGGGCAAGATCACCGTGGTCCCGGCGATCAGCGGCGAGGCCTTCCTCACCGAGCCCGGACCGTTCACCGACCTGGTCGCCGGCGCCGTGCGCGAGGTCACCGGCCGGCCGCCCGAACTCTCCACCACCGGCGGCACCTCGGACGCGCGCTTCATCCGCTCGCTCTGCCCGGTGGTCGAACTCGGCCTGGTCGGCAAGACCATGCACCAGGTCGACGAAGCCGCCCCCCTCACCGAAATCCACCAGCTCCAGGCCGTCTACGAGACCCTGATCGAGCGGTACTTCGGGGCGTTCGGCTGACAGGGTCCTTCTCCCCTTGCGGGAGAAGGTGGCCTGCGAATGCAGGTCGGATGAGGGGTCGAAAGGCTCATCCGCTACCCAGCCTGGAATCGCGCGGAGAGCGGAGCAAGGCCCCTCATCCGTCAGCCTTCGGCCGACACCTTCTCCCGCAGGGGGAGAAGGACGCTAATCGTAACTCACCCCGGTCAGATAGAGCCCATCCGCCGGCGCCACAGGCCCGCAGGCCGCGCGGTCCTTCGCCGCCAGCGCCGCGGCCACATCCTCCGCTGTCCACCGCCCGACACCGACCTCGGCGAGCGTGCCGGTCATCGACCGAACCTGCCGGTGCAGGAACGAGCGGGCCTCGAACACCAGCACCACCTCCTCGCCGACCCGCGACACGCTCGCCACATCCAGCGTCTTGACCGGCGACTTCGCCTGGCAGGCCAGGTCGCGAAAGGTCGTGAAGTCGTGGTTCCCCACCAGCGTCTGGGCCGCCGCATGCATGGCCGCCGCGTCCAGATCCTTCTTCACCCACCAGACCTTGCCCTGCTCCAGCCCTGGCGGGCTCGCCCGGTTGAGGATGCGGTAGCGATAGCGCCGCTCGGTGGCCGAGAACCGCGCATGCCAGCCTTCCGGAGGGACGTCGACCGCCAGCACCACGATCGGCTCGGGTCGCAGGTGGGCGTTCAGGGCGTTGCGCACCGTCTCCGCCGGCCAGGGCTTCTCCAGGTCGACGTGCGCCACCTGGCCGGTGGCGTGCACCCCGGTGTCGGTGCGCCCCGCCGCATGCACCCGCACAGTCTCGCCGCAGAACGCGGTGACCGCCTTCTCCAGCGACCCTTGGATGGTCGGGAGATCGGCCTGCGCCTGGAACCCACAGTAGGGCCCGCCGTCATATTCCAGCAGGAGCCGATAGCGCGGCATCAGCCCAGCACCGTCCCAGCCGCCACAGCTGTGCCCCGCAGGAAGACGTCCGCGTCCTGCGGCCCGCGCCCCTCGCGCTGCACGCGCAGCAGCCGCACGGCGCCTTCGCCGGTCGCCACCAGCAGGCGGTCGTCCAGCACCTCGCCCGGCGCGCCCCCCTCCAAGCCAACGTCCACGTCCTCATGGGCCGACAGCAAGGCCTTCACCCTGACCGGGCCCTTGTCAGTCGGCAGCAGGAACCAGGCGCCCGGAAACGGCGACAGGCCACGGATCTTCCAATCCAGCTCGCGGCCGGGTTTGCCCCAGTCGATCTTCGCCTCCTTCGGCCGGATCTTCTTGGCGTAGGTGACGCCGTCCCCAGCCTGCGGCGTTTCCACCGCGCTGCCGTCCTCGATGGCCGGCAGGGTGCGGACCAGCAGCTCGGCGCCGATCGCCGCCATCCGGTCGTGCACCGTGCCGGCCGTGTCCAGCGGCCCGATGCGCAGGGTCTCGCTGGCCAGCACCGGCCCCTCGTCCAGCCCCTCGGTCAGGCGCATCACCTCCACCCCGGTCACCGGATCGCCGGCCATCACCGCGCGCTGTATCGGGGCGGCCCCGCGCCAGCGCGGCAAGAGCGAGCCGTGCAGGTTGAACGTCCCGAGGGTCGGGGCCTCGATCACCTCGGCCGGCAGGATCTGGCCGAACGCCACCACCACCGCGGCCTCGACCTCCAGGGCCTCGAAGGCGAAGACCTCGCCCGGATCGCGCATGGAGGCCGGCGTGCGCACGATCAGCCCCTGGTCCAGCGCGTAGGCGTGCACCGGCGAGGGCTTGAGCGTCTGGCCGCGCCCACGCGGCGCCGGCGGCTGCGAATAGACGCAGGCGATCTCGTGCCCAGCCTCCACCAGCCGCTTGAGCGCCGCCAGGGCGAAGTCAGGGGTTCCCAGGAAGGCGATCCGCATGGGGCCGGTGTAGCGGCGCGGGAACCATGGGCCAAGCTTGGCCGTTCATGGCGTCGACCCACCATTCTCAGGAGCTTCACCATGCGCACCTACGCCGTCGTGGCCGCCATCGCCCTGTCGCTCGCCCTCGCCGCCTGCTCCAAGCCCACCCAGGACAAGGCGGGCGAAGACCTGAAGGCGGTCGGCGCCGACGCCGCGGCCGCCGCCAAGGACGTCGCCAACGCTCCCGCCACCAAGGCGCTGGGCTCCGACATCAAGCAGGGGGCCACCGAAGCCGCCGAAAAGACCAAGGAAGCCACCAACAAGGCCGCCGACCAGATCAAGGAAGGCGCCAAATCCGCCGGCGCGAAGACCGACGCCGCCCTGAACAAGGCCAAGGACGACGCGCAGAAGTGAGCGGGAGCGACTCATCCCGGCGAAGGCCGGGATCCAGGTCGGGTGATCAGGCCGCCTTCGCCTGCTTCTTGACCTTCTTCACCGCTTGCTCGCGCTTCAGGCGCGACAGGTGGTCGATGAACAGCACGCCGTCCAGGTGGTCCATCTCGTGCTGGATGCAGACGGCGTACATGCCCTCCGCGTCCTCTTCGACGGTCTTCCCGTTGTAGTCGATGTAGCGCAGCTTCACGTGGGCCGGCCGCTCGACCTCGTCATAGATCTCCGGGACCGACAGGCAGCCCTCCTCGTAGGGCTGGGTCTCCTCCGACGCCCACAGGATCTCCGGATTCACGAAGTAGCGCGGCGCGGGCTCTTCGTCGGGCTTGGCCAGGTCCATGACGATCACCCGCTTGGGCACGCCGATCTGGATCGCCGCGAGGCCGATGCCGGGCGCCGCGTACATGGTCTCCAGCATGTCGTCCATCAGCGCGCGCAGGTCGTCGTCGACCAGGTCGACGCGCTCCGACACCTTCTTCAGGATCGGGTCGGGGACAATCAGGATATCTCTCAACGCCATGCGCCGGGACGTAGGGTCGGAATTCCCGACCGTCAAGGTAGGAGACGACGGGCCGCAGCCGGGCCTCAGCCCTCGTCGCCGACCAGCCGGACCTTGGGGGCCATCTCGTCGCTGAGCTTGGTCAGCCGTCGCACGGCCACCTCGACCTGGGCCAACTCGACGATCTCCTTGCCCTCGTGGTCGACCTTCAGGTCCTCGAAGCGCCGGGCCTGGGTCAGCACCTGGGTCTCGAGCGAGCCCACGAACTGGTTGTAGCGGGCCACCGCCGCCTCCAGCGCCTTGCCCACCGAGCCGGCGTGGCCGCCCATCACGGCGATGCGCTTGTAGAGGTCGCGGCCCAGGTCGGCGATCTGCCGCGCATTGGCCGCCTGCTCCTCCACCCGCCAGCCATAGACCACCGCCTTGCAGAGCGCGAACAGCGTCGTGGGCGTGACGATTACAACCTTCTTGTCCATCGCCTCGGTCATCAGGGCAGGCGACCGGTCGACCGCCGCCGCCAGCGCCGAGTCCAGGGGCACGAACATCGCCACGAAGTCCGGCGAGTTCTCGAACTGGTCCCAGTAGGCCTTGGCCGACAGCCCGGCCACGTGACTCCGCACGCTCTGCACATGGCGCAGGCCCGCGGCTTCGCGGGCGTCGTCATCGCCCGCGTCCTGCAGCTCCAGGAAGGCGTTCAGCGAGCACTTGGCGTCAATGATGAACACCCCGCCGCCCGGCAGCTTCACCGTCACGTCCGGACGCCGCCGGCCCTCATCGGTGTCGGTGGAGGCCTGTTCGGTGAAGTCGCAGAAGCTCGAGAGCCCCGCCTGCTCCAGCACGTTCCTCAGCGTCTGCTCGCCCCAGCGCCCCTGCACGCCGGCTCCGCGCCTGAGCGCCGAGGAAAGCTTGCGCGCCTCGTCCTGCGTCGCCGTCGACGCCAGCAACAGGGCGGTGATCTGTTCCTTCAGGCCGCCGGTCTCCTCGGCGCGGACCTTCTCCACCGCCGCCACATGCTCCTGGAACTTCGCCAGGCTCTCGGCCACCGGCTTCAGCTGCGCGGCCAGCCGCTCCTGCGCCAGCAGCTCGCGGCTGTGCGCGGCCTCGTCGTTGCGCTTCAGGATCGCCTCGGCCACGCCCTCCGCCGACCGCGCCATATGAGACGCCGCCAGCTCGGCGTGATCGCCCAGCATCCGCGCCCGCTGCCGCTCCATGAGCGCCCAGGCGATCGCCGCCACCGCCGCGACCGTGCTGACAAAGGCCAGGATCAGATATCCGTTCATGCTGCGTTCTTACCCCAGCGCCTGAGTCGCAGCTAGCGCCCGCCCAAATTCACCTCCCGCGGAGCACCTCGGCGATCTGCACCGCGTTCAGCGCCGCGCCCTTGCGCAGGTTGTCGCCGGTGCAGAACAGCGCCAGCCCGTGCTCCACCGTCGGATCGCGCCGCACCCGGCCGACGAACACCGCATCCTGGCCAGTCGCCGCCAGCGGGCTGGGGACGTCGCAGACCACGACGCCCGGCGCCGCGGCGAGCAGCGCCATGGCCGCCTCAACCGACAGCGCGCGCTCGAACTCGACGTTCATCGACAGGGAGTGGCCGGTGAACACCGGCACGCGCACGCAGGTGCCCGACACCGGGAGGCCCGGGATCTCCAGGATCTTGCGCGTCTCGTCGCGCAGCTTCACCTCCTCCTCGGTGTAGCCCTCCTCGGCCAGCACGTAGTTCATGGGCGACACGTTGAAGGCGATCCCCGCCGGCCACTTCTCGCCCGCCGGCAGCGGCACGGCGTCCCCGTGGAAGGCAAGGCGACCCGCGTCCGCCCCGGCCGCCGCGCGCAGCTGCGCCTCCAGTTCGGCGATGCCCGCCACGCCCGCGCCCGACACCGCCTGGTAGGTCGAGGCGGTCAGCCGCTTCAGCCCGGCCGCGGCGTGCAGCGGCTTCAGCACCGGCATGGCCGCCATGGTCGTGCAGTTGGGATTGGCCACGATGCCCTTGGGGATCGAGGCCAGCGCCTGCGGATTGACCTCAGCCACCACCAGCGGGACGTCGGCGTCCATGCGCCAGGCCGAGGAGTTATCGATCACAATGGCCCCGGCCGCGGCCACCTTCGGCGCCAGCGCCCGCGAGGTCGCCCCGCCCGCCGAGAAGAACACGATGTCCAGGCCCAGGTAGTCGGCCGTCCCGGCGTCCTCGACGACGATCTGGCGGCCCTGCCAGGTCACCGTAGTCCCCGCCGAGCGCGCCGAAGCGAACAGGCGCAGGTCGGCCACGGGAAAGTCCCGCTCGGCCAGGATGGCCTGCATCATCGTCCCCACCAGGCCGGTGGCGCCGACCACGCCCACATTCAGCGGGCGGTCGTGAAATCGAGGGTTCATCTCTAGCGTCTCCTGAAAATGCGGAGGCGCGGGGTGGAGGAAGGTCGTCCGGCCCCGCGCATCGGCGGGGCTTCGTCCGGGTGGCGGCGGCTCTAGACCGCGCGCACAACCGCCGACGCCCCGCGCGAGCGGGTCGGTTTGGCGGTAATGGTTTTGGTCGCAAATCCGGACATCGGGCGGTTCTCTAAGGGCGCGAACCGCAATTGTCTAGGCTGGGCGCCTGGCTCGCATGGCCTGGGCGATGGTCCCGTCGTCCAGCCAGTCGAGCTCGCCGCCCACCGGCACGCCGCGCGCCAGCATGGTCACCGACACGTCTGCCCCGGCCAGCCGGTCAGCCAGATAATGCGCCGTGGTCTGGCCGTCCACCGTGGCCGGCAGCGCTAAGACCACCTCGCGCACATCCGGCGCGCCGGCCCGCGCCACCAGCCCGTTCACCCGCAGCGCCTCGGGCCCCACCCCGTCCAGCGCCGACAGCAGGCCACCCAGCACGTGGTAGCGCCCGCGGAACGCGCTCGCCCGCTCCATGGCCCAGAGCGCGCCCACCTCTTCCACCACGCAGATCAGGGCCCCGTCGCGGCCGTTGTCGGCGCAGATCGCGCAGGGGTCCTGGGTGTCCAGCGAGCCGCAGGTCGCGCAGACCTTCACCCGCGCCGCGGCCTCGGCGAGCGCGTCGGCCAGCGGGGTCAGCAGCTGGTCGCGCCGCTTCAAGAGCGCCAGCGCCGCGCGCCGCGCCGACCTGGGCCCCAGCCCCGGCAGCTTGGCCAGCAGGCTGATCAGCCGCTCGATCTCGGGTCCGGCGGAAGCGGCCATCTAGCCCTGCGGAACCCGCGTCGCCTGGGTGAACACCACCTGCCAGTGGCCCTCTCGCTTGGCCCACACATCCATGAACCGCAGCCGCGTCGTGAACGCCTGGCCGCCCGACACGCCCTTCAGCGTCGCCACCCCGCCCAGCAGGGCGGTGTCGCCCATCACCTTCTCCAGCGGCTCCTCGACCTTGAACGGCTCCATGTGGAAGTCCGGCGCGGTGGAATCGGCGATGAAGCTCGCCTTGTCCTGCACCTGGCCGCCCGAGTTGAAGAGCCGGTAGTCCGGGGCCAGCAGCCGCCCCAGCTCGGCCTTGTCATTGTGCATCTGCGCCAGGTCATAGGCGTGCGCCGCGGCGGCCAGATCGGGTGGCAGGGCCACGTGCATCACGGCGGCGGCGAGAACGGCGACCAGCATCAGAGCTTCGGCATCCCCGGCATGCCAGCCAAGGGCCCCGCCGCCTTCTTCATCAGCTCGGCGGAGCGCTGGTCGAGCTGGCGCTTGGCGTCAGCGTGGGCGGCGGCCACCAGGTCACCGACCATCTCGCCCTCGCCGGGGACCATCAGGCTCTCATCGATGTCCACGCGGGTGATCTGGCCCGTGCCCTTCAGCGTCACCTTGACCATGCCGTCGCCGGCCTGGCCCAGCAGCACCATCTGCTCCAGCTCCGCTTGGGCCGCGCCCAGCTTCTCCTGCATCTGCTGGGCCTGTTTCATCAGGCCTGCGAGGTCCTTCATTTTGGCAGAGGCTCCGTAAGTCTGGCTGTTCCGGTCTTCGAGATCTGCACCACCACGATCTGCGCGGGCTCGGTGCGGCTGGCGTTGACGATATAGTGCGGCTGCAGCGGGGTTTCAGACCAGGCTTGGCCGACCTCGAAGCGCTTCTCTGCCTCGTCGCCCAGCCGGTTGATCACCGCGCCCTTGGTCACATAGGCGTAAGTCGACGCCGGGTGCCGATGCCCCGCCTGCCCCTTGGTGGTCAGCGGTCCGTCCCCGGCCGGCGGCAGGTTCACCACCAGCATCGTCGCCGTGAACCCCGGCGCCACCACCGCCGGCTCATTGATCAGCGGCGGCGCCGGCTGGGCCAAAGCCGCGCCCGCCGCCATCACCGCCCCGACGAAAACCGCCGCGCCCTCAGTCCTCATCGTCGTCCTCCGGCTCCGTCGCGACCACGCCCGCCGCGGCCTCGGCCTGGGGCAGGGTGCGGATGCCGACGATCTCGGCGCCCGGGAAGGTCTTCATCACCGCCAGGACAAAGGGGTCCTGCTCGATCTGGGCGCGCACCTCGCGCTCCTCGCGCTTCTGGCGTTCCCACAGGCTCTCCGCGCCGCCGCCGCCCTGCGCCGCGATCAGCCACCGCTCGCCGGTCCATTCCTTCAGCCGCCCCACCAGCCGCTGCGCCAGGTTCGCCGGCGCGCCGGGGGCGGGCTCATATTCGATGGCCCCGGGCCGGAAGCTGATCGGGCGGACGAAGCGCTCCACGTCCAGCTTCAGCGAGATGTCCCGCTTGCGGTCGATCAGCGCCAGCATCTGCTCGAACGTCGCGATCGAGGCCACCGGCTCGGTGGAGCTCTGCGGCTGAGCCTGGGGCGCCGCCATCCCGCGCGCCACCGTCTGGCCGCCGCCCGAGGCCACAGCCCCGCCGCCGCCACCGCCTGAAGGCCCACCGCTGCCACCACTGGGGGCATCGCCCGCCTGCAGCCGCTTCAGCGCCTCCTCCGGCCCCGGCAGGTCGGCCGCATAGGCCAGCCGCACCAGCGCCATGTCCACCGCCGCCGCCGCATCCGGCGCGCGCCGCACCTCCTCGTAGGCCCGAAGCGTCAGCTGCCACAGCCGCGACAGCGTCCCGGCCGAGACCGCCGCCCCCACCGCCGCCAGCCGCTGCGCCTGGTCCTTGGGCATCACCAGAGCCTGCGGCCCGATGGCCTTGGCCACCGACGCCCCGTGGGTGTGGTCCAGCAGGTCCAGCATCACCTGGTCGGGATTGGCGCCGTAGCCATAGAGCGTCCGGAACGTCTCGATCGCCGGCCCCGCCTCGCCGCGCATCACCTGCTCAAAGAGCGAGATGGTCTGCGCCCGGTCCGCGAGCCCCAGCATGTCGCGGATCGTCGCCGCCGTGACCGTCTGGCCGGGCTCGGCCTGGACGATCGCCTGGTCGAGCATCGACTGCGCATCGCGCACCGACCCCTCGGCCGCGCGCGCGATCAGCATCAGCCCGTCGGCCTCCACCCGCGCCCCCTCGGCCTCCGAGATCATCTCCAGGTTCTTGACGATCACCTCCGGCTCCACCCGCCGCAGGTCGAACCGCTGGGTGCGCGACAGGATCGTCACCGGCACCTTGCGGATCTCGGTGGTGGCGAAGATGAACTTGGCGTGCGGCGGCGGCTCTTCCAGCGTCTTCAGCAGCGCATTGAACGACTGCGTCGACAGCATGTGCACTTCGTCGATGATGTAGACCTTGTAGCGCGCCGAGGTGGGCGCATAGCGCACCCCGTCCAGCAGCTCGCGCATCTCGTCGACCTTGGTGCGCGACGCCGCATCGAGCTCCAGCACGTCCATGTGCCGCCCCTCGATGATCGAGGCGCAATGGATGCCCTCCACCGACAAATCGAGCGTCGGCTCGTGCACCGTATCGCTCTCGTAGTTCAGCGCCCGGGCCAGCAGCCGCGCCGTGGTGGTCTTCCCCACCCCGCGCACCCCGGTCAGCATGAAGGCATGCGCGATCCGCCCGGACGCGAACGCGTTGGTCAGCGTCCGCACCATGGCCTCCTGGCCATAGAGGTCGGCGAAGGTCTTGGGCCGGTACTTGCGCGCAATGACCGTGTAAGCGGCCGAGGCGTCGTCGCTCAGCGTCGGGGCGACCGCCGTGCCGGCGGCTCCGAACATGTCGATGCTGGGCGGCCCGTCGGCCAGCCCCTCATCGTCGTCCCGCGGCGCAAGATCGTCCTCATCGGCCATGGAGCCCATGTAAGAGGACGCCGCCAAGCCCGCAAAGCCCAATCCCCGCCCCGGGCGGATCACGCACAGAAATTAGGGGGATGGGCTTGCCGCGCCGAAGCTCGAAGCGCGAAGGCTGGGTGGAGACCGAACGGCGACCCGGAACGGAATTCGTTGTGGCTGCTGCCTTCCGGCCCTGACCAGGTTGGCGAAGCGTCCGCCCGCCGCCGATCTCCGCGCGGGGATATGGCGGATCGGGGGGGCCGGCGCAACCCTGCCGATCCCCCGCGCGCCGCGCCCTAAGCGCCCATCAGGCCGCGGCGACCGCCGCGCGGCGGCGGCGCAGCATCCCGCCCAGCCCCGCGAAACCGACCAGCATCAGGCCCCAGGTCGCCGGCTCAGGCACGTCCACATAGCTGCGGAAGGCCAGGGCCTCGCGCAAGTTGTAGTTGCCCGGAAACCCGGGGCTGTAGTCGCTCTCAAGCCGCCCGCCGCCGGCGTAGGGCGCGGTCACGAGGACGCTGGCCCCCGCACCGCCCCGCAGGCTGAAGGTGAAGGTGTCGCCCACATTGACATGCAGGTGGGCGGCGGAAACGTCGAAGATCGCGATGCCCGAGAGCTCGGGGAAAATGTCCTCGGGCAGGCTGGCGAAGGGAATCACGGCCGAGACCAGCGGGCTTGGCGAACCGCTCGTGAAGTCGAACGGCGTGTTGAACAGCTCGGCGACCACGTCGGTCGGAGAGACGAGGCCGTCCAGGTTCGGGTTGTGGAACAACGCCACGGCGATGTGATCGAGGGCGCCCGCCTTGCCGACCGTGACGGTCTGTTCGAACGCCCGCTTACCGTCGCCCGCAAACACGTCGTAGATCGACGGGTCCATGAAGCCCGTCTCGGCGATTGTCGCCTGGTCCAGCACAACGCCCGCCGCCGCCGGCAGGGCCGCCCCGTTCGCCAGCGCCAGGGCGCCCAGCGCGACCATCAATGACTTACGCATATCCACCTTCCCCACTGCCTATGAACTGCGGCTCAGGCCGCGATAAGCGCCCGCCGCCGCCGCATCGCCCCGCCCAGACCCGCGAAGCCCACCAGCATCAGCCCCCAGGCTGCCGGTTCGGGCACGGACTGCACGTAGGTGCGGAAGCCCAGGGGGTTGGGTTGGGGACCGTAGAGTGAAAAGCTGGGGGTGAACTGGCTTAGGATCACGCCGCCGCCGGCATACGGGATCGTGGTCGACAGGGCGCCGACCCCGGCTCCGCCCCTGACGCTGAAGGTCAGTGTGTCGCCCACGTTGACGTGCAGATGGGCGGCGGAAACGTCAAAGACGCTGATGTTCGCGAGGTCGGGATAGTAGGTCTCGGGCAGGCTGGCGAACGGGATAACCTCCGAGGCCAGGGGGCTCGGCGGGCCCGTCGTGTAGTCGAAGGGCGCGCTCAACAGCTCCGCGATGACATCGCCGGAGGGTGAAAAGTCTGGAATATTGATGAGATCGATCGCGATGTGATCGAGGATCCCCTCCTTGCCAACCGTGAAGGTCTGCTCGAACGCCCGTTGGCCGGTGGAAGCGAACACATAGTAGGTGTTCAGGCTTGAGATGCCGGTCTCGGGTATCGTCGCCTGATCCAGCACCACAGGTGGGGCGGCCGCCGCCGGCAAGGCCGCGCCGCTCGCCAGCGTCAGGGCGCCCAACGCAACCAACAATGACTTGCGCATCTCGATCTTCCCCACTGTCTGTCCCGCGCCCATTCCGCGCGTCCGACATCCCTGTGGCTCCCAAATCTTGCGCCAGTATTTGTTTTTGCGGCGCCCGCCGTGCCGCGCCCGGCCCGGACGGCGCACGCCTGCGACTCCCCGCCGCGCATGATCAGTGTCGTCGCGTGAGCCCCGGCCGGTTGTTGTGCCAATATGGATTTGGACCGCGGCTTGCAGGCGCCCGGCCACGGAACGGCGCGGCTGAGGCGAGATGGCACGGTTAGGCTTTCACGGATGGGTTTTCGACGAGGATTTCGCCTCGGCGACTGCCCCTGACGGGACGGGCCTGCGATTCACCCGCCTGGAGCGCGCCCTGCTGAGCCGGCTGGCCGCCCATCCGCGCCGGCTGTTCACGCGCGAGGATCTGTTCGCCGCCATGGGCGCGCGCGGCTCCGACCGCAACGTCGACTATGTGATCAACCGCCTGCGCGGCAAACTGGGCGACACAGCC
>Ga0105248_10000518_pt1 | contig 43806 bp, 42 predicted proteins | sample KBSS34metaG_FD_81524 | JGI IMG/M metagenome (GOLD analysis project Ga0105248, IMG submission 81524) | Switchgrass rhizosphere microbial communities from Kellogg Biological Station, Michigan, USA - KBS S3-4 metaG | ecosystem: Host-associated > Plants > Roots > Rhizosphere > Soil | place...
CCGCTGGTCCAAGATCATATTGTTGAGCTGGACGCTCGGACGGAAGAGGAGATCGAGGAGGTCCGCCGTCGTTACGAGGAAGGACACCTCGTCCTGCTGCGCGACGTTCGGCTCGACCTCGATTTCAAATTTCTCGACAGCCTCGATTTCGACGTTGAAGGTCCGCCGGAGATCTTGCGCAAGCTGAAGAAGTACGGCGGCGAAAGAATCGTTGCCCTGGACCCGGCGAAGGCAGGGCCGCTCGACCAGTTCGTCTTCAGCAAGATCTTCGACGGAGACCAGGGGAAGCTCGCGTACTTTCAGGATCAGGTCCGATCGGGGGACGCCCAGTCGGACGCCCTCCACGCCAGGCTCTTTCCCAATTATGAAACCACCCGCCGCGTCTACACTTGGCGTTTCACCTCGACCATGTTCGAGAACCTGCACTGGGACAATTTCGGGATTCCCGAACCCTTTCATCAGGTCCGCATCTTCACGAACATCTCCTCATCGCCGCGGCTCTGGCGCACCAGCCACAGGATCGAGGATTTCGCCGCATCGGTCTACAGTGAGCATGGCTTGCAGCAATTTGCCGGCAAGATCGGCGACGATCTGAATTATTACGTGAACAATTCCGTCCTGGGCGGCATGAGAACGCCGTGTCTCGACCGCCTGCCCAAGAACCACATCGCGTTCGAGCAGGGCGAAGTATGGCTATGTGAAACGAGAATCGTCTCGCATCAAATTTATCATGGTGCCAAGGCCTTCGCGGCCATGTATTTCAGCAAGCCCGAGAGCATGGATCAGCCCGCGCTGGCATTCGACGAGCGGATTTCCCGGCTCCATCAACGGCAGGCCCAAGCCACATCGGACAGGGCTCCGGCCTCTGCTTCACTCGCCAACTAAATCATCGGATGACTTGATGTCTTTGGAACTGCGATCCTCGATCCAACGGGAGTTCGTCACGGACTCCATCACCCTGCCCGTCCAAGAGCTCGACGTCAGCGGTACAATCGTGCGCTACGTCACGACTGCGCGCGGCTCTGAAAAGCGCGCAAACACGCTGCTTACGAAAGAGCCGCTGACGGTCCCTTGGATCCACAGCTTCCAGCCCGACGAGGTCTATGTCGATATCGGTGCGAACGTCGGCATGTACGCCATTTATGCTGGCGTCATCGGCGCGCGGGTGTTCGCCTTCGAGCCTGAGGCGCTGAACTACGCCGAGCTCAACAAGAATATCTACGTGAATGACCTCCATGGCCGCGTCACCGCCTATTGCATGGCGATCACCGATAGCGCCGACGTTTCGGTGCTCTATCTGAGCGCCTTCTCCTTTGCCGGTTCCCACCATGATTTCGGCGAGAACCGCTGGACGTCGAACCGGGTCATAGGCGGCCGTCAGATTGAGCGCGACACTCGGCCGCAGCAGGGTTGCGTCTCCTTTTCACTCGACGAGCTCGTCGCTCGACAAGTCGTCGCGCCTCCGAACCATATCAAGATCGACGTCGATGGGTTCGAATATAAGGTTGCGCGTGGGGCAGCGAACACGTTCGGGAGACCTGAATTGAAAACGATCCTGCTGGAGGTGGATTTCGCGATCCCCGAAAGCATCCAGATCGTGCAGCATCTGAAGGAACAAGGCTGGAAGGTCTCCGATCACCAGCTTCGCATCAATCAGCATGAATATATGAAAGAAGGGAAGATCGATTCCCTCATGAGCCGCGGAAAGGGCGGGGCCAACTTCATCTTCTTCAAGGACGACGCGTATTTCGATTTCTTCGAGCGCTTCGCCGAGAGCTTCGTTCCGCCCCATCCTTTGCGCGTCAGCGAGAACGCCTGACCATCGACCAAACCGCGAGTGAACTCGTCATGCCGATTACGATCCTCACCTCCGAAGACGCGCAAGCAAATCTGCGGCGAAACCGCCGCTCCATCTGGCCCGATGGACGCAAGGCGAAGGGCCGGCTGGGCGAATATACGGTTTGCGAAATCTCACCGGGCTTCACCTTCTCGCGCGAGGACCTGATCTTCACGACGGGTTCCTGCTTTGCTCGAAATATCGAGAAAAAGCTCGGCGAACTCGGATTCAGCCTTCCGATGCTGCGCGTGGAAACTCCCGACGCGGAGCGGGTGAGCGGGCTCCCCAACGAGATCCTCAACAAATATACGACGGCTGCGGTCCTGAACGAGCTCCGCTGGGGTTTGGGGTTAGCCGCCTTCCCCGACGATGCGCTTCTCGAAGTGGAAGAAAGCCTGGTGCACGACCCGCACCTCCATCCTCAGACGCCGCCGGTGACGCGTGAGCGAGCTATGGAGCGCCGCCGGGAAATTCACGACATCGTCGCGACGCTGCCTCAGTGCCGGATCTTCATCATGACGCTGGGGCTCGTCGAAGCCTGGTTCGATGAACAAACCGGACTTACTCTCAACGGAGTTCCACCAAAAACGGCTATCGCAGCCGATCCGGGCCGCTTTACCCTTCGCCGCCAGTCGCACGCAGAGATCCTTGCCGATCTCGAGGCAATCCACTCCATTGTCCAAGAGCAGGGGCATCCGGAAGCAAAGATGATCCTGTCGGTCTCGCCGGTGCCATTCAAGGCGACCTACACCGGGCAGGACGCGATCGTCGCAAACACGTATAGCAAGTCAGTACTTCGTGCGGCCGCTGAAGAGTTCGTTCAGGCCCATGACAATGTCGACTATTTTCCCAGTTACGAGATGGTCACGCTAAGCGATCGCGCCGCGGCCTATTGGGATGACAACATCCATGTTCAGAGCGCGATGGTCTCGCGCATCATGGAGATGGCAGTTTCGAAATACGTTCCAGGTTACGAAGCCGCAATCGCGGATGACGACTTGTCGCGCTTTGGCGAGAAGCCGCGGCAATGGCTTGCCGCTGGCGTGCAGCTGCGGGCACAGGGCGACTACGGCCTCGCCGCCAAACTATTCAAGGCAATCGACGACGCTGGCGCGATCGAAGTGGCCGGAAGCAATCCAGCCGACTTCTATCTGCTTTACGGCACCACCCTCGCCCGAGCCGGCCGCAATGGCGATGCGGAACCCGAGCTTGCCCGTGCCGTAGCCCTGTCTCCCGACGACGCGCGAGCGACCTACAAGCTCGGCCTCATCAGCGCTCGCTTGCGCCGACCGCACGCGGTCCAGCTATTGGAGCGCGCCGTTCGAATGGACCCAGCTTCGGCGCAATATGCATCGCGTCTTGCGGTTCAGTACGAGCGCATGAAACGCCCGGCCGACGCGGTCGCCTTGTTCAAGGCGGCACTGGCGCTGGACGCGAATTATGAGGAAGCGAAGCTGGGCATGGAACGCCTTGCGGCGGCCTCCCCCAACTCCGGCAAGGTTGCGGCCTAAGCCAGCGAGAAACTGCGTTGCGCGCTCGGCAGATCGGCGATGTCGATCGGTTCGCCGGGCGTATAGGTTTCAAAGATCTCGGCGAACAACTCGCCGTACGCTGAATCCTTGTAAAATATATAGTTCAGGCCGCCCACGCCGCGCCGCTGATAGTCGCGGATCTGATCGACTGTGAATTTCAGGCTGCGATGCGTGCGCAGCTGCTCCCAGGAAAATTGCCATCCCAAGTCGGCCATTTTGTCGACGATGGCGAGATTCTTCGGATTGTCGAAGTTGATCTCGATGAGAACGGTTTTCAGACGAGGGTCTCGCAGCGTTTCGACCATGCCATCGATGACACGATGCTCCAGGCCATCGACATCGATCTTGATATGGTCAGGTATCGGCAAGCCCTCCGCGACGAGCGTGTCGAGCCGATGTCCGATGCATCCCTGGGCGCGCCGGTTGTCGCGGCTGACACGCCAATCGGGCGCGAACTCCTTGTCTTCGGTCCAGCTATTTTCCTCGAAGTCATGATAGGAAATGCCAAGGCCAAAATCGCTAAGCAGCAGTCGGTCCGGTTTGTCGACGTCGCTCAGCGCAACGCAATAGCCAAGCACCTGCCCGTGCAGCTCATTGAGAAACACGTTTTTGTTGAGCTCCGCATAGTTCAGCGCTTCCGGCTCGAATGCGCAGACCGTCGCATCGCGAATGACCGCCGCATAGATGGTGTACATGCCGACATTGGCGCCGATGTCGAAAAGCGTCTCGCCTCTCGCGAACGTGTCGATCCAGGCGAGCGTGATCGGCTCTTTCGAGAACAATGTCCGAATGCGCTTCTTGCTTGACGAGCCCGTCGTGGCGAAGCGCAAGGGCGTGCCGCGCACGTCGACATCCGAATATTCTAAATCGAGCCACTTGGTCTTGATGCGCCCTCGTGTGTCCGCGACCGAGGATGCTCCAGCAGGTTCCTCCACGGGCTCCAAAACCGCGGCTTCGGAGGAGGTCGCGGGCGCCCTGCCCAGCAAAGAACCCAATTTGGTGATGCGCGGTTTCAGCCAGCTCATGCCATTAGCTTTCGTGACCGCAGTTCAGCGTTCGCACGGTCAAGCTGGTCTTCCGGGATGGGCTGGGTCTGGACCCATTTCACAAACCTGCGGAGACCTGCCTCGAGCGATACGCCTGGAACGAACCCCGTAACGCGTTCAAGTTCGGCGATGGCCGCGAAATTGTGCCGGATATCTCCCAGACGATATTCCCCGGTGACATGTGGCTCAATGGCCGAGCCCATGATCCTCGCGAGAAGACGGGCCACTTCGAGGACCGAAGTCGGCCGGCCGGATCCCACATTCATGAGAATGCCCTGCGGGCTTGGTTGTTCGATGCACCGCAGAACCGCCATCGCCACATCATCCACGTGGACGAAGTCGCGGCTTTCTTCACCGTCTTCGAATATCGGCAGCGGCAGGCCCAGCCGTAAACGGGTTGAGAAGATCGACAAGATCCCGGTGTAGGGATTGGTAAGCGACTGGCCTTCGCCGAAGACGTTTTGAAACCGCAGGATCGCATGGGCGATCTTCATTGAAGTGCACGCGACACGCGTCAGGTCTTCCTGCGACAGTTTGGTCGCAGCGTAGATCGACGCTGGGGACGTTGGATCGTCCTCCCTTGTCGCTGTCGGTGCGGTCGCCGCCCCGCATTGCGGACATGGCGGGTCCCACTTGTGGTCGGCAAGTTGCTCGGCCGTCCTCGCATCCGGGAAGCGCCGAACGCCGCCAGCGTCGCAGGTTCGGCAAATGTAGGCGCCCTCGCCGTAGACAGAACGGCTGGAAGCCAGAATGAAATTCCCCACCGAGTGGCGACTGTTGACAAGAAGATCGAACAGCAAGGCCGTGCCCTGCACATTCACCCGATAATAGTGGTCGATTTCGTACATCGACTGGCCGGTGCCCGTCTCCGCCGCGAGGTGCACGATCGTGTCCACGCCCGCTATCGCCTCGGCCAGCGCTTCGCGGTCGTTGATATCGCCGCGGATGAACGCTGCGCCCGCGAGTGGCGCGAACGTCGGATCTTCACCGTGGACCTGCGGAGAGAGGTTGTCGAAAATGGTCACTCGGTGGCCGGCGGCGACGGCCAGCCTCGTGACCTCGGTGCCGATAAAGCCGGCACCCCCCGTAATCAGAATATTCCGCACGCCTATGGCTTCCCGGTAGCCAGGCTGTCTTCCGGATCGAGACCCGCCTCGTCGCATTCCACCTCGACCAGGCGCGCGGCGAGTTCCTGATAATCGTTCGCCGCAGGGGCGACAGGTTGCGATTTCGCTTCTGCCTTGACCTCTCGCGCGGGCTCGGGCGCTTCTCCCGCGGCGTGCTTCATGAACAGGCCCATGACATGCGCGACGCCATTTTCGAGCACGTTGCGCAGATCGTCGGCGTAGTAGGCGCCACGCGAGAACGATCCAGTTATGATTTCATAGGACGGGAAATAGCTAACATGCGGGAACCTCGCGACCAGCATTTCCGCAGCCACGCGAAGCACCGATTTCGAGTAAGTCGTTGCCGCGAGCACATGTTGATCCCTGCGCGCGGTTGCGGCGAGTGGGACCGGCGAAACCGTCAAGATAATCTGCGCTCGCGGATTGACCCGCGCGAGGTGGAGCAGGAACGAGCTCATTTCACTGACGACGTCGTCGACCGTCTCGTTGCAAAAGACGTGCCGGTGCTTCGCAAACTGGCCCCCCTCGACACCCGGGCAGATAGGAAAAACGGCGCCATCGCTTCGCGATACCCAGCATTCGGTCAGCCCCAGCGTGAACACGAACACGTCGAGGTTTTCGAACATGCGACGAACGCATGCGAGATGCTGTTCGCGATCAAGTCGCATCTCCAGCTCTGAAACAAAGCCGCCAGGTTGCGCCGTTGGCCGAAACGGGTCGAGAAAGACGTCCTCCGCCTCCTGCCAGCAGTCTTCAAGCGGCTGGAACTGACCGTAAGCGCGCTGGAAGAGCTGCAGGAGCTGGCGAGCGGTATAGATGTTCCCGTAACGCGCGGAAAAAAGGCCGTAATTGTTCGCCTGGCGCACGCTTTCGGGAAGGATTGGATGGCCAGTTTCGGCAACGAAGTAGTTATAGCCGCTATTCTTGAGATAGCGGGCGATATGCTGGGCGAAGCAGCTTCCGGCCGTCGCCACCCGGGTCTCGTGATTGATCCGCACGTTGAAATTGACGACCGGATCGACTTCACCTGCCGCCGGGCCCGCTACGGAGCGGCGCCACGAGTTATACTCCGGGGCGGATTTGTACGGGTGCTCAGCCATGGGCGGCCGCCTGTTTCTTCATATCCTGAACAATCTCGCGAATTTGCTGCACGACGAGTGCGCCGTAACTAGCATTGGCATGGGTAGCGTCGTCATAATAATATTTTCGCGCCAAAAAACCGTTTGAGTTGAAGCATTTAACTGGCGCTTGGACAAAGCTGATACCGAGGGATCGAGCCCATTTCGCCGATAAAAGAGTCTCGATCCGCCAAAGCTTCAGCCGGCTTTCCGGCCGTTCGATCCCGAAGTCCTGCACGCTCTTGCCGTATTTCATCTGGTCGCTTTGGCGGAGCAGGCGATGCAAGATGTAATCGTTGCTCTCCTTGGGAGGAGGGGAGCTGAGAAGGAATACCGGTGCTTTCGAAGCGCCGATGATCTTCTCGATGGTAGGTGCCTGCCCCCGATTGCTGTCGAAGGCCATCGCCATCGCGCGATGCGGTATACGATCGACTGCGCGCGCGTCGGCCCTGTCAGCTTGGTCGACCAGGAAATCGAAGTCAGGTCCGGATCGCAGCATCCCGAGATAGTTCGAGAATGTGCCCAGCATCGCTAGGAAAACAGCATCCTCTGAAGACAGCGACTGGACAAGCTTGATCGCGTCCTCCGCGGACAGCGTGCCTCGCTCAAACGGCCGGTTCTTGCTTCCAAGCCGGTGAACCGTGATCAGGTCCAAGTCGCCTTCAGCCGCCAGAGCCTCGGCGATGGCAGCGCTATGGCTCTGGCCGATGACAATGGCTCTGGTCACGGGACCCTGTCTTCAGCCTTGTGCGCAGTCTGCGTGATCTTGAGGATCTGCTTGAGCACCATTTCCCCGTAACGCCGGTTACCGTGCGTTACGTCTTTCGCATAATAGTGCGGCTTTAGATAACCTTCTGGCGTGACGCTCTTGCCGGGCGGCTGGATTAATCCGACGCCAAGTTCGCCGCAGAGGCGCTCGAGGCAATCAAGCTGCAGGCGCCAGCATTTCAGACGCAATTGCGGTCGGGTCGGCCCGAGCTCGTGGATCCCGTCCTGGACAAACCGGCTTTCGAAATGCCTTGCGATGAATTCATTGTCCTCCTTGGGCGGAGGGGGAGCGAGATGATAAACTTGCGCCCGCGTGGCCTCGCGCAGCTCCCGCAGGACGGGGCCGATCGTTCCGCGAACACCCGCTTCGATATATCCGGCGATCGCGCGCATCGGCACGAGTTGTGCGCTGTCGCTGGCAAGATCCTCGTCGGCCGCTGATGTCAGGAAGTCGTAGTCGATCGGCTCCTGGACGGTGCTTAGTACCGCATATTGATTGCCGCCCACGGCCGAGAAGACGAAATCGCTCTGGCCGAAATGTCGGATTTCACGGCAGAAACTCGCAAGATCGGAATGCCCGACGATCTTGCCGTCCTTCTCCTTGCGCAGCCGCACGACACGAATGTGCTCGTAATGATGTTGCCTTTGCGGAGGCTCTGCTGCCCGCAGCAGTGCCGCCGTGTGACTATCTCCGAAAACGGCGATGCGCGGACCGTCCGGAGCCGGCGCCGCGTTGAAGAGCTCACGGATCTGCCTCAGGACCCTCATCCGGTCGTCACCGGAGAGAAGTTTTTCACAAGGTCGTCGATCGCCTTCATCTGGATAAGGTAATCTTCGAGCGCATCGAGAGGTAAGGCGGACGGGCCGTCGCACATCGCTTTCTCAGGATCAGGGTGCGCTTCGAGGAAGAGCCCCGCAATGCCGAGCGCGATGCCGGACCTTGCAAGCGCGGCTGCCTGGGCTCGCCGGCCCCCGGCGCTGTCACTTCCAGTGCCCGGCGTCTGGAGCGCATGCGTCGCATCGAACACGACCGGCGCCATCGGCTTCATGAGATCCATGCCAAGCATGTCGACCACGAGATTGTTGTAACCGAAGCTCGTGCCTCTTTCGCATAGCATCACGCGATCATTGCCGGCGTCGCTGCACTTGCGGATGATGTGCCGCATCTCCAGTGGAGCAAGGAACTGCGGCTTCTTGACGTTGATTGCCCTCCCCGTTCGGGCCATCGCGACCACAAGATCCGTCTGGCGGGCGAGGAACGCCGGGAGCTGCAAGATATCCGCCACTTCTGCAACGGGAGCAGCCTGATGCGGTTCGTGCACGTCGGTAAGAACGGGAACACCAAACCGGTCCTTTACGGCAGCGAGTATTTGCAGCCCCTTCTCAAGTCCCGGGCCGCGGAACGAACCGATCGACGAGCGGTTCGCCTTGTCGAACGATGCCTTGAATACATAGGGGATTCGGAGCGCTGTGGTGACATCCACGAACTTCCCGGCAACCGCCAGCGCCATAGCCTCATCCTCGATGACATTGATTCCGCCGATAAGGACGAATGGAGCATCGTTCGAAAAGCTGACGCCGTTCTCAAGAATTACGGAATTGGCCAAGCGCTGACTTCCTCAATACGCAGATTTGGAGGGCGAGCAGCGGTGGGATCGCCGGCCCGCATGGAGAAAACCTCATCTCCGTTTTTCGCGCCGAGGTCCAGCGTTGCTGTGGCTGAAGAACGGTTCAGGCACTCCGAATATCGTTGTCGGCCATACGCTTGGCAGTTTCGAACAGCTGCGCAAATCGACCGTAGACATCCTTCGGGTCCAGAGGCATTCCGGTGTGCTCCAGAAATCGCGACTGGCACCGGAGGAAGGACTCAGGTTCCGCCACTGCAGCACGCGCGAATTCCGTCCATTCCCCGACCGAACTGACCATCGTCAGACCGGCATAGGCGTCTGCATCGATCAGACCCGCCGGATCTCGCCAAACGGCAGTTGGAATACCCGCGAGCAGCATTTCAATCAGCACGGATGACGGCGCCGAAATTCCGTAAGCGTAGAGCGGCAGGTTGAGCCGATAAGTCGGCGCGTTCTCGACAGCGACATTGTCTGGGAGCGCCGTCCTGTTTTTGAGGAAATATTGGCCGCCGGGATGAGGCCGAAGCCTTATGGAGTGCCCCTCGAGCGCCATCAGCCGAGAAAATTCGGAGAACATATCGACGAAGTCAAACTTCGCTTTCTCTGCGCCGGCAAATCTGACCGAGTGAAGATTCTCGCACACGAGTCCAAGCCGCCCCCGTTTGCCCTCGAGTGAGGATGGCTGCTGCTGAAGGACGAGGCTCGGACCCGTGACGAATGCCTTGGGGCTTTGCGATGCCGCAAGTGAAGGAAGCCGCTCCGGGGATGCCCAGACGCACAGTACGTCGGCAGCGAACGATGCTGTCTCGCCATGTGCTCGGACATGATCCGCGCTGTGGCGAAATCCGACGCATTCGAAGCCGTGTTGCAGCGTCACGCGAAGATAGGAGGCCGGCGCGTGCTCGAAGACTGCATGAGAAATGGCGTGGTTGGGGAGGTTTGACTCGCTGGCGCTGAAAAGCAGTCCGCCGCCCTGCAACTCGCAGTGCGCGTCCCAGTCATTGTCGAAATAGGCGACCGAAGCACCCGCTTCGCGGGCAATTTCATCCAGCTCGCTGCGCCAGATCCCGACCGGATCACGCGCCAGGAATTTCTTTGCGACCAGTAACCGTGTTGCAAACCCGAAGTCCCGCGCCGCCATGAAGATCAAGGGCCGCAGGACATTCACGTCCTGGACGAGCTGGACAAGAAAAACGGCCGAAGGCGCCCGCATTCCTCTAGAAGGCCTCAACGCAGCTCGAAAACGGCAGTCGCGACTGCTCCGAGACAAATATGCGCCCTGGTCCGAAAGCCCCCTCCAGTTGCCGGCCGACAAAGTCCATCGTCGCTCGGTAAGTCGCGAGTTGAAATGCGTCAGATCGGTTGAACCATTCGAGCCGCGGGGGCCCACCCGACACGGATCGTGGGCGAGACTGTTTCAGCGGCAGGTACAGCTTGCCGTGATGACGCTCACCGCGTCCCAGTTGCGCCTTGACCGAACTTAGCAAGCGGGGCGCGGCTTGCCGGGCGACCAGCATTTCAATTCCGGCTGGCGATCCCCGGAAGACCACGTCGAAATCGAACTGGGCACTTGTGTAAGGGCTCGCGATGGAAAGACCGCCGACCGACTTGACCGAGCCGTGTGCCTCCTCTCGCGTCGAACTGCCGTGCACAAGCATGATCGGCGCTGGAACAGTCGGTCCGGCGACAGGTGCGATATCCGACAAGAAACGCGCCAGTTTCGCGGCCTCTTCCCCGCGGCTCGCCAGCGAACCGACCGTCTCCACGTAATCGACAACTTTTGTCGGTGAGAATCGCATGTCCCGTCGCTCGAGATCGAAAACCAGCTGGAGCGGATCCCGATAAAGAAAAGCATCCAAGGATCCATAAAGCGGGTAGCCAGCTGAAAGGACCTGGCAGCCGGAGCTCAGGGCGGTGACCGCGCGATTCAGCGATTTAGCTCGGCTGAACGGCTGAGCACTGACGGGTAGGAAAGCGAGGAAGCTCTCCGCGAGCAATTCTCGCTCGGCGACTTCCGTCCACTCGCGAACTTCCGACCGGACTGGCAACTGCTCGATAAGACTAAGTCCGTGAGCCGAAAGCGCACGTTTGTTGGTCAGTACCGTCAACCGGATGTCGAGCGATGATCGCCGAAGCTCGGCAAGGACCGACGAAAATGCCGACAAGTCTTCGAGCCCGACCGGGAAATAGGGATTATCACCGACACCATACCAAGCTACCCGAAGAGTCGACTGCTCCAGTGTGCTGGCGAGCTTGCGGGCAAGTTTCGAACCCATCGCATCAACGTCGAAGCACGGGCCCGGGTCGTTCATCACATGAACCGGCAACCGACCGCGGATGGTTCTGACGACGTCAGCCATGGCCTCGGTCGAGCAGATCGCGAAGTCGCTGAGCTCGGCCAACTGGATGAGCCAGGCGCGATAAGAAATAAGACGACTGTCAATCGGATCGCTGAAGTAATCGTCAAATAAGTCCGGTCCGACGAGAACTCCGCGATCTTTCAGGTAAGCGGCGATAACGAGCGAGCGCGCGTCATGGCATTTGCTGATCAGCAGCATTTCGCAATTGGACCGGACCGGGTCGAAGGACGCGATTGCCTCTATCGACAGGTTGATCCCTCGCGAGGTGAGCTCGGGCCCTATCCGGCCGTAACGGATGCGGGTGCCGGCATAATTCTTATATTCCTCGCTAGGCACAAGTACGGTCAGCTTCATGCTACCAGCGCCTTGAACGCAGTGACATTTCCGGCCGCTGCCTCAGGTACAGCTAGACCGCTTCCGGCGGTGTCGTTGCGCCGCCGGACTATGCGACTGGCGGTGAACAAGGCCGTGCAAAGATGCCATGTATCTTTGCTTGTCGCAGGCAGTTCCTGGAACCAGGATTTGACGCGATCCGACCTACCGACCCACAGGTCATCAGCCGGCTTCGCAACCGCATAGGCGCATCGCCAAAGCGCTGCGATCGCGGCGTCGTAATTTGCACGAGAATTGTCGGAATGCATTCCGCCCAGTGCGCCCCCGTCGCCAATCTCCAACCGCCAGTGGCGCCCTCGCCTTTCGAGGTCCAGGATAACGCAAGACGCCGTAGTGACGTATTCTTGGCGCAGCATCAGCGAGAAGAAGGATGTCACTCGCGGGTCGTGAAGGATCACATTGGGTCCGATATGACCCACCAGCGCGGTAGCGGTAGCAGCAACGGCCTCAACCATGGTGGCGAAGCGATGCACGCGTCCGGGAAAGGCAATGCTTGCCAGTGACCACTGCCAGGGCTCGATCGGGCCGACGAATGCTAGATGAGCAGACTTCGAGCCGAGCTGCACGGCCAAGGTCTCGACAGACTCTGAAAGATGCTCACCCGCCCACCTGGATGGTTCGATCAGCCAGGTGATCGAACTAGCTTCCTCATGTGGCGCTCGCTCGGCCACCGGAACAAGCCATTGCGCGTCGCTTGGGAGATCATGCCTCACGAATCGGATTGCTGCAGCTGCCCCGAAGTCGCGCGCATGCAGCGATTTCATCCGTGGCCAGTCGCACGCCACTGCGTCCGGGAAGAGGTCTTCATAGCGCGGGGCGCATTCCGGTGGTTGCAGCAAAATGACCTGAGAGCTGAAAGAGCCGTATGAAACGAGCAACGGGAGCGCCACCTGGTCCACGTCGCCGGTGGCTTCTCTCGACGCTGGCTCGGTCAAGACGGCGATCGTCGGCAGCATGTCGGATCCAATGTCCAACGTTGCGATTTCGCCCGACCTTGGGCGAGCCGGCATCACGGCAACTTCCTCGCGTAGATAAGCCGTACCCCCATCCTGAGCAGCGCCGGGAGCAGCGACAACCTCAACCCGCATCACCTTTTGCAGCCATGATTGGCAATATCGCTGGAAGAGAGGACCGCTTGCGTCGCTGTGCTCGATATCAACCTCGATGGAGGTGACTGCTGGATTAGCCTTTCGGATCTCCAGCAGCCGCGCGGCGAGACGGGAAGATTCAGACCGGACATCACCTTCGGACGCGAGGAGCTCGCAGTGATGAAGTCCGCCTCGGCACAGGGAAGGAAAAGCGAGGAACGACCATCCGCTGATCGTCCCTTGAGGTTCTGATACCAGGAACAAGACCGGAAATAACGGATTCGCAAGCTTCAGGTCGACGAAATCGAGCGAGTTCGCGATCACGCCCTCGCCGACGAGACTGATCTCGTCGTCCAATGGATCAACCTGGTACGCGCGAACCACTGAAGGCAGGCGGTCGAATGCCCAGCGCGTCCGCAGCCGCGACAAGTTTACATACCAGGCATCGATGATCTGACCGGCCGCCGGTTCGATCGTCGCAGCTGACGTCGAACTCTCTGCTTCCCCGCCGGAAAGGACGCGCAGCATGTTGAATGCATCGTCGATCGACTGGCGCAGCTTCGCCTGCTCGGTCAGACCAACGATCTGGCCCTCGAAGCTCACGGCCCGTGGGTCGGTTCTGATCAGCTCCGCCGCACGACGCCAGGAAGGGGGCCGTGACTGCTCGCTCCCAAAAGATGCGACGGGGGCAGCCTCGCCAAATGCGAATGTCGCAGGATCGGGTGTGCGTACCGCGGGCTCGGGACCGCCCGCATCACGGCCCTCGAACAGGCCAAACTCGATGAAGTGCAGAAGCGGGTTCATCCCCGCGCGCGCCACGTCGGCGTTGTCGTGAAGGTAGCGGCTTACGCTGAATTCCGGGTTTGGATCGTGACCGCGCCGCCACCCTGTTTCGAGAAAATAAATGAGCGGATCACCGCGGGCGCGAGCCGCCTCCGGATAGGTGCGGACATACCAATCGGCGTCGAAGAGGCCGGATTCGTGCACGAGCCGAGATAGCCGCACCCGCTCGCGCGTTGCGCGTCGACTGAAAAAGGGTGCAATTCGTCGCTTCATCTCGACGGCCGCTGTAGCGCCGCGTCGCCAGCCTGTAAGGGGCAATTAGAGACCCAGCTTCGGCTTTGCGAGGACCTGGCCGAACGGGCGCGCCCGATTCCAAGCAAAATGACTAACCGCAAAACATGTTGTTAAGTTCTCGTTTAACCCCAACGTTCAGAGTCAAGCGTTGTAGGTGCGTAATATTTTACTCTAGAGGCAGGTTAGCCGAAATTATTATAGATTACTTGCCATTTGACGCTTGCGCGTGCAAGCGTGCGGCAACGCTTAATGTGTAGTGCGAGAGCGGGCGGGGTTCTGATGTCTCATCGACATACTACGAAGATTTTTGTTGGCTACGACAGCCGCGAGGACATTGCGTGGGAGGTTTGCCGCCATTCGCTGCTGCGGCACTCGAGCAACGACCTGTCGGTAATTCCCCTTCGGCAGAACGCGCTGCGCGAACTCGGACTCTATACGAGACCGATCGATGCAGGGTCGTCGACCGAGTTTTCAATCACGCGCTTTTTGACGCCTTACCTGGCTGCCCAGGGCGGCTGGGCCGTATTCTGCGACTGCGACTTCCTGTTTACCGTCGACATCGCCCAGGTGTTCGCGGGGCTTGACCGGTCGAAGGCGGTTTACTGCGTTCAGCACGACTATGTACCGGCTCATGCAATCAAGATGGACGGACAGCAGCAGGCCGCGTACCCGCGCAAGAACTGGTCATCCTTCATGATCTTCAATTGCGATCATCCGGATGTCCGGGCGCTCACTCCTGCCGTGGTCAACAGCGCTTCACCGGCCTTTCTGCACAGGTTCGAATGGGTGCGCGACGACAATGCGATCGGCGCGCTCGACCTCGATTGGAACTTCCTTGTCGGCGAGTATCGCAAGCCGGAAAAAACTCCCCGCGTGCTTCATTACACGGTTGGTGGCCCGTGGTTCGAGGACTGGCGCGACTGCGACTACGCCGATCTGTGGCTGCACGAGCGTGACCTGCTGATGCAGTCGCTGAACCGTCCGGCGCTCAAGGTCGCGTAAGCGAGCCGGCCCTGCGCGGCTGGTCAAAGAGCGATCTGGAACTGTTCGCAGAACGGGCTGAGATGCGGATGGTGATAAGGATCGCGTATTCGATCGGTGCCCCAGCGGCGCTTTAGCGCTGCCAACTCACCTGCAAAGCGCGCCCTATTTTCCCTCGCGCTGTCTTTTCCGCGAGACTTTGATTCGTGATGGATAAGCATTGCGCGCGGTTCGTAAAACGACTGCCAGCCCCGTGCGTTCAGCTTGAGGCACAAATCGACATCATTGAAAGCCACTGGGAATTCCTGCTCGTCGAATCCCCCAACCGCGAGAAACTTCTCCCGGTTCACGACCATGCAGGCCGCGGTAACCGCACTGACGCGCTGGGGCAGGCGATGGCGCATGAAATAGCCAGGATCATCGCTGCCCAGGTAGCGATGAGCGTGAGCGGCTCCTCCCCCGACACCAATCACCACTCCGGCATGCTGCACCGATCCGTCGGGATAAAGTAGGCAGGCCCCGACGGCGCCGATGTCCTCCCTGATTGCATGGGGAACTAGGGCCGAGAGCCAATCCGGATCGATAATCTCAACGTCGTTGTTTAGAAAGCAAAGCACTTCACCCCGCGCACTCGCCGCGGCAATGTTGTTGAGGGCGGAAAAGTTAAAGGGCCCTCCAACATCGAGAACGGATATTCCGTCGCGGGCCAGGCGTTCGAGATAGCGGAGCGTTGCGGGATCATCGCTATCATTGTTCACGACGATGAGCTCGATGTCAGGATAGAGTGTTCGTTCGACGCCCTCGATGCAGGTGCGCAATAGCGACAAGCGGTTACGCGTGGGCACGATGACCGTCACCGACGGCTTTTCTGCCTTCGACGCTCCAACGGGCTTCAATGGCACTCGCGCAACCGGACGTCTCGCTCGATGGTGAAGTACTAGCGGCACGTGAAAGGGCGGCGGGCCGCAACTCAGGGCTGCGCGAACCAAGTCGCCCTGATCGCCATCCGTGCGGAGGTCTTCCAACATTTCGAGAGTTACCCGAACCACGGACGAGCCGGTGATGAAGTCGTGGTACTCGAAGAGCTCAGGATTCCACGAGGATTTGAAATGAGGGCCGTGACGCCTGCCGGACGTCACCATATCGTCGTCCGAATAAATAACCGTGAGGCCCGGCTGCTGTTTGATAGCATTTGCGTAGATCTCGAGTGCCGACACTGCGAGCCGGTCGCCAGGCTCAAGAAAGCATATCCAGGTCCCTTCCTGCGCGACCAACGAGCGCAATTGACGGATGCTCGCCAGCTGCAGCGCACCTTCGACCGGGCTGCCTCCGATGATCGCGGGTAAGATTCCGAAGCTAGAGCTGATCCAGCGAACAGTATCTCGAGCAGAGCGGTCGTCCGTGGGATTTAAGACAACGACCAGGATTGAATCGCTCGAGTTCCTCCCGCCGACCAGCTCTGCCTGCGCGCCGGGTTCAACGCTGTCGATCCACAGATCATAAGCTCGTGGAGAACGTCCCAGAAGCGCTGCAAATCGATTTCGCGATCGCAACTTCAGCCCGACCGTCCGCCACCATACACCCTGCAGATAATTGAAAGGCGAGAGAAGGAAGGCGTCCCAATGGACACCCAGGGTAAGAGCGACCCTCCGCCACCGATCTTTCAAAGACAAAAGTCGCAAGCGACGCTTGGCATGAACCGCCTGGACGGATGCTCTCCCAACAAGGCTCCTCGTCTGGTAAGGCGTGGCCGGGCGGCTGCGTATTAGGTTCACAGGAGCGAGGAACACCGAGTCATCATAAGACGTTGGTTTAGCTGAGGAAGGATTCTTCGCAAACCGGCCCAAGCACTCGCCGTCTGGGCCGATTGAGGTACCCGCGTTGATCGGAAATTCGGAGCTGCTCGCTCCGCGCTTATCTCAATGTTGCGCTGCGGCAACACATCTGATCGATTTTGAGTCGGACAACGGAACCCAAATACGCTATTCTGCGTCTGCTTGAAGGTCGGCACACGCGCTAAGCCGCTGATGTGAGGAGAAGAACGCGACAAACCGGCCGAAAGCTTTGCGTACAACCAGTTTCGCTTTTGCAATAAAGCCTTTGCTGTTATTGGAAATAGCACTCTGCTTGTTGAATTATGGGAGCAGGTCGGACTTAGTTTCAAATTAAAGAAAAGTTTACTTCAGACCACAAAAATTAGTTCAACAAAAGCTTGTTCAGTAGAAAGTAGAAAGGGGTTACAATCATGAGGCGATTGCATACCGGCGTTGTTTCGGCGCTCGCACTGGTGCTTGGAGTAAGCGCAGCTCAGGCTGATGCGCAGTCCTTGCGCGGCTTCCGGGCCGAAGGCCAGGTCGGAATCACTAGCTTCCACTCGGAAGGCAATCACGATTCCAAGGTTGGTTGGGGCGCCGCTGTCGGCGTCGATGCCATCGTCGCCAACGGCTTCGTGCTGGGCGCCGAGGGCACCTATTGGGACTCGCGTCCTGAGAACCACACGATCGATGGTCCTGGTGTTGCCAACCACAAGATGTTCCAGGAGTGGGGCATCGCGCTCCGCGCTGGCGTGCTCGCGACGCCGAGCACTCTCATCTATGGTAAGGTCGGCTACGTTCGTGACGAGCAGCGCAAGGAGTTTGTGCCGTTCGTTCCCGCGACCCAGACGGTCAATGTGGGTGGCGTCAACACCCCCGGCTACTACTATGACCACGACAAGGTCGGTGGCATCCAGTGGGGCGGTGGTATCGAGCAGAACGTCACCGACATGATCTACGTGAAGGCCGAGGGTCGTTACTCGGACTACAGCAACCACACCCATGCGCTGACCGGCCTGCTGGGCGTTGGCATCCTGGTTGGTGGTCAGGTCGCCGAAGCGGCTCCGCCGCCTCCGCCTCCGCCGCCGCCGCCGCCGCCGCCACCGGCTACGCAGACCTGCCCGGACGGCAGCGTGATCCCGGCTACCGACACGTGCCCGGCTCCGCCGCCTCCGCCGCCTCCGCCGCCGCCGGCGCAGCGTGGCGAACGCGGCTAAGCTCGACAGAGCCTAGCAAGATTGGGGGGCGGGCCTTCGGGCCCGCCCCTTTTTTTGTTTTCAGTTAACCCATTGTAAACCCGAGAAAAACGTCAGTTTTCGTTCATCTGTGGCGCTCTACAGGGTGCCAAGCATGTGGAGGAAGCTTGCGACATTCACTGCCTCGCTATGCGCAGCGGCCATTGCTGGCAGCGCGATGAGCGCTGGCGCGGCTCCTTTGTCGAGACATTGCAGGGTCGTGGCTGCGGCCAAACTGCCGGCTGAGGCTGGTGGCGCAGCCTCAATTTGCAGCGAGATAGAGCGCGCCATGGGCGCTGCCGTGCCGAACGTTCGATACAAGGTGGAAGTCCGGGTCGTCACCCCTGCCCGCCTTTCGGCGAGGATGGTCGTCGAGGGGCGCGAGCTGCCGGAGCTAAACCTTGCCTCGAGCGATCGCGAGCTGACGGCTGGCGCCATTCGGCGCTTTGCCAAGTCCTTGGGCGAGGCCGCCAAGGCCGCCCGATTGGATTCTTAAGGGTTCGAAAACGAGTTTCGAGCGAAAATGGAGTGGCAGACCGCCTGATGGCGACGCCGAGCTTGGGGAGAGGGAGTATCTGCGTTGGCTGACGTTCCGGGCGATAGTTCAACTACGTCGAGCGTGACCTTTGGCGGCACCGTCAATGGATCGCTCGAGACGATTGCCGATCATGACTGGTTCCGCGTTACGCTGACGGCGGGGCAGCCCGTTGTCGTGACCGTCAACGGAGTCACGCTGAGCGATCCCTACCTCAACATTCGCGACGCGTCGGGAAACATCCTGTTCTCGAACGACGACATCAATCCGGGCGTCGACACCGATTCTCGCGTCGCTTTCACACCGACCTACTCCGGCACCTATTATATCGACGTCGGCGCTTATGCCGATCAGGGCTCGGGTACCTACACGGTTTCAGTTGCGCCCTATACGCCGCCCCCGGCGGCGAGCATTGACCAGATCGCCGATCAGCTCGTTTCCGGCTTCTGGGGCGGCACCAGTCATCACTTCAATGTAACGCAAGGCGGCACGATCACGGTCAACATAAGCACGTTGACGGCCGCGGAGCAGAATATCGCGCGAACTGCGCTCAGCGAATGGACCGACATCATCGGCGTTCGCTTCCAGGAAGTGCTGACGGGCGGACAGATCGTATTTGACAACCACGAGGACACTCCTGGCACGCCGGTAGCGGCGACGGACGCGAATTATTCGCGCGGGATCACCAGTTCCGCGCACGTCCAGATTTCGAGCTCGTGGGTCGATCGCTACGGGACCGGGCTCTATAGCTACAGCCTGCAAACCTACGTCCATGAGATCGGGCATGCACTCGGGCTCGGCCATGCCGGAAATTATAATGGAACCGCCGAATATCCCACTGACGCGCTGTTCCAGAACGATGCCTGGTCGACGTCGATCATGTCCTACTTCGATCCGCAGGAGAACACCTACTTCGGCGGGCAAGGCTTCACGATCAACTATGCCCTGACGCCCATGCAAGCCGACATCGTGGCCATGCAGAGGCTGTACGGGCTGTCGACGACCACACGGACCGGTGACACCGTCTACGGGTTCAATTCGAACGCCGGAGGCGTCTATAATGCGAGCGCTTATCCCCGCGCCTCGTATACGATCTTTGACAGTGCCGGGAACGATACCCTCGATTTTTCGGGCGCGGCGGCGGCTCAGCGGATCAATCTGAACGCCGAGACCTACTCCAACGTGAACGGCTACACCGGCAACATTTCCATTGCCCGCGGAGTGGTCATTGAAAATGCCACCGGCGGCAGCGGGGCCGATACGATCATCGGCAATGCGGTGGACAACGTGCTCAAGGGAGGCAGCGGTGCTGATACCCTGACAGGCGGTGGCGGCAACGACACTTTCCTGGACACTGCCGCGGGCCACAGCGGTGATCGCATCACCGATTTCAACGCCGGTGACACGATTGTCTTCAGCAATGCCACGCTCGGAAGCTTCAGCTTCAGCCTGTCCGGTAACGTCCTGAACTATACCGGCGGCTCAATGACGCTCAGCAACCTTGCTGTCGGCAGTTTTATCGCCAGCAACGCTTCGAGCGGGGGCGTGCTGCTATCGTTCCAGTCCAATCAGGCCCTGCAGCAGCCCGCTGTCCAGAATGACTTCAACGGCGACGGTCGCAGCGACATCCTCTGGCGTGACGACAATGGTTCGCTGTTCAACTGGCTGGCGACCGGCAATGGCGCATTCGCCTCGAATGCGGGCAATTTCGCGACCACCGTCGCCACCGACCGGCAGGTCGCGGGCACCGGCGACTTCAACGGCGATGGCATCAGCGACATTTTGTGGCGCCAGGACGTGACAGGCCGGCTCGTCGACTGGCTCGGCACGTCCAATGGCGGCTTCGTCGACAACAGCCAGAACTTCAGCAGTTCCATCCCGGCAAGCGTGCACATCATCGGGATCGGGGACTTCAACGGAGATAACCGAGACGACATCCTGCTGCGCAACGATGCCGGCCTCCTATTCAACTGGCTCGGCCAGGCCAACGGCACCTTCGCCAACAACACTTCCAATTTCTCGACAGTCGTGAGCGGCGAATGGCGCGCCATCGGCACTGGCGACTTCAATCACGATGGCCGCGATGACATCCTGTGGCGACAGGACGGGACCGGGCATCTGCTCGACTGGCTCGGCACGGCCAATGGCGGGTTTTCGACCAATACGAGCAATTTCGACAGTTCGGTTCCCTCGTCGATACATTTTGCCGGAACCGGCGACTTCAATGGGGATGGCTTCGACGACATCCTCTGGCGCGACGATTCGGGCCTGTTGTTTGACTGGCTGGGTAACGCCAATGGAGGCTTTGCATCGAACGCCGGCAATTTCTCGACAATCGTCTCAACCGAATGGCGAGTTGTCAGCGTCGGCGACTTCAACGGTGACGGGCGTGACGACATCCTCTGGCGTCAGGACGGCTCGGGGCACCTGCTCGACTGGCTGGGCACCGCCAACGGCGGCTTCGTCTCCAACATGCAGAATTTCGACAGCTCGGTGCCTTCGAACCTGCACACCCAGGATCTCTTCCTGTAGGTCACTAAACGGCGGCCCCGCTTATGGGGCCCGTCCATTGCGCAGTTGATGAGGAGGCTCAGTCCTCGTGACCGGATCGCCACAGCGCTCCTGTCAGCGGCTCCATGATATATTGAAGCGCCGTCCGCTTCCGCACCGTGAGGACGGCTTCGACCGGAAGACCGGGCCTGAGCTCACCATTTCCCAGCACCTGCCTGACGCGGTTCAATTCGGCTTCCGGAACCACGATTTCGACGCGAAAATAGGACCGCCCCGTCTTCTCGTCCGTGAAGCTGTCTGCCGACACGGTTCGCAACTTGCCCGTAAACAACGGCAACGAGCGGTTGTGGACGCTGACGAAGCGGATCTGGGCGGCCTGGCCCTGATAGGCGTCATCGGCATCCGACGGATTGAGCTGGGCCTGGATGACGAGCTCGCGCCCATCGGGCACGATGTCCATCAGCTTCTACCCGGCTGCGACAACCCCGCCGATCGTGAAGACCTGGAGCCCGACGACCTGCCCCGTCGCTGGAGAGCGCACCTGGGAACGCTCGAGCTGCTCGCGGGTGGCGACCAGCTTGGGCAGCACTTCCGACAGCTTGCTTTGCGTGTCCTTCAGGTCTGATTCCACCTGCTGGAGGCGGTCGCGGGAAACACTGAGCGATTGCATTCGGGTCTCGCCGACGCCCTCACCGGCGCGCGCATATTCGGCGACCATCTGCGCTTCCTGACCCTTAAGGTCCGCCTGGGCGCGTTCGAGCGCGCGAACCCGATTCATCGACGCGAAGCCCTTCTCGGCCACGCTCTTGAGGCCTTCGAGTTCCTCGGCGATCAGCCGCTGCTGCTCAATCAGCGCCTTCCGTTGGCTAACGTAGCCGCCTTGCTGCTGGTAAAGCTGCTGGGCACGCTGGCCGAGCACCGATTGCTGCGCCGAAACGGCCCCGGACCGCGCGTGCATTTCCGACCGTTGAAGCCCCATCACCTGATTGGCGATCTCACGATCGGCCAGGCTCAGCGATGCAAATTCCGGCGGAGCGGCGAAATCCCGCTGACCGCTGCGCTCCGCCATCAGCCTTGCCCTTTGAGCCAGCAAAGTCAGATAATCGCTGGTGAGCGCCCGTTCCGAGGCTTTCAGCTCCGGCGCGGAGAGCTCGATCAGGACCTGGCCAGCCCGGACGTGCTGTCCTTCGCGGACGTGGATCGCCGTAACGACTCCCCCGTCGCGGTGTTGCACGCTCTGGCGGTTCCCGGCGACGGCAATCTGTCCGACCGCATGAACACCGGCGTCGAGCGGCATGAATGCCGCCCAGCCGAGAAAGAGCACGAAGAAAAGCCCGGCAATGATCATGCCGAGCCGGATCTCGCGTTCAGGATCGCCTGCGCTGGCCTCCGGGCCGACCGGAATTACGAGTGCGTCGCTCATGCAGCATTCTCCGCCTGGGGCTTCTGCGGCCCGGACTGCGGCGCGGCGAGACGCCTGACGACGGCCTGCGAGGGTCCCATCATTGTCGGCCGGCCCTCGTCCAGGACAAGGAGCTCGTCGGAGGCATCGACGACCGACCGACGGTGAGCGATCACGATGACTGTGGCACCTCGCGCGCGTGCACGCGTGAGGGCGCCGATGAGAGCGGCCTCTCCGGCATTGTCGAGGAAGGCGTTGGGCTCGTCGAGGACGAGCACGGTCGGGGATCCGTAAATTGCCCGCGCAAGTGCAATTCGCTGCGCCTGACCCAGAGACAGCCCCGAACCCATCAATCCCAACCTCGTCTCATAGGCTTCGGGCAGCTGAAGAATCAGGTCGTGAACGCCCGCTTCCTGCGCAGCAACCACGACGGCCTCGTCGATCTGCCGTGCCTGCTCTGAAGTCGTGGGACGCGCGAAGCGGCAGATATTTTCCTTGATGGTGCCTTCGAACAGAGAAGGTTCTTGCGGCATGTAACCGACGAACTTGCCGAGCTCCGCCGGATTCCAGTCGCCAAGCCGCGCACCGTCAAGCCGCACCGATCCGACCATCGGCTGGATTGCTCCAACGAGGATGCGCCCCAGCGTCGACTTGCCGGAGCCATTGGGACCGATGATCCCAAGAATCTTGCCTGGCTGCGCTTTGAAACTGACGCCCATCAGGACAGTACGCTCACCGATCCGCACGCCGGCGCCTTCGACCTCGAGCAGGCCCGTGGGAGCAGGAAGCGCGGTATAGGAGCGCTCACGACCGATACCCTCGAGTACGTGAGAAAGACGGTGAATGGCCGCCCGCGCAGTAGCGAGCGCCGACCAGCCGCCAATGATCGCTTCGATCGGCTGGAGCGCCCGGCTTAGGAGGACCTAAGAGGCGATGATCGCGCCCGCCGAGATGTCGCCGGCAATTGCCAGAAGCGCGCCGACGCCAAGGGCCGAGGACTGCACGAACATCCGGAAGAATTTGCTGGTTGCAGTAAGCCGGCTACCGACGAGCTGCGCTCCGACCATGTGGGAAATTGCGATTTGTCGTCGATCAAGCTGGCGGTCGACCATCGCCCGAGTCATGCCGAGGCCACGAACCGTCGCCCCCTGCATCGCGGCCGCCTGCTGCATGTTCTGTGCAGCAGCCATTGCGGTCGTGGCAAATTCCATCCGCGATTGCGTGGCCCGCTGGTTCGACCAAGCTAGCGTTACGAGCAGCGCCGCGGAGATGACGGCCATGATGCCGATCCAATAGTGCAGCATAAAAGCGACGACGAGGAATACCGGCGTCCAGGGAGCGTCAAACATGGCTGCAATCACCGGCGTGCCGATCGTCGCCCGGATCGAGTCAAAGTCGCGCATCGCCTGGGCGGTGCCGCCGGTTTCCGATGCCATCATCTGCTCGAGTAGCTTCGGCGCGAGCAATGAATCGACCCGCTCACTGGCGCGGACCAGGAGGCGGCCGCGGACCATGTCGAGGCCAGAGAGAGTAAGAAGGGCTAGCGCAAGCGCCAGGGTCACGAAGAGCAAGGTTGTCTTGCCGGCAGTCGGGACGACGCGGTCGTAAACCTGCAGCATGTACAGAGTGGGCGCGAGGTAAAGGACGTTGATCAGCAGGCTGAAGAGGGCTGCTGCGAGGAAATGCCGGCGACACTGCCCGAGCGCATCCGCGAGCGGCTTTGGCATCTCAATGCCGATGAGCTTCGTCATTGTCGGCCTTCCATCCGCCACTCAGCATTCCTTCGAAAATAGGACTCTACCGCGGGCACGGCAAATCGACCGGCACGTAGCACCGGTCGACGCCCGCTCGGACCATAGAATAGCACCGATTAACCAAAGAGTTACCCAAAATGGGACGGCTCGAACATCGCCCTGTGGGAAAAAGACCACATTTGCCAGTCTTTCTACGTTATCCGTTTAACGGAGCGGATATTTCGCGCGACGTTGCCGTTGTGGCCTCGAGCGCGCGGAGGTCGCGAGCGAGTGCATGGCCGGACTGTCCCCGGCCATTGCGTAGAGAGGGCAACGAATGGCTAATCCGATTAATGGCACAAGCGGTGCGGACTTTCTGTTCGGAACCGCCGGGGATGACACGATTTTCGGCTTCGCGGGCAACGATTCGATCGATGGCGAAGCCGGCAATGATACGATCGACGGCGGAGACGGAAACGATATTCTGACGGGTAACACCGGAACGGATATCCTCACGGGCGGCAACGGCGCCGACATCTTCCGCGACACCAGCGTCAATCTGAACGGCGACCGGATTACTGATTTTCGCATAGGCGACCGCATCCAGCTCACCGACCTCACGCTGCAGAACGCAAACATCGGTGCCAACGACACGGGAATTACATTCAGTGTCGGAGCCGGGACCGGCACAGTCCAGATCGATGGCGGCGTGCACGCCGGCAGGATCGTCCTGCGATCGATCGACACCGGCGGTGTCGAGGTCCGGTTGCAAACCGCGGCTCACAACGATTTCAATGGCGACGGGCTGAGCGACATCCTGTGGCGCGACAGCAATGGCTTGCTGTTCAACTGGACGGCCACCGGCAATGGCGCCTTTGCCTCGAATGCTGGGAATTTCTCGACTGTAATCAGCACCGAGTGGCGGGTCGCGGGCACCGGCGACTTCAACGGCGACGGACGGGTCGACATTTTGTGGCGCCAGGATGTCACGGGCCATCTGCTCGATTGGCTCGCAACGTCGAACGGCGGTTTCACCACCAACCCTCAGAATTTCGACAGTTCGGTGCCAGCAGATGTCCAGATCGTCGGTACGGGCGACTTCAACGGGGATGGCCGCGACGACATCCTGTTCCGCAAAAGTGACGGGTTGCTCTTTGACTGGCTGGGAAGCGGCAACGGGTCATTCACCAGTAACACCGCCAATTTCTCGACGGTGATCAGCGGCGAATGGAGGGTCATCTCGACGGGTGATTTCAACGGGGACGGATTGACCGACATTCTGTGGCGGCAAGACGTGACGGGGCACCTCCTCGACTGGCTCGGCACGCCCAACGGTGGTTTCACCACCAATCCGCAAAATTTCGACAGTTCGGTGCCGTCGAACATCCACTTCACGGCGACAGGCGATTTCAACGGCGATGGCCGCGACGACATCTTGTGGCGCGATGATTCAGGCTTGCTGTTCGACTGGCTTTCAACGCCAACCGGCGGCTTCACCCCGAACACCGCCAACTTCGCTACCGTAATCAGCGGCGAATGGCGGGTCGTCGGCGTCGGGGATTACAACGGCGACGCCATCGACGACATCCTGTGGCGCCAGGACGGCACCGGCCACTTGCTCGACTGGCTCGGCACGGCCAGCGGCGGCTTCGTCACCAACCCTCAGCACTTCGACAGCTCGGTTCCCAGCACCCTGGTTGTCCAGGATCCATTCCTCTAGCCGATTTAGCAGCGACAGGGTCTCAAGGCCCTGTCGCTGGATCCTCGAGGCTTTCGAGGCCGCGCACGCGCTGACCCTTGTAGTAACTGGCCCGGCACCGTAGTTGATCTGCGTCCGGCGCTCTGGTTCGCGAGACCATCCCGCTCGACACGGTCATCCCTCACCATCGAAGAAAGCCCGATGATCAGTTTCTTGCGTTCAAAGTTCGCAGGCAGTGGGAGGCCACAGGAGGAGGTCGAACTCCCGGCCGGCGTTCGAAAAATCGACTGCTCTTTCCAGACAATCCTGAAAACGCACTCGATGCGGGGTCCCTTCTGTCACGTCGGAGCCTTGATCAACAAAGACGATGTTCCGGACGACATGGTCGCGCGGTGGCGCAAGATGTTTCTGAAGATCGATCCCGCAGGCTTTACGGGTATCGACCTCTTTCCGGGACCAAATGTCGACATCGTTGCCGACCTTTGCGATCCGAATTTTGCAGACACGAATCCCGAGCTTATCGGCAAGTTCGGCACGGTATTCTGCTATGCACTGCTGGAGCATGTGAAGAACCCGTTCGACGCTGCCAGAACCATCAACAGCCTCATCGCACCCGGTGGGCACCTCTACTACGGCGGCCCTTGGACCTGGGGATATCACGCCTATCCCGGAGATTATTTCCGCATCAGCTTCGATGGCCTCGAAGTCCTCTTCCCCGAGCTCGAATGGCGTCAACGCTGGTATATGTCGACGAAGGAAGGGATCGGCCTCGAACTCGATCCGCGGCGCGAAAAGCGGATCTTTCGTCTCCATAACGTTGACGGCGTTTCGTCCATCCTGACGGATATCGGGCTGCCTTATCTCAATCTGGGCGCAGTCGGACAAAAGCCCAGCGTCGACCTGCGCTCGCAAACGGCTTAATTAGCTCCAGCAATCCCTTTCAACTCGCGCCAACGGACTATTTTCAATGTCTTGTCGTCCAATTCTCACCAAGAATAGGGCCAGTTACGAACATCTATGGCTGTCGCTCGATTATGTGGAAATCACGTTCGACGGAGGTAGCCTGAGGTTCAGCGACAGCCACCGCCTGCTGAAGAAACGCGTCGACACGCTGTTTACGAAAGAGCCGACCACGATCCTGTGGATGGATCAGTTCAAGCCGAACGAGATCATGTTCGATATCGGCGCGAACGTCGGCATGTATTCTGTCTATGCGGGAAAGATTGCCCAGGCGCGCGTTTTTGCGTTCGAGCCGGAATCGCAGAATTACAGCGAACTAAACCGCAATATCTTCTTGAATGGGCTGAATGGCCGCGTGACCGCCTATAATCTCGCGGTAAGCGACAAATTCGAAATCTCGACTCTCTTTCTAAGCCATTTTTGCCCGGGCTTCGCGCATCACGATTTTGGCGAAAACCGCTGGTCGGAGGACATGCAGGTCGGAGACCACGTTCTCAGACGCGACGATCGTCTGGAACAGGGATCGACCTCGATTGTGCTCGACGAAGTAATCGCGGCGAACCAGTTTCCGCAGCCGAACCACATCAAGGTTGATGTGGATGGGTTTGAGTGGAAAGTTGTCGAGGGCGCGCGCAAAACCCTTTCCTCACCGGAACTCAAGACTGTCCTCATCGAAACCGACAACAAGATCCCGGAGAGCGTTGCGATCATGGACATCATGTCTTCTCTTGGCTGGAAGTACAGCTTCGACCAGATGCGCCTGAACCAGCACGAAGCGATGAGCGAACAGCGCGTCCGCGATCGCATCGCCAACGGCATCGGGGGCCAGAACATCATCTATTTCAAGGACGAAGCCTACTTCGAGCTGTTCAAGCATTATGCCGACACGTTCGTCGCTCCCAACCCGCATACGAAACCAAAGTATGAACAGGAACAGGAAGATCGGGCGGCGCTCGCAGACCGGACCGGGTCATGACGCAGACAAGCTGCACTTCGGCGCTGATCAGCGAAGAATATCGCGAACTAAACCGAACCCTCCATTCCAGCGGCTGCTACGGTCAGCGCGGCGACAGGTGGTCGAACGCGGTTCAGCTCTTGATCGACAAGTACGAGCCGCAAACGATCCTGGATTACGGCTGCGGTCACGGAGCACTCGCCAGGCATCTTGGCAGGCACATTGCCGAGTACGACCCTGCCATCGAAGGTAAGGAAACGCTTCCGGAACCCGCCGAGCTCGTCGTCTGTACCGACGTCATCGAGCATATCGAGCCCGAATGCATCGATCAGGTCCTCGATCACCTGCAAGCGCTCACCACGAAGGCCCTGTTCGCCGTAATTTCCACTCGGCCGGCTTCAAAGACGCTTGCGGACGGCCGCAACGCGCACCTCATCATCGAGCCTTGGGAATGGTGGGAACAGAAGGTCCGGCCCCGGTTCAACATAGAAAAGATCGTAGTTGAGCCGGGTGAAGTGAGGCTCGTCCTTACTCCTCGAAGGTAAGAGCCATCAGCCCCTTTACCTGGCGGCCGGGCAATCGTGAATGTGGAGAACGCCGACCGGTTTCTTGCCGATGCCGTCGTCGTCAACGACGAAAAGCGCGGTAATCTTATACTCGTCGAACAGGGGTAGCGCGTCATCAACCAGATCGTCGGGCGCGACCGTTTTCGGATTGCTCGTCATGAACTCAGCGGCGGTGTGGTCGAGACCCTGCTGGATGTTCCGGCGAAGGTCACCGTCAGTGATCACTCCGATCAGATAACCCCGTTCGTCGGTGACGCCGATGACACCTAGGCGTTTGGCGGTCATTTCCACGACCGTATCGTGCATCGAGCTTTCGCCGCGGGTCAGAGGAAGAGACTTTCCGCGATGCATGAGCCGGCTCACCGGACGAAGTTTTGCGCCCAGTGAGCCACCAGGGTGGAGAAAGCCGAAGTCGGTACGCGTGACACCCTTCTGGCGCATCACGGTCATGGCGAGCGCGTCACCAAGTGCCAGGGTCATGGTTGTTGAAGTGGTGGGGGCGACCGATTCCGGCCCCACCTCGGGCCAGTGGGGCAAGAGCAGCGTCACCGTTCCCGCTTCGGCCAGCATCGTCGCGGCATGGCCGGTGATCGCAATGATGGGAATTTGGGCGCGCTGAAAATGATCGATGACCGGCTCGAGCTCGGCGGTCTGGCCACTTTGCGAGATCAATATTGCAACGTCGCCGTGCGCGACCATTCCGAGATCGCCATGGATCGCCTCCGCCAGGTGAAGGAAGACTGCGGTGGTGCCCGTTGAAGCGAAGGTCGCAGCAATCTTGCGGCCGATGTGACCTGACTTGCCAAGCCCGCTTACGATCAACTTGCCTTTGCAAGAGCAGATGAGGCCAATGGCCTTCTCGAACGGCTCACCCAAACTGTCCGCGAGCGCGTCCAAGGCACGCGCCTCGTCGTGGAGGATTGCACGCCCGAACTCGAGCACGCTTTTGGGAGCAAGATTGTCAGCCATTGGGGCGCGTCTAGCGAGGCGTTCCGCCGCTGTGAAGCCGCGGCGTCTGCGGCAACTGTCGGTAATGTCGGTCTATCAGAGGCTGGCTGGGGCGGCAGGATTCGAACCTGCGAATGCCGGTACCAAAAACCGGTGCCTTACCACTTGGCGACGCCCCAGCAGGCGCTCCGCTAGATGCAGGAGGAGCGGCGCTTATACCGACCGAAACAAGACTTGGAAGGGGCGACTACGCCGCCTCCGCCTTGAGCAAAGCGCTGCGGTGCGATGCCAACCGAGCGCCCACCACGACCAAGGGCGCGAGAGGCAGCAGGAATGCCAAATGGTACCAGACGGGAAACTTCGCCCAGAGCTGCACATGAACGGGGAGGAATGAAGCGAGCAAGACCAGACCCACAAGCCAGGGCGCCCATCTTCTCGAGGCATCAACCCACGCGATCACGGCACCCGCAGCAAGGGAACTTAGGGCCGCTTCGCAAAGCCGCCCGATTTTCATTGCCAGCGTAAACTGTAACGTCGCTTCGGCTGCGTGATAGCCGGTCAGCGCGCCTCGAAGACCCAAATTGAGCACCGTGACGATCACCGCCCATGTGATCAGACCGGCGAGGATGCTTGCGATCGTTCTCCACATCGCATCGACTCTCTTGCTTACTATAATTTCATTAGTTTAATTATACTATGGACGCAAGACTCCTCATCCTCGGCGTTCTTCATCGAGGCGACTTCCATCCGTACGAAATCAAGCGCCGCCTCGAGGCCGCTATGGTCGAGTGCTACATCGATGTGGACGTCGGCACGCTCTACTATGCCGTGCGGCAGCTTTTGAAAAAGAAACTGATCGCGGCCGTCGCCGAGGAACGGGTAGCGCGCGGCGGCGTCCGGACAATCTATCGGATCACGAGCGAGGGACGGCTTGAATTTCGTTCCGGTCTTCACCGCCAGCTGGAGGCGGAAGGACCCGTCTCGCAAACGCTTTATGGTGCGCTGCTCTTTCTCCATCTCGCCGACGGGACAGTCGTCAAGGACAGTCTCCGCCGGCGGATCAGCCGCCTCGACGAACTTATTGCCAAGCTGGAACCGATCCGCAAACAGCTCGCCGCGGTAACATCGACCGGCAGGGATCATCTCCTCCGGCACATCGAACAGCAGAGGCTGCTCGATCGCGAATGGGTGAAAGCACTGCTCGTAGACATCGAGACTAACGGGATGCGTGACGTCGCAGACCCATCGAGGCTCAGCAGGAACTAGGCGTTAGGGATTCGGCCGTTGACCAGGTCGTCATAGTCTTTCGCGAGCTGGCGCGTCATGTCGCCTACTTCGAAATTCCACGGTCCCGTCGACTGCACCGCCGTCAGTTCGACAGCAGTGCCAGTAAGGAACATCTGCTGGAAGCTCTCGAGCTCCTCAGGCCAGATTGGACGCTCATTGACTTTGATGCCGCGCCTCTGCGCAAGATCCTTGATCGTGCGGCGCGTGATGCCGTCGAGAAAGCAGTCGGGGGTCGGAGTGTGGAGCTCGCCATCGCGCACGAAGAAGACGTTCGCGCCGGTCGCCTCAGCGACGCGGCCGCGCCAGTCGAACATCAGCGCATCGTTGAAACCGCGCTGCTCGGCCTGCTGCTTCGACAGCGTGCAGATCATGTACAGGCCGGCGGCCTTGGATTCCGTCGGAGCGGTATAGGGCGCCGGCCGCCGCCACGGTGCAATGTCCAGGCGAATGCCATTTTCGGACGTACGGGGTTCGTAATATTTGCCCCATTCCCATGCCGCGATCGCCAGGTGCGGCTTCGTCAGACCCGGCGCGACACCCATCGATTCTGAACCGCGCCACGCCACGGGGCGCATATAGGCGTCGGTGAATCCGTTCTTCTTCAGCACCTCGATACAAGCGGCGTTGATCTCTTCAACAGTCCACGGCAGTTCAAATCCGAGCAGGCTGGCGCTCTTGCGCAGCCGCTCGCTGTGCTCGTTCAGCTTGAAGATCTCGCCATTGTAGGCGCGTTGCCCCTCGAAGACCGAAGATGCGTAATGAAGCGCGTGCGTGAGGACGTGAACGCGCGCGTCGCGCCACGGGATCATCTCGCCGTCGAACCAGATCCAGCCGTCACGGTCGTCGAAGGTTGCGGTTTGCGGTGCTGCCATTGAGCGCGCCTAGGACAGCCGCGCGGTCTCGGCAAGCGAGCGACCGCTAGCTTGGCTGGGTCGGCGCCTCGGCCGCGAGCTCCCTCGCCTCTGCCGCGAGCTCGGCACCACGGCGAGCTGCGGCCTCGATCGTCAGACCGATCAAGCCGTCCAGCACTTGCTCGTGATCGAGGACGGCGAGCCCGGCTTCAGTCGTGCCCTTTGGACTGGCGACGCGTCGGGCAATCGACTCCATGTCCTCACCCGTCGTCGCGGCCATCCAGCCGGTCCCGAGAACCGTCTCGCGGGCGATTGTCGCAGCGATCTCCTCGGTAAGACCGCGTTGAGCGCCAGCCTTGGCCAATGCAGCGACGAACCGGGCGACATAGGCTGGACCTGCGCCCGCAACGGAACCGAGCGCGGCAAGCTTCGCTTCGTCAGACATCCACATTGCGAAGCCCAATGCCGAGAAGAGATTATTGAGTTCGGCCCGCGTCGGATCGTCGACATCCTGGCCGTAGAGGCCGGTAACGCCGCGGCGCACTGCGACAGGCAGGTTGGGCATGGCGCGCACGATTGCGCCGGCGCCTGGAAAGCGCCGTCGGAGGCTCACCACTTCAACCCCCGCAAGCAGCGAAACGATCGTCGTCCGCGCGCTCAGGAAGCGGCGAAGCTCCGGCCCTATCTCGTCGAGCTTCTGCGGTTTGAAGGCGAGAACGACGAGCCTTGGCGCGGGCCCGGCGTCCGCAATATCGGTGACGACATTCGCCCCGACGACTGCCCTGCCGCTGGGCCGGATCACAGTGACTTCCCCAAGGTCGATGCCGCCGACGCGCCAGCCATCGAGGATCGCGCCACCCATGTTTCCGCAGCCGACAAACCATGTCGGACGCGGAAGCTCTAGAGTTCCGCTCATGTTTTCGTCCTATGCCTCGCCATGCGTGTCGATGAGTGCGGCCGCAATGGCTTCACCGGGCGACTTGCCGCCCCAAAGGACGAATTGGAAGACTGGATAGAAGCGCTCGCACTCCTCGACCGCGGCTTCGGTGATTGCTTCTGCCTGTTCGAGACTGAGCCCGTCACCATCGAGGATCGTCGAGTGACGGAAAACGACGAGGCCCGACCCGGACCACATCTCGAAATGTCCCAGCCAGAGCTGCTCGTTGATGAGGCTGAGCGCCTCGTAGATCGCAGTGCGCTTCTCCGCGGTGACCTTGATGTCGGGAAAGGCCAGGAACTGGAGAACCTGGTCCTCAGGGCGCCAGACGCCGCGAAGCTCGTACTGCGCCCAACTCCCGGTCGCCGAAGCAACGATCTCGCCTTCGGCCGTCCGCTCACACGCCCAGCCGCGCGCCTCGAAATACTGCTCGAGGGCCTCGATAGGAGCGCCGTCGTCGCGCTCGTCCTGAATTTCTTCGTCGCTCAGGATTACGCCTCCGGGCTCGCCTTGGGCTTGCCGCGCTTCGAGCCAGCGGCCGCAGCGGGACCGGCGACTTTCGCCTCCAATGCCGCGATCCGCGCCTTGAGAATCTCGTTCTCGTCACGTGCAGCGGCGGCCGTGGCTTTCACGGCCTCGAACTCGTCGCGGCCGACAAAGTCCGCGCCGCCCATCCATTCCTTGAACTTTTCGCGCGCCGAAGCCTCGGCCTCACGACCCATGCCGGCAAAGGTCCCGGCAAAGCCGTTCACCATCTTCACGAAGTCGTCGAACATCCTGTTCTCGGACTGCATCGGAAATCCTCCCTTTCGGCGCCGAAATAGGGAGTTGCGCCGAGTTCCGCCACCCTAGGGAGGGTACCTATCCCCAGCTGCCTCAACTATCCCCAGTTTTCTCTGCGCCGAGGAGGAACTCGATATTGCCTTCGGGCCCGGTGATCGGGCTTGGAACAATTCCAAGCACGCGCCAGCCCTGCGCCTCCACCCACTCCTGGACTTCCGCACAGACGCGCTCATGCACTGCCGGATCGCGGACGACACCGCCCTTGCCCACTTCGCTGCGGCCGGCCTCGAACTGCGGTTTGATCAGTGCGACAAGTGCGGCCGCCGGCTTTGCGAGCTTCAGCGGCGCCTCGAGCACTTTGGCGAGGCTGATGAAGCTCGCGTCGCAAACGACCACGTCGACAGGTTCCGGGACGATGCGGCCATCAAGCCTGCGCGCGTTCGTTTGCTCGTGCACGATAACACGCGGGTCCTGGCGTAGCTTCCACGCGAGTTGATTTGTGCCGACATCGACAGCGTAGACTTTTGCCGCTCCTCGCGAGAGCAGCACATCCGTGAACCCGCCTGTCGAGCTTCCGACGTCGAGGGCCACAGCGCCAGTCACGTCGAATGCGAAATGTGCCAGTGCATGATCGAGCTTGATCCCGCCGCGCGATACCCACGGATGATCCTTCCCGCGCACCTCCAAAGGCGCGTCGTCGAATAGCAGGTCACCGGCTTTCCCAAGCTTTTTCTCGCCGCTGAACACGACCCCGGCCATGATCAACGCCTGCGCCCGCGTGCGGCTCTCCGCGAGCCCGCGGCTCACCAGCAACTGGTCTGCACGGACTTTGGCTACGCCCGCACCTCTTCGACGCCGACACTGTTGCGGCGAAGCGCCTTCAGGACAATCTCGACGATGTGCGGCGCGTTGAGGCGCGCTTCATCATATTGTTTCTTCGGATTGTCGTGATCCTGGAAGACATCCGGCAATCGCATTGTGCGGATCCTGAGGCCAGCGTCAAACAATCCCTCGTCGCTCGCAAGCGTCAGGACGTGTGCACCAAGGCCCCCGACAGCGGCGTCCTCGATCGTCACTGCGACTTCGTGGGTTGTCAGCAGCTTCCGGGTCAATTCGACGTCGAGGGGCTTTGCGAACCGCATGTCGGCAACGGTCGTCGACAGGCCCCTGGCTTCCAGTTCGTCAGCCGCTTTTTCGGCCTCCTCGAGCCGAGTTCCGAGCGAGAGGATCGCCACCGTCTTGCCCTCCCGGACGATGCGGCCCTTGCCGATTTCCAGCGCCCTTGGTTCCGCGGGCAGCGGCAGCCCCCTGCCCTCGCCACGCGGATATCGGACCGCAATAGGGCCCCTGTCGTGCAAGGCCATCGTGTGGACCATGTGGAAAAGCTCCACCTCATCCGAGGCAGCCATGACGACGAAATTCGGCAGCGTGCAGAGATAGGCGAGATCGAAGCTGCCAGCGTGCGTGGCTCCATCTGCGCCTACCAGACCGGCGCGGTCCATGGCGAAGCGCACCGGAAGGTTCTGGATGGCGACGTCGTGCACCACTTGGTCGTACGCGCGCTGCAGGAACGTTGAATAGATCGTGGCGAAGGGCCTGTAACCCTGCGCCGCCAGGCCCGCTGCGAAAGTCACGGCGTGCTGTTCCGCAATGCCGACATCGAACGTGCGCTCGGGGAATTTGTCCGCAACCTTGTCGAGGCCGGTGCCCGACGGCATCGCCGCGGTGATCGCGACGATCTTTTCGTCGCGTTCCATCTCGCCGATCAATGCCTTGGCATAGACGCTCGTGTAGCTCGGCGCGCCGGGAGCGGGCTTCGCCTGAACTCCGGAGACAACATCGAACTTGACGACCCCGTGATACTTGTCCGCGCTGTTCTCGGCGGGCGCGTATCCCTTGCCCTTCTGCGTTACGACGTGAACCAGCATCGGTCCGACATCCGCGTCGCGTACGTTTTCGAGCACTTCGACCAGCGCGCGTACGTCGTGCCCGTCTACGGGTCCTACGTAATAGAAGCCGAGCTCGTCGAAGAGCGTGCCGCCGGTGAACATGCCGCGCGCATATTCCTCCATCCTGCGAGCGGCGACGTGGAGCGGCTCGGGCATGGCCCGAGCGAGCTTCTGGGCGAGCTTTCGCGGCGCAAGATACTTGCCCGAGCTTACGAGCCGCGCGAGTGCGTTGCGCAATGATCCGACCGGAGGCGCGATCGACATGTCATTGTCATTGAGGATGACGATCAGCCGGTTTCCGGCCGCAGCGGCATTGTTCATCGCCTCATAGGCCATTCCGGCGCTAAGTGCCCCGTCGCCGATGACCGCCACCGCTCGACCGGGCGCGTCGGCAAGCTTGTTGGCGATCGCAAATCCGAGGGCTGCGGAAATCGATGTCGAGCTGTGCGCGGCGCCGAACGGATCGTATTCACTTTCACTGCGCTTGGTGAAACCGCTCAACCCGCCGCCCTGTCGGAGGGTGCGGATGCGGTCGCGGCGACCGGTAATGATCTTGTGCGGATAAGCCTGGTGGCCGACGTCCCAGACTAGCTTGTCGCCCGGCGTATCGAACACATAGTGAAGCGCCACCGTCAGCTCGACGACGCCAAGTCCCGCACCAAGGTGGCCGCCGGTCACCGACACGGCCGAGATTACCTCTTGGCGCAATTCATCGGCAAACTGCGGAAGCTGCTCCTTGGCAAGCGCACGCAGGTCGGAAGGAAGCTCCACGGTGTCGAGCAGCGGCGTTACGGGGCGGTCACTCATCGCGTGAGGGCCTTACGCGGACGCGCAGGCTCTGTCACCAACGCGAGGCTCGAACTCGCAAAAAATCGAGCGATTTCAGCGATTGCTCACGCTTTGCTCACGAGTCTCCGCACTCGCCGCACTTGCCGCGCACCTCGATAACCGGGCGCGGCGCTGAAAAACCTGCGTGCTTGGCCGCTTCCCGGACGCCGCTCGTCAACGTGTCGTCGTCGATATGCACGGCCTGGCCGCAATTGTCGCAGATCAGGAATATGCAGTCATGAAGGCAGGCGGGATGCTGGTTGGCGACATAGGCGTTCGCGCTCTCGACCCGGCGCGCGAGGTTCGCGCCGACGAACAGGTCCAGGATACGATAAACGCTGTTCGCGGCCACTCGCCGGCCCTGTGCCTTCGAAACCTCCTCGGCGATGTCATAGGCGCTCGCAGGCTTGTCGAAGTTCGCCAGCACCTCGAAGACGGATGCGCGCATATCGGTCCACTGCTCGCCCTGGCGGGTCAGCCGCTCGCGCGCTGCTTCCTTCAGCGATTCGCCCTCGTGGAGCTGATGATCGTGCCGGCCCATGGCGTTATCCAGATAAGCTCTGCCCCGCAGCCGGGCAAGCAGCTCACTCTGCGGCGAGGACGTTCAGTCGATGCCCGAGTGCGACGATCATGACGCCAACAACGGTATATACGGGCTCGCGCCCGTCATGCGGGAGGCTGAGCGCGCCAGCCATAACGCCGAGGCCAAGGGCTCCGATCATGCTCGGCATCATAAAGCCGTGCTGGCGAATGCCGATCCCGAGGGCGAACGCGCCGATGATCATCGCCAGTGTCAATCCCACTTCGTGGAAAATGGGCTGTCCAAGGAACCCACCAGCGGAGGCCAACAGCCCCAGCAGCACGGCGGTCGCTACGCAATGGACGACGCAAAGGCCCGAAAGGCCCATCGCTATGCGATCAAGCCGCCCGATTCTGAGCGTCAGCTGCGTCATGAGCGCGACATAGGCGAATCCTGGATTAGTTACAATATATCATCTGCGCCGATCGAACGCTTGCCCCTCGGCTTGTGGCGCGCGAAGAGGCCCAGTCCATGAACACTCTCACTGTTGCCCCTGCCGCGGATCGCACCGGAGCATTCGAACGTCCGCGAGCGCTCTCGAACCTGCTGCTCCTCGTAGCGACCCTCGTTTTCGCGATGGTCGTCATTGGTGGAATCACCCGCCTAACCGAGAGTGGACTTTCGATCACCGAATGGAAGCCAATCAGCGGCGCCATTCCCCCGCTGACGCAGGCCGACTGGCAGCATGCCTTCGACCTTTACCAGCAGACCCCCCAATACGAGCAGGTCGCGGGCCCTGCGGGCATGACGCTGTCGGGGTTCAAGTTCATCTTCTTCTGGGAGTGGGTTCACCGCTTCCTCGGGCGAGTGATCGGACTCGTATTCTTGGTCGGCGTCGGCTGGTTCGCAGTGCGGCGCGAGATCCCGAAGGGCTATGGTTTGCGGCTTACTGCGCTCTTCGTGCTTGGCGGGCTTCAGGGCGCCGTCGGCTGGTTCATGGTGATGTCTGGTCTTGAAGGCAGGACAGAGGTGAGCCCCTACAGATTGTCGGCGCACCTGCTCTTTGCACTATTCCTGTTCACTGCGCTCATCTGGACTGCGCTCGACCTGCGGAGGCCCGACGGGAGGCCGGCACGATTGACCGGCTGGGGCTCGCTCGCCGTTGCCACCCTTTTCATCCAGCTGATGCTCGGCGCGTGGGTCGCCGGCTTCCGGGCGGGCTATCTGTCGAACAGCTGGCCGGACATGAACGGGCGCCTCGTGCCCGAGGGCATCGACTGGTCGCACGGACCGCTGTTTGCCGCAACACACGACCCTTTTCTGATCCATTTCATGCATCGCTGGTGGGCGTGGGCAGTCGTCGGCGTGCTTGTGGTCTTCGCCCGCAAGGTTCGAAAGATCGAGGGCGCCCGGCCGGCAGCTATCGCGATTCACTCCGCGTTCGGAATTCAGATCATCCTTGGCATTCTCACGGTCCTCTCGGGCATCGCCATCTGGCTTGCTGTTCTTCACCAGGCGACAGGCGCGCTACTCGTAGCAGCGACGGTCTGGGGCGCGCATGAACTCGGGCGGCAACGCGCGTGAGCGTCATCTCGGTCTACGCCGTTTTCGCCAGCGACGAGGAAGCCGAACGAATTGGCCGCCTGATGGTCGAGGAACGCCTCGCCGCCTGCGCGAACATCCTTGGCCCGGTCCGCTCGATCTACCGCTGGAAAGGGGCCGTCGAGAAAGCCCAAGAGGTCGCCGCGATCTTCAAGACGACGGACGAGGCGGCGGACAGACTCATCGCTCGCATTGCCGGTCTCCACACCTACGACGTTCCCTGCATCGTCACCTGGCCGATCGAGAAGGTGCTTGGTACCTATTCCGACTGGGTCGAGGACAGCGTTCGCTAATAAGGCAGACGGTCGAGATAGAGATAAGAAGGGTCGAACTCGGCGATCCCCTCGAGCCCCTCACGATTGAGAATCGTCAGCTGCCGGTTCTCAAGCTCGACCAGCCCCCGCCGCCGGAGCTCCTGGATGGTTCGGTTGGCGTGCACGACCGTTAGTCCGAGGCACTCCGACAGTTCACGCTGAGTGAGCGGGAATTCGAAGCCGTCGGGACGAGCGCGGCCGACCTCGTCGAGGCGGACATGAAGCTCGCAGAACAGGTGCGCCATTCGGGAGATCGCCGAACGCTGGCCCAGCGACAATGCGAGCTCGCGCGTAATCGCTGCATCGACATTGGTCGAGAACCAATAGACACGGGCTAGCCGCGGGAAGAGCTCGGTGATGGCCTTTAACCGTTCGTGCGGGACGACGGCGATTGTGCATTCGCTAAGCGACACAATGTCGTGGTCCAGTCGCTTCAGTGTGAAAGCGTGGAGGTCTGCGAAGTCGCCGGCAACGTGAAGCTCCGTCACCTGGCGCTCGCCGCCGGCAAGGTCTTTGCCGCGAGCGAGCCAGCCATCAAGGAGCAGGAGGCTCACGTTTAGTTCTTGCCCGGCGCGGATGACGACCTGGTCGGCTCCGACCTTGCGCGTCTCGCTCACGGCGTCCCGGATCGCCCGCTCTTCCTCAATGCTGATCTCGGTACGCCGTCTCAGCTTTCTCAAATGCACACTGATCATTACGCGACACTTCTGCAACGAGCCCCGGATTTTGCGCTTAACCCAGGTTACACTAGCGTCACAATCTAAAAAGTCCTGTGATTTCAGGGTGAAAGCTTTACCCAACTATAACACAGGTGAATCCCGGAGCGGGGGACACATGGTAGGCCAGCGCTTCCAACGGGGGTGTAAATCGGTTGCCAGCATATCGGATGTACCGGCTCGACGGAGTGGGTAAGATCATCAGCGCCGACTGGATCGAAGCCGACGCCGATGCAGAGGCCGCTCGCCAGGCTCAGGAGATGATGGACGGCCACCGCTTTGAACTATGGCAGCGCGACCGACTCGTCATTCCGGCAGAGCGCAATTAGCCAGCGATTAGCGACCGTTCGCTTTCCCGAACTTGTAAGGCACCTCGTCGAGCTTGTGCCGCAGCTCCTCGATCGACACACCGGCTTTGTCGCCGCCGTGATATTTTGACTCAAGTTCGAGCTCTTCCGGCGTCTGCTCACGAAAATAAGTAATCGTCAGCCTTCGACCGAAAATCTCGTCGCCGCGGATCTTAAGCTCGGCCTGGTGGTCCGCCGGGAGGTTGTCACGGATAGTCTCAAGATAGCGGATAAGGTCCTCGAGCGACGTATATTCGCTGATATCGATGAAATCCTTGACGCGTCTCGACACAGAGGAAAGCTCCGGGGATTGGGACTGGGCACGCGACTCCGCCGCGCAGTCGCGCAGGGCACTAGGACCCTGACTCTAGACAAGCAACGCGAATTCCACCGCAAATTTTCCGTGTGACGCGACGGTCTGCGGTCTTTTGTCGGTCAGTCGCCCGCCAATGGCTGACCGCGACGGCATCGCGTGCCGCCCATCATCATTCATTGGAGTCGAGATGCCGCCCCTCGCGGTCCAGGTGAAGGTAGTTCGCATTGAACATGGCGACATTCATCATCCGCTCCATGTCCAGGATGTGCAACTGCTTGCGCTCAAGCTCGATCAACCCGTCACGACGCAGGTCCTGAAGCGTGCGGTTGACGTGCACCGATGTCAGGCCGGTCGCATCCGCAAGATCGTTTTGAGTCAGCGGAAAGTCGCACCGTCCATCGCGCGCCCTGCCCACTGTGTTCAGGCGAAGGTAGAGTTCGATGAGCAGGTGAGCGAGGCGCTCGTAGGCCGTGCGCTGGCCGATGTTTAGCGTCCATTCGCGCTGGATCGCGGCTGCCACCAGCTCGTGCCACCACAATGCCCGCGTAATGCGAGGCCTCTCGGACGTCAGGCAATTCATCTCTTCCGGAGTGATCATGGCGATCCTCAGCCGCGTGATCGCGCCGATGCTGTGATCCATGTGTTTCAGGATGTAGACGTTCACGTCGCAGAAGTCGCCGGGGACGAACAGGCTAACGATCTGCCGCTTGCCGTCCGGCAATTGCTTGTAGCGGCAAGCCCAGCCGTCGAGCACGAGATGGACGTGTCGCGGCCTGTCCGCCTCGGAAATTACATCGCGCCGTGCATCCACGTACCGGAAGTTCCGAGTGACGCCGGAAAGCGCGGCGCGATCATCTTTAGAAAGCCTTGTAAATGCCTCGAGCTTCGAGGTCACCGCAGGTCCCGGACTGAAACTGAGTGCCCCAGCAGTGACCGTAGGGAGCGTCATCGCGCTTCACCCTCGACTTCTGTTATTCTGGAAAACGCACAATCATGAAAACCATGCCGCAGGGCACTACTCGCGATCGCAGGAGCCGACGCGTACCCTTGTGGTCGAGGATCAATATCATATCGCGGACGATCCTCGGCAGATACTGAATACGGTTCGCGTCGCTTCACCCAGCAAGTGACGCGCTTGATGCTGGCCGCTTCCATGGCGCCGAGCGCACTTGAGCGGGCCGGCGCCTCATCGCCGACCGATTTTCTCAAATGTTTTTGGGATCGGCTATGGTGTCCGGCGTCCCCGGAACACCTTAGGAGCGTGCGGCGGACCGAACAACCATTCGATCCGCGGCACTAATCAATCTGGTTGGGCCCTAGGCTCCGCCAAAATCTCGAACCTGTCGCCTTAAATAACGCCGAGCAGCCACAGGATCAGGATCAACAGCAACAGGCCACCAAGTCCGATATACATGGTATTTCTCCCAATTCGTGTTGCTGCTGAAACGAGGGGCGGCAGGTTGCCGTTCCACTCGTTACGCAGCCGTGACACATTCGCAAGGTATTATTTTACCCGTCCAGAAAGTGCCGGATTTGCTTGACTTCTGGGCGGTCAGACGCGAATAGCGCCTCCGACGGCGGTGCCAGAAGCGATAGCTGTGGCGCCGCTTTTCTCGTTAGAAAAGAGGTTCAGGCCATGAAGGCGCTGATGAAGACGACCAAGTCGGCGAAGCCGGCCGAGGTCGAGAAGAAGTGGCATCTGATCGACGCCGAGGGCCTGGTCGTGGGCCGCCTCGCGACAATCGTCGCCAACATCCTGCGCGGCAAGCACAAGCCGATCTACACCCCGCACGTCGACTGCGGCGACCATGTCGTGATCATCAATGCCGACAAGGTCCGCTTCACCGGCCGCAAGCTCGACCAGAAGATCTATTACAAGCACACCGGCTATCCCGGCGGGCTCAAGGAAATCACCGCGGGCAAGGTGCTCGACGGCCGCTTCCCCGAGCGAGTCCTCGAAAAGGCGGTTGAGCGCATGATCCCGCGCGGCCCCCTCGGCCGCGATCAGATGCGTGCACTGCACCTCTATAAGGGCACCGACCATCCGCATGGTGGCCAGAACCCCCAAGTCCTCGACGTCGCGTCGATGAACCGTAAGAACAAGGTGGGCGCCTAATGTCTGACACTCGTGAATCGATTGCCGACCAGCTCGGTGCAACCCCTGCGCCCGCGGCTCCGGCTCAGGAAACACCGGCCGCCGAGGCATCCGTCGTTACGCCCGCGCAGGAGTCCGCGCCGCTCCGTGAGCAGCAGCTCGACAAATACGGCCGGGCTTATGCGACCGGCCGCCGCAAGGACGCCATCGCGCGTGTCTGGCTGAAGCCGGGCTCGGGCAAGATCGTCATCAACGGTCGCGAGCAGGAAGTCTATTTCGCGCGTCCGACGTTGCGTCTGGTCATCAACCAGCCCTTCGACGTCGCCGACCGTCGCGATCAGTACGACGTCGTTGCAACCGTCGTCGGCGGCGGCCTCTCGGGACAGGCCGGTGCGGTCAAGCACGGCATCGCCCAGGCGCTCACTCGCTTCGAGCCGGCGCTCCGCACGGCCGTCAAGCAGGCCGGGTTCCTCACGCGCGACCCGCGCGTTGTCGAGCGCAAGAAGTACGGCCGCGCCAAGGCCCGCCGCAGCTTCCAGTTCTCGAAGCGCTAACTGCTTCTACAGTTTGTCGATTGAAGGGCGGCCGGATTATCCGGTCGCCCCTTTTTTTTCCGTATCTGGTCCGGGTTGCTCACCAAAATTCTGCAACCAGCCGGTGCCGGTGCCAAAGTTCGCGCCGCTTCGAGGGGCAAATGCATCGCGCTGCACCGATCGCCTCCGTATCACTCTCGGCATCGACAAGCTTCACCCAAGGGACAACGAGGCCCTCGTCAAACACGCAGACGGAGTAGAGGCGGGACGATCGTGATGATGAAATCGCGTCGGGCTCACGATCGGCAAGGGCTTCATATGAGTGCAAGCGTCTCATGGGAACCGGTCGGGTTGCCCAATATCAGAGGGCTCGGGAGTAATCGCATCGGGGCGAACCCCCAGCCGCAGAGGCGAAATCACTTGATCTAGTGGACTCGCCGTCTTCAAAGTCACTTCTGGATCGCGGCCTCCCTGTCAGAGCAACAGCAGGCGGGTCGGGTAATCGACTACCGCCGCGCTGTCGGCAGTGTCGATGGCGTTTCCAACCCGGCAGGGCCCAGACTGGCTCAGCCGAACCTATTTGGCCGTTCAAGAACCCCACCGTTGACCCCCCGCAGCCGCTCCAAGGGCAATATGCTAGACTAGGCATGATTGTGACTTGCTTCGTTCAATTTCGGCGCGGCGTTCATTTCTCCATACCTGATGGTGCTCTCGAATAAGCGCCATCGCCTCGTCCGTCGTATCGACGCATGTCGGAATTTCGAAATCACTACTCCCTGCAAGCTCGAAGCCGGGGCGCAGCATCTGCGAACGGGCCCAATCGACGAGGCCGCGCCACATCGGCCCGACAAGGACAAGCGGGGTCTTGAGATGGCGTACCTGCACGAGTTGCCAGATCATGGTCGTTTCGAGGAGCGTGCCGATGCCCCCCGGGACGACGACATAAGCGTCCGACATCAACACGAACTGGTGCAGCCGTGTGAAAAATGTGCCGTGACTGAAAACGTCGTCGACGTACGGGTTCGCCGCTTGCTCGAACGGCAACTGGACGCGAATGCCGATATTTTCCGCCTCCCCGTCGGGATTGCCCAGTGCCACCCCCCTGTTCGCAGCCTCCATCAAGCCGGGGCCACCACCCGTAATGAGGTCACAGCCAAGAGCCGCGAGACCGGCACACATGCGTTCGACTTCCTCATAAACCCAATGCCCCGCTTCAGTCCTAGCGGAGCCGAACACGGTCACTCGGTATCGATCCTTGGTGGTCGGACGGATGCGGCTGAGGCTGTTGGCGGTTGACCAAAGCGAAAAGAGCGCATCGACCAGTATCTGGCGAACCGGCTCTTCGTCGGACAGCCTGACAATACCATCCTCGCCATCGGAAGCGGCCACGATCGCTCTCCGTTCTGTTGAACTCG
>Ga0105248_10000519_pt1 | contig 43793 bp, 43 predicted proteins | sample KBSS34metaG_FD_81524 | JGI IMG/M metagenome (GOLD analysis project Ga0105248, IMG submission 81524) | Switchgrass rhizosphere microbial communities from Kellogg Biological Station, Michigan, USA - KBS S3-4 metaG | ecosystem: Host-associated > Plants > Roots > Rhizosphere > Soil | place...
TCAGCGCCTGCAAGTTCTGCTGCAATTCCTGCTCGAGGTGCTGACGCTGAGCGGCGCGCTTCGAATCGTCGATCGCTTCGATCTGCGCGAACAGCTTCGCATCGAACGCGTCGTCCAACGCCAGCCGCGGCGACGCGAATTGCAGGCTCTCGTCGAGCGCTCGCAGCTCGTCGGCACGGGCGCGACACGCTGCGCAGTCAGCCAGGTGAGCTTGCAGTGTTGCTGCGGCAGCCGCATCCAGATCGCCGTCGAGCCAATCCTGCAGGCGATCGTTCCACGCGAGCTCGTGCTCGTGCGCGTCTGAAGGAGTTGCGATTCGGTCGGTCATGCGGCTTCTTTGGTCAGCTCGATTAGGCGCTTGCGGGCGCGGTGGAGCAAGGCCTTCACGGTCCCGAGCGGCAAGCCGAGGCTCTCTGCCGTCTGCTCATAGGATTTGTCTTCCATATAGAACAGAACGACGGCCTGCCGATAGCGTTCCGGCAGCTGATCGAGCAGCTGGCCGACGCTGACGGTGGCCGAGTCGTCGGCGTCTTCGGTAGCCAGCGCCCGGACCTCCGCGGACTGCTCATCCTCATCGGTGTCGATCGAGACCTGGGGACGGTGTTTGCGCAGCTCGGACAGGCAGGCGTTCTTCGAGATCGCATAGATCCAGGTCGACAGCTGCGACTGCCCGGCGAATCCCGGCAGGGCACGCCAGATCCGCAGGAAAATGTCCTGGGTGGTGTCCTCGGCCAGTGCGCGATCGCGTAACATACTGAATGTAAGCCGAAAAACCCGGTCCCTATAGTGGGGCAGAAGGATCCCGAACGCCTCTCGGTACTGCTTGGCCTGCAAACGCTCGCTGATCTGAGCGTCTGCCTGGGAAGCGGGCGATGACGTCATTGCCGTTTGGGACGGGTGGGAGGGGTGAAAGGTTGCAGTGAGGGGCTGTATGCGGCGGGGCGAGACTCTAGCAAGCGTGACCTGTGCACGGGTCACGATCGGCCGGCCGCTGACCGCAATTGGCCGACTGCAACCTTGCACCGGGGCGGCTGCGTCTGAACCGACAGTTCGGTTAAGGTTTTCATAGCGAGGCGGCAAATGGCTGAAGAACTCATTCCTATATTCGGCATCCTGTTCGGTATCGGCGGGCCAGCCGTGATCGTGATCGTGTGGTTCACGTTGAACTACCACAAGCGCCGCAAGCTGATGGAGCTGCATCACGCGGAGCGCATGGCGGCCATCGAGCGCGGCATGGAAATTCCGCCGCTGCCGATCGAGCTGCTCGACGGCCGCAGCACGCCGAAGCGGCGTCGCACGGCGCTGCTGCCGGGGCTCGTTTGGTTCTTCATCGGCCTCGCCCTGGTCGTCGGCGCGCTCGCCGATCACGACAACGAAATACCGGTGTTCGTGGGCATGATCCCGCTCGGCATCGGTCTCGCATATCTCATCTATTACTTCGTCGAGGGCCGCAACGTCGAAGCGCGCTGGCTGGAGCACGACCTGGCGCAGAAGGCCAACGGCCGCCCGCCAGGAACCTGATGTGGGTCAGGCTTCAGCCTGACATCAGTGCACCCAACAGCCCGCCGTGTAACTTTGCACGGCGGGCTGTGTCTTTGGGGCATCCGAACAACATCACGGGATGCCCGCGCATGCTTTCCATTCGCAATCTGTCGAAGAATTACGGCGACGTGCAGGCGTTGCGCGACGTCTCGCTGGAAGTACCGCCGGGCATGTTCGGCCTGCTCGGGCCGAATGGCGCGGGCAAGTCTTCGCTGATGCGCACGATCGCGACGCTGCAGGATCCGGACAGCGGCAGCATCACCTTCGACGGCATCGACGTCGCGACCGACAAGGATCGCATCCGTCGCACGCTCGGCTATCTGCCGCAGGACTTCGGCGTGTATCCGAAGGTCAGCGCGCTGGACATGCTCGATCATTTCGCGGTGCTGAAGGGCTACGTGCAGCGCAAGCCGCGCGCCGAGGTAGTGGCGGCACTGCTGCGACAGGTGAATCTTTGGGACGTGCGCAAGCGCAAGCTAGGTACGTTTTCCGGCGGCATGCGGCAGCGCTTCGGCATCGCGCAGGCGCTGCTCGGCAATCCGCGCCTGGTGATCGTCGACGAGCCGACCGCCGGACTCGATCCGGAAGAGCGCAATCGATTTCTCAATCTGCTCGCCGGCATCGGCGAGCAGGTCATCGTGATTCTCTCGACGCACATCGTCGAAGACGTTGCCGATCTGTGTCCGCGCATGGCGATCATCTCGCGCGGCCAGGTGCTGATGAGCGGCGAGCCGCGCGAGGCGATCGGCTCGTTGCGTGACCGCGTCTGGAGCAAGCTGGTCAGCAAGGCGTCGCTGAGCGAGTACCAGGAGCGCTACTCGGTGCTGTCGACGCGTCTCGTGGGCGGTCAGCCGCTGATCCACGTCTATAGCGACTCGCGTCCCGAGAACGGCTTCGAGCCAGTCGCGGCAGGATTGGAGGATGTGTACTTCAGGCAGCTGCGCTCGCACGGCGCGGCGGCACACGCCTGAGGCGCGCGCAATGTTCCGCGAATTCCTGCGCTTCGAGCTGCGCTATCAGCTCCGCTCCCCGCTGCCGTGGTTGATCGCGCTGTTGCTGTCGTTCCTCGCGTTTCTCGCGATGACCGGCGACAACGTGACGATTGGCGAGCCCATCGGCAACGTCAATCGCAACGCGCCGAGCGTGATCCTGGCGATCCTCGGTACGTTCTCGGTACTCGGCATGATCGGCGTGCTGCTGCTGGTCGCGCAGCCGCTGTTGCGCGATGCCGATCTGCGGACCGAGGAGCTTTTCTTCAGTGCGCCGCTGCGCAAGGGCGACTACCTCTGGGGCCGTGCGATTGGCGGCGCGCTTGCCACACTCGGTATCTATGTCGTCGTCGCGGCGGTGATGTGGATCGCAGCGTTCATGCCCTGGCTGGATCCGCAACGCGTCGGTACGCACACTCTCGTGCCGTACTTCTGGATGTTCGGCGTCTTCATCGTTCCCAATTTGATTTTCATTGGGGCGGTGCTGTGTCTGCTCGCCGTCGCGACCAGACGGTTGCTGCTGGTGTTCCTCGGGACCATGGCGCTGCTGGTGCTCTGGCAGATTGCCGGGACGCTGCTGAGCGACATCCGCTACGACACGATCGGCAGCCTGCTCGATCCATTCGGCGCGCGCGCGATCGATCGCGTCATGCGTTATTGGTCCGCCAGTGAGCGCAACACGCGGCTGCCGGACATCAGCGGGCTGCTGCTGATCAATCGCACCATCTGGCTGAGTGTCTCGGCCGCGCTGCTCGTGGCAGCGCATGTCTTGTTCCGCACGCAGCGCGCCGAGCCACGCAAGCGCAAGCGGGGTAAGGTCGATGCGGACGTCGCGCCAGCCGAGTTGCGCGCCGTGGTCGTGGCGCCGGGCCATGCACGCTCATTCGATGGCGCGGCAACGTTACGGAAGTTCCTGCATCAGTTGTCCTTCGACACTGCGAGCGTGCTGCGGAGCCTGCCGTTTCTGATCCTGCTCGGGCTCGGCCTCGCCAATCTGCTGTCGGGCGCAGGACTGTCCAGCAGCCGGTTCGGCACGAGCTTCTATCCCGTGACAGGTCAGTTGCTGCGGTCGATCCATGGCAGCTATCAGTTCCTGCTCTACCTGATCGTTGCCTACTACGCCGGCGAAGTGGTCTGGCGTGAGCGTGACGCACGCGTCGCTGAACCCACCGACGCGAGCCCGGTGCCGAACTGGCTGCCGCTGTTCGCGAAGATGGGCGCGCTGTTCGCAGTCGTGCTGGTGTTTCTGGCGGCCGGCGTGCTGGCTTGCATCGGCTACCAGCTCTGGCATGGGTACACGAATCTCGAACTGGGTGTGTATCTGCGCGGCCTCTTGCTCGAGGCACTGCCATTGGGACTCATCGGCGCAGCTGCAGTGTTCCTGCAGGTGATGAGCAATCAGAAGTTCGTCGGCTACGCGCTGTTCATTCTGATCTTCGCATTGCAGCTGGTGATGCAGAGCATGCGGCTGGAGAACAACCTCTACATCTATGGCGGCACGCCCGAGCTGATCTATTCCGACATGAACGGCTACGGCCACTTGCTCCAAGGGTGGCTCTGGTTCGAAGCGTATTGGTACGTTTTCGCGGGGGTGCTGATGGCGGTCGCCGCGGCGTTCTGGGTCCGTGGCGTCGCGCCCGCGTGGCGAGGTCGCTGCAGCAACGCGATGCGAGCGCTGCGGGGGCGGCAAGGCGGCGCAGCTGCGGTGCTATTTCTCGCGTTCGTCGCGCTAGGCAGCTGGATCTTCTACAACACTCATGTGCGCAACCAATATTTGCCGACTGACGTCGTGTTCGATCGCCAGGCGCACTACGAGAAGGAGTACCGCAAGTACCTGGGTCTCGCTCAGCCGCGGATCGTCGACGTGCGCGCCGACGTCGACATCTACCCGCAGGAGCGTCGCGTGCAGATTCGCGGCCACTATCGTCTCGTCAACAAGCACGACGCGCCGATCAGCGAACTGCACGTCTCGATGGATACGCGCGCGCAGCTTCACATGAAGTCGCCGACCGGCATGCAGCTCGTCCTCGAGGACCGGCAGGCCGGCTATCGGATCTACAAGCTCGCGCAGCCCCTCGCTGCAGGGGCTTCGCTGGATTTCGATTTCACTGTCGATCGCGCCGAGCACGGCTTTACCAACACGGGCCTGCCGCCGTCGACTGGCGGCGGCGATCTGCGCTCGGATCTCAACTACAACGGCACGTTCTTCAACAACGTGACGATGTTTCCGCACCTCGGCTACAGCGAGGCCAATCAGATCATCGATCGCACCGAGCGCCGCAAGCGCGGGCTCGGCGACGTGCCGCGCAAGGCGAAACTGGAGGATGAAGCGGCGCGCGGCAGCATGGGCTTTCCCGATGCCGACTGGATCAACTTCGAGACCGTGGTCAGCACCAGCGCCGATCAGATCGCGCTGGCGCCCGGCTATCTGCAGCGCGAGTGGACCGAAGGCGGCCGACGCTATTTCCACTACAAGATGGACCGCCCGATGCTGGCGTTCTTCTGCTATCTGTCAGCTCGCTGGCAGGTCAAGCGCGGCGACTGGCACGGCATGCCGATCGAGATCTACTACGACGCCAAGCATCCGTACAACGTCGAGCGGATGATCGAAGCTACGCAGAAGTCGCTCGACTATTTCACTACGAACTTCTCGCCGTACCAGCACCACCAGGTGCGCATCATCGAGTTCCCGCGCTACGCGAGCTTTGCGCAGAGCTTCGCCAACACCATTCCGTACTCGGAGGCGATTGGCTTCGTCGCCGACCTGCGCGATCCCGAGGACATCGACTTCGTGTTCTACGTCACCGCGCACGAGATGGCGCACCAGTGGTGGGCGCACCAGGTGATCGGCGCCGACGTGCAGGGCGGCTCGATGATCACGGAGACGCTGTCGCAGTACTCCGCGTTGATGGTGTCGGAGAAGGAATACGGTCGCGAGCACATGCGTCGCTTCCTGCGCTACGAGCTCGACGCATATCTGAGCCGGCGCGGCGGCGAGCTGGTCGAGGAGTTGCCGCTGATGCGCGTCGAGGACCAGGATTACATCCACTATCGCAAGGGCTCGTTGATTCTCTACCGCCTGCGCGAGGAGATCGGCGAGGCGAATCTGAACCGCGCGCTCGCCGCGTACATCCGCGACAAGGCCTTCCAGCAGCCGCCGTACACGACGACGCTCGAGCTGCTCGATTACATCCGTGCGCAGACGCCGCCGCAGAAGCAGAACCTGATCGACGAGTTGTTCGCGAAGATCGTGCTGTACGACACCAAGGTCACCGCCGCGACGTCCAGGAAGCGCGCGGACGGCAAGTACGACGTTCGCATCGAGTACGAGTCGAAGAAGGTCGAGGCCGACGGCGTCGGCAAGGAATCACCGTTGCAGCTCGATGACTGGATGGAAGTCGGCGTGTTCGCGCGCAAGGCCGGCGAGAGCGAGCGCACCGAGCGCCCGCTCTATCTGCAGCCGCAACACATCACGCAAGGCAAGGGAACCATCGACGTTGTGGTCGACGCCGAGCCGTATGACGTCGGCGTCGATCCCTACAACAAGCTGATCGACCGGAATCCGGACGACAACCGCAAGCAGGTCCAGTGACTCACGAACGCTGCGGGATCACTCCGAACCGGCCGCTCTGATAATCGCGGAACGCCTGCTCGATCTGCTCGGTCGTGTTCATCACGAACGGGCCGTAGCGTGCGACCGGCTCGTTGATCGGCTTGCCGGACAGCAACAGCAGCTCGGCCTCGCCGCGCGCGTCGGCGTCGACTGCAATCTCGACGCTGTCGCCCGATGCGAGTAGCGCAGCCTGACCTTCGCGCACTTCGCGACGTTCGTCGCCGATGCGCGCAGTGCCTTTGAACACGTAGATCAGTCCGCTCTGTTCCGCCGGCACTGACTGCGTCACCGCGCCGCCCGGCTGGATCGTGAAATGCAGCATCTGGATCGGCACGCGTGTGTCGATCCGTGCATTGCGACCGAGCGACTCGCCCGCAATCACGCGCACGGCAACACGTCCGTCGGCGCTGGTCGCGCGCGGAATGTCGTCGGCGCGCAGCGTCTGATAACGCGGCGTCATCATCTTGTCGGTTGCGGGCAGGTTGACCCAGATCTGGAAGCCTTCCTGCACCCCGCCTTCGCGCTGAAAGCGATCCGTCGGCATCTCGGAATGAATCACGCCGCCGCCGGCGGTCATCCACTGCACGTCGCCCGGGCGCAGCACATCCGCATTGCCATACGAGTCGCGATGCTCGTTCTCGCCGGCCAGCACGTACGTGACCGTCTCGAAGCCGCGATGCGGATGATCCGGGGCGCCCAATGCGGCGCCCGGCTGCCACTGCACCGGGCCCAGGTGGTCGATCAGCAGGAACGGGTCGAAATGGCTGAACCCCTGGATCGGAAAGGGCCGGCGTACCGGGAAGCCGCCGCCCTCGAGGGTGCTCAGGGCCTGGACGACGCGCGCAACGCGCCGGGTCTGCGAAGCAGGAGAGGTATTCATGGGTGCGTTCATGGGGCCGTAGGGTGGCATACCCAAGGTGAGGAATCGCCGGGTACCAAGGAATGAGAGTTATTCCAGCGGTGCCGGCGTAAACTGGGCGCCGGTACGAACTCGCGCGGGGATTGGGGGCGGACCATGGCTTTCGTGGCACAGGCTGCCGACGGCAGCACCATTCGATACGTCGACGGCAAGCGTTACATGTGGCTCGCGTCGCTGACCGGCCCGCTGGTGCCCATCGTGGGCGTGGCGCTGTATTTCCTGAGCAGCGGCAACCCGCTGGCGTGCGTCTTTCCGCTCGCCTACACATTCCTGTTCGTGCCGCTAGCCGACCGGATTTTCGGCGAGGACACGCACAACCCGCCGGAGGAAGTCGTGCCGGCGATGTCGCGCGACAACTATTACCGCGTGCTGCTCTACATCGCGATCGCGTTGCTGTTTGCGCAGTTCTTCGTGGTCGCGTGGTTCATCGGCACTCACTCACTGCCGTGGTGGGCATTCCTCGCTCTCACGCTCGGCTGCGGGTTCTCCAGCAGCGCATCGCTCCTGGTCGGGCACGAGCTCGGTCACAAGGCGAGCCGCACCGATCGCGTTGCCGCGCAAGTCGTGAACGGACTGGTCGGCTACGGCCACTTCTGTATCGAGCACAACCGCGGTCATCACGTGCACGTCGCGACACCCGAGGACAGCGTCAGCGCACGCATGGGAGAGTCGATCTACAAGTTCGTGCTGCGCGAAATTCCCGGCGCTTTCCGCCGCGGCTGGGCGCTCGAGCGCGAACGCCTGCAAAAGCTCGGCAAGTCGGTCTGGTCGCCGAGCAACGAGATTCTGAGCTCGTGGGCGCTCACGGCCGTCATCGCAATCGCGCTGCTGGCGACGTTCGGCTGGATCATGGTGCCGTTCCTGCTGATCCATCATTTCTATGCCTGGTACGGGCTGACGCAGGCGAACTACGTCGAGCACTACGGACTGCTGCGCCAGAAGCTGGCGAACGGGCGCTACGAGCTGACGGAGCCGCGCCATTCCTGGAACACGAACCACATCTATTCGAACCTGATCTCGTTCCACCTGCAGCGCCACTCGGACCATCACGCCAACGCGCTGCGGCCGTATCAGGCGTTGCGCGATTTCGCCAACCTGCCGCGCCTGCCCAGCGGCTACCCGGGCAGCTTCGGCCTCGCGGCGATCCCGCCGCTGTGGTTCCGGGTGATGGACCCGAAGCTGATGCAATGGGCGGGTGGCGATATCACCAAGGTGAACGTCGATCCGGCGAAGCGCGCGAAGCTCTGCGCGAAGTACGGCGCGCCAGAGTCGGGATTCTGCGACGCTGCCAGAACCGCCTGAAGGCGCTACTCTCGCTCGCATGGCACGACTGCGCGAGCGAGGTTCGAAATGAGCATGACGTTGCTCGTCAACATCGACGTTGACGATCTGCACAAGGGCATCGAGTTCTACACCAAGGCCTTCGGCCTGACGGTCGGCCGACGTTTCGGCACCGACGCCGTCGAACTGCTCGGTGCGACCTCACCGATCTATCTGCTCGCCAAACCCAACGGCACCGTCGCTTCCGCGACCAGCCGTCACCTGCGCTCGTACGCGCGCCACTGGACTCCGATCCACCTCGACATCGTCGTGAGCGAAATCGAGGGCGCAGTCGATCGTGCGCGCAACGCCGGCGCGCGACTCGAAGGCCCGGTGAAGAGCAACAACTGGGGCAAGATCGCGATGCTCGCCGATCCGTTCGGTCACGGCATCTGCCTGATTGAATTCGTCGGTCGCGGCTACGACGAGATCGCCACCACGGAGAAACCACGGGGTGCTGGCGCGCGCGCCTGATGGAGTCGTATGTCGGCCCTGGTGTGCTGGAAGTGCGGAGCGTCGCTAGCCGATTTCACACTGCCGCTGCGGCGGCTCGAAGAGTGCCGCAAATGCGGCGCCGAGCTGCATGTCTGCAAGCTGTGCGAGTGGTACAGCGTCGCCGTCGCGAAGCACTGCCGCGAGCCGATCGCCGAAGAAGTGAAGGACAAGGAGCGCGCGAACTTCTGCGACTACTTCAAGCCGCGTCCCGGCGCTTACGTGGCAGCAGACGTCGCAGCATCGAGCAAGGCGCGCTCCGATCTCGATGCGTTGTTCGGTGGCGCGAAGAACAGCGCGGCCGAGCCGACGGCGGCTGAGCGCGCCAAGGCCGAGCTCGACAAGCTGTTCAAGAAATAGCGGTCACGGCGCCGGCGGATGCGCGTCCGGCGAGGTCTGCGCTTCGCGCACCAGCCAATCCATCGTGCCGGCAATCAGCGGATCGTTCAGCCGCCGCGGCAGGCACACCGCGTAGATGCCGAACGTCGCATTGACCTCGGCGTCGAAAACTTTCACCAGGCGTCCCGAGCGCAGATCGTTCTGCGCGAACAGATCGGAAGTGATGCCGACGCCCTGGCCTTCGAGCGCGGCGGCCAGCATCGAGTTGCGATCGCCGCAGATGATGCCGCGGCGGGCATTCACGCCTTTCGCGCCGACTGCTTCCAGCCAGTGCGTCCAGGTGCGATACGCGTCGTCGTGCAGCAGCGTGTGTCCCTTGAGATCCGCGTAGGTCTTGATCGGCGGCCCGCGCTTGAGCAGCGACGGAGCTGCCACGACGATCTCCTTCGGCTTGAACATCGGGCGCACGTGCATGCCCGGATATTCGCCGCCGCCGAAACGCACGGCGACGTCGACGTCCTCGCGCGAAAAATCCACCAGTCGCGCCGTCGTGCTCACTTGCAGGTCGGTCTCTGGAAACAGCGTGGAAAAGCCTTGCACGCGCGGCATCAGCCAGCGTGTCGCGAGCGATGAGAACGTCGAGATCGTCAGCTTGCGACGCACGGCCGGCGCAGAAACGTCCTCGATTGCAGTCGCGAGCCGATCGAACGCTTCGCGCGTGCCCTCGGCGAGCAAGGCGCCGTGCACCGTCAGTTTCAGGCCGCGCGGCAGGCGCTCGAACAGCTGCACGCCGAGGCGTTGCTCGAGCTGTTTGACCTGCCGGCTCACCGCGGCGTGGGTCACGTTCATCTCTTCCGCCGCGGCCGTCAGGTTGAGATTCCGGGCCGCCACGTCGAAGGCCCGAAGCGGGCCGACCGGTATGCGTTTCATAGGCTTACGAATGCCCCCAGCAGAGTCCTGAGCTATGACTTTCTATCATAGATAGTAGGCAGTAAGTGTCGCTTTTTGCGCTTAAGGCCGAGGTCTACCCTACGCCTCCATTAGAGAACGTCACAACTTAACGAGGAGAGCGCAATGGATGAGTACCTGTTCATAGAGCTAGCGAAGTTACAGGCCGACCGCCGCCGTCTGGAGCGCGAACAGCGCCAGCAGCAGCAGGAGCTGTTCGATTCGGACAGCCGCCAGTCGATCGAAGGTCACCGTGAGCCGCTGCGTCGCCGGTGGTTCATCACTTCTTCTTCCTGGAGCAAGCAGTCATGAAAACTTTCTTTGGAATCGTCGCATCGTTGCTGGTCAACGTGGGTGTCATCGGTGGGCTCGCCTGGAGCGCCTATCAGCAGCAGCTGCCGCCGCTGGGCGAAGTGCTGATCGTGCAGTTGCCGGATGACTCGTCGTTGCCGCAGATCGCCGCCGTGCGATCGGTCGGTCCGTCGGCAGCGCGTGCGCTGTAAATGTCGAGCGTGAACTTGAACGCGCGGTCAGCCAACTCGGGCCATGCCGGCCACCAGCCGCCCGAGCTTCTCGACCGCGCGTTCGAGCGTCGGCGTCCAGGGAAGGCCGCAGCTGAGACGAATGTAGTTGCGATAGTCGGCCTTGGCGGAGAACACGACGCCGGGTGCGACACCGATTCGTTGCGCGGCGGCTGTACGAAACAGCTCCGCACCGTCGACGTTGCGCGGCAACTCGACCCACAGAACCACACCTCCCGGCGGCTGCGCGACCCGCGTGCCTTCGGGGAAGAATCGCGTGACCGCGTTGATCGCATGCTGGGAATGAACAGCGAGCGTCGAGCGGACGCGTCGCAGGTAGCGATCGTAGCCGCCGCTCGCGTAGTAGCGGGCGAGCACGAGCTGCTGCAGCGTCGGGCAGGCAACCGACGAATAGAATTTGGCGCGGGAGATTTCCGCGTGGAACTGCGGGCTCACCGCCCAGCCGATGCGGTAACCGAAGGCGATCGTCTTCGTGACCGAGCCGCACGAGATCACCAGGCCGGAATCGTCGAAGGCGCGCAGCGACGTGGGCCGCGTGCCGCCGTAATGCAGGTCGCCGTAGATGTCGTCCTCGATGATCGGCACTTCGCTGCCGGTGAGGATCTGCACGATTTCCCGCTTCGCGTCGTCGGGCGTGAGGCTGCCGCAGGGATTGTTGAAGTTCGGCATGAGCACGGCCGCGCCGAGGCGCATGCTGCGCGCGATCGCGCGCACGGCTTCGACGTCGATGCCCGTGACCGGACAGTTCGGCACCTCGACGACTTTCAGATTGAGATGCTCGATCGATTGCAGCAGACCGAAGTAGGTCGGCGATTCCACCAGCACTGTGTCGCCCGGCCGGCAGACGACGCGCAACGCCAGCGTGATCGCATCCATCGTGCCGCTCGTGATCACGACGTGCGCCGGGTCGGCGGGAGCGCCGGCCAACGCCATGCGCTTCGCAATCTGCCGCCGCAGTTCCTCGTGTCCCGGCGGCAGGATGCACTGGCCCGCGTTCAGCGGATGATCGCGCAGCACTTCGCGCATCAGATTGTTGAGCCGCTGCGTGGGATACATGGCCGGCGAAGTGGACGCGCTGTTGAGCGGCACGAAATCCGTGCGCTCCAGCGCCTCGCGGCACAAGTCGAGCATCTCGTTGGCGATCGACGCGGGTCGATGCATGCGCGCGGGCTTCGGCCGCGGCTCGGGCAAGCGCTTGAGCTCGGGCGTGCGGACATAGAAGCCGGACTGCGGCCGCGCTTCGATCAGTCCGATGTTCTCGAGATGCACGTACGCCTGCACGACCGTCGAGACGCTGACGCGCGCGGTGCGGCTCATCGCGCGCACCGAAGGGATGCGCTCGTTCGCTCGCAGCGTGCCGCTCGAGATCTGCGATTCGACGAGCCGCGCGACGCGCTCGTAGAGAAGAGGAGCCTGAGATGACATGGCGTAACTGTATCGGTCGTGGCCCAGTCTACCTGAATCTGTACTGCTTACCAGCCCCGCAGGCACAGTGACTCATGGCTGCTGTTCATCCAGTGTCGGGTAGTGCGCGCGTTTCCATGGCGGTGCTGGCGGCGTTTGCCGGCATCTACATCATCTGGGGCACGACCTATCTTGCGATCGCGTTCGCGGTGCATGCGATGCCGCCGTTCATCAGCGGCGTCGCGCGCTTCGGGCTCGCCGGCGCCTTGATGTATGCGTGGCTGCGTGCGCGCAATCCACGCCCCTTTGCGGGCGTGAGCATCCCGATGATGGCGCTTGTCGGCGTGCTGCTCTCGGGCATGGGCAACGGGTTCGTGCTCTACGCGCAACAGGGCGGCATCCCAAGCGGCATCGCCGCGCTGTTCGTCGCCGCCGTGCCGGTGATCGTGCTGATTCTTGATTGGGCTTTCTTCAGCAAGCGTGCACCGACGAAGCAGGCTTTGTTCGGCATCGCCGTGGCAGTCGCCGGCGTGGTGACGATCGTCATGCACACGCGCAACCTGTCCGGGGGCGCACCGCTCCTGTACGTGGGCGCCATGTTCGTGGCGACGACGGGTTGGAGCATCGGCACGCTGGTGCAGAAGCGCTCGGCGACGACCGAGACGGTGCTCAACTTCACGTGCGGCCAGATGCTGTTCGGTGCCGCGTTCCAGTTGCTGATGTCGCTCGCTACCGGCGAGTGGTCGCGATTCGATCCGTCCGCGATTTCGTGGCAAGGCGTCGTCGCGGTCCTGTACCTGGTCGTGTTCGGCAGCATCATCGGACTGAACTGCTACTTGTGGCTGCTGACGCGCGTGCCGGCGCCGAAGGTGGCGACGTACGCACTCGTCAATCCTGTCGTCGCATTGTTCCTCGGTGCGGCCGTGCTGGGCGAGACAGTGACGCCGCTCGCGATCGTCGCCGCAGTGCTCGTGCTCCTCGGCGTCGCGTTGACCGTTTTCCAGGACCTGCCGCTGATGCGTGCACTGACGGCACGCATTGCGGGTCGTCCGCAGAGGTAGCGTGTATGCGCATCCCGCCGTTTCTGCTCGATCAATGGCTCGCGACCTATGAGTTCGCGTCGCCGCCGATTCAGTACAACCTCGCGTCCAGCACCGGCCCGCGCTGGACGGTGGGTGATCTGCTCGCGCTCGGCGACGGCGCAGGACTGAAGCATCTCGGCGATCTGCGCCTGTCGTACGCGCCGCCGCAAGGAAGCGACGCGCTTCGCAAGCAGGTCGCAGCGCTGCACGATGTCGATCCCGATTGGGTCGTGATCACGACCGGCGCGTCCGAAGCACTGTCCGCGCTGTATTGTCTGGCAGCGGAGGCGGGCGCCTCGATCACGCTGCCGTTCCCGTCGTTCCCCGCGATGCCCGTCATGGCGCGCGCGTGGGGACTCAACGTCTCAACGTACGCGCTCGATCGCGCGAACGGCTTCAAGCAATCCGCCGAGCGCGTGCTCGCTGCGGTGGGCGAGAGCACACGCCTGGTGCTGATCAACACGCCGCACAACCCGACTGGTTCGGTGATGCCGCACGCGGAGATCGCGCGACTGGCGGCAAATCTCGAACATCGGTTGATACCGCTCGTGGTCGACGAGGTGTATCACCCGCTCTATCACGGCGGCTCGCTGTCGCCCTCGGCAGCAAAGCTGTCGAACACGATCGTCGTCGGCGATCTGTCGAAAGCGCTGTCGCTTCCAGGCTTGCGTATCGGCTGGCTGATCGATCGTGATGCACGGCGACGTGAGCGGCTGATCGACCTGCGCAGCTACTTCTCGATCTCCGGCTCGCCACTGACCGAAGCGATCGCCGCGCACGCGCTGGCGAATCGCGATGAGATTCTCGGACGAGTGCGCGCAGTTGCAGCTGCCAATCTGGTCGCGCTGACCGATTTCATGAACGCGCACGCGGACACGCTCGCGTGGGTTCCGCCTGCTGGCGGTACGACAGTCTTCCCATGGTTGCGCGATGGCAGCGACGCGCGAGATTTGTGCGTGACGTTGGCGAGTGCCGGCGTGCTGTTCGCGCCGGGCTATACCTTCGACGCGCCGGAGCATTTCCGGCTCGGCTTCGGTGCGCAGTCCGAAGGCTTTGCGCAGGCGCTGAACATCGTCTCGGACACGCTGCGCGCGCCGCGTAAACTTAGTGTTGCTGCTGGAGCGCGGCGCTAGTAAAGCGCTCGCGGTGGATCACGTAGATGCCGCTGGCGACGATGACGAACGCGCCGGTCAGCATGCGTAGGCCCGGCGCGGTGGCCCAGATCAGCCAATCGAACAACATGCCCCACGCGAGTGCGGTGTATTCGAGCGGCGCGACGACTGGTGGCGGCGCCATCCGGAACGCTTCTGTAATGAAGTACTGCCCGAGCGCGCCGGTGATACCAAGCCCCACGATCATCGGCCAGTAGTCCCACGGCACTGGCACCCATTTCGGAGCAGCGGCGATGCCGCCGATGATCGTCAGGAAGCAGAGCGACCAGAACACCGTCGCGGCGCTCGTGTCGGTGCGTGTCAGGACGCGGATCGTGATTGCATTGAGCGCGTAGCCGATCGCCGAAGCGAGCGCTGCGAGTCCGCCAACTGTGACCAGCGCATTGCCGGTCGGCTTCATCACGATAATGACGCCGACGAGGCCGACGAACACCGCGATCCACTGCGGCACACCGACATGCTCGCGCAGCATCGGCACCGACAATGCAGTAATCAGCAACGGCGCCGACATGAAAATGGTGTACGCGTTCGCCAGCGACAACTGGCTCACGGAGTAAATGAAACACCACAACAGCCCGACGCTGAGGAAGCCGCGCATCACGTGCAGACCCCAGCGCCGCGGCTTCAGATCGCTCCAGCGACCGAATACCGCGTTCGCGATGAGCAGCGGCGGCAGGGCGGCGGCACCGCGCAGGAACGTCACCTGCATCGCAGGGAAATCCTCCACCAGCCGCTTCATCAGAACATCCATCACCGAGAACGTGGTGACGGCCGCGAGCATCGAGAGGATGCCGCGGAGATTGCTTGCTTGCATGTCGCATGCTACGGACGGCGCAACTTCTCTGTCCAGTGGAACCGCGCGCTTGCCCACGGGTTTCAGCTCTGTCGACAGAACCAATCGAGATCATCCATGACTACTCTCAATCCGCAGCAGTCCACTGCGATGAAAGCTCGCCTGCGCGAGCGCGCCGCGCAGCTGCGCGGCGAGATCCAACACACGCTGGAGCGCTCGTCCGACGAGACCCATGCGCGAGTCGCGGAACAGGCCCGCGACCTCGAGGACGATTCGTTCTCCAACCTGGTCGTCGACGTCAACCTCGCAGAGATCGACCGCGATGCAGACGAGCTGCGACGGATCGACGGCGCGCTCGCGCGCATCAGCGAAGGCAGTTACGGCTGCTGCGAGAGCTGCGGACAGGAGATCCCCGTTGCGCGTCTGCAGGCCGAACCGACGGCCTTGCGCTGCGTCCAGTGTCAGGAGCTGTACGAGAAGACGCACGCTGGGAATGGCACGCCCAGACTATAGGAAGCGCGCAGACAGACTGTGAAGACCAGGTGACTTGTGTCACCCTCTCTGCATGCGCCAAGTTTTCATCTGCGACGCGATTCGCACCCCTATTGGCCGTTACGGCGGCACGCTCGCCGGCATCCGCCCTGACGATCTCGGCGCGATCCCGCTGCAAGCGCTCATGCAACGCAATCCACGCGTCGATTGGACCGCCGTCGACGACGTGTACTTCGGCTGCGCGAATCAGGCCGGCGAGGACAATCGCAACGTCGCGCGCATGGCTGCATTGCTGGCGGGCCTGCCGGACAGCGTGCCGGGCGCAACGATCAATCGTCTGTGCGGCTCGGGTCTCGATGCCGTCAATCTCGCCGCGCGTGCGATTCGCGCCGGCGAAGCGGAACTGGTGATCGCTGGCGGCGTGGAGAGCATGACGCGCGCGCCGTTCGTCATGGGCAAGGCCGACAGCGCCTTCTCGCGGACCGCGAAGATCGAAGACACGACGATCGGCTGGCGCTTCGTCAATCCGTTGATGAAGGCCAAATACGGCATCGACTCGATGCCCGAGACCGCCGAGAACGTCGCGCAGGAGTACAGCGTCGCTCGTGCGGATCAGGACAAGTTCGCGCTGCGCAGCCAACAGCGTTATGCGCGCGCGCACGCCGCGAGGTTTTTTGAAAGCGAGATCGTGCCGGTCTCGATTCCGCAGAAGAAGGGCGAGCCGCTCAGCTTCGCTGCCGACGAGCATCCGCGTGCGGACACGAGTCTCGAGGCACTGAGCAAGCTCAAAGGCGTCGTGCGGCCGGATGGCAGCGTGACCGCGGGCAATGCTTCGGGAGTCAACGACGGCAGCTGTGCTCTGTTGCTCGCGAGCGAAGAGGCGGCTGCGAAGTATGGGCTGCGCCTGCGTGCTCGCGTGATTGCGACGGCGACGGCTGGCGTGCCGCCGCGGATCATGGGCATCGGACCCGTGCCCGCGACTCGCAAGGTGCTCGCGCTGGCGAAGATGTCGCTGGAGCAAATGGACGTCATCGAGCTCAACGAAGCGTTCGCCGCGCAGGGGTTGGCAGTGACGCGTCAGCTCGGGCTGCCCGACGACGCCGAGCACGTGAATCCGAACGGCGGCGCCATCGCAATCGGCCATCCGCTCGGCGCGAGCGGCGCGCGGCTCGCAACGACCGCGCTCAATCAGTTGGAGAAGACTCGCGGGCGCTACGCGCTGTGCACCATGTGCATCGGCGTCGGCCAGGGCATCGCGATGGTGATCGAGCGCGTCTGACGCTTCACTCGCAGGCAAGTTTGCAATCGCGCAGATCGTCGCGGCACTGAGTGTTGGCGTCGCGCTCGGTGCGATAACAGTCGTAGCGAAGCTGCGCGACGTTGCTCATCCGGTCCAGACAAATGCCGTGGCGATACGCCAGCCGCTGCTGACAGGCGCTGCTGTAGTAACCCGAGCCGCAGCTGCTGTTTGGATTCGCGAAGTAGTAGCAGAACGCTCCGTAGTCGATGCCGTTGTCGGATTCGTAACGACTGCCGCTGCCGTTGCTAGTCGTGGCCGGACGACCGGTGAACACGTCGCGACCGCCGTTGGCTGCGACCTTCTGGCATTGGGTGCGCGCATGCCGCACATCGCGCGAGCAGCGTTGCTCGTTCGCGGCGCACTGATTCAGGCAGGTCGCGTGCGGCGGCGGCTGCTCCTTCGCGGCGCCGCTCGCGGCGCTTTTGTTGTCGGCAGAAATCGCAGTCGTTGCGAACAGGATCACGAGGACGTACGGGAGATTTCTGACGTTCATGACCGCACTCTGGCCAGCGACCCCAAGAGCGTCAAGCTTTATTTTCAGCAACTTAGCGCTGTGTGAGCCGCCCGTCGGGAACTGCGCCGCGCGTGATGGGTCTTCTGGTCCTATCACCCAGCACGTCGGGTTACACTGCGATCCATTCCTTCGATCCTCGACCCGGCGAAGCACTTAACTCAATGACTCAACACTCCGAAGAACGCCTGCCCGAGACCGAGGGCGCGCCGTCGGGGCGCACTGGCGCGCGCATCCTGCCCTTCGAACGTCCGCAGTCGGAGCTGCAGCGGGCCATTCAGCAGCGTGCGCAAGACGCACTGGATCGCGATGCCGAGCTCGAGCGCGAGAAGCGTCGGCCGCAGCCGCTGAAGTGGCTGACGATCTTTGCGCTCGCGTGCATCCCGGTACTGGGGACCGTCGTTGCCGTGGACGGCTTCCTGCGCGTCTTCCACAAAGTCGCGGCTATCTACAGTGCAGAGCCGCCAGCGAAGGAACAGCAGCAGGCCGCGCCGAGCGATGAACCATCGCAGTCGCAACCTGGCGTCGTGATGCTGGAATCCTTCGACGGGTCTGCTCAGAAGCCGCCCGATGTCACGGCACCGACCGAACCGCCCGCCACGCACTAGTAGGTTTTTCGACCAGACATAAGAGGTCGGCTCGAACCTGAACGGCAACAATGCGTATTGCCGCCTATCGGGACGCCGTCCACAGTTGCGGTCCTGCCGCGGCCGGAGCCAGGGGGGCACCACACAATGTCGCGACTCGTGTTTCGCGATTTCGATGAATTCGCCGACTCGATAGCTGGCGTCGCTGGCCGTTTCGTTCCCACCGCACGCTCGAGCACCGAATGGTGGATCGATCTCGTCCCCGCCGGCGCACTCTCGCTGCAGCAGCTACAGATCGGCGGCTCGTCCACGTTTGCCGGTGACGGGCAGAGCGGCTGCTTCACCCTCGGCATTCCGATGACGCGGGCGCAGTCCATCCGCATCGACGGCCAACGCCTCGATGCGAACTCTTTCATCATGCTGAAACAGGATCAGCCGTTCACGTTCGCGGGCCAGGACGTGGTGCGCTGGGCCGGCGTCACGCTGCCGGTGGATCACCCGTCGCTCAGCCCCGAGCTGCTCGAAAAGCTGCACGCGAGCGATGGCGCGTGCACGCGCACCGATCCGCTGCGTCTGGAGCAATTGCGCTGGCTCATCGGCCGCATCTGCTGCGGCAATCCGACCATCGACCTGTCGGATCCGGCAGCCGCGAAGATGGCCGAGCAGGAAATCAGTGCGGTCACGGTGCGCGCGCTCGAACGCAGCCTGCGGTTGCAGCTGCGGCCGATCGGTCGGCCACATCTGTCGCGCGAACGTGTCATCGCGCGGGCACTGGAATTGATTCGCGCGCACGACGGTCAGCCGCTGTTCACGAGCGATTTGTGTCGCGCGGCCGGCGTCAGCGAACGCACACTGCGCAACACGTTCAACGAATACTTCGGCGTCGGGCCGATCCGACTGCTGAAGATGCGGCAACTGCGCGAGATCCGCGCAGCGCTGCTCACCGCCGATCCTGCACACGAGACGGTCGCCAGCATCGCGGGCCGCTTCGGCGTGTGGGATTTCAGCCTGTTCGCGCGCAACTACAAACGGCTGTTTGGCGAGTCGCCGTCACAGACTCTGCGCACACCTGCTGGGAGCAGCGAGCACGCGGACGACACTTCGTGGTTGGGCTACGCGGTCCGCAAGTTCACGGACGATCTGGTGTATGCCGTGCCGCGCTCGGCGACCGCAGCGGCAACGCCGCTACATACTGGCTCGAACGAACAGTAGCGGCCCGGCGACCGTCAGGTCGACGAAGCCCGACGTGTCCTCGTCGGCGGAATCGATATCGATCTGGAACGTGCGATAGCCGAGTCCGAACAGCAGATACGGATTCATGCGCCACGTCACGCCCAGGCGCGCATCGAGAATCGAACCGTCGACGTCGGTTTCGTTGACCGTCAGATACTGCACGCGTGCTTCCGCCGACCAGCGCGGCGAGAAGTCGTAGCGACCTTCGATACCCAGCAACGGCAGCGGCGCCACGCCGTTCTCGCTCTCGCGCACCACGCGATTGCGGACCACGGCATTCGTTTCGACATCCGCGATCTGAATGCCGAAGCTGGCGCTGATCTCGGCCTGCTGCGTGCGGATGAAGCGGTAGCCGTAAGTCAGGCCGAACATTGTCAGGTTCAGGATGCTGTCGACCCGCTCGCCGACCAGGTAGTCCTGATCGTCGAACGAGATATTCTTTTCGAGGTGCTTGGCCGCCGAGCGGTCGATGGCGAACCGGCTCAGGCGAATCAAATGACGCTCGCCGGGCAGCAGCGTGAGCTCGACCTGCGGCAACAGCTGGGAGTCGTCGAGGCCGAGATCGTCCTCGGCGTTGATCTCGGTGCCGGGCTGCGTGGGCGACTCGTCGACTCGCAGCTTGGTCGAGGGACTGGCCCAGAGCAGGTTGATCTCCAGACGCAGCCGGTCCTCGACGACGTTCGGTTTCGGCTTCGGTGCCCAATCCGGCAGTGTGGCCGGTGCCTGGGTCGTGGTTGCCTGGGCGGTCGTGGTGGCTTCCGCAGCGCCTGCCAGCGCCGGCGCGAGCGCGAGGAGCGGAATGACTAGAAGCAGTCGGCTGTTGGGCATTTCGGGCGTCCTTGTGGCGCGCCGATTATGCCAATGCGGCTGCAGTACAACGGGCTCTACTTCACGGAAGCGAAGAGTGTCGGGGATTGGTGACACCCGAGAGGGCTGCAAAGCGCCGCCGCCGGTGCCGCAGGATGTTGCGCAGGCGGACGTTTTCAATGCCTAATCGTTCGGCCGCTGCCGCCACCGATAATCCTTCGCACACGATCAGGCTGACGGCGGACCAGTAGATCGCGGATTCGGCGCGGGTGTCCTGATGGGGATGCAGATGCATGACGGCGTACCGTCGCACGATGGTGCGAGCGTCGCCGGCTGAGATAAACCCTGCAAAAATACTGATCCGGATCGCGGCCGGCGCAATGGGGAGAACCTCGTGCATGGCAGATGAATCAAACGTAGTTGTGCGACGGGCGCGGATGCGCGCGCGTCTGTCTCTGCTGCTGGCCGGCGTCTCGTGCGCGGTCTTCCTATTCTTCCTGGTGCTGCTCAATCGCGCCGTACAGCAGGATCCGCTGGCGCCATTGCGCGATGTGCGCTTCAGCGTGATCGGCGTCGGCATCAACTTCGCGCTGGCACTGTGCAGCGTCGCGGCCTTCGGTTACTGGCGGCGCGTCGAGCGGGCGCGGGCAGGGCGCTGAAGCATGCGCAGCCCGATAGCCATCGCGCTGTTTCTGATCGTCATCATCAGCACGCTGCTCATCACTCGCTGGGCCGCGCGCCGCACGCGCTCGCGCTCTGAGTTCTATGCGGCAGGCAGCTCCATCACCGGCACGCAGAATGGCTTGGCGATCGCCGGTGACTTCATGTCTGCGTCGACGATCCTCGGTGTTGCCGGTCTCGCGTTCAGCGGGAACTCCGACGCAGTGCTGTACATCGTGGCGCCGCTGCTCGGCTTCACCGTCATGCTGTTGTTCATCGCCGAGCCGCTGCGCAATCTCGGCCGTTACACCGTGCCCGAGGTAGTGGCGCTGCGCTTCACCGGGCGCGGCGTGCGTGCGTTCACCGCCGCCGCGTCATTGGTGGTCACCATCTTCTATTTGATTGCGCAGATGGTCGGAGCAGGAGCGCTGATCGAGATCCTGCTCGGCGTTCCGTACTGGCTGGCGGTCGTGGTCGTCGCGACATTGATGATGCTCTACGTCGCGTTCGGCGGCATGCTCGCGACCACTTGGGTGCAGATCACCAAGGCGGTCGTGCTGATCGTCGGCGTGTTGCTGATGACTGTGCTGACGTTGAGCCGCGTCGATTACGACATCGGCTCGTTGTATTCGACGGCGCGCGCGCAGATGGAGCTCGTGTTCACCAGCAATCGAACCGGAGCGCTGAACTCGCTGTACTCGACGATCTCGCTCGGCCTGGCGCTGTCGCTCGGCGTGTGCGGCCTGCCGCACGTCTTGATGCGATTCTTCACCGTGCCCGATGCGCGGCAGGCACGTCGCTCGATCGTGGTCGCGATGGTGCTCATCGCGGTCGTGTTCCTGATCATCTTGTTCGTGCTCGCGTACGCCGCCATTGCTTTCCTGTACGGCAAACCGGAATTCTTCGATGACGCAGGCGTCTTGCGCGGTGGCGCCAACATGGCCGTCGTGCATCTGTCGCGTCTGCTCGGCGGCGATGTGCTGATGGGCATCGTATCGGCCGTGACGTTCGCGACGATTCTCGCAGTCGTTGCCGGTCTCACGATGGCCAGCGCCGGCGCGCTCGCTCACGATCTTTATGCGCAGGTGCTGCGGCGTGGCGCTGCGACCGAGGAGCAGGAATTGCGGGTGTTTCGGCTCGCGACGCTGGCGGTCACGGTCGTCGCTGCGTTACTTGGCGTTGCGTTCAAAGGCACGAACATCTCGTTCCTCGTCAGCCTCGCATTCAGCGTGGCCGCGAGCGCGAACTTTCCCGTGTTGATGCTGGCGCTGTACTGGCGCGGTCTCACGAAGCGAGGCGCGTTGATCGGCGGCGCAGTCGGTCTCATCAGCTCGACCGGCATGTTGATCGCCGGCCCCGCAATCTGGGTCGACGTGCTGCGCTATCAGCAGCCGTTATTCGGCTCGAACTATCCGACGCTGATCGCGATGCCGCTCGCGCTGCTGACGGCGTGGGCAGGTTCGCTGCTCGACGCGCGCGGACAGGATGAGCAGGCAGGACGCACGTTCGACGAGTTGGCAGCCAAGGCGAGTAGCGCGCTGTAGGTCGGGCTTTAGCCCGACAATCCGTGCGGCGTTATCAGAGTCGGGCTAAAGCCCGACCTACAGCGCCCTCTCGGAACTTCCGTTGGCGCGCAGGCGTTGCCGCTACATCCCCGTCGACCTCCAGCGGAGCGCCACCATGGCATTCGAACTCAAGCCTTTGCCCTTCCCGAAAGAATCCCTCGGTCCGACGATGTCGACGAGCACGCTCGAGCATCATCATGAAAAGCACCACGCTGCCTACGTGAAGAAGCTCAACGAGCTGATCCGCGGCACGAAGTTCGAAAACTCCACCGACCTGGAAGCGATCATCCGTGCGACTGCGCGCGGGCAGGGCCAGGAAAAGGACAAGAACAAGAAGATCTTCAACAACGCGGCGCAGGTCTGGAATCACGATTTCTTCTGGGAATCGATCGCGCCGAACGGCGGCGGCACGCCGCCCGATCCGGTCCTGAAGCGCATCAACGACAGCTTCGGCTCGCTGGACACTTTCCGCGACCGCTTCGTGCAGGCCGCCGTCGATCAATTCGGCAGCGGCTGGGTCTGGCTGGTCGCCAACGACGGCAAGATCGAGATCGTCACCACTCACGATGCAGACAATCCGCTGACCTCGGGTCAGCACGCGCTGTGGACCTGCGATCTGTGGGAGCACGCCTACTACCTCGACTACCAGCAGGAACGTGCCACGTTCGTGAAGGCAGTGCTCGAGAAGATCGCGAACTGGCAGTTCGTCGGCAAACGGCTGGTCGAAGCGGACGCGCAACCGCGTCAGGCCGCAGCCCGGCCTACTGGGAGCTGACCCTTACCGTCGCGGTGCGCGCGACGAATTCCGGAGTGCCGTACACCCCGCGCGATGACGTGAGCGTCACTGTGTAGACGTTCACGGTCGCGCTGTTTACGACGTACTGCACGCGCGCGCAGGCGTTGAACGTCACCGCGTAACCACCGACATTGAGATTCGCGAGATTGCCGCAGTTCGCGCCGGGGGCGAGCAATCGCGTGGCGGCGTATTCGACACCGGAATTCAATCCCGCTTCGGCACGCAGCTGCTGCAGGTCGAGGTCTGCATCGTGCTGCTGCGTCATGTTGATGCGAACGGCGAAGGCACCTAACGCAGCGACCACGACCAAGACGAACAGCGCACCGATCAGTGCGAGGCCGCGCTGTCCGTGGGACGCCTCGTTCATGCCGCATCCTCCACTTTGAGCTGCTTCATCGCACGCAGCGTATCGGCGGCGCCATTCGTGACGCGCGAAATCGTGACGCGGATGAGCAGCAGCCCGCCATGGTCGGTGTTGCCGGCTCGCGTCGTGAACGTGCAGCCAGTGACATCACGCGCAATCAACCGCGAAGGCGTTCCCGCTGGCAGAGCGGCAATGGCTGCCGTCATCGGCTGGCCGTCGTACCGCCGCAGTGTGCGCGCCGCGAGATCGCACTCGTACCGAACGACCGCGGTCGCTGGAGATACCAGGAACGCTCGTCGATGCGTCGAAGGGCCGACGAAGCGGAAAGCTGGCGTCAGCGTGATGGTCGACGAGGCCACATTGACGCCGGCCGGCGCGATGACATTCGCGAGTTGATATGCATTCCGGCCCGGCGTGCCGCGGTTGTCGACGACGACATGCGTCGCGACTGCCGCCGGCAAGCCGAGAATGTCGAACCGGTTGTCGGGCGCAGCGAAATCGAGCGTGTCGCCCTCAGTGCCCGCGTCGCGGTAGATCGTCACCGCTGCGACATCGATCATCTCCACGACGGGCCGGCCGCCCACGGCGCCTGCGCGCAGGCTGTTCGGCAGCGCGCCGCGCACGTCCTGCGACATCCAATATGAAACAGCCTCGGCAGAAGCAGCGAGATCCGAGCGACGCACCTGTGCCAGGTGTGACTGCACCGGCACCGCGATGAAAGTCGCGATGAAGCCAACGACCACGACGGAGATCATGAGCGCGACGACGAGCTCGATGAGTGTGAAGCCGCCCTGGCGCGTGCTCATTGGCGCACCACCTGGCCGCCGTAGTTCGTCCTGAATCCCGTGAGCATCGAGACCGCGCCGTTCGGCGCCGTCACGCGCACGTCGACTTGAATCGCATCGGGCACTGCGCCGAGCGCGGCGAGAGCTGCGCTGATCTGCACCGTGTATTGGCCGAGACCGGGGACGAGATTGCCGGCGGCGTCGCGCGCGCCGTTGTCGATGAAGTTGTAGTCGCGCACGTCGTCGAAGTTGGCGCGGCCGACTTCGACCACGCCATCCGGATCCTGATACGCCTTCGACAGCGCCTCGTCGAGATACGCGCTGGCGATCGCTGCAGCCTGCGTCGAGGCCAGCGCATTTGCGCTGCGGATCGAGATCGCCGAGAGCCGCATCCGGCACTACGGCGAAGTCGTACGTCTGTCGGGCGTGGGCGGACGGCGCGCGTGAAAAATGTGATCGGCGTCACGCTTGGCGCCGGCGCGTTCAGCCGGCGGACAAGGTCAGCGCGTTACTTTTGAGTCCATGAAGTCTATATTTCGTGCCGCAGCGCGGACGTTGACACTTCATTACAACGATCCGGGCGCGCGGGGATTGGGCGAGGGGGTTGGTGGCGCGCTCGCGGGCGGCGCCGGGAGGGGTAGTTTGTGAGCAGAGCGGCGCAGATCGCAGCTTTCATCCTCTTGGGGTCGATGACGGCTTCGGCCGGGCTCAAGGCAGCCGACGAGGCGGCCGCGGCGTCTTTCGTTTCGTTGAAGCTCGAAGGCGCGTGCGACGCGCAGAACAATCGCCTGTGGCTGACGAACACCCATACCTTCAAGACCGTGGCGACCACGGTGAAGTGGCGCGCAGCCGGCGGCAAGGATCTGCAGGACCAGTTCTTCCCGGGGCCGAATTCGGTGCGGGAGATCGGCTGTGCGGCCGAGGCGGAGATCGTCGAGGCGAAATTCGCGGATTTCTGAGCGGAACCGGCGTCGGGCTAAAGCCCGACCTACAGCCCATGAACCGACGTCTATTGATGCGCTGTAGGTCGGGCTTCAGCCCGACAATCTCCCTCGATTAGAACGTGTAGCGCAGGTTCAGTCCCCACAGGGTGTCGTCGTCGCCGAGCGCCACGCTCAACCCGCCAGCCAGGTTGTCGATGAAGAAATAGCGGCCGTCGAACACGATCGTCGTGTCGTCGCCGGCTTCATCGAGATCGCGGTAGTCGAAGCCTGCTTCCAGCTCGAACTTCGGCGCGACGATGCCGCGGATTCGTGCGCCCAGCAGCAAGCCGTCGTCGTCCGCATCGAACCGTCCCGCGTCGATCTCGGCCTTGGTGATACCCACTTTGCCGATGATGTCGACCTTGTCGTTGAGCGGCCAATGACCGCCGCCGCCGACTTCCAGCAGCGAAGTGTCGACGCCGCCGTCGAAGCCCAGGTCCTGATAGTTGGCGAACACGAAGTAGTTCGGATGCACAGCCAGCGAGCCGCGCAGCGCGAAGCCGTCGCCGTCTACGTGGAAGCCGCCGCCGTCCAACTCCGCGTCGACATAGCCCAGCTCCGCGTAGGAGTAGTTCATCGTCTCAGCGTGACTCGCGAGCGGCAGCGCAGCGGCCAGGGCCGCCAGTCCGCTCAATATGCGTCGTTGCATGCAAGGATCTCCGAAGGGTGGAGGAAAATGCCGGCTCCGTTGCCAGCGGCCGACATCATACAGGCTGGTTTTCGGCCTTGGCGAGCGCGGTGTCTCCTATTAGCAACAGCCGCCGCCAGGCAGTTGGCCGCTGCTGCTGGCGAGCTGCCGGGCGCTCTGCGGAACTGGCGTAACGAGACCCTCGAAGGACATTCCCGCTATTCGAATTTTGCTCAGATGGCCGGTCTAGTGTTTGGACAGCGTGTCCAAAGTGACATACTTCAGCTTCGAACGAGACTGTTCAGGTGCGGCTTCCGATCAGGGCGAGCGCGTACTCGAGCTTGATCCGGGATCCGTCAAGCACAACAGCAAGAAGGAGTCACAGATGAGCTCGGGGGATCACATCCGTGTGCGACGCGCGGCTGCGCTCGCGTTCGCCATTGCTTCGACTTTGGCTGGTGCTCGGGCCGGCCACGCGCAGACACCCAACTCGACCAAGGACACGCAAGTCATCGATGTCGTCATCGTGACCGCACAGCGGCGCGAGGAGAATCTGATCGACGTGCCGATCGCAGTCGCCGCCTTCAGCGGCGAGGCGCTCGAACGCCGGCAGATCGACCAGGCGACCGATCTGCAATTGAACGTGCCGAACGTCTCGTTCACCAAGACGAACTTCACCGGCTCGAACTTCCAGATCCGCGGCATCGGCGTGTCGTCGGTCGCGGCCAGCGGCGATTCGGGCGTCGAGCAGCACTTCAACTCGATGCCGGTCAAGAACCCGCGGTTGTTCGAGACCGAGTACTTCGACGTGCAGCGCGTCGAGGTGCTGCGCGGTCCGCAGGGCACTCTGTACGGGCGCAACGCGACCGGCGGCGCAGTCAACGTCATCGCGCGCAAGCCGGAGAAGGACTTTGCGGGCAACGTCGAGCTGGAAGCCGGCAACTACAACGCGCTCAAAGCGAAAGGCATGGTGAACATCCCGCTCGGCGACACCGTCGCCGCGCGCTTCGCCGGCATCACCTACACGCGTGATGGCTTCACCGAGAATCTCGCGACCGGCAACGACATCGACGATCGCGATCAATGGTCGGCGCGCGGCGCGTTGCGCTTTACGCCGAACGAGGCGACCGATCTCACGCTGATGATCAATCACTACAAGGAAGACTCGCACCGCTCGCGCGTCACCAAGCAGATGTGCCATCACGATCCGGCCGGCGCGCTCGGCTGTCTGCCGGACAAGCTGGCGTTCGAAGCGGGCAACATGCGCGGCACGCTCGGCGGCATCCTCGGCGAGTGGGGACCGCTGCTGCTCGATCTCGGCGACGGCACTCCGGACGGCACGTTCGCGGGCTTTCCGTTGCCGCCCGCGCTGATCAACACCGGTACCGACGTCAACACGGGCTCGCCCGTGCCGGCCGATCTGCACAAGACGTTCGCCGAGTACGACCCGACGTACCACGCCGACGAGACGATCGGCACGCTCGAGTTCTCGTACGACTTCGGGCCGGCGACGCTGACGATGATCGGCGGCTATCAGGAGACGACCTTCAAGTCGCAGACCGATTACAACTGGACCATCGCTGGTCTGCCGTACAACGGACCGGCGGTGCCAGCGTTCGGCGGCAGCATCCCGATCAGCGAGATCGACAGCTCGACGCTGCTCGGCTCGCTCGCCGGACATGTACGCGACGGCGGCGTGTTCTCTCGCAACTACGACCAGTCGGACCAGGACGCCCATCAGTATTCGGCCGAGGTGCGCCTGTCGACGGAGTTCGAGGGCCCGTGGAACTTCCAGTTCGGCCTGTTCTATCTCGACAGCCACGACGACACGAACTACTACGTCGTGACCAGCGAGCTCGACTATTGGGCACAGGTGACGGCGCCGTTCACGCCGTTCCTCAACTCGGCGCCGCCGTACTACATCAACGCGACGCCCGATGCATCGCTGAAGTCGAGCGCGGCGTTCGGCGAGGTCTACTGGGATGCGACCGACAAACTGAAGTGGACGCTGGGCCTGCGCTACACGCACGACGAAAAAGGCGTGAAAGACCGGCAGATGCTGTTCTCGGTGCCGGTGGGCGTGCCGCCGTCCTCGACGCAGTTCAACGACTTCCGCGTCGATGAGACGACGTTCAACGAGTTCACGGGCCGCTTCGGCTTGGACTTCAAGCCGGGTTGGTTCGACGACTCGACGCTGTACGCGTTCTTCTCGCGTGGCTACAAAGCGGGCGGCTTCAATCCGCCGCTCGATCGCAGCCTGCCGCAGTTCGCGGGCACGCCGGAAGTCTACGATCCGGAGTTCGTGAATTCGTTCGAAGTCGGCTCGAAGAACCTGCTCGCCGGTGGCCGGGTGCAGGCGAACCTCACAGCGTTCTACTACCAGTACGACGCGTTGCAGGTTTCGAAGATCGTCGCGCGCACCTCAGTCAACGAGAACGTGGACGCGGACATCTACGGCCTGGAAGGCGAGTTCGTGTTCAGCCCGGTGAACGATCTGCTGATCGACGCGAACTTCGCGTACCTCAAGACGAAGATCAAAGACTTCAGCAGCATCGATCCGCGCGATCCGAGCAACGGCGATCCGGCCTGGACCAACATCAAGGACATCTCGGACGGCTCGAACTGCGTGCTCGCGACGGCTGCGCTTCCCACCGCTCGTCAGTTCGGGCTGGTGCTGCCGGCGGCGGTCGGCGGCCCCTTCGGCTTCTGCGGAGCGATGGCCGAGAACGGTTTGCCGGTGCAGGACGGCATCGCCGCGAATCTCGACGGCAAGTCGTTGCAGGGCACGCCGGAGTGGTCGTTCAAGGTCGGCGCGCAGTACACGTTCCATCTCGGCAGCAGCATGAACCTGACTGCGCGTGCGGATTATTACTGGCGCGACCAGTTCTACGCCCGCATCTTCAACCGGCCGATCGACAAGATCGACGCGTGGGATGTGGTCAACGCGCAAGTGGAGCTGAGCTCGGCCAGCAACAGCTGGTTCGTGCGCGGCTACGTCAACAACGCGATGGACGACGACAACATCACCGGCATGTACGTGACCGACGCGTCGTCGGGTCTGTTCACGAACGTGTTCGCGCTGGATCCGCGCACGTACGGCCTGGTGTTGGGATTCAGGTTCTAGTCGAAGCCCCGTAGGGTCGCAAACTCGGCAAGCTGCGCACGCTCTGTGCGCAGCTTGTTTGCGGGAGCCCGCTCATCCATGTGGCCGAGCGCCATGCCGCAGAAGAGCATGTGATCCGCCGGCAGCTGCAGAAATTCCGCGACGCTCTTGTGCCAGATCGCCCACGCTTCCTGCGCGCAGGTGTGTAGCCCGCGCTCGCGCGCGAGCAGCATGATGTTCTGCATGAACATGCCGACGTCGGCCCATTGGTCCTGGCCCATGCGGCGATCGATCGAGAAGAACAACGCCACAGGCGCGCCGAACAACTCGTAGTTGCGTGCGAAGTTCGCAAGACGTGCGGGCTTGTTCTCGCGCGGGATGCCGAGCAGCCCATATAGATCCTCGCCGCATTTGAAACGCCGCGAGCGATACGGATCGTGCAGGTTCGGCGGATACACGTTGTACTCGGTGCCTTCGCCTGCCGGCTGCGTGCGCTGCTTCGCGCGGATGCCGGCGAGAAACTCCGCGAGCGGCGCGCCCGTGAGCACGTCGACGCGCCACGGCTGCAAGTTGCCGCCCGACGGCGCGCGCTTCGCCGTTTCGAGGATCTCGACGACGACCTGCTTCGGCACGGGCGTGCCGAGGAATTCGCGACAACTGATGCGGCTGTCGATGGCTGCGGAAACGAGCATGGCTGTTACTTTGTGACCCGGGACGCACGAATAGTAAGCTGCCGCTCATGCATCACACCATTCGCCTGCAGGGCAGTGCTTCCCTCGTTCTGCGCACGTTCGAGCCCGCCGGCGCGCCGCGTGCCGTGATCGTTCTGCCCTCCGCGATGGGCGTCACGCAGAGCTACTACTCGCGCTTTGCCGAATGGCTCGCGGCGCGCGGCTATCTCGCCGCGACCTTCGACTATCGCGGCATCGGTCAATCGGCGCCGCCGACGCTGCGCGGCTTCGAGATCGACATCCGCGACTGGGCGACGCAGGACTGCGCGGCAGTCATCGACTTCATGAAAGCGCAGGCGCCCAGTGTGCCGCTCTACTGGGTCGGCCATAGTCTCGGCGGCCAGCTACTCGGGCTCATTCCGAATCGCGAGCGCATCGATCGCGCGATCACGATTGCGACCGGCAACGGCTATTGGCTCGAGAACAGCTGGCAGACGCGGCGGTTCGTGTGGTGGCTCTGGTTCGTGGTCGTGCCGTTGGCGCTGCGCGTCGTCGGCTACTTCCCCGGCAAGCGGCTACGCAAAGTCGGCGACCTGCCGCGCGGCGTGATGGCGCAGTGGCGTCGCTGGTGCCTCAATCGCGAGTACGTCGTCGGCGTCGAAGGCGAGCGCGTGCGTCGCTCGTACGAGGCGGTGCGCACGCCAATGTTGTCGCTGTCCTTCACGGACGACGAGATGATGTCGGAGCAGGGCATCCGCTCAATGCATCGGTTGTACGTCAACGCACCGATTGAATATCAGCGTATCGCGCCGCGTGACATCGGCGCGCCGCGCATCGGTCACTTCGGTTTTTTCCGTCCGCAGTTCGAGCCGACGCTGTGGCCGCTCGTGCCGCAGTGGCTGGTCGGAGAGCGATAAAAATAACGTGCGCGATGTCGCCATCGCGCACGTCTGCATTCGAAGTGGCTCAGGGGGATGGTCAACCACCTTCGTCAGCAAGTTTAAATCGGTCAGACTCGCTCACTGCAATGCACTTCCTGTGCCAGCGCGCGAGCCGCGAAAATCGGGGCTAAGCGCTGACGGACGCAACGATTTGCACTCGCGATGTGCAGAACGCACGTCGCGCGCACGATTAGCGATCAACAGTCGATTACTGATTCGCGGCCGGCACGCTCTGCAGACGCGTCGCCATCACGCGCAGCGCGACGCTCAGAGCGCTGACGAGCAGGAGCGCCGAAAGCAGGAAGGGTGCGCCGGGCAGATGCCAGTCGCGATGCGGGCCGATGAAATTCGCGAACGTCTGGGTGAACAGGATGGGGCCGATCAACGTGGCGATGCCGAGCACGCTGCCGTTCGCACCCTGCAGCCGACCCTGCTCGGACGGGCTCACGAGTCGCGTCATCCAGCCTTGCAGCGCCGGGTTCATCAACGACCACAGCGACATCACGACTATGCCGACGGCGTACACCGCGCCATTCGGTGCCATGGCCTGGATCGTGAAGCCGGCCGCGCCGGCGACCAGTCCGACCACGATCGTCTGGCGTTCGCCGATCGCCTTGACCACACGACTTACCAGCAGCGCGTTGACGATGATCTGGCACACGCCGACGCCACCAAGCAGCAAGCCCACCTTCTTCGCGTCCCAGTCATAGCGATAGCCCATGTAGAGCACGGCGGTACTCGGCAACGCGGCGTGCGCCAGGTTGCTGAGGAAGGTCACGCCGGAGAGTCCCCACAACTCGTGATGCGAACGCAGGAGCTTGAGGGCGCCGATCGGATTCGCCTTGCGCCATGAGAACGGCGAGCGTCGCTCGCGCGGCAGCGATTCGGGCAACACGAACAGGCCATAGAGCCCGTTGGTGAGGCTGAGACCGGCTGCGACCCAGAACGGCAGGCGCGGGCTGATGTCGCCGAGCAGACCGCCGAGCGCCGGGCCGACGACGAAGCCGGCACCGAACGCGGCGCCGAGCAGACCGAACTTCGCGGCGCGCTGCTCGGCTGGAGTGACGTCTGCGATGTACGCACCGGCCGTGCTGACGCTCGCTGCAGTGATGCCGGAAATCACGCGGCCGACGAAGAGCCAGCGGAGGTTGGGCGCGAGCGCCATCAGCACGTAGTCGAGGCCGAGGCCGAAGTTCGACAGCAGGATGATCGGCCGCCGGCCGAGCCGGTCCGACAGCGAGCCGAGCACGGGCATGAACAGGAACTGCATCAACGCCCAGGCGGTGCCGAAGATGCCGTAGATCATCGCGGCGCGCGCGGTATCGCCGCCCATGAAGTCTTCGACCAGTCGCGGCAGCACCGGGATGATGATGCCGATCGCGAACATGTCGAGCAGGACGGTGACGAAGACGAACGCGAACGCAGCGCGTCGGTGCCCGTGGGTCGTGGGTTCGGTCATGGATGCGCGGCCTGCGATATTTCAGGACAGAGCGATGTGGTCGCTGTCGCCGATGCGCCGTGCGGCGAGCTCAGTGGGCGTGAACCCGGACAGCGAGCGGCACTCGCGAATGAAGTGCGATTGATCGAAGTACCCGCAGGTCTGCGCCACGTCGGTCCAATCGCTGCCGTTCGACTGCAGCATGCAGTCCAGTGCGTGCTGGAAGCGCTGGATGCGGGCATAGACCTTCGGCGTCAAGCCGACTTCCAGCGTGAACAGTCGCGTGAATCGACGCGCACTCAGTCCGACGTGCTCGCTGAGCATCGCGATAGAGTGGTCGTTCGGCGCCGCGCTGAGACGGGCGAGCGCGAAATCGACTTCGGCACGACGGTGCAGCGGACGGATTGCGCGCTCGAGCAGCTCCGCTTCCAGCAGCGCGAGTTTTGCGCGCGGCGTCGGCGCTGCAAGCAGACGCTCGCGCAGAGTGTCGCCCGCCGAGCCCCATAGATCGCGCAGTGCGACGTGCTGATCGCGCAGCTCATCGCCCGCGGGGTCGAAGAAGGGCCACGTGCCACCCGGGTGAAAGCGCACGCCGACGTTGGCGCGTTGCTCGCGCGTGTCGATGACGAAGTAGCGTGAGTACGCAGCGCTCAGCACTGCGCCGGGCAGACGATTGACGACGCCATCGTCCGGTCCGCTGTACAGTCGGTTCTCGTCTTCGATCAGGTTGACGATCAGTCCACAGCTGCCGCCCGGCAGCAGCCGATCTTTGTCATGCGCAGGCGGCACGCCTTCCCAGTACCAGAGCTGATCGACGAAGCGATCGAGCGGCGGTCCGGGGCGATGCGTGCAGTACAGGACAGGTCGGTGGCTCACGGCTTTCGCTGGTTTTCCAGCGCCTCGATCGTCTTCGGCCAGTCGTCCTTGAGCAGCCGCGAAAGCGAGCGGTCGGCGAGTAGCTTGCCGCCGGTCTGGCAGCGCGGGCAATAGTTCGTTTCGTTTTCTGCGTAACGAATGCGCTGGATGGCCGTGCCGCAGACGGGGCAAGGCTTGCCATAACGGCCATGGACCGCCATGTCCTTACGGAATGCAGTCACTTTCTCGGGAAACGTACCGGCGGCGTCGGCGCGCAGACGTTCGATCCAGTCGGTCAGCGTCGCCTGGGTTGCTTCGTGCAAGCGTTGCCACTCGGCGTCGCTCAGATGGCGCGTTTGCGCGGTCGGTGAAAGGCGGGCGCGATGCAGGACCTCATCGGAGTACGCGTTGCCGATGCCGCTCAGGATCGTGGGATCGGTCAACGCGCGCTTGAGCGTGTGATTGGTCCGCGAGAGTCGCTCGCGGAACAGTGCGGGATCGATGCCGAGAACTTCAACGCCGCCGCGATCGTGATCCGCCAGTTGCGCAGCGCTGCTCAACACATGCAATGACGCGCGCCGTTTCGTGCCGGCTTCAGTCAGCGTGAGCGTACCGTTCGTGAACTGGAGCGAGAGCAGCGACGTGCGCACCGCGCCCGTGTGCGCTTTGTCGTACCAGTGCAAGCGCCCCGCGATCATCAGGTGGATCAGCAGCCAGCGATCGTTGTCGAAGCCGATCGCGATGCGTTTGCCGACGCGACGTAGTGCTACGACGCGATGACCTTCGCAGGATTGCAGCGGCGGGTCGGCGGTGCGCAGCAGGAACGGATTCTTGAGAACTGCCCGCTCGAGGGTTTGCCCGAGCAGACGGGCCTCGAGGGCTTCGAGGTAGGCCGTGACGTCGGGTAGCTCGGGCATGGTCCTGTAGGTCGGCTTCAGCCCGACAGTCTTGCGTACTCAGAGCTCGCGCAGTCCGGTAGTAATCGGCAGTCGGGCGGCGCGCAGGCTCGGCAGCAAGCCGCCGACGAAGCCGAGAATCAGCGCGTACACCAACCCCAGCACCAGCACCGTCGGCGTCACCTGGAACGCGAAGGTAATCTGGCTGAACGTCGAGAAGTTCATTGTAGATGCGCGCACACCGTTAAAGGCGAAGTACGAGATCAGCGCGCCGAGGACGCCGCCGACCAGGCCGATCAGCAGCGCTTCCGTCAGCACGGACACGACCACCGGCGCGGCGCCGAAGCCGAGTGCGCGCAGCGTGGCGATCTCGCGAGTGCGCGTCGACACTGCTGAGTACATCGTGTTCAGGGCCGCGAACACCGCGCCGAGGCCCATCAGCACCGCGATCACGGTACCGATCGTGCTGACGAGCGCGATCAGCAAGCGTGACTGCTTCTCGTAATACTCACGCTCCGTGAACATCCGCACGTTGAGCCGCGGGTCCGTCGTCAGCGCATCCTCGAACGCGCGGTAGGCTTCAGGGCTGGTGAGCTTCACGCGCATGGATTGAAACGTAGTACCGCGGTTGTATGCGCCCTGCAGCACGGTCACGTCCGTCCACACTTCCGATTCGGCAACGCTGCCGCGGTCCTCGAAGATGCCGACGACGGTCCAGTCCGTCGTGCCCCAGCGCAGCTTGTTGCCCACTGTGAGGCCGGCGAACTGCTGGCTTGCACCGCGGCCGGCGATGATCTCGAACGTGCCGGGCGTGAAGTTGCGGCCTTCGACGATGTGGAAGTTCTGGCGCAGCTGCGGCGCCTGCGGACCGACGCCGCGCAGCGGCACGTTTGCCGGCGTCACGGTTCGCTTCAGCGGAATGTCGACGATCACGTAGAGCTCAGGCGAGGCGATCGAGCCCTGCGCATCGCGCGCGATGTTCTTCGCGTCCGCGATGATCTTGGTCTGCTCCAGCGTGAGACCGCTGCCCATCTCGTCGGTAGCGCCGCTGCGCAGGACGATTGCCACATCGCGCGCGCCTGACAATGTCAGGACGGCGCGGAAGCCGGCGCTGATCGACAGCACGCCGATGAGCACCATGACGACGCCCGCGATGCCAACGAGCGCGACGACGGATGAGGTCAGGCGCTCCGATATGTTGCGCAGGTTCATCGAGGTGATCGCGGAGATCTGAGTCATTGCGCTGCCGGCCATGTCACACCTTCCTCAACGCATCGACGATCTTCAGCCGCGCGGCCTGCATCGAAGGCTGCGCTGCCGCCAGCCCGCCGAGCACGACCACGAGCACCGCGCCGACCGCGTAGGTCGTCGCGGGCATGCCGAGCACCGGGAAGAATTGCGCCAGGCCCTTCGCCATCCCCAGCGAGGTCAACGCGGCCAGCCCGAGTCCGATGGCTGCGCCGAGCGTCGTCACCAGCAACGCCTCGCCGATCACCAATGACGAGACGATGAAGTTCGAGTAGCCGAGCGTCTTCATCACGCCGATCTCGTTCAGCCGCTCGCGGATCGACTGACCCATGGTGTTCGCGGTGACCAGCAGCATCGTGAAGAACACCGCGGCCGCGACGCCGGTGATCAGCGCGCCGATGTTGCCCATCTGGTTGGCGAAGCCCTGGATGAACGCGCTCTCGGTGGCTGTCTTGGTCTCGGTCGAGGAGTTCGCGAACAGCGCATCGATGTTGCGCGCGATCTCGGCGGAACGATTCCGGTCCTCCAGTCGCTCGATGATCATATGGAAGGTGTTCTTGCCGATCGTGCGTGACTCGTCCAGGTACTCCTGGTGGAAGTAGATGCTCTGGTTGTCGCCGGTCGTCGCGGTGTAGATCCCGGCGATTTTCATCGGCCAGACGTTGCTGCCGTCCTTCTTGGTCCAGATGTTCGAGCGGATCGGCACGGTGTCGCCGATCTTCCATTTGAAGCGCTCAGCGACGGCGCTGCCGACGATCATCGCAGTGCGGTCCTGCTCGAACGCTTTCTTCTGGTCCGGTGGCAACGTGTAGTCGTTGTAGACGAGGAAGAACGACGGCACGTCGACCGCCAACGCGGCGAGCTGGTTCTTGTCTTCCTGGTAGATACCGCCAAACCATGCCTGCGATGTTGCGTACTTCACGCCCGGCAGCGCGCGCACGCGGGACAGGTAGGCCAGCGGAATCGGATTGATGATCGCTACCTTGTGGATCGTGATGAGCCGATCCACGCCGGCCATTTCCGGGCTGCCCGTGAGCGCGACGCGCAGCGTCTGCATCAGGCCGAACAGCAGGAAGGCGACGACAATCGAGGCGAGCGTCAGCCCGGTGCGCAGTTTCTTGCGCCCGAGGTTCGCCCACAGCAGCGGCAGATGCTTGAACATGGCTTACGCAACCGCTTCCGTCGTGAGCTGTCCCTTGTTGAGATGCAGCACGTGCTTGGCGCGAGCCGCAGCGTGCGGATCGTGCGTGACCATGATGATGGTCTTGCCCTGCTGCGTATTCAGCGCTTGCAACAGATCGAGAATCTCGTCGCCCGACTTGCGATCGAGGTCGCCCGTGGGCTCGTCGCACAACAGCAGCGTGGGATCGGAAACGATCGCGCGCGCGATGCCGACGCGCTGTTCCTGGCCGCCCGACAGCTCACGCGGCTTGTGCTTGGCGCGCTCGCTCAGTCCGACGAGGCTGAGCGCGGCACTGACGCGCTTGTGACGATCCCCCGACGACAACGAAGTCAGGAGCAGCGGCAATTCGACGTTGCGCTCGGCCGTCAACACCGGCAACAGGTTGTACATCTGGAACACGAAGCCGACGTGATTCGCGCGCCATTTGCCGAGCGCGCCGTCGCTGAGCGAGTCGGTGCGCTGGCCGGCGATCTCGATCGTGCCGGAGCTCGGGCGGTCCAGGCCGCCGATCAGATTCAGCAGCGTCGACTTGCCGGAGCCCGACGGTCCCATCAGCGCGAGGAAATCTCCTTTCGGGATGTCCAGGTCGAGCTGATGAAGCACGTGCACGGTCTCCGCGCCACGCTTGTAGTCCTTTGCAACCTGCCGCAGCCGTACCAGAGTCTCCACGATTCACCTCTCAACCGTTCTTGCTCTTGACCTTGACGCCTTCGCTCAGCCCTTCGACCGGCGCTGCGACCACGACATCCCCGGCGTTGATGCCCGACAACACTTCAACCTGACCATCACGCTCGCCGCCCGTGCGCACCGCGACGCGCTCGATCGCGCCGTCCGTCACACGCCAGACGAAGCTCGTATCGCCGTCTTTCATCACGGCGGCCGATGGAATGCGCACGGAGGGACGCGGCGCAGCGGCCTGTTGCGTACCCTCGACCTGGCGGTCTTCGAGGAAACTCACCTTCACGCCCATGTCGGGCAGGATGCGCGGCTCGAGCGTGTCGAAGCCGATGCGTACGCGCACTGTCGCCTTCTGGCGGTCGGCAGTCGGCACGATGTTGATCACGTGACTCGGGATGACCCAGTCGGGATAAGCGTCGAGCACGGCCTCGGTCTTCTGATTCGCCTTGACGCGATTGATGAACGCCTCGTTGACGTCGACCTCGATCTCACGCGAGTCCATGTCGACGACGGTGGCGATGCCGGTGCGCGTGAAGCCGCCGCCGGCGGAGATCGGCGACACCATTTCTCCAGGCTGCGCGTCTTTCGAAACGACGACGCCCGTGAACGGCGCGCGCACCATCAGGTCATCGAGATCCTGCGCGCGCACGCGCACGGTGCCTTCGGCGACCTTCACTTCACTACGCAGCGCTTCGAGGCGAGCATTGAGCGCCGCCGCTTCAGATTGCGCTTGATCGAGCGCCAATTCGCTGACGAGCTTGTCGTTGCGCAGCTGTTCGGTGCGGCGCAGGTTGCGCTCTGCCTCGGCGACGCGCACCTCGACTTCATTGAGATTCCTGCGCGCCGCCTCGAGCTGGCGCTGGGCGAGATCGTAGATGGGCTTGGTCGTCGTATCGTCGAGGCGTGCGAGCAGCTGGCCTTCCTTCACTGCCATGCCTTCTTCGATCAACACCTCGGCGACTTTGCCCGTGACCTTCGAGGAAACTGTCGCCTGGCGCCGCGCGACGACGTAGCCGGATGCATTGAGGACCGCCGCGCCGCCACCACCGCCGCTTGACGAAGACTGCACGGCGGTTGCCGTCTCTACTTCGATGGCTTTGTCGCGCAACAGGGCATACAGGCCGATGGCAACGGCGAGCACGAGCACGCCGATGACGATCCACTTGTACAGCGGGCTCGGTCCCGAGCTGCCAGGCTCGTTGTTGCGTTCTATGCGCAGACTGTCGAGAGCGTTCTGGTCGAAGGCCATGGATGCGTTCGCCGGGCTGGAAAGCGGCGCATTCTAATCACGTCGCTGGCACCCTGCTAAGTCGAACCGGCGAAAAGCCGCCGGATGCCGGTCAGGCGACGATCAGCCGATCATGCTGGTCAGGCTGTTTCAGGCCAGCGCGCGCTGATGAACCATGAACGCGTCGGTGATCGGCGCGGTCGGCAGCGTGAAGTAGAAGACCGCGCCTTCGTTCGGCTTGCCCTCGGCCCAGATGCGCCCGCCATGGCGATCGACGATGCGCGCGACTGTCGCGAGCCCGACGCCCGAGCCGTCGAAGTCCGCCGCGCCGTGCAGCCGCTGGAAGGGCTTGAACAGCTTCTGCTCGTACGTCATGTCGAAGCCGGCGCCGTTGTCGCGGATGTACAGCGTGGCGAGCGAGCCGCCACTCGATTGCCCGATCTCGATGCGCGCCTGCGCGGTCTTGGAGGTGAATTTCCAGGCGTTGCCGATCAGGTTCTGGAACAGGTCGCCGACCAGGCGGCGGTCGCCATGCACGGCCATGTTCGGCTGGATCACGACCTCGACGTTGCGCGCCGGCTCCTTCTGGCGCATGTCCTGCACGATGCTTTCGGCCAGCGCGGTGACGTCGACGATCTCACGATGCAGCGTCTGGCGCGAAATGCGCGACAGCACCAGCAGTGCCTCGATCAGCTCGGACATCTGCTTCACGCTGCCCTGGATGCGCGACAGGCGACGCTTCTGCTCGTCGGTCGCGTCCGGCATCGACAGCTCGAGCAGTCCGGCCTGGCCGGCGATCGTCGTGAGCGGCGAGCGCAAATCGTGCGACACGGACGCGGTGAAGGCTTCGAGCTCGCGGTTGGCGCGCGCCAGCGATTCGTTCGCGTCGCGCAGCTGGCGCTGGCTCGGCAGCATCAGGATGCCGGGCAGGAACCGCCACAACAGAATCGCCGTGGGCACCGAGGCCGCAGCCGTGAGCAGTTTGACGATGCCCTGCAGCCAGTAGTGCGCGTGCCAGACGTTCCAGACGTCCATGACGTACGTCAAGCCGCAGGCGACGACGAACACGCCGAAGCAGACGACGAGCCAGTCGAACGACAGGTCACGGCGTCGGCGCGCGATGTACAGCAGTGCGAACGGAATCGTGAAGTACGCCATCGCGATCAAGAGGTCGCCGACGACGTTCATCCACATCACGCCCGGGCTCCACAAATAGCAGTGCCCGTGTGGCAGGAACTGCCCGCTGGAAAACCAGGACGTACCGACTTCGGTCATGCGGGCTCCTGAATTGAATAGTCCCTGAGGGCGATGACTGCCTCGGCCAGAGGCGCCTCGCTCACTCGATCCCCGCGCGGCTGGCGATGATACAGAAGATGGTGACCCGCATTGCACTGTACCGGCTGGACGGTTAGCATACCGTCCAGCCGGTACAGTTCCCGGATTTCCGAACTGTCCAATCCCAGGAAAACCCCCAATGGTAGAAGCACATGCGGTGCCCGGACCGGCGCGCGACCGGATTCTGGAAGCCGCCGAACGAGTTGTCGCCGAGGTCGGCGCGGCGCGCCTGATCCTGGATGTCGTGGCCCAGGCCGCCGGCGTCAGCAAGGGCGGTTTGCTCTACCACTTCCCGTCCAAGGAGTCGCTGCTCGGCGCGCTCGCGCAGCGTTACGTGCAGAACAAGGAGCAGTGCATAGAGGCCGCGAAGGGCGGCTTCAGTGAGCAGGACCACAGCCGCGATTTGAAGGCGTGCATCGTCGGCATTCTCGGCAGCGATCCGCGCTCCAAGGCGATGGGCGCTGCGCTGCTGGCGACGGCGGCGAACGATCTCACGCTGCTGGAAGTTATCCGTGAGCGGCTGGTTGCTAACAACAACGAGCTGGCGGAATCGAGTGCCGACTTCGCGCGCGCGGCCATCGTCACGCTCGCGATCGACGGTTTGATGATGCGCGAGTCGCTGCGCATCTCGCCGTTTACGGAAGACCAGCGCGCACAGGTCGTGCGCGAGCTGATGAAGATTGCCGACGAGTCTTACAGGTGATGTTTATGTCGACTGCAACGCTACGAATTCTCAAGACCGCTGCCGTGAGCATCGTTGCGAGCCTCACGCTCGTCGGCTGCGGCAAGCAGCAGCAGAACCAGGCACCGCCGGCGCCCGAAGTGACCGTGCAGACGGTCGAGAGCAAGCCCGTGCCTCTGGAGCTCACGTATCCCGCGCGCACCTTCGGTTCGCGCGAGGTCGAAGTGCGCGCGCGTGTGGGCGGAATCGTGCTCAAGCGCCGCTTCCAGGAAGGCACCCGCGTCGTGCAAGGCCAGTCGATGTTCCTGATCGATCCTGAGCCCGTGCGTGCGCGCGCGGACTCGGCGCGCGCTGCAGTTGCTGTTGCCAAAGCGCGCGCGGAGGAAGCACGTCGCCAGCGGGATCGCGTGTTACCTCTGTTCGAGAAGAACGCTGTCAGCCAGAGCCGACGCGACGAAGCCGTGTCGGGCTTCGAAGTCGCGCAGGCGAACCTGCAGTCTGCAGAGTCGCAGCTGCGCATGGCGCAACTCGATCTCGAATACACCGATGTGCGTGCGCCGATTACCGGCCTGACCAGTCGCGAAACTCTCTCCGAAGGCAGCCTGATCTCGACCGATCAAGCGTCGAGCCTGCTCACCAAGATCGTTCAGGTCGATCCGCTGTACGTCGAGTTCGACGTGCCGGAGGCCGAGGCGGCCATGATCCGCAGCAGTCTTGCGCCCGCCAACAAGAGCACGCCGCCGCCGGGCGCGAAGCTGGTCCTCGAGGACGGCAGCGAATACCCGCAGCCGGCGCAGGTCACCTTCGTCGACAACTCCGTGGACCGCAGCTCCGGCACCGTGCACGTGCGCGCCGTGCTGCCGAACAAGGATGCGCAGCTCCTGCCGGGTCAGTTCCTGCGCGCGAAGGTCGAAGGCATTCAGCTCTCGAACGTTGTGTCCGTGCCGCGCAAGGCCGTGATGTCGGGTCCGCAAGGCTCGTTCGTCTGGGTCGTCGGTGCGGACAGCAAGGCGCAGATGCGTCCAGTGCAGATCGGCCGCGGTCTGGGCAACAACGTGATCGTGACCGACGGCCTGCAGGCCGGCGATCGTTACATCGTCGAAGGCGTGCTCAAGGTGTTCCAGCCCGGCACGCAGGTGAGCGCTGTATCGGCCGAGGAGGCGGCTCGCAAGTCGCAGCAGGCCGAGTCGCAGCCCGCCGCGCGCAAGGAGGCTGCATGATTTCGAAGTTCTTCATCACGCGGCCGATCTTCGCCTGCGTCATCTCGGCGTTCATCGTGATCGCCGGTCTCGGCGGCATGCGCGCGCTACCGATCTCCGCCTATCCCAATATCGTGCCGCCGATGGTGACGCTGGCCGCGCACTATCCGGGTGCGACCGCCGAGACGATCGCCGAAACCGTCGCGGCACCGCTGGAGCAGGAGATCAACGGCGTCGAGAACATGCTGTACATGCAGTCCGTCAACTCGGGCGACGGACAGCTGATGATCAACATCACGTTCGCGATCGGCTCGGATCCCGATCTCGCGGCGATCAACGTGAACAACCGCATCCAGGCCGCCGTGCCGCGCCTGCCTGAAGAAGTGCGCCGGCAAGGCATCGTGGTGCGCAAAGCGTCCACCAGCATCCTGCAGGTGGTTGCGATGTATTCGCCGGACGGCAGTCAGAGTCCGCTGGCGCTGACCAATTACGCCTCGCTGAACATCCTCGATGAAATCCGGCGCGTGCCGGGCGTCGGCGATGCGCAGATGTGGGGCCAGGAATACTCGATCCGCATCTGGATGCAGCCCGACAAGCTGTCGCAGCTCGGTCTGGCTGCGTCGGACGTGATCGGCGCCGTGCGGGCGCAGAACTCGCAGTTCGCCGGCGGCCGGGTCGGCGTCGAGCCGATGCCGGAGAACGTCGACTTCACCTTCTCGGTGCAGGCGCAGGGCCGGCTGGCGACGCCCGAGGAATTCGAGCAGATCATCGTGCACACCACGGACGCGGGCGCGCTCGTGCGACTCAAGGACGTCGCGCGCGTCGAGCTCGGCGCGCAGAACTACAGCTCCGCGCCGAAACTCAACGGCCAGCCGACAGTGCCGATCGCGATCTTCCTGCAACCGGGCGCGAACGCGCTGAAGACCGGCGGCGCCATCCAGGCGCGGCTCGAAGAGCTGAAAGCCGACTTTCCCAGGGGCATGTCGTACACGATTCCGTACGACACGCTCCAGTACGTGAAGGTCTCGATCAAGGAAGTCGTCAAGACGCTGATCGAGGCGATGATCCTGGTGTTCTGCGTGGTGCTGCTGTTCCTGCACAACTGGCGTGCCACCCTCATCCCGATGCTGGCGGTGCCGGTATCGCTGATAGGCACGTTCGCGGCGATGCTGCTGTTCGGCTTCTCCATCAACATATTGACGCTGTTCGGCATGGTGCTGGCGATCGGCATCGTGGTCGACGACGCGATCGTCGTGCTCGAGAACGTCGAGCGCCACATGCGCACCGAGCACATCGACTCAGCAACCGCAACGATGCGTGCAATGGAGGAAGTGACGCGCCCCGTGATCGCGATCGTGCTGGTGCTGACCGCGGTGTTCCTGCCGGTCGCGTTCCTCGGCGGTCTCGTCGGCGAGATGTACCGGCAGTTCGCCGTGACGATCTCGGTATCGGTGGTGATCTCGGGTTTCGTCGCGCTGACGCTGACACCGGCGCTGTGCGCGCTGATGCTCAAGCGCGAGGACAAGCACGAGCATCGGATTCTCATGAAGTTCAACGCCTGGTTCGCGCGCATGACGGACCGCTACGAGCAGGGCGTGCAGTTCGTCATGAAGCGCAGCGCGATCGCGGCCGGCGTGTTCGGGGTGATGATCCTCGCGATCATCGGCCTGTTCCGCATCGTGCCGACCTCGCTGGCGCCGACCGAGGACCAGGGCTACGTATTCGTCATCGGCATGTTGCAGGACGCGGCGTCCTTGCGCCGTACCACTGCGGCGTTCGACTCGGTGACTGCTGAAGTGCGCCAGCATCCCGCCGTCGCCAACGCGATGTCGATGTCCGGCATGGATCCGCTGACGTTCTCGTTCAAGACCAACGCCGGCCTGGTCTGGGTGCCGCTCAAGCCGTGGGACGAGCGCACCGGCGATCCGTCGAAATCGCCGCATGCGGTCGTGCAGGCCGTGATGGCCGCGGGCTCGAAGGTCAAGGATGCATTCTTCTTCGCCGTCGAGCCGCCGCCGATCGAAGGCTTGTCGAACGTGGGTGGCTTCGAGATGTACATCCAGTCGCGCGGGCGCGGAACAGCCAACGAGCTCGGCGACGTCGTGCAGAAATTCCTCGCAGCGGCTGCGCAGCGTAAGGAGCTCGCCAAACAAAGTTTGCAGACGACCTACAGCGCCAACGTGCCGCAGATGCGCATCGATCTCGATCGCGAGAAAGCGATGACGCTCGGCGTGTCGGTGCCCGAGGTGTTCGATACCCTGCAAAGCACGTTCGGCGCGCTGTACGTGAACGACTTCAATCGCAACGGCCGCGTGTATCGCGTGCAGATGCAGTCGGAGAGCGACTATCGCGCGCATCCGGAAGATCTGCGCGATGTGTACGTGAAGAGCTCCGGCGGCTCGATGATCCCGCTCACGGCGATTGCAAATGTGGCCGAGGTCACGGGCCCGGACGTCATCGAACGCTTCAA
>Ga0105248_10000520_pt1 | contig 43711 bp, 36 predicted proteins | sample KBSS34metaG_FD_81524 | JGI IMG/M metagenome (GOLD analysis project Ga0105248, IMG submission 81524) | Switchgrass rhizosphere microbial communities from Kellogg Biological Station, Michigan, USA - KBS S3-4 metaG | ecosystem: Host-associated > Plants > Roots > Rhizosphere > Soil | place...
GCCCAGGGCGCGTGGCTCGTGAATGGCGGCGCCACGATCCGGGCTCTCAATCGTTCGCTCGGCTGGCAGCTGCCCGACCTGGGGCCCAAGACACTCAACGGCCTGCTGCTCGAAAAGCTCGAGAACATCCCGCAGGCCGGCACATCGCTACGGATCGGGTCGATGGAGTTTGAAGTCCTGCAGACCGTAGACAACGCCATCCGCACGGTGCGGGTGCGACCGATCCCCTAAGGCGAGGTCGGCCGGCGCGCTTTGAGCGCGCTCTTGAAGGCGCCCTCCAGAGCTTCGGCGACGCTCGAGACCGTGATCAGCTCCACGCCCTCCACGCCCGCGCGGGGTGCGTTTTGTCGCGGCACGATCGCGCGCGTATAGCCGTGTTTGTGCAGTTCACGGAGCCGCTCTTCGCCGTGCGGAACCGGGCGCACCTCCCCGGTGAGCCCGAGTTCCCCGAAGGCCACCATGGCCGGATCGAGCGGCTCGCCCTTGAGGCTCGAGGCCAGCGCCAGCACCAGCGGCAGATCGGTGGCGGTTTCCGCGATCTGCAGGCCGCCGACCAGGTTCACGTACACATCGTACTCACTCAGCGCCAGGGCGGAGTGGCGGCTCATCACCGCCAGCAGCATGGCAAGGCGGTTGGCATCGACACCCTGGGCTACGCGCCGCGGGCTCGCAAAGCGCGTGTGATCGACGAGCGCCTGCACCTCGATCAGCAGCGGCCGGCCCCCGTCGCGTGCCACCATGACCAGGCTTCCCGGCACCGGCTCAGGATTGCGCGAGAGAAAGATCGCCGAGGGATTGCGAACCTCGCGCAAGCCCGCCCCCGACATCGCGAAGAATCCCAACTCATCGACCGGCCCAAAGCGGTTCTTAGTGGCGCGCAGCATGCGATAGCGGCTGCCCGCGTCGGCATCGAAATACAGCACCGTGTCGACCAGATGCTCAAGGAGCTTGGGTCCCGCGATGGCGCCGTCTTTGGTTACATGACCGACGATGATCACCGCAGTGCCGCTGTGCTTGGCGAAACGAACCAAAGCCGCGGTGCATTCGCGCAGCTGCTGCGCCGAGCCCGGGCTGGATTCCGCGGCGCTGGTTTGCATGGTCTGGATCGAATCGATCAGCAGCAAAGCCGCCTGCTGCTCCTGCGCCAGGGCGAGGATGGCATCCAGTGAGCTCTCGCTCAGCAGCCTCAGATGCGGAGCGCTCAGATTCAAACGCCGGCCGCGATCGGCTGTCTGCTGCGTCGACTCCTCGCCGGAAGCGTAAAGCACCGGCCGATCGCGCGCGATGGCCGAGGCGGCCTGCAGCAGCAGGGTCGATTTGCCGATGCCCGGCTCCCCGCCCAGCAGACTCACGGAACCAGAGGCCAGCCCGCCGCCGAACACGCGATCAAGCTCGCTCATGCCAAGGCTGATCTGCTCGGCGTTAGCGGCGCTTGCGGTAAGCGCAATGGCGGTGCTCGGCTGAGCGGGCGCCACAGCCGCGTGCGAGCGCACGCCCATCACGCGACTGAGCGTATTCCACTCGCTGCAATGCGGGCACTGACCCTGCCATTTGAGCGCTTCGCCCCCGCAGGAACTGCAGACATAGACCGATTGCTGGCGTGCCATAGCTGGCGCTAATGATAGAGCCCGTCGCAGCGCAATCGAAACTCCAGTACGATGCCGCGCTATTGCCATCCGGGCCGACGCATTACACGCATCTGTGACCCCAGACGCGCCCCGGGAAGGCAGCGGATGGTAACTTTTGGGGCGCGGTGCGTGCCGGGCCGCTCGATTGGACTTTATTCGGACCAGTACCTGTGACCCAGTTCACATTTCACTCCAAGTTGTCGCGGGCCCTCCGCCGGATGGCGCGATGAGCCTAAAAGGCAAGCTGCAATGCGTGGGCCTGACGGATACCGGCCGCGTGCGCGAGCACAATGAGGACACCATTTCCTGGGATTCCGGCATGGGGCTGCTGGTCCTGGCCGACGGCATGGGTGGCTACAACGCCGGCGAGGTGGCCAGCGGCATTGCCGTCAAGACCATCGTCAATCTGGTCCGCGAGGCGATCGAGCACGAGGACCTGTCGGTATCGGACCCCTCCACCGGCATGTCGCGGGTGGCGATCATCCTGCGCGATGCCATCACCCGGGCTAACAAGATCATTTACCAGACCGCCCGCACCCAGCCCAATTGCGAAGGCATGGGTACCACGGTGGTCGGGGCGCTGTTCTACAACAACCGCGTGACTATCGCCCACGTCGGCGACTCGCGCATGTACCGTCTGCGCGGCGATGGATTCGAGCAGGTCACGCTCGATCACTCGCTGCTGCAAGAGCTGGTTGATCGGGGCTTTTATTCGCCCGAGGAGGCGCAGCGCGCAGCCAACAAAAATTATGTGACGCGCGCACTGGGCGTGGAGGCCGCGGTCGAAGTCGAGATCCAGGAGCATCCCGCGCAGCGCGGTGACATATACCTGATCTGCTCCGACGGGCTATCGGACATGGTCGAGGATGACGATATTCACTTAACGATCAATACCTTTGGTGCTAATCTTGACACGGTTGCCAAGCATCTGGTCCAGCTCGGCAACGACAATGGCGGCAAGGACAATATTTCAGTTCTGCTGGCGCAGGTCATTGATTCGTTCCCGGTGCGTCGTGGAGTATTAGATAGGATGTTGGGCTGGTTCAGCTGACCGTCCCGCAAGGACACAAGGCGAAATCTATATGGCACGGTTGATATTGAGTCTCGACGGCCAGGTGATGGCCGAATACAACATGAATAAGGAGCGCTACACCATCGGGCGCCTCCCGGACAACGATATCCGTATCGACAATCCGGCCGTCAGCGGCCACCACTCCTTGATCATCAACATTCTGAATGACTCCTTCCTGGAAGACCTCAATAGCACCAACGGCACCTACGTCAATGGCAAGCTGATCAAGAAGCACGCGCTGCAGCACGGTGACGTGCTGACCTGCGGCCATCACCAGCTGCGCTTCGTCGAGGACGATGCCGCGCAACAGGACGAGTTTGAGCGCACCCTGGTTATCCAGCCCTCTGCTCGCCCGGTCGAGAAGATCCGCGCCGCCGTATCCAATGGACCTGAAGCCACTGCCTCGCGCCGCACGCTGGGCAATGGCACACCGGCACTGAAGAAGGCTCGCCTGCAGGTGCTCTCGGGTGCCTTCGCAGGGCGCGAACTGGAACTGACAAAGACCCTGACCACCCTGGGACGCCCAGGCGTGCAAGTAGCGGCGATCACGCGCCGATCGGAAGGCTACTTCCTGGTGCACGTGGATGCCGACAGCGCGGAGAACTTTCCGCACGTCAACGGCGCACCGATCGGCGCCCAGGCCCGCAAGCTCGTCGACAACGACGTCATCCAGCTGGCGGGCGTCAAGATGGGTTTCTTCGAGGGCTAAGACGCCCTCGATGATCCTGCCGGAGCTGAACATTGCGCGGCGGTAGCCGCGAAGCCCGTCAAAAGGCGCGCGCCGCGCCGCCGCCGGCCCCGGCATACCTCACGCGCGCAATCCCGCCGTACGAATTGCTCTCGGAGGACGCGCTCCAGTCCGTAGAGCAGCACGCCGATCAGCTGCTCGAGGAGATCGGCTTTGAGATCCGGGGCGATGCGGAAGCCATCGCGCTTTGGCGCTCGGCCGGTGCCCGCATCGATGGCGAGTGGCGCGTCCACGTGCCGGCAGGACTGACGCGTTCCATCATCAAGCGCAGCGCCCCGGCCGAATTCACCCAGTACGCCCGCAACCCCAAGCGCAACGTGCAGATTGGCGGTGCGCACGCGGTGTTCGCCCCCGCCTACGGCTCGCCCTTTGTCACCGACCTCGAGCGCGGGCGGCGCTACGGCACGCTCGAGGACTTCCAGAACTTCGTCAAGCTCAGCTTCCTGGCACCCTGGCTCCATCACTCCGGCGGCACGGTCTGCGAGCCGGTCGATGTGCCCGTCAACAAACGCCACTTAGACATGGTCTACGCGCACATGCGCTACTCCGACAAGCCGTTCATGGGCTCGGTCACCACAGCTGCGCGCGCGCGTGATTCGATCGATATGTGCCGGGTGCTGTTTGGAGAGGAGTTCGTCGATCGGCATTGCGTGATCCTCGGCAACGTCAACGTGAACTCGCCCCTGGTGCTCGACGGGGAAGCCAGTCGCGTGATTCGCGCCTACGCCGCGGCTAATCAGGCGCCGGTGTGCGTACCCTTCATCCTCGGGGGCGCCATGGGCCCGGTGACCACGGCCGGAGCGCTGGCCCAGTGCTTTGGCGAAGCCATGTTCTGCGTCGCCCTGGGCCAGCTGGAACGCCCCGGGTCACCGGCCATCCTGGGTAATTTTCTCTCGTCCATGTCACTGCGGAGCGGTGCGCCTACCTTCGGGACGCCGGAGCCGGCGCTTGCCTACTTCGCGATCGGGCAACTGGCGCGCCGGCTCGGCGTGCCGCTGCGCTGCGGAGGAAACCTGTGCGCCTCCAAGGCTCCCGACGCGCAGGCCGCATCGGAAAGTGCCAATTCGATGTGGCCCGCGTTCCTGGGCGGCGCCAACTTTGTCCTGCATGCCGCCGGCTGGCTGGAGTCCGGGCTGGCCATGTCCTACGAGAAGTTCGTCATGGATGTCGATCAGCTCGGTGGCTTCCACACCCTCGCCCGCGGCATCAGCCTCGATGAGAACGCGTTTGCACTCTCGGCTTTCCGCGAAGTCGGCCCCGGCCTGCACTATCTGGGATCGGCCCACACGCTGGCGAACTACCAGACCGCCTTCCACGAGTTCCAGCTGGCGGACAATAATTCCTTCGAACAATGGTGCGCGGAAGACTCGCTTGAGCAGCCGCAGCGTGCGCAGCGGCGCTGGCACGCAATGCTAGAGTCCTACGAAGCTCCTCCCCTGGACGATGCGATCGATGAGGCGCTGCGCGATCTGATCGCGCGCCGCAAGCAGAGCCTGCCTGATGAGATTGGTTAGGGGCGCGTCCGCTGCGCCCTTAACGCAGTACGCCCTCGCCGTAGGAGTCCGCTGCGTAATTGGCAAAGCGGCAATACTGGCCCTGGAAAGTCAGGAAAAATGTGCCGGTCTCACCATTACGGTGTTTGGCCAGATCGATATCGGCGATCCCGCGCTTGGGACTTTCCTTGTTGTACTGGTCTTCACGATAGATCAGCAGGATCATGTCGGCATCCTGTTCAATCGCCCCGCTGTTGTGAGTCACTAGGCCATCGGCCAACCAGTTGGCAGGACCCGGTACCGTCAGATCGAAAACGTCTGCCTCGCCTTCTGGAAATATTGCCACGACGCGATCCCAGTAGAGGTCAGAGGTCGCCCAAGTCTCCAGTTCCTTGCTACGCAGCAGCTGGGCGTAGTCGAGCAACAGGTTGCGACTTGGCGCGAAACGGAAATGACTTGACCCGCCGTACGACGTGCCGCGCAACTGCGCCATTTGTCGGGTGGTCACACCGTCCTTGCGCATCAGGGCGCGCACACGCGTAAATATCTCAAGTGGCAGAGTATCCACGTTGGTGTTGGCGCTAGCCGATTGGTTGGCATGATGCGCGACCAGCGATTCTATCGCCGCCGCTCTGGGTCCAAATCCACCTACCAGTGCCGCAAATCGCAGCTGCGCTTCCATGCCGCTCACGTCAACTGTGTAAACGGGCCTATAGTTCGGCTTATGCACGGCGCGCAACCGTGCGACGATCCCTAAGCGCAAAAGCAACGCACTGACCTCTTCGGCAAGACGCGCGCTACAGGTCGAGAAATAAACCCGCGGCATGCCTCGTTGCCCTGGTTTACGCAGCGCCACGCAGCCGTCAGTTGCCCACAGGTGCTTTAGCAGCAGCGCGAGTTGTTCATCGCCCAGCGTGAACACATTCGGCGGCAGGTGCTTCTCATGCGAACGTTGACCGAATATCCCCAACTCCTTCAACCACGCACCGACTCCCGCTGGATGCCAGCGATTGCCATTGCCGCCAATGACTAGCTGATGCCAGGCGCCGCGACCAGCGTGCCGGCTGACCATTGACCCGAATGCCTCAGCCGCACACCGCACCGCCTCGCTGTTGGCTTCTGAGGCGGTCGTGTAGCGCAGCGGCTGATGGGTCAGGTAGCTTCCGTCGCCTACCAGGTGGCCAAGCAGAACAATCCAGTGTTCGGGCCACCGTGCAACACTTGGCGGCTGCGGAATTCGGCGTGCCAACCCCAGGCGATCGCCTGGCCTTAGGCTGGCGACCGTCGTCCAACCCTCCCCTGCAAGCATGCGGTGTTCGGCGGTGGCACGAATACTGCGCCCACTGGCAAGTTGCAGTTTAAAAACCGGTTTCGAGCCCACACGCCAGACCTTGTCCGCGCGTGCGGCCACGATGCGTTGCTGCTCATCGATCGACCAAACTTCGGGTGTCGTGCCCTCGAGATCGCGAATCGGCACACGACGCCCATCTTTAAGGCATACCAGCGTATCTCCGGTCACGCATTCGCGCAGGTCGGACATCACCGGCTTCTTCTCGGTGCGCTGCTCGACGCCGCGGTTGAGTTGCGAGAGTGCGATCACCGGTACCTGCAGCTCCTTGGCAAGCGCCTTGAGCCCGCGGGAAATCTCGGCGATCTCGGTAGCGCGATTCTCCTTTGTGCCCGGCACCTGCATGAGCTGCAGATAGTCGATCACGATCAGCCCCAGGCCCTTCTCCTCGCGCGCCACGCGGCGAGCGCGTGCACGCAGCTCCGTAGGCGTGAGACCCGCCGACTCGTCGATATAGATGCGCGCCTCGGTAAGCTGGCTGGTCGCGGCGGTAACCCGGACCCAGTCATCGTCGGAGATCTTGCCGCTGCGAATGGCGTTGAGCTGCACGCCGCCAATCGAGCTGAGCATGCGCATCAGCAACTGATCGGAGGGCATCTCCATGCTGAAGATGGCCACCGCTGAGCGGATGTTTGGATTTACCGCCACATACTCGGCGATATTCGTCGCTAGCGTAGTCTTTCCCATACCCGGGCGACCGGCAATGATGACCAGATCCCCACCACGTAAGCCGCCGGTCTTTTTGTCGAAATCCGCAAATCCGGTCGGGAGGCCGCGCATGGCATTTGGATTCGTGTGCCATTCGTCGATCTTGTCGATCAGCGGTGGCAGAAGCTTGATTACCTTGACCGCACCGTCGCGCGCTGAAGTGCTTTGCTCGGCGATCTTGAAAACTTCCCGCTCAGCCTCGTCCACCAGGTCTCTTGCCGGGCGGCCGTCATTGGCAAATGCCGAGGCGGTGATTCTTCGGCCGGCGCTGATCAGGCTTCGCAGCAACGAGCGCTCGCGGACGATTTGCGCATAGGCGCGCACATTGGCGGCCGTGGGAGTGTCGCGCGCCAGCGTGCCCAGATAGGCCAGTCCGCCGGCCTCCTCGAGTTGGCTGGCCGCCTCAAGCTGGCCGGAGACGGTCACAACGTCTGCAGGTTTGCCCCCGGTGATCAGCTCGGCGAGCGCCTTGAAGATCAGCCGGTGATCCGGGCGATAAAAATCCTCGGCGCCGATCACATCGCCAACCTGCTCCCAGGCCTGCGCGTCGATCAGCAGGCCGCCAAGGACGGCCTGCTCGGCTTCGGTCGAATGCGGTGGCGTCGCGGCCCCAGGATCGGGCGCCTCAATGTCTCGGCGCGAACGCAGCGGCCCAGCCATGAGTTGAGGCCGCCCGCGCCGCTTCGGGCCTAGCCCTGCTCTTCGGCGACGATAATCACGGTAAGCGTGACTTCGACGTCGGTGTGCAGATGCACGGTCACGGGATGCTCACCGACCGAACGGAGCGGTCCGTTCGGGAGCCGCACTTCGCTGCGGCTGAGCTTGTGGCCGGCCGCGGTGGCGCCCTCGGCAATGTCGGTGGTTCCGACCGAGCCGAACAGCTTGCCCTCGGTGCCCGCCTTGGCGGTGATGGTCAGCCGGAAATCGCGCAGGGACTCGGCGCGCTGCTGCGCTCCGCTAAGCTCTTCGCTGGCGATTTTTTCTAGTTCCGCGCGGCGCGCCTCGAAGCGGGCCACGTTGGCGGCGGTGGCGAGCGTTGCGCGCCCGGAAGGCAGCAGGTAGTTGCGCCCGTAACCGCTCTTGACCTTAACGCGTTCACCGATGCCACCAAGGTTGGCCACTTTCTGCAGAAGAATTACATCCATGGAGGCGGCCTCAGTGCTGGTCGGTATACGGCAGCAGCGCCAGGAAGCGCGCGCGCTTGATCGCGGTGCTCAGCTGCCGCTGATAAAAGCTCTTGGTGCCGGTGATGCGGCTCGGCACGATCTTGCCGGTCTCGGTGATGTAGTTCTTCAGTACGCTCAGATCCTTGTAATCAATCGTGGCGACATCATCGGCCGTAAACCGGCAGAATTTCTTGCGACGTACAAATCGGGACATCGTGGTTCCTTAAGAATTATGCAGTGGCGGGATTGCGCGCTAGGCGTTGAGCGACATGTCGTCGTCATCGCCCATCTCATCGCGCTCGCGACGGGCCTCGTTCTCTTCCTCGCTCCGCGACATCGGCGAAGGCTCGGTCACCGGGCCTTCCATGCTGACCACCAGGTGGCGCAGCACCGCATCGCTGAAACGGAACGCACCAGTCAGCTCGGCCAGCGTCTTCTGATCGCACTCCAGATTCATCAGCACATAGTGCGCCTTGTGAACCTTGGCTATCGGAAAGCTCAGCTGGCGGCGGCCCCAGTCTTCCAGGCGGTGCACCTGGCCATTGCCCGCGGCAATCATGCTGCGGTACCGCTCGATCATCGCCGGAACCTGCTCGCTCTGGTCCGGGTGGACCAGGAACACCACTTCGTAATGCCTCATGTATGACTCCCTATGGTATTTGCCGCCCGCGGAAGGCTGTTGCAGTGCGGCAAGGAGAAGCTGTTCAGAATACCCGAATGATTGCCCGACCTGCAACCAAAGCGCGCGTTCTATAAGGCTCAGCTCGGCTTGCTCGCCGGCTGGCGCTGGCGCACGGCCTCATACAGGAGCATCCCGGTGGCCACCGAGACATTGAGACTCTCCACGGTGCCGAGCGAGGGGAGATTGACCAGCCAGTCGCAATTCCGGCGGGTCAGTTCCCTGAGCCCCGTGCCCTCCGAGCCCATGACGAGGCAGCGAGCGCCGGTCAGATCGATGGCTGCGGCGGGTTGCGGAGCGCCGGCGTCGGCACCCACGATCCACAGCCCCGCGTCCTTGATGAGCTTGAGAGTGCGCGCCAGATTTGTGACCGTGACAACTGGCGTGCTCTCCGCCGCACCTGCCGCGACTTTCTTCGCCGCCGCGTTGAGCGTCGCCGCCCGATCCCGAGGTACCACCACGGCCATCACGCCGCAGGCATTGGCCGTGCGCAGGCAAGCACCGAGATTGTGCGGATCCTGAACGCCATCGAGCGCCAGCACTAGCGGGTTCAGAGCCGTGCCGAGCTGCCGGTAAAAATCATCTTCGCTGAGCGGCGCGAGCGGGCTGACCTCGGCCACTACACCCTGGTGCGCCACTTCACCGACCCAGCCGCGCAGCCGCCCCCCGTCCACACGCTCAATGGCTTTGCCCGCTGATCGGGCTTGGGCCTCGAGCTCGCCGGCGCGCGGATCGGCGCGGCCCTGCTGCAGATAGATGCGCAGTACCCGCTGCGGCGCCTGGCTGAGCAAGGCGCGCACGGTGTGCCAACCGTAAAGACGTTCAACGCCCATCAATCCGCCAGCTCAAGATCGACCAAGCCCTCCACCGGATTGACGGAGGCGATGCGCACCTGCAGCCGCAGGCCTGGTCCGAACTTGCGGCTCCGACGACGACCCTGCCACTGGCCGCCATCGCGAGTCATCTGATACTCGTCATCGTCCAGGGCCGACATGTGCAGCAGGCCGTCCACTCCCACGCCGAGCAGCTGCACGAAGCAGCCAAACTCCACGACAGTCGTGATGAGCCCTTCAAAGACCTGCCCCACCCGGTCGCGCAGATACGCGCAGGCCAGGAACGTGTTCACGTACCGATCCGCCTCATCGGCGCGCTTTTCGAGGCGTGAGAGCTCGGCGCCGAGCGCGGCCAGGCCCGCCTGCTCGCTGCTGGAGGCGCGCGGTGCCAGGCCCAGTCCTGAGCGCAGGGCGCGGTGCACCAGCAGGTCGGGATAGCGCCGGATCGGGGAGGTGAAATGCACGTAGTCGGCAAGGGCCAGGCCGAAATGGCCGATGTTTTCCGGCTGGTACACCGCCTGGGAGAGCGAGCGCACCACCAGGCCCTCCACAAAGGGACGCAGCTTGGCGTCGCGCACGCGTGGTGAGATTCCGGCCAGATCGCGCGTGCGCACCTGCTCGGCGATGGTCAGTTCGATCCCGAGCACGTGCAAGGTCGCCTTCAGGTTGTTCAGCTTGCGCTCTTCGGGCGGCGGGTGCACCCGATAGAGACCTGGCACCCGCAGTCGCTGCAGCTCCTTGGCGGCGGCCACGTTGGCCATCACCATGCACTCTTCGATCAGCTTGTGGGCGTCGTTGCGCGAGTAGAACTCGATGGCGCGCACCTGCTCGCCCTTGTTGAAGATGAATTTCGCCTCGGGGGCATCAAAGTCCAGGGCGCCGCGCCGGGCGCGCGCCTTGACCAGCAGCCGGTAGACCTCCACCAGCGGCTCGAGCTTGTCGGCCAGTGCCCCTAAGGCCGCGCGTGGGGCGCTCTCGCGGTTGAACAGCACGGCATGCGCGGCGGTATACGTGAGCCGCGCCGCCGAGCGCATGACCGCCGGGTACACGCGCCAGCTGTGCAAGGCGCCGCGGGCGTTGATGCGCATGTCGGCCACCATGCACAGGCGGTCGACGTGCGGCTCCAGCGAGCACAGATGATTCGACAGGGCGGTCGGCAGCATCGGCAGCACGCGCGTGGGAAAATAGACCGAGGTCCCGCGTGCCCGCGCTTCCACATCAAGCAGCGTGCCCGGACGCACGTAGTGGCTGACATCGGCAATGGCCACCACCAGCCTGAAGCCCTCGCCGTCGCGCTCTGCATAGACCGCATCGTCGAAGTCTCGCGCGTCTTCGCCATCGATGGTCACCAAGGGAATCCCGCGCAGGTCCGTGCGGCGCGCGGCCTCGGCGAGATCAACTTCGCTCCCGAAGCGCTTCGCTTCCTGCAATACCTCGGGCGTGAATTCCTGGCTCAGATCGAAGCGCGCTATGGCCGCCTCGGTGGACATTTCCACCGGACGTTCCGGATCGAGCTTCTTGCGCACCCGGGCCTCGCCGCTTTGCCCGTCGGCCGGGTAGCGCTTGATGTCGGCGATCACCCAGTCACCGGGTTGGGCGCCTTGCGAGGCGGACTCGGCAACGTTGCACACGATCGCCAATCGGCGATCGGCGGCGCGCACGCGCAATTCCCGCCCCTGGCGCTCCAGCACGCCGAGAAATGCGCTCAGGCCGCGCTCGATGACGGACTTGACGGTGCCCACCCAACGATCCTGCGCGTCCTTGTGCAAGGCGAGGCTCACCCGGTCACCCTGCACCAGTCCGGACATCTGCCGCGGTGGCAGGAACACACCGCCCTCGATGCCCTCGACCCGCGCGAACCCGAATCCGGCGCGGTTGGGCGAGACGATGCCCTCGGCCACCGTCGGTTCGCCCTTGGCCGGCTTGCGGATGATGCGCCGGTCGGCGCGCCGCGCCGGATGGCGCGCGCTTCGAATGGGTTTCCTGCTACGGGTCAATTGACAGCTCCAAGGCCCTTACGTACATTGCGCCGCCCACCCGAGGCCCAGGTGGCGGAATTGGTAGACGCACTAGTTTCAGGTACTAGCGGGTAACACCGTGGAGGTTCGAGTCCTCTCCTGGGCACCACCCCTGCCGCCGCCCTAATCCTTTAGAGTATCCGCGGCGCGCTCGGCTCGTAATAGTAAGTCATTGTTTTCTAATTAACGAATAGTTCCCGGCTCATCGTCGCAACTCATTCGTGACGGCGTGGTCCAAGAAATGCGCCGTGGGTGTGTGGCCACGGGGCAGCGCTAGGCATCGTGGGGCGCAGCCGCAATCAAAAAAAGTCTGTGTCTGGCGGAAAGCGCGATGTGCTCCGACAGTAAAGCATATGCATTTCGTCTAGGGGACGTCGGAGGACTCTTACCGCGGAACGTCTCGTCGGGAACATTCCCATCGGCGGCGTGGCAGGCAATTATGAGTAACAATGAGAATTGCCCAAATCGCACCGCTCTACGAAGCCGTGCCGCCCCGGCTTTATGGCGGCACCGAGCGAGTAGTCGCCAATCTTTGCAACGCCCTGGTGGAGCTCGACCATGAGGTGACCTTGTTCGCATCGGCCGAGGCGAACACCAAGGCGCAGCTCATCCCGGTGCGCGATCAGGCGATCCGCCTGGACACGGCGCCTCTCAAGTCCGACATGGCGGCACACCTCGCGATGCTCTTCGAGGTGCGACGGCGCTCGCATCAATTCGACATCCTGCACTTTCACATTGACTTGCTGCACTTTCCGATGTTCGAGCCGTACGCCGGAAAATCCCTCACCACGGTGCACGGGCGCCTCGATGTGAAGGACCTGCCACTCGCCTATGCGCGCTGGGAGCAGTTTGGACTGGTGTCCATTTCCGACTCGCAGCGCGCTCCGCTGCCGAACGCCAATTGGCTCAGGACCGTGCCGCACGGCATTCCGCCGGCGCAGTACCCGTTCCAGCCCCATCCGCGCGGCGGCTACCTCGCCTTTCTCGGCCGTATCTCGCCGGAGAAACGGCCAGACCTGGCCATACAGCTCGCCATCGCCGCCGGCAAGCCGCTGCGGATAGCCGCCAAGATCGATCCGATCGATACCCACTACTTCGACAGCAAGGTGAAGCCACTGCTCGACAATCCGCTGATCGAGTTCCTCGGCGAGATCGGCGATGCCGACAAGCCCAAATTCCTGGGCGAGGCCGACGGCCTGCTGTTCCCGATCAACTGGCCCGAACCCTTCGGTTTAGTGATGATCGAAGCCATGGCCTGCGGCACTCCGGTTATCGCCTGGAATTGCGGTTCGGCTCCCGAGGTCGTGGAATCGGGAGTGAGCGGCTTCGTAGTCTCCACGGAAGATGAGGCGCTTGACGCCATCGTCCGTCTCCCGCAATTGGAGCGCCGCACGGTCCGCGCCGCTTTTGAACGGTCCTATACTTCAAGTGTCATGGGCAATGCCTATCTGGATGTCTACGCGCAGCTGCTAAATTCGGTGGCTCCGGAAGACGCGGCGCTGGCATCGCAAGCGATTCGTGGACGATCCTGACTGCAAAGTGCCCGCTGATCGCGGGCTGCTGCCGCGCTTCACATTGCGGGATACCGACACATTCCTGCTGGCCGACGCGCTCGGCGATGTGCAGGGGCGCGAGGATGGACTGTTCTCGAGCGATACCCGCGTCCTGTCGCAGCTGGAACTTGAGGTCGCCGGACGCCGGCCATCGTTGCTCGGCACCTCGCTGTCCCAGGACAACGTGCTGTTCACCGCGCACCTGACCAACCGTCCGCTGCCGGCACTGGGTCAGGTGGAAATGCCTCAAGGAGTGCTGCACATCGAGCGCAGCCGGCTGCTTAACGACGGCTGCCTGCAGGAGCGCCTGCGCATCACCAACTACAGCGGCCAGCGGGCGACCGTGCCGTTGCGGTTGGTGTTTGCCGCGGACTTTGCCGATATCTTCGAGGTTCAGGGCCACCGCCGCGAGCGCCGCGGCACATTGCTGGAGCCTGTGGTCAGCGCCGAGTCCGCACTGCTTTCTTATCGCGGGCTCGATGAGCGTGTGCGCGCCACGCAATTGCGCTTCTCGATCACGCCAGCGACGCTCAGCAGCGGTGATGCCACTTTTTCTCTGGACATCCCGCGCTCCGGCACGGTCGAGTTGTACCTGGAGATCGGCCCGCCGCGCGAGCGCACGCCGGGACGGGGGCACTTCGATGCCACCCGCGAGTTGCTCACCGCCAGGATGCGCAAGCGCAAGACCACCGGGGCGATGCTTGAGAGTTCCGGCCGCCTGTTCAATGAATGGATCGACAAGTCGCGCTCGGACCTCGCCCTGCTGACTACCACCTTGCCCACCGGCCCCTACCCGTTTGCCGGTATCCCCTGGTTTGCCACGCAGTTTGGCCGGGATGCCATCATCACCGCGCTCCAGGTTTTGTGGCTCGATCCGGCCATCGCTGCGGGCGTGCTGCGATTTCTGGCCAGCACCCAAGCGCACGAGGAGTCCGCTTTCCGTGACGCCGAGCCCGGCAAAATCATGCACGAGATGCGCCGCGGCGAAATGGCCGCCCTGCACGAAGTCCCGTTTGGCCAATACTACGGCGGAGTCGACACTACTCCTCTCTACGTGATGCTCGCAGGAGCCTACGAGGAGCGCACCGGGGATCCCACGCTGGTAGATGAGATCTGGCCGAACCTGCTGGCGGCGACGGCATGGATCGAGCGTCGCCTGGACGGCAGCGTGAGCGGCTTTCTGGATTACGCGCGCGGTGCGCGCTCAGGCCTCGTCAACCAGGGCTGGAAAGACAGTTTCGACTCGATTTTCCATGCCGACGGTCGCTTTCCGACCGGTCCGGTCGCGGTCGTCGAAGTGCAGGGTTATGCGCACGCGGCACTCTTGTCGATGGCGCGCCTGGCGGCCGCTCGCGGCAAAGTCGAGCCGAGCCGCGCCTGGCGTTCGCGCGCCGAGCGCTTCGGCCGCGCGATCGAGAAACGCTACTGGCTGCCGGACCTGCGCTTCTATGCTCTGGCCATCGATGGCGAGAACGAACTGTGCCGGGTGCGTGCTTCAAACGCCGGCCATCTCTTGTATTGCGGAATACCGAGCGAAGAGCGCGGGACGCAGGTTGCGAAACAACTGTTGTCGGACGGCTTCTGCAGCGGATGGGGGATTCGCACACTGTCCGAAGGTGAAGCGCGCTACAACCCGATGTCGTATCACAACGGGGCCATCTGGCCGCACGATACCTCGCTGTGCGCCGCCGGCATTGCCCGCTACTGCGGCCCTGACGCCATCGTGACCTTGCTCAGTGAAATGTTCGAGGCCGCCAATCAGTTCTCGATGCGCCTACCGGAACTCTACTGCGGCTTCCCGCGCGGCTCAGGACAGGGGCCAACGCCCTACCCGGTGGCGTGCCTTCCGCAGGCCTGGGCTTCAGGTGCGCTGTTCATGCTGCTGCAGTCGGCACTTGGAATCCGTATCGACGGACGCCGCCGGGAGGTGCACATCAGCCGGCCGCAGTTGCCGATCGGCATCGAGTCGCTCACCGTCAGGAGTCTGGCGGTTGCCGATACGTCGATCGAGCTGCACTTTCAGCGCCTCGGCGAGCGCATCGTGGTGACGCAGAACGGAACTGCCGAAGGCGTGCAAGTGCTCTCCCATCTTGGTTAATTTCTTATAGTATTTTGATATTTTATCAATATGTTACATAGTTTTTCTAATGTTTTTTATATATCAAATTGCAGCACCTTAACGTACCGCACGTGCGGGAGTGAGCGCAGTTTCGTCTGAACGGCATCGGGCGGGAGCTGATCCACGCCAACGATTGCAATCGCATCCCCGCCAGTGGCGTGGCGGCCCAGATGGAACGTGGCGATATTGATGTTGGCTTCTCCGAGGATAGTGCCTAGCGCCCCAATGAAACCTGGCTTGTCGAGATTGTTGATGAGCAGCATGACCGGCAGGAACTCCGCTTCCAGAGCCATGCCCTTCACTTCGACGATTTTTGCCGAGCCTGCATGTACCACGCCACCCAGCGCGCGCCAGCGTCCGCCCGTGAGGACCTTGATCCTGATCAGCGAGCCGTAGACCGGCGACACGTCGCGCTTCAACTCGGTGAGCGTGATGCCTCTTTGCTTGAGCACCGAAGGAGCCGACACCAGATTGATGTCGGGCATCAGCGGGCGCATGAGTGCCGCTAGCGCCATGGCCGTGAGCGGCCGCGTATTGAGGTGCGCCACCTCGCCCTCGTACTCAATGTCCACCGCCTGAATGCCATCATCCGCGATCTGGCCGGCGAAGCTCCCGAGCTTCTCGATCAAGCCGGCAAAGGGTTTGAGGCGGGATGCCTCCTCGGCACTCATTGAAGGCATGTTGAGGGCGTTGGTGACGGCCCCGGTGAGCAGGAAGTCCGAGATCTGTTCAGCCACCTGCAGCGCGACGTTGTCCTGCGCCTCGAGCGTGCTCGCGCCCAGGTGAGGAGTTGCAATGAAATTGGGCGCACCGAACAGCACACTGTCGGTGGCCGGTTCACGGACGAAAACATCGAAGGCGGCTGCACCCACCTGCCCGCTCTCCAGGGCGGCGCGCAGTGCCGCTTCATCGACCAGACCGCCGCGCGCCGCATTGACGATGATGACGCCGCGCTTGGTCCTGGCGAGCGCGGCCGCGGAAAGGATATCCCGGGTTTTGTCCGTCAAGGGCGTATGGAGCGAGATCATGTCCGAGCGTGTCAGCAACTCCTCGAACTCGACCTTTTCCACGCCCAGGTGCACGGCCCGCTCCTTCGACAGGAATGGATCGTAGGCGATCACTTTCATTTTGAGGGCGAGGGCACGCTCTGCGACCAGCGCGCCAATATTCCCGCAGCCGATCAGGCCGAGCGTCTTGGAATAGAGCTCGACCCCCATGAAGCGGTTTTTCTCCCACCGGCCGGCCTGGGTGGATGAGTCCGCGGCGGCAATGTGCCGGGCCGCGGCAAACAGCAGAGCAACCGCGTGCTCGGCGGTGGTGATCGAATTGCCAAACGGCGTGTTCATGACCACGATGCCGCGTGCCGTAGCGGCCCCAACATCGATGTTGTCGACACCGATGCCGGCCCGGCCGATCACCTTCAGGCCGGTTCCGGCCGCAATCACGTCCTTGTCGACCTTGGTCGTGGAGCGCACCGCCAGGCCGTCGTAGCCGCCAATCATCGCCAGCAGCTCCTGTTTCGAAAGCCCGGACCGCACGTCCGCAGCGACCCCCCGTTCGCGAAACACCGCCAACGCCTTGGCGCTCAGCTCATCGGCTATCAGTACTTTGGGCACGGACTCTCCTTGGGATGACTGACCTGATCAGCGCAGCGACAGTTCCTGTTGGCGGAACCGAATGGCGCGCGGCGCAGGTTCGCTGGGCCCCTGCCGGGATAACCGTGGGTTTGGCCCGATGTGAATCGGACAGCGGCCGGACGAACGCCCGGCGGTGAGACGAATGACACGAAGCTCTGCTCCCCATCCTTACAGATGGGCGTCCGCCGTTGGGAGCGGATGGCCCGCTCCGGAGCATAGGGGTTCCCCGCGATCTGTCAATGCGGGCAGGCGGGCACTCTATATATCAGGTGGGGCGCGCACCTTCAGGTCAGGGCCGAGAGGATTGCTTCGTGCAGCCGGCCGTTGGTGGCCAGCACCGATCGTGATTGCAGAGTGATGGGTGCACCTGCAAGATCTGTGAATCGCCCGCCTGCCTCGGTAACAATGGCCGCGCACGCAGCAAAGTCCAGGATGTTCACGTCACTTTCGATCACCGCGTCAATCTTGCCCGCCGCCAGCAGGTGGTAATGGAGGAAATCACCATAGCCCCGGATGCGATCAACCCGCGCCACCAGGCGTCCGTACGCGCTCCACTGCGCGCCGCTCGCCAGGCTCTTGAGATTGCCCGATGAGAGCGCGGCACGCCCAGGATCATCGATCCGGCTCACGGTGATGCGCTGATCATTGAGATACGCACCGCGCCCGCGCTCGGCATACGCCAGCTCCCCGTATTCCGGGGCACTCGAGACGCCAAGCACAATCTCGCCGGCTCGCATCAACGCGATCTGAGTTGAAAACATCGGGTACTGGCGGGCGAAGGCCTTGGTGCCATCGATCGGATCCACCACCCACAGGTTCTCGGCGTCCAAATCGCGCGCGCCCAGTTCCTCGCCAAAGAACCCGTAACTTGGGAAGCGCTCTTCCAGAAGCGATCGAATGGCCTGCTCGCAGCGCACGTCGGCCTCGGTGACCGGCGTCAGGTCCGGCTTGATGCGCACCTCAATCCGGCCCCGGTACACCTCGCGGGCGATACGCGCGGCCTCCTGCGCCGCCTCGAGGGCCGCCTGCAATTCGGGTGATTGATCCATTGACAGCCCCGCCGCCGATTCGAATGTCGCGGCCCATCTTAGCTTCTTCCCGTCCTGCGAGCCCGGTCACTAAAGAATCCAATTGCACCAAGACTGTGGCCTAATACGCAGCGGCCGGGCGCGATCGATAGGCGCACGGCCGCGAGTGCAGCTGTCGAGGATGGTGATGGCGCGAAAACAATCCGTCAAAGAGCCGAGCCTGGAAGAGTGGAAGCGGATGTATGCCACGCTCTGCCGGATTCGCCAGTTCGAAGGGCAGGTGCAAAGGCTGGCAGGAACGGGCGAGATTCCGGGCTTTCCGCACCTGTCGACCGGCCAAGAAGCGGTCGCGGTAGGCGTCTGCGCGCACTTGCACCCGGAAGATGTGCTGTTTACGAGCCACCGTGGGCACGGCCACATCCTGGCCAAGGGCAGCGATGCTGAACGCACCTTTGCCGAAATCCTCGGTCGTGCCACCGGACTGTGCCAGGGACGGGGCGGCTCCATGCACCTGGTGGACGCGAGTCACGGAGTGCTGGGCGCCACGGGCGTGGTCGGCGGGAACCTGGCGCTCGCTGCCGGCGCGGCCTGGGCGGCCCAGGCCCAGGGCAAGTCTGCCATCAGCGTAGTGTTCTTCGGCGATGGCGCGACCGGAGCCGGCGCCTTTCACGAGACGCTCAATCTTGCGGCGCTCTGGCAACTGCCGGTGCTCTTTGTTTGCGAGAACAACGGCTACGCTGAGTTCACGGCGCGCGAAGAGCACTCCAACGTGCAGAAGGTCAGCAGCTTTGCCGCGCCTTACGCAATACCGACCAGGACCATCGATGGCAACGACCTGCCGGTGGTGTACTCCGCCGCGGGTGCGGCTATCGCAAGCCTGAGAAAAGGTTCGGGTCCTTACTTGCTCGAATGCATGACACACAGAATGGCCGGTCACTATGTAGGCGATGCGCAAAGGTATCGCTCCAAGGAAGAGCTGGCCGCCATGAAGGAGAAGTGTCCGATCGAGCGGCTCAAGGCACGCCTGACCCGCAAGGGCGTGAGCACCGCCGCGCTGAACAAGATTGCCGAGCGCGAGGCGCAGGAAGTGCAGCAGGCGGTCGATCGGGCGCGCGCCGCTCCGCGTCCCGATCCTGCAACAGTCATGAACTACGTGTACCGCTCGGCCGCGCTGCAGTCGATTCAGGGATAGCCTTCCGTGGAACAGACCTTCATAGAAATTCTGCGGCGTGCGCTCGATGAGGAGCTGGCGCGCGATGTCAGCGTTCACCTGCTTGGGGAGGACGTGGCGGCGGGCGGCGCATTTGGCGTCACCAAGGGTCTCGCGCAGAAGCACGGTGAGAAACGGGTGCGCAACACACCCATCAGCGAGGCAGCCATCACCGGCCTGGCCACGGGCGCGGCCTTGTGCGGGCTTAGGCCGGTGCTGGAGGTCATGTTCATCGACTTTGCCACTCTCGCCATGGACTGCCTTGTCAACCAGACCGCCAAGTACCGGTACATGTCCGGAGGACAACTCACCGTGCCGCTCGTGGTGCGCACACAGTCAGGCGCCGCCGGCGGTGCGGCGGCCCAACACTCCCAAAGCCTGGAGGCATGGTTCGCGCATGTGCCGGGGCTCGTCGTGGTTGCACCGGCCACACCCGCCGAGGCGTACGGACTGTTAAAGAGCGCCATCCGGCTCGGTGAGCCGGTGCTGTACATCGAACACAAGCGGCTCTACACGATGAGGGGCACGCTTGATGATGCGGCTGAGCTGCCCGCCATCGGCAAGGCGCGCATCGCCCGCGGCGGTTCCGACCTCACGCTCATCGCCTACTCGGCCATGGTCGGCACCGCACTGGCGGCCGCCGGGCAACTTGCGGCTTTGGGGATTTCCGCCGAGGTCATCGACCTGCGGACGCTCCTGCCGCTGGACATGGAAACAATCGCCACTTCGGTCCGCAAGACGCACCGCGCACTGATCGCTCATGAAGCGGTCCAGAACGGCGGTTTTGGGGCCGAGATCGCCGCGCGCATCGGCAGCGAATTGTTCGACGAACTGGACGCGCCGGTCTGGCGAGTGGGTTGCCCCTTTGCGCCCATTCCGTTTGCACCCGAGCTGGAAGCAGCGCTTCTGCCCGACGCTGCGGCGATCGTGCAGGGCGTGCAGGAAATGCTGGGTACGCCCGCACAGTTGGGCAGGTAGCCGGCTATGGCCCGCGTCGCTGTCGAAATTCCCAAGATCGGCCTGGTCATGGAGGCGGTGCGCGTAACCCGCTGGCTCAAGAATGTGGGCGATGCGATCAGGCAAGGCGAGCCGCTCCTGGAAGTGGAGACTGAAAAATCGGTCGTGGAGATCGAGGCTGCTGTCAGCGGCCGGCTCGAGGAGATCCTCACCGCCGTGGGCGCGGAAGCCCGAGTGGGCGATCGCATCGCCTGGATGGAAGCCGAACAGGCACCCGCAGCCGTGGCGCCACCGGCCCGGTCGCCCACCCGCGCTCCGGTTGCCTCACCCCGGCCGACTGGCGGATCGGCGAGTGTGGGGAATCGGATTGTCAGCACGCCGGCGGCGCGACGCCTGGCGGCTGAAAGAGGCGTCGACCTGCGTCGTGTGTCGGGCACCGGACCGGGCGGGCGCGTGCAACTCGCCGATCTTGCCAACGAAACGGCGAGCGCGAGTGCGCCCTCCTCGACGGCTTTTGCAGCTCCTGAGATGACCCCCATGCAGCGGGCTTTGGCCCGCTCGATGACCTTGAGCAATGCCACGGTGCCCCAGTTCACGCTCGAGCGGTCGGTGGACGGCAGCGCAGTACAGGCTGCGCGCACCGCCTACGCGGCTGCTAATGCCGCGGCGCCCGCGCCTTCCATGAATGATTTCCTTCTGTACTCGCTCGGGCGCGCCTTGACCGAGATGCCTGCCATGAACGCCATCTATGTTGATCAGGGCGGCGGCGGAATCGCGTGCGCGCGCGGGACCCACATCGGACTGGTGGTCGCGGTGGCCGGGGGACTGCTGGTGCCGGTGCTCCACGATGTCGAGCAGCTGAGCCTTACGGAACTGGCGGCGCGGCGACGGGACTGTGTGGAACGGACGCTGCAGGGAAAACTCAGGAGCGATGAGCTGGGCGGCGCGACCTTGAGCCTCTCGAATCTGGGCGCCCAGGGGCCCGATCGGTTCGCGGCCATGATCAACCCTCCGGAATCGGCGATCCTGGCGGTGGGCCGGCAACGCGACTGCGTGGTGCCGCGCGCGGGCGGGCTGGCCATACGGCCCATGTCCGAACTCACGCTCACGGTTGATCACCGCGTCGCCAATGGACGCCTCGCCGCCGAGTTCCTGGCGCGCCTGGTGCAAATCCTGGAAAGTGGCGACTGGCGAGTGTGAGACTCGCTCCGGCTTTCTTTAGCGACGTCCCTGCAGCGCCTTGCGCACGCCAGCGATGATGCGCTCCTCATCGGGAATGACAAAGGCCTCAAGGGGCTCGCTGTAAGGCACGGTCGCATCGCGCGCGGTCACCTGCACGATCGGCGCCTTCAGGGAGCCAAAGCCCTGCTCGGCGACCTCCCCCGCGATGATGCCTGACACCGATGCGTGGCGCGGAGCCTGATCGACCAGCACCAGGTGGCCGGTCTTGGCCACGGACTTGAGGATCGCGGCAAGATCGAGCGGTGCGACCGTGCGCGGATCGATGACCTCGGCCTGGATGCCCTCGCCCGCCAGCTTGTTCGCCGCGGCCAGCGCGCGATGCACCATCCAACCCGTGGCCACGATCGTGACATCGCCGCCGGGCCGTCGGATCTCGGCCTTGCCAAAAGGCACCAGATGCTCACCGTCCGGCACCTCGCCGTGCTCGAGCGTCAGCATGTAGTGATGCAGGAACACGACCGGATTGTCGTCGCGAATCGCGGTGGCCATCAGTCCCTTGGCGTCGGCTGGCGTCGACGGCACCACCACTTTCAGTCCCGGCACACCCATGAACAGCGCCGTCAGCGAACCGGTATGCTGGCCGGCCCAGCCCGCGGTGAAGCCAAATCCGGCCTTGAGCACCAGCGGCACCTTGACCTGGCCGCCCGACATGTAGCGGAAGCGCGGCGCTTCGTTGACCACCTGATCCATGGCCACCAGCATGAACTCGGCCATGTACAGTTCAACCACGGGACGCAGGCCCGCCATGGCCGCGCCGATGGCGATGCCGATCTCGGCCGTCTCGGATATGGGCGTGACGCGCACGCGATCGGTCCCGTAGGCAGCCACGAACGGATGGTTCTCGGTGGTCGCCAGGTTCTGGCCGAAATACAGCACGTTCGGATCGCGGCGCATTTCCTGGTGGATGCCCTCGTCGACCGCGGCGATAAATGGGAGCTGGGCCATGCGTGGTGTCCTTACAGGTCCTTAGGCGCAGACGTTCTCGAGCGCGGACTCGAGCTTCGGGTACGGACTCTTCAGTGCAAAGGCCACCGCCTCGCGCATCTCGGCGGCAGCTTTGTTTTTGAGCTCATCGGCGCGCGCGGCGCTGAGCGCGCCGCTGTTGATTAGCGTGCCCCGGAATCGTGGCAGCGGATCGCCGCGCAATGCCGCCTCGTACTCCTCGCGGTTGCCGAACACGGCGATCGCCTCGTGTTCCGGGTAGTGCAGCGGCACCCCGGGTGGCGCGATGATGTTGCCGTGCGCGGACAGCCGGTAGACCTTCGATTCCACCAGCGTCGGGCCGTTCCCGGCGCGTGCCCGCTCGATCGCCTCGCCCACCACCGCGTGCACCGCCAGCGGATCGCCGCCATCGACGGTCACCCCGGGCATGGCGTAAGCCTTGGCCTTGACCGAGAGGGGCTCGCCGGCCGCCGCGTTCGCATCCTCCTGCGCGGTCAGTGTCACGACGTTATAGCCGTTATTCTCCATGACAAATATGACCGGCAACTTCCAGAGCGAGGCGATGTTGAGCGTCTCGTGGAACGCGCCCTGCTTGGAGGCGCCGTCCCCGAAGAAGCAGAACACGACCTCGCCGCGCTTGCGAATCTGTGCGGCCCAGGCGGCGCCCGCCGCGTGCGGGATGCCGGCGCCGACAATGCCCGAAGTGCCGAGGAACCCGCGCTTGACGTCGGTGAGGTGCATCGAGCCGCCTAAGCCCTTGCACAGCCCGTCGACCCGACCGTAGATCTCGGCCATCATCGCCTTGGGATCGCTCCCCAGTACCAGCGGATAGCCGTGGCAGCGGTAAGTGGCGAGCGCTGCATCACCGGGCCGGAACAGCGTCAGCGAGCCTACGATCGAGGCTTCGGCACCGTCGGCCAGGTGGGTATGGCCGCGGATCACGCCGGGGCTTTCCGTGAAGGTGCGCTTGACGCTCTCTTCGAATTCGCGCACGCGCAGCATCTGCGTGTAGACCCAGACCTGCCGCTCAGTGCTGAGTGCCTGTACCGTCATGTCACCTCCTCACACCCGGAAAGCAAACGGCATGGTCGACGGATGATACCGCCGCCATGCCGTTGCCCGACACCCCTGATTCGTGTCGGTATGAGCCCCGCTTGAGCTACATCTTCATGCGCAGCGTGGCGTACCACATGCGCGGCGCGTTGTAGCTTCCCACCACTTCGCCCGCCGCATAGTTGACCGAGCCTACGGTCAGGTAGCGATCGTCTGTCAGGTTGGTGCCGCCCACAATGAACTCGTACTTATTGCCCGGCGGCATGAAGTGCACGCCGGCATTGACCACGTGAGTCGCCGGCCGGTACAGCAGCGCCGTGTTCGGGCCGTCGTTGTACATTCCACCAGTGACGGTGTAGTCCGCCTGCAGGCGCACGACGTTGTCGCTCATCATGTGGATGTCCCAGATCGGGCTAACAGTGAACTTGTACTCCGGCGTCTTGGGCAGCTTGCTGTCGAGCGTAAAGCCGCCACCGCCCTGCGTGACCTGGAAGCCTAGAGCCGGATCGCAGTTGTTGTAGACCAGGCAGGGATTGAGGGACGTGTAGTAAGCGTCCATCCAGCCGGCCGAGAAATCCAGCGAGAAGCCGCCGCCGAAGAGCATCTGCGTCTCAAGCTCGGCGCCCTTGATGGTCGCATCGCCGGCGTTCTGGTAGACCGGCGAGGGTCCTTCCTGCACGTTAAGCTGGATGTCCGTGTACTTGCTGTAGAACACCGCGAGGTTTGCGAGCAGGTGGCGATTGAGCCAGGTGGACTTGAGGCCCAGTTCGTACGTGGAGTTGTACTCCGGGTTGAAACGCGCATCGGCCGGATCCGCGATCGGGGCCGAGAGGCGCGTGGTCCAACCGCCGGACTTGAAGCCCTTGGAGTAGCTCGCATAGAGCATGGCATCGCCCGACAAGTGCCACTGGACCCCGAAGGTCGGCGTCCACACGTTCCAGGTCTGATCGTCCCACTGATCCGGGAAGTAGCGCAGTGGCTGTGCCGCTGACGGAAAGCCCAGCGCCTGCTGGCAGGTGATGCCTGGCACCGGGATGCCGTAGTTGATGGCCGGGGCGTTCGGATCGAGGCAGCCGCTGATCTTGTAGGTGAAGCCGTTCAGGTCCGCCTGGCCGCCGAGGAACTTCTTATGCTCGTGCGAATAGCGCACGCCGGCGGTAAGTCCCCAGGCATCCGTAAGCTTGTAATCCAGATGCATGTAGCCTGCGTAAGAATCGGTCTTGATGTTGTTGTCGTAATCGTAGACGTACAGGTAACCGGTATCGAAGGGCACGAAGTCGTGCACGTAGCCGCTTTCGTTGAAGTAGTACAGGCCCAGCACGTAGTCGAGTTTGCTGTCGATGGCCTTGCCGAGCAGCTGAACTTCCTCCGAGAACTGGCGCTGGCCCTGACCGTCCGTGACTTCCTGCATGGACTCGGGCAGGCCGTCCAGATCGGTGCCGATGGTCCAGGTGATCTGGCGCCAGCCGGTGATCGACTTCAGCTGCGTGTCGGTGCCCAGGTTCCAGTCGAGCGTGGCCGATCCGCCCATGGATTCGTTCTTGGCAAAACTCGGGCCACTCGCGTAAGTGCTGTCTATGTTTCCGGTCTGCGTATTGGCGAAGTTCCAGTACACGCGCGGGGTGTGCCCGGGGAAGATCAGGCTGCCGGTGCTCTTGCCCGGGGTGATGTGCACGTACTGCTGGTAGGCGGCGGGCAGTGACTGCAGGACGCTGAGCGGCACGTTCACCGCACCGCTCCCACCGAGCGCCGGAATGCCCGGATAACCCACGCCATTACCAGTGTACTGGTTAGTGGTCGAGTTCCAGGTACCCACGGCCGTCGGCGCACACAGTCCGTTAGTGGCGTTAAACGGGCCAGCCAGTGGATTGAGCGTCGGATCGAGATCTGCGGACGAGGTCGTGATACAGGCGTTGTAGAGGGCACCGAAGATATTCGGGCCGAACAGCTGCGGGATGCCGGTCACGTTCGCGGGCACGTAGGTCGAGCTGTTGGGCAGGAACACGCCCCTAATGGTGTTCGGAATTCCCGACTGGTTCTGGTGCGTGTAGTCGGCCGAGACCGTCACGTCAAAGTTGTCTGAAGCGTGCCAGAGCATCTTGCCGCGAATCGTGTCCGAGCCCCTGCCGCCGTTGTGGGCCGAAGTCTCTGATCCCGGGGCCTTCGGCACGGCCTCCTGCCCGGTCACCTGGTAGGGCGCAGTCGCCGGAAATGGCAGGACCGTCTGATAACCCTCTTGGTGCAACGAGGACAAGCTAATCGTGGTGAGCACCGTATTGGTGATCGGAATATCGGCCGTCAGCAGCACGTCCTGACGGTTGTACTGACCGACGGTCAACATGCCTTGGACTGTGAAATCATGTCCGGGCGTGTGCGTCACGATGTTGATCGCACCGCCGATGGTGTTTCGGCCGAACAGAGTGCCCTGCGGGCCCTTCAGGATCTCGATCCGGTCGACATCGAGCAGATTTTGGTTGGCGCCGATCGTGCGCGCCAGGTAGGCGCCGTCGATATACACGCCCACGGCAGGATCGAGGTTGAAAGCGAAATCGTCCTGGCCGACACCGCGGATCGAGGCGGACAGGACCGATGTATCGCCGGAAAAGGGCGAACCGGCATCGAGGTTGACGTTGGGGGTCAGGGCGGAAAGGGCGTGAATATCGGTGACGCCTCTGCTCTGCATGGTTTCAGCGGTAAACGCGGTGACCGCGATGGGGACCTGCTGAAGGTTTTCGGAACGGCGCGTAGCGGTTACCACGACCTCTTCGAGCGCGTCGGTCGAGGCCGCGAAGGTCGCGACACCTGGGACCAGCAAGCCTGCGATGGCGGCAATCGCAGCGCTGAAACGCAGCGCGGAACGGTTCAAAAATCGGCTCGTCATGACAACCCCCTTAAGTATGTCGACCCAGAGCTCAAACCTGCCGTGGGCGCAATCTATCGTTTGTTGGCGTTACTTACAATCCATGGGCAAATAAGCAACAATCCTTTTGCACTGCATACTTTCGTGGGGAAACCGTCGTCGCGCCATCCCCTCCTAGTGGCGAATCGTTGAAAGCGCGCCACCATCGACCGCCCAGGCCGCACCGTTGACGAAACTGGCGGCGTCCGAGAGCAAGAAGGTCACCACCTCGCCCACCTCAGTCGGCTGACCGATGCGATTCTGCGTCGATATCTTTCCGAGCACGCGCTTGCCTGCAGCGACATCACCGTCGAACAGCATTTTCAGCATCGCTTCCAGAAGCGGCGTGTCGATCACTCCGGGCATCACGGCATTGACACGCACGCCCAGCGAGCCCACTTCACTCGCGGCCGTGCGGGTCAGGCCGATCACACCGTGCTTCGAGGCGTTGTACGCACAAGCTCCGGCGAGTCCGCGCTCGCTGGCGATTGACCCGGTGTTGACCACCGCTCCGTGCCCTTGGCGCAGCATGACCGGCAGCACGTGGCGCATCCCCAGAAATATGCCCTTGAGGTTCACCGCGATGATCTTGTCGAACTCAGCCTCGTCGTATTCATGCGTAGGACCGAGCTTGCCTTCAGTCCCGGCGTTGTTGAAAAAGGCATCGATGCGTCCGAACTTCTGCACGGCACTGGCGGTGTAGGCCGCTACATCCGCTGCAATCCGCACGTCCGCCACGTGCGTCTCGACGCGCACACCGAGCGCCTCGATCGCGCCGCGGCGCGCGGCCAGACCTTGGGCGTTGATGTCCACCAGCATCAAATCGGCCCCCGCCCTCGCGAGCGCCATGGCCGCGGCGTGCCCGATCGAGCCCGCCCCGCCGGTGACAATGGCGACCTTGCCCTGCATTGAATTCATGATGGCTCCTTGCGCGTTGTTTTGGAGGCTGAGCGCCGGAACGGCAGCGTCAGCAGGAACAAGATTCCGCGAAAGCCCAGCAGCTTGAGCGCCGCGCGCGCATCGGCAGGCCCAAGAGCCACGGTCATCGGCATGGTGCCGAACACCTTTCCACGAATGACCAGCTGATTGCGCTCGCGCTCGAAGCGGCTCACGGTCATCAATTCACGTTTGTCGGTGCCGTACAGCTTCATGCCGGGCGCTCGAGTTTTGCAAAGTCGATGCCCAGATCCTCGCACATGACCTGCGCAGTGGCGCGCCCGGCGCCGAACACTCCACCGCCCGGGTACTGAAACGGTCCGACCAGGTACAGCCGCTCGATGCCCGGCACCCGGTACTGGCCCAGGTCCGGAGTCGGCCGGTGCGAGCCGCTCTGGTAACTCGTGGTGGCGATGCCATGCAGATCGCCGCGGCGGAAACTCGGCGAGGTTCGCTCCATATCGACCGGACTGTCGCAATGGAAATCAAGCAACACCTCATCGAGATTGCTGACGTACAGCCGCAGCCGCTCGAGCATGCTCCGGGCGTAGTCGCGCTTGCCTTCGTCCCAAGATCGGCCATCGGGCCGGTTGTAGGGCGCGTAGTCCCAGATGTGCGCCACGCCCTTGCCCGGAGGTACTCGCGAGCTGTCGAACATCGACAGTGACCCGAGACCCAAAAGGTGCGTGCGCATGAATTTCCCGTAGCGCAGGTCATCGAAGCACTCGCGCATCTCGCGGTAGGTCGAGGGCATCAACTCGATCATCACCGAGGCCACCGGATCGCGCGCCTTGAAGCGCAATGGCCCATCGAGTGCCGCGTGAATCGTGACGCAGGCCGCCTCGGTAATCTGCGTGGCCTCGGCCGCCTGGCGTACTTCCGGATCGAGCCCCGCGACCATGGCACCCAAGGTGTGCGGGTGAATGGCGCCCAACACCGCCTCTTTCGCCAGGTGACGGTGCCCGTCCGCGGTGAGCACACCGGCCGCCCGTCCCGAGGAGACGATGACCTCGCGCACTTCCTGGCCTGCGAGCACCGTGCCACCGTGCGCTTCGATGCAGGCCACCAGCGCATCGGTGAGTTTCCCGCTGCCCCCGACCGGCACGCCGAACCCGTAAGCCTCCAGAAATCCCAGGAACACGAACACGCCAATGCCCGTGGCCTTCTCGTCGGCCGAGACCAGGTTTTCCCCGGCCACGCGTGCAAAGTGCGCGCGCACCCGGTCGTGCTCGAAGTAGCTCGCGAGCACGTCATGGCAGCTCATCTGGATGGTGCGCCAAAGCGCTCGGCCTTCGCGGCTCTGATCCATCATCGCGTTGGCCGCGCCCTGCGGCATCGGGGGCGTGTATAGGGTGGCCACCAGCATCGGCAGCCACGCCGCGGCCTGCGCCGACAGGCGCAGGAAGGCCTCCGCGTCGTGCCGCGAGAACTTGCCGATCTCTGCAGCCGTGCGCTTAGGGTCCCGGTACATGCTCAGAGTCGCACCGTCCTCGAACACCGACATCATCGGCGAGTCAGGAAACAGGTACTTAAGTCCGAATCGACTCTTGAGGCCGAGCTCATCGCGCAGCAGGAGCGGGTTGGCCTGAATGAAGATATGGGCCATCGAGTGCTGGTCGTGGCGGAAGCCCGGGCGCGTGAGCTCGCGCGAGACCACACCGCCCCCCAGCCAGGCATTGCGCTCGAGCACCAGCACGCGCCTGCCGCTCTTGGCGAGGTAGGCCGCTGCCACCAGGCCATTGTGGCCACTGCCGACGGCGACGATGTCGTACTCGCCCGAGGCAGATTGCTTATCGCGATCGGATTGCTTAATCATAGGCTTGTCTCAAACCAACTGTAGGGCGCCTCTCATGGGTGATTCAAACACGCAGAGCGAAGCGACGGTTCGGAAATTCTTTGAGCTGCTGAATGCCGAAGACCTCGAAGGTGTGCGCGCGCTGCTGACCGAGGATGCCGGCTGGATCCCGCAGGCCCGCGACATGCCCGGCGCGGGGGCCTACCACGGCCGCAACGTGATCGTCGACGAATTCCTCAAGCCGATCCGCGGATTGTTCGCCAAGGGCAGCCCGAGCAACAAGATCCTGTCGATGGCCTCCAACGGCTCGCTGGTGCTGGCCGAGACGCACGGCACGGGTAAGCTGAGCGATGGCCGACCCTACGACAACCGCTACGCCTGGGCCTTCGAGGTGAAGGCGGGCCGCGTGGCGATGATCCGCGAGTACTTGGACAGCTACTACATCATACGATTGTTCGGAAAACCCTGAGGCGGAGCGGCCCTCGCTGCCACAAGTGCGCGGTGCGCCCATCGCACTCAGTGCGCGTATAGGCGGACCGGGAGTTTGGCCGGACCGTGACCAATAGTCGTCATCCAGGGCTCCGGCTCACCGGCCGCCTCGATGCGCGCCACGCGCCTCGCCAATTCTGACAGCAGCGCCTGCGCCTCGAGCTGGGCGAGCGCGCGCCCGACGCAGGCGTGCACGCCGAACCCCCACCCCACCTGGTTGCGCAGATCGCGGCTGATGTCGTAACGGTCCGGATCTGGCCAAGCGCGTGGATCGCGATTGGCCGCCGCAAACATGAGACCCACGCGCTGGCGGGCAGGCACCTGGTAGCCGTCGATGTCGACTTCCCGCGTCGTGATGCGCCCGGCCATCCGCGAGGGCGAATCCCAGCGCAGACTCTCGTCGAAGGCCGCGCGCACCAGGCCCGGATCGGCGCAGACCTTGGCATATTCCTGCGGGAACAGTGCAAAGGCGCGCATGGCGTTGGCCATGGTCAGTATCGTGGTGTCCGCACCGGCCGCCAGCACCGTCTGGAGCAACAACTTCGCTTCGGCCTGCGTGATGACGTCCTCATCGGCCATCGCATAGAGCGTCATGCCGATGCCGCCGGCCTCAAGATTGTCCCGATCGCAACAGCGCTCGAGCCACTCGAGCACCGGTTCGAGATTGACCATGGCTTCGCGAAACAGCGCATTCTCCGGTCCCATGGTGGCCCATACCATGTGGCTGAAGGCGTACATGTGCTCGCGCCCCTCGATCTTCAGGCCAATCGCGTCGGGAAGCGCCTTGTACACAAAGCGCTGGGTGATCTCACGCACCGCATCGAGCGTCTCGCCCTGACGCGTCAGCAAGTCATCAAACAGCTCCTTTGCATCGCGCTCCAGCGCCGGACGCAACTTGCCCATCGCCTGGACCGAGAGAACCTTGGCCATTACCTGACGTGCGCGCGTGTGCTGCGGCGGATCGTCCGTCAGGAGGATCTCGGGGCGCAGCGACTTCGGGTCGTGCCAGGGACGGGATTTGGAAGAAAAGGTCTGCCAGTCCTGCAGTCCCGACTGCACGTGCGCGTGCCTGGTGATCATCACCGTGCCGTCGGCCAGTCGCACCACTGGCGAATACTCTCGCAGCGTATCGTCGACCGCGCGCGCATTTCGCACCGACTCGTGGCTGAAGAGGTCGACCGGGTAATTTGGGATTTCCTTCATCGGCGGCGGGATCCTCAGCGCGCCTCCTCAAGTTTCCAGCTGCCGCCATGGCGGACGATGTATCCGGCGCCGGGATCGGCAAAGTGACTGCCGATCACCAGCACCGGCTGCTGCTGAAATTTCTCCACAAAGGCGCTGCGGGTCTTGGCACCGGCCGGCTTGTCCATGTCGAAGGTGGCATGGTGCGCGGGCATCGACACCTGAATGGGATGGTGCATCAGATCGCCGGTGATCACTGCCTGCTCGCCTTGCGAGCTGATGAATACGCTGACGTGATCGGGTGTGTGCCCTGGCGTGGGCAGCAGGCGAATCTCGTCGCTGAGCTTGCAGTCATTGGGAATGAAATCAACCAGCCCGGCGGCCACGACCGGATCGATCGAGTCCTCCAGGTGATTGATCGCGTGGTAGCCGCCGGTGTCGCGCAGCATGATCCAGTGCTCGTATTCCTTGCGGCTGAACAGGTATCGCGCCTTGGGAAAGGTCGGCACCCAGCGGCCATTGACCAGGCGCGTGTTCCAGCCAACATGATCGAAGTGCAGATGCGTGCACAGCACCGTGTCGATGTCGTCGGTACCGATGCCGATGGAGGCCAGATCCTCCAAGAACGTCGTCTGCATGTGGTTGAACACCGGAAACTCGCGATCGCGATCGGCTCCGACGCAGGTATCGATCATGATGCGCCGATTGCCGGCTTTGATGACAAAGGCCTGGAAGTTGATGAACATGCGGCCCTGCTCGGTCACATGATTAGGCAGCAGCCACGGTTGCGTGTGCACGATCTCGGGCTTGGCCCCGTCCAGGACCATCCAGATGTCGTCCTCCCACTTCCACACTTCCACCAGCCGGGTGACTTCCACCGCACCAATGCGCCAGGTCTTCATGTGCTGCACTGACATCGTTACTCTCCGAGCGCCTCGGCCGGCGCGCGCGTGGTGCCCAGCGTTGCTGGAGGCGACAGCGGTCGCTGTCGGATCAGATCCGCAGCCCGCTCGGCGATCATAACCACTACCGCGTTGGTATTCCCGCCGACGATGGTCGGAATGATGGAGGCATCCACCACGCGCAATCCCGCCACGCCGCGCAGCCGCAACTGCACATCAACGACGGCATCGGCATCGGTACCCATCCGGCAAGTGCCGACCTGGTGATGCACCGTGTAGGAGGCCGAGCGGATGTAATCGGCGATCTGGGCATCGCTTTGCAGCGCAGCGCCCGGCGCGAGCTCGGTGGCCCGGTAGCGTGCAAAGTTCGGCGCAGCCAGGATCCGGCGCGCCAGCTTGATCGCGCGGATCAGCGGCTCGATGTCCTCGGGTACGCTCAGTAATGCCGGATCGATGAGCGGAGCTGCGCGCGCGTCCGCTGCCGCCAGACTCACGCGGCCCCTGCTCTTGGGATAAAGATTGACCGGACTGACCGCGTAGCCGTGCCCGATCGGCAGCGGAAAACTGGGCCGCGGGCGCGCGGCCGGCTGGAACACAAACTGCACGTCCGGCCGGTCCAGTCCCGGGCGCGTCTTCAGGAACGCGACCGACTCAAACACGTTGCTGGCCAACGGCCCCGAGCGCGACAGTAGGTACTGGAGCGTATTGACGATACCGCGCGGGAGCGCGCGCATCGACAGTCCGTAGGAAGTCGGATCGGAGCTGCGCATCAGCACCGGGCAAGCCAGATGATCGTGAAGGTTACGCCCTACCCCGCGCAGATTCTGGATCGGCGCGATGCCGAGAGCTTGGAGCTCGGAAGCGGCGCCGATGCCCGAGAGCAGCAGCAGCTGCGGAGTCTGCAGTGCGCCGGCACAGAGGATGACCTCGCGCTTGGCGCGCAGCTCCTGCCGATTCCCGCCACGCTCAAAGGCGACGCCGACAGCCCGCCCGCCCTCCACCAGGATCCGATGGACGAGCGCATCCGTGTACAAGGCAATGTTTCCGCGGCGCATGGCCGGTCGCAGGAATGCGCGAGCGGTCGATTCGCGCCGGCCGTCGCGTATGACTCCCTGGCGCAGGCCCACCCCCTCCGGGTCGGGGCCGGTGAAGTCGCGGGACGCCGGGAATCCCTGCGCCTCGGCCGCGGCGATAAATTCGTGGTTGAGGCGGTTGGGGCCGGCGGGCCGGCGCACGTTCATCGGTCCGCCGCGCCCGTGATAGACCGAAGGGGGCATGTCCTGATTGTTTTCAGATCGCGTGAAATACGGCAGCACGCTGGCGTAGTCCCAACCCGCAGCGCCAGCGGCGGCCCAGTCGTCGTAGTCGCGCGGATTTCCGCGCGAGTAGGCCATGCCGTTGATCGATCCGGATCCGCCCACCACTCGGCCTCGCGGTTGCGGGATGCGGCGGTTATTGAGCTGCGGTTGCGGAACGGTTTCGAACCGCCAGTTCAGCTTTGGCGAGGCGATTGCGGCGGCCACCAGCGCCGGAGTACTGATTACAAAATGCTTTTCGGAGCCGCCTGCCTCGATCAGGCAGATACGTGTGCCCGGATCCTCGGCCAGCCGTCCGGCGAGCACGCAACCAGCGGTTCCGGCACCCACGATGATGTAATCAAACGAACCGTCGGTGGGCATCGCACTCTACAGGGCGGCGGCCAGTACGATGTCCGAGAGTCGCTGCCAACGCATCAAGTTATCAACCGTGGGCATGAGTCCGGTCATGAGCCCGACAAAGGTGATATCGCGTTCCGGATCAATCCAGAAGATCGTGGTGCCGGCGCCGTGCGCACCAAAAGTGCCCGCCGATCCCAGGGTGCCAAACATGCTGGTGCCCATCTGCGGACCGCGCACCGAAAAACCCAGGCCGATGTTGGCCGGGGGCGCGATGCCGCCAGCCGCGCGTATGGCATTGGCGTAGAACTCATTGGGTTTGTCGCCCGTCCAGATGGTGCGCGCGCGTTCAACCAGGGCGCGCGAAACCACGCGGCGGCCATCGAGAATTCCACCGCCGCGCAACATCTCCGCAAAGCGCATCATGTCAGGGGGTGTCGACACGCAACCCACCCAGGGCATCTCGGCCTCTTCCTCCTCGAAGGCGCCGTTAGGCCCAAGATTGCTGTGCCCCAGGTGCTGGATCGGATAGTTTCCGCGGAACTCCGGTATGAGGTGCCGAGCCTTGAGGTCGCGGCGCACGCCCATGGCGGTGTCCTTCATGGCCAAAGGCTCAAACAAATCCTCACGCAGAATGTCCCGGTAAGTGCGTTTCTTGAGATCAAGCCGACGCACCGCCTCACCCAGAAGTGCGTGATTGAACAGCGGCGCATAATCCACGCGCACGCCGGCTGCTTCAATCGGCAGCGCCGCCACGCAGATGGCCTCGATTACCTCGGCCATACGGTCGATGTACATTCCCGGGCGCGCCTCGAACATGCTCGGCAGTCCGGCGCTGTGCGTCAGCAGGTGAAAGACGGTTATGCGATTGCGAAGCCCGCCTCCAAATTCCGGAATCACCTTGGCGATCGGGGTTGTGAGCGTCAGCAGTCCGCGCTCGATGGCCTGGAACACCAGGATGTTGGTGAACGCCTTAGTGACCGAGAACAGACTGAACACCGAGTCGAGCGCCACCGCGCGCTGCTTCGATTCGCTACTGTGCCCAAATGCCTTGAGGAACGCCGGTTGCCCGCCCCGCTGTATGGATATGACTCCGCCGAAATACTGTCCCGCGGCGATGTCGCGCTCCACGGCGGCGCTTAAGAACCCCAGTCGCTCGGGGTCAAAACCTGGATGCGCCTTCACAGGCGGGCGCTCGCGATCAGGGACTGGTGCTCGAATCGATGCATGCTCGCCACCCTCAGTCGGAACTTTGAAGACGCTTCCGGATCCGGAAAGGCGTCGCCGGAAACTCTAAGCTCGGGTTTGGGCCATTGCAACAAGGGCAGCCTCAGGCGCCACCGTCCATCTCAGCGAAGGTCTCGCGGGCGATGCGGAAACTATCCACCGCGGCGGGCACCCCGCAATATATCGCCACTTGCAGAAACACCTCGCGGATCTGCGCGCGCGAGAGACCGTTGGCGAGCGCACCGCGAATATGAGCCTTGAGTTCGTGCGGGCGGTTCAAGGCGCTGATCATCGCCAGGTTGATCATGCTGCGCTCGCTGCGCTTCAAGCCATCCCGTCCCCACACCGCTCCCCAGCAATACTCAGTGACCAATTCCTGCAGCGGCTGATTGAACTCGTCCATCCCAGCCATCGCCTTGCGTACATAGGCCTCGCCGAGAACCTCGGTGCGGATCTTCATGCCCTTGTTGAAAAGTTCGCTTGCCATAATGCTCATGCCCTCTTCGGAAATTGGAATGACTTGGAGTTCTGCGCCTTAAGGGTCGAGCCCTGCATCGTGCTCGACGACCTTAGCCATTGCGGTGAAATCGGCATCCGACCCCAGCGCGGCAACGGTGCGCTCGAGCAGCGCCGCGACCGCCGCGCCCACGCCGAGGGGCACCTGGAGCGAACGGGCTGCCGCCAGACAAAGCCGCACGTCCTTGAGGCACAGCCCGGCGGTGAAGCCGAAGTCATAGGTCTTCGGCAGCACCGCGCGCGGCCACTTGTCCTGGGTGGCACTGCTGCGACCGCTGGAGACATTCAGCACTTCGATCATCCGAACCGGATCGAGTCCCGCTTTCGCCCCGATGGTCATCCCTTCGGCGGTGATCGCAATCGCGCAGGCACCCAGCAGGTTGTTGACCAGTTTCATGGTCTGGCCAGCGCCGGGGCGCGCGCCCATGTAAAAGGGCTTTCCGAACTGCTCGAGCAGCGGACGCACCTGCTCCCAGACGTCCGCTGGACCGGAGGCCATCAAGGCCAGCGTGCCTTCTCTCGCGCCCTTGATGCCGCCGGACACGGGCGCCTCGAGCGAGGCGACCTTGCATTTGCCCAGTTCCGCGGCCAGGTGGATGGCAGTTTCGGGACCTGAGGTGGACAGATCAACGCACACCTTGATGCGTGCTCCGCCCGCCACTCCTCCATCGCCCAGAACAGTGTCTACGACGGCCTTGGGGCTTGGCAGACTGAGAAACACCACCGGTGCCGCATCGGCCACGGCCCGTGCACTGCCGACAACGGTGGCTCCCGCGGCAACGGCGGCCGTTCGCGCGCCTTCGGAAAGATCGTAGGCATATACGCGATGACCCGCCGCCAGCAGGCGTTGCGTCATGGGCCCGCCCATACGGCCCAGGCCAACAAACCCGCACTCGCTCACGCGCTCGACCGGGCCCGCGGCGGCATATCCAGACGCACGATGTCCACCTGCCCCTCAGCGCCCGGGAAACGCGCGAGTACCTGTGGATCGTGTCCCGGGATGATGTGATCCTGGCTCGGCGCCAGTTTGCGGAGCGTACGCAGCGAATTCAGGTAGGCGGGCACGTCCGCCACGATCGGAAACGGAATCTCGCGCTCGAGATTGGCCCAGAAATGAATCGCATCCGAAGCCAGCACCACCGGGCCGCGCGCGGTATCCACGCGCACCGCCTGCAGGCCCAAGGTGTGCCCCGGCAGATGATGGAGCGAGATTCCGGGATAGAGCTGAGAATCCCCGGCGTGGAAGATCACGCGCTGCTGGTACACCCGGCGCACCATGGTCACCACATCTTCCGCGTCGAACGGCGCCGACTGCTGGCGGTGCGTCATTGCCCGGCCGGTGCAATAAGCCATTTCAGCGTCCTGAACGTGAAAGCGCGCCTTCGGAAACAACTCGAGGTTGCCGGCGTGATCGTAATGCATATGCGTAATCACGACATCGAGCACCGTACGCACATCGATACCTACGCAGGCCAGCCCCTCCGCGACCGGACGTGTCAGCGTGCGGCCTCGGGCAGTGGCCGCGGCCGCCGCAAAGCCGGTGTCGACCACGATCGAACGCTCCTCGCTCTGAATGAGCCAGACGAAGTAATCGAGTGGCATGCTCGTGGCGTGGTCATCCCCGCCGAGAAAATTCTGATCGCTGGTTCGCTCCAGATGACCGTAACGAATGGCAAATATCTGATACATGCGGGCGCGCCGTCAGATCGAGGCCAGGAACCCGCCATCAACGTGCAGAATCTCGCCGTTGATGTACGAGGCCTCATCGCTCAGCAGGAAGAGTGACGCGGAGGTTGCATCCTGCTCGCGGCCGAGTCGCCGCAACGGCAAGCGCAGCGCCCGGCGCTCGTATTCCTCCTGCGGGGTTATCGCCACCGCGCCAGGCGTCGGGATCGAGCCTGGCGCGAGCGCGTTGACGCGCACGCCGCGCGGCCCGAGTTCAGCCGCCAGAGTTCGGGTCAACGTCCCCAGCGCTCCCTTGACCATGCTGTACACGGCGGTCGTTGGGATGCCGCGTTCGGCCGTAGGCGAGGCCATATTGAGCACTACACCTCCGGCCTTAGGGTCCATCTGCCGAAGTAGCGCCTGCACGCCCCAGACCGCACCCTTGATGCCGATCGCCAACATGCGATCGATGGTCGGCTCATCTACGGCCTCGATTGGATCGTAGCGAATCAGCATAGCGTTGCTGACCACCGCATCCAGCCGACCGATTTCGCCTGCTGCCGCCAGGTAGGCGCCCCGGTCCACGACGTCGATGACTTTAGCGGCAATCGCGGAGTGCGCCTGGCGCAGTTCGCCGAGCGCAGCTTCGTCCCGATCGAATGCTGTAACTCGCGCCCCCGCGTGCAGCGCGCCTATGGCCAGTGCGCGGCCGAGTCCCCGGCCGGCACCGGTAATCAGAATGGACTTGCCCGAAAGATCAAAGCTGCTCGCCACCCTGCCTCCCCATTAAGCACCGCGCCGCCCACCGGCCGGCCGCCGCTGCTGATGGTATACCTAAGCGGGCGCGCGCCGCGCAGCTCCGTGCCACCGCCTCGCCCCTGAATGAAAAGCGCTCGACACGCGCCAAATAAGGAAACTATGCTGCTTGATCCCCGAGCTACAGCTGCGGCGAGGCAGCGGAGAATCAGATATGGCCACCATCGTGGGCGGAATCGCCACATCGCATACCCCGACGATTGGCTTTGCCCTGGACACCAACAAACAGCAGGACCCGGTATGGGCGCCGATATTCGAAGCCTACAGGCCGGTGCAGGCGTGGCTCGCCGACAAGAAGCCGGATGTGCTGCTGATTATTTACAACGATCATGTCACTTCGTTTTTTCTCGACCACTATTCTCAGTTTGCCCTCGGGGTGGGCAGTGAATACTTCCCCGCCGATGAAGGCGGCGGTGCACGTCGACTGCCCCCAATCAAGGGCCATCCGAAGCTCGCACAGCATCTGGCCATGGGACTCGTGGCCGATGAGTTTGACCTGTCCTACTTCCAGGGTCGCGGCCTTGATCACGGCTGCTTCTCACCCCTGTCGGTGCTCTGGCCCCACGATCCGACCTGGCCCGGAGCCATCGTGCCCCTGCAGGTCGGAGTGCTCGAGTTCCCGATCCCATCGGCGCGACGCTGCTTCAATCTGGGCAAGTCGTTACGCAAGGCGATCGAGAGCTACCCGGAAGACATCAGGGTTGCGGTCGTGGGGACGGGCGGACTTTCGCACCAGGTGCACGGCGAACGGTGCGGATTCAACAACACGCCCTGGGACATGGAGTTTCTTGATCTGCTTGAAAAAGACCCGCAGGCGCTCACGCGCCTGACGATCGCCGAATACGCCGAGCGCGGCGGCTTCGAGGGTTCGGAAGTGGTCATGTGGCTGGTGATGCGCGGTGCGCTCGCAAGCAAAGTCAAAAAACTACATCAGGCCTACTACCTGCCATCGATGACACCGATTGCGACCGTGATCTACGAAGACGACTCTCAAGATGCAGCCGACGAAACGGCCAGCGAGTATCGGGCCAGGATCGGCAAACAGTGGGCCGGCATCGAGAAATTGCCGGGCACCTACCCCTTCACACTCGATCGCAGCGTCAAGGCCTACCGCCTGAATCACTTTCTGCACCGGCTGACGGATGCCAGCTTTCGCCGCGATTTCCTCGCCGATCCCGAGGCGCTGTACGCGGCGGCGGATTTGTCGACCGAGGAACGCGACATGCTGCGTCGCCGTGACTGGCGGGCCCTGATCCACTACGGCGTCATCTTCTTCCTGCTCGAGAAATTGGGTGCCACCGTGGGCACCACCAACCTGCACATCTACGCCGCCATGCGCGGTCAGTCGCTGAGTGATTTCCAGAAGACCCGCAATGCCCAGGTGCTCTACTCGGTCGCGGGCCAGGATGCAGGCAAGACCGACTGGGACAAGCCGCAACCCGGTACGCGCGTCTAGTCCGCGGCGGTTGCGGTCGGGGGAACCCGCAGCTTCGCGAGCACCGCGGCGGCCAGCAGTGACCCGGTGCCCATGACCAGCGCGACGGTCTGCAAACTATGTCCGGCGCGGAACAGGAAGCCTGCAGCAATCGGAGCCAGCACGGCTCCCCCGCGGCCGATCCCCACGGCGAAACCGGTACCGGTGGAGCGCGTCGCCGCGGGATAAGCGCGCGCCAGGATCGCAAACAGTCCCACGATGGCTCCATTGGTGCAAAAGCCGGTCAACGCACAGATGAGGCACAGTTGCGCCAGGCTCGCCCAGCCGCCACCGAATATCGCCAGCATCACACTGGAGGCCAGCATCAGCGCAATGGTCAGGCTCTTGACGGCGAACCGGCGCGACAACAAGCCGAGCACCGTGCCGCCTGTGACGCCCCCGACATTGGCCCATACCAACACGGCGGCGGCCGTTGACGGCGCAAAACCCAAATCGACCACGATCTTGGGGACCCACTTGACCAGAAAATAGAACGTCATGATGTGCAGGAAATAGGCGAGCGTGCTCAGCAGCGTGGTGGTGCGCATGCGTGCCTGAAATATTGCCGCCAACGGCTGCCTGTGAGATGGCTCGATGGGCTGCAAAGTGCTCACGATCGGATGACCGAGCTGCATCAAGGTGTCGTTGACGCGCTGCAGGACGTCCCTGCCCTGGCGCTGATACAGCCAGGCCACCGATTCGGGCACCCACAGCCACACCACCGGAATCAACGCCGCGGTGGCGAGCGCGCCGAACTCGAACACCGAGCGCCAGTCTTGGCTGCGCAGCAGCAACGCCGCAATCGATCCACCGGTAAGCGCACCAAGCGGGTAGCCAATCGACATCAGTGCGACGCTCAGGTCGCGCCGTCGCTGGTTGGAGAACTCTGTGGCGATGGCATTGAGCGCGGGCAGCATGCCGCCGATGCCGAGCCCGGTCACCACGCGCCAAACTGAGAGCGCCACCAGGCCGCCGCGAGCGGTGACCATCGCCATCCCGATCGCCATCACCACCAGGCAACCCAGCACTGTGCGGCGCCGGCCAATGCGGTCAGCCAGTCCTCCCACCAGTACCGAGCCAATCATCATGCCGATCAGCTCCATCGACAACACGATGCCGAGTGCGCCTCGGTCGATGCCCCACTCGCGCGCTATGCCCGGCGCTGCAAAGCTGATCGCCAACACGTCGAAACCATCGAGCGCACACAGCGCGATGGTGATCGCCACCACCACGATCTGCGCCGGTTTCATGGCACCGGTGGCCAGTTCTGCTCTTGGATCCTGCTGCGACATAGGACTCTGCCCATCTGTAAGCGCGACGCTGCATAGTCTGCCGGTCCTGAATGCGCCGCAAAAAACACCGCCAAATCGCCTGCTGTACCCTCTCCTAAGTAATTGCTGAACTCAGGGAACCGCGGGCCCGTGGAAATTGTATGTAACGCATCTTAATCGGAGATAGACTTGGGGCATTGCCGCAGAGGTATACGATGGCACAGATCGTATCGTTCACGACAGCCGGGCTCGATCCGCGCCGCAAGCTGGCCTACTGGAACGATCGCGCCTGCGAGAGTTTTTCGCCGCTGGTCTCTGACCCGGCTGACATCCGCTCATTCAATGGCTCCATTGCCCGCACCGCCATCGGCGACATGTCGCTGGCCGAGGTCTATTCCGAGGCGCAGACCGTGCGCCACTCGCGTGCACACGTGGCCCGCACCCGCAACTCGCTGTTCTTCCTTCACCTGCAGGTGGAGGGCGAAAGCATCAATCGGCAGGACGGCCGCGAGGCATTGCTGCGGGCGGGAGACTTCACGCTCTGCGACAGCACCCGGCACTACGACATAATCTTTCCGGGCGCCAACCGCATGCTGGTGCTGGGAATTCCGGACGCGAAGCTGCGACGCCATATCGCCAGCCCGGAATGCCTGGTCGCCATACCGATGCAGGCCTCGCACGGCGTGGGATCCCTGCTCTCATCTTTCCTGCGCAGTTACTGGGCAGCCTGCCGCCAGGAATTCGAGGATGGCGCTGCTGAACGCGTCACCGTCGCGATCCTCGACCTGCTCGGCGCCGCCTACGCGGATATTCCGCGCGCGCGTTCCGATTGCTCCTCGCTGGCGACCGCGCACCGCATACGCATCATCAACTTCATCGAGGCGCACCTGCACGATCCGGACCTGACGCCCTCGCGAATCGCGGCAGCCTGTCGGATGACTCCCCGCTACCTGCACCATCTGTTTTCCGATCAGGACGAGACCGTGGCGCGCTACATTCTGCGCCGCCGGCTCGACGCCTGCGCGCGTGCGCTGGTGTCGGGCGCGCAGCGCGGTCGCACCGTCACGGCCATAGCCTTTGATCACGGCTTCAACAGCCCCACGCATTTCGGGCGCGTCTTTCGGGCCAAATTCAATTTGACGCCGCTCGAATTCCGGCGCGAGCAGCTCGAGGTCCTCTAGTCCTTGGGGATGAAGGAGCGCACCGGCTCCTTGCCATCCCAGCCGATGCTGGCCCGGTAGAAACGGCCAAAGACCTCTTCGAAGGCACCGCCGAGTTCGATGAACTCCACATAGCCTGGCAGTTCGCGTGTGGTATCCATATACGCGACACGTCCGCCGCTGGGCACCTTCGCGAGGAAGGCGAGCTCGTGGCCGTCGGCCTGGTAACGTGCCACTTCGCGGTCAAAATGCCAGGTGGCGACTCCCCAGTGATGGAAGCCGTAGCCCTTGCGCTCAATATGTTCGCGATACACCGACGGTGCATCGTTATTGGGCTGCAGCAGCTCGATGTTCATGTGACCGGAAAAACTCATGGCGAGCGTCACGTCCATCGTCGAGGGCTGGCCGCGGTACACAGGATCTACGCCCGCGAAGTGATCGAGCACGAACCACGGGCCGACATGCAACTTCTTGACCCAATGGTCCATGGCCCGCTGTATGTCCTGCACGACGTAAGCCATCTGGATGATCCCATCATCCGGTTGTCCGAACCCCACCTGTCCCATACCCGCCTCCGTTACCACAAGCTGCGCGGTACCGTAACGCGCCCTCGGTTCCTGATCCAACCACGAGCGCAATCCGTTGTCTACGGCCAGTGAACTATGGCGAGCTGGCGCGTTGATCTGCCGCAGGCTTGTTAGGATTACGATTCATGCAGCACCTGTCGTGCCGCTCATGAACAGGAGAGGATCGTGCGTATCCGTATCTCCGCAAACCTCATCGGTCTGCTGATCATTTCTAGTGCCACGGCCTTAGCGGCCCATCCGCCAGGCTGGGTCACCGAAGCTCGTATCGTTGGCAACGAGCCGGACAATTGGCTGGTGGCCGGCCGCGACTATGGCGATACGCGCTACAGCCCGCTGCGTGACATCAATGATCAGACCGTAAAGCGGCTCGGACTGGCCTGGTACTACGATTTCGACACGCATCGCGGCCAGGAAGCAACGCCGGTGGCCGTCGATGGCATTCTGTACACCAGCAGTGCCTGGAGCAAAGTGCAGGCGTTTCGCGCCGCGACCGGAACCCTGCTGTGGCAGTTTGATCCCAAGGTCCCCGGAAGCGTGGCGGCGCACGTGTGCTGCGATGTGGTCAACCGCGGCGTGGCGGTCTGGCAGGGACGAGTCTACGTCGGCACGCTCGATGGCCGACTCATCGCCCTGGATGCCAAGAGCGGCAAGCCGGTCTGGTCGGTGCTCACGGTCGATCCGCAGCGACCCTACGCGATCACCGGCGCGCCCTTGATCGCCGAGGGTAAGGTGATCATTGGCAATGCCGGCGCCGAATTCGGCGTACGTGGCTACGTCACCGCCTACGATGCGCGCACCGGCAAACAGGCATGGCGGTTTTTTGTGGTGCCCGGCAATCCCGCGCTGGGCTTTGAGAGCCCGGAGATACGGCGCGCCGCGCAAACCTGGTCGGGCGAATGGTGGAAGGATGGCGGCGGCGGAACCGTCTGGAATTCGCTCTCCTATGATCCGGAACTCGGCCTGGTTTACCTGGGAACCGGCAATGCCTCGCCCTGGTCGGGACCCGTGGGCGGGGGTGCCCGCGGCGATGCGCTCTATACCGCCTCCATCGTCGCGCTGCACGTCAGCGACGGCCGCTACGCCTGGCATTATCAGACCACGCCCGGAGACATCTGGGACTACGACGCCGATCAGTCCCTGACCCTGACCACCCTGCGCATCAATGGCGCAGATCGCAAGGTTATCCTGCAGGCCAACAAGAACGGTTACTTCTACGTGCTCGACCGGGCCACGGGAGAATTGCTGTCGGCCAAGAATTTCGTGCCGGTCAACTGGAGCACGGGCGTGGATCTCAAGAGCGGCCGGCCCGAGGTCGTGCCCGAGGCGCACTACGATTCCACGGGCAAACTCTGGGTGGCGATGCCCGGTGGCCTGGGCGGCCACAACTGGCCGCCGATGTCGTACAGCCCGGGCACCGGACTGGTGTACATCCCGGCGCAGGAGATTCCATTCCCGTTCCTCAAGGACAAGGATTTCGAGCCCGAACCGGTCGGCGTCAATATGGGCGTGGATTTGGACAAGACCAGCCTGCCGCAGGATGACAAGATCAAGGCGGCTATCCTTGGGAGCCTGAAGGGCTTTCTTCAGGCCTGGGATCCGATCGGTCAGCGTGAAGTGTGGCGCGCCGACCACGCGGGCCCATGGAACGGAGGCCTGTTGTCGACGGCGGGCAATCTCGTGTTTCAGGGCACGGCTGCGGGCGA
>Ga0105248_10000521_pt1 | contig 43703 bp, 35 predicted proteins | sample KBSS34metaG_FD_81524 | JGI IMG/M metagenome (GOLD analysis project Ga0105248, IMG submission 81524) | Switchgrass rhizosphere microbial communities from Kellogg Biological Station, Michigan, USA - KBS S3-4 metaG | ecosystem: Host-associated > Plants > Roots > Rhizosphere > Soil | place...
CATCGTCAACGATGAGCGCCTTACGAATCGCGTCGAATATTGGGCGAAGGCCGAAGAGCGTTTGAACCGTGAGCTTTCGATCACGAAGGCGCTAAAGACCCCCGTCAATTTCATCGTCCATTCGCTTCACGAAGTGAACGATGGGCTGGCGCACGGGCGCTTCTTTTTCATGGACGTCGCACGCGATGGAATCGCCATCTACCAGAGCGACGATAGCGAACTTGCCGAGCCCAAGCCGAAGACTCCCAAACAGGCGCTCGCGATGGCCAAAGAGTATTTCGAGGAGTGGTTGCCCAGCGGGTCGCGAAAGCTAGAGCTTGGTATCGAAGCGCAGAACCGCGGGTACAATAAGGACGCGGCCTTCCTGCTGCATCAGGCAACTGAGAGCCTGTATCATTGTGTGCTTCTGGTCTGCACTTTCTACACGCCGCACGTTCACAATCTCGGGTTCTTGCGCACCCAGGCCGAGCGTCTCGACCGCCGCCTGACCTATGTCTGGCCGACCGACAATCGCAAAGAGCGCGCGATGTTCGAGAAGCTCAAGGACGCTTACGTAAAGGCCCGTTATTCGAAGCATTACCGGATCTCGGAAGAGGAACTCGCCTGGCTCGGCAGCTGCGTCGAGGAGCTGGGACGAGTGGTTCAGGAAATCTGTTCAGAGCGGATCGCAATGCTTGAAGAAGCGCTTCGGCCTCGAATACGCCCCACGATTGAGGATCAGAGCTAGTTGCGCGTCGATAGCCAGCAACGACGCCTCATCCAAGTGGCTCAGCTTCGTTGCATCACCGGTGCAGACGCCTCAATAGCGCCTAGCGGAGGCGACGCGGCTGGCCGTGGCGGACGCGCCTGATGATTGCCTGCACCGAAACCGCAGTGAAGGTCGCCACCAGCGACAAAGCGGTCGAAAGCAGGAACAGCCCGAGAAAAGTCGTCGGCATGCCTATCCTCCTAAAATCGTTACCCGGATGATAGTGGAACCAGCTCGATTACGTCGAGCTTCGATTCGAACGCCGGCGCCGGCATGATCAGCCGCCAGTGCCCGGGCCCGATGCGCTCGATGTAACCGGCGACGTCGCGGGATTTGTCCTGCCCATATTGCATGGCTTCGCGCTCGTCGCCGAGGACGAGGGTGCCGAGAAAAACCTGGCGGATGACGTCGCCTGGAAAGATGAGACCGACCTGCCGCTGAGAGCCGGTCATCTTGGCAAACCCTTGCAGATCGCGCTCCTGCCGGATGCGGCATGCGAATGAGGGATAGCTCACGTAATCGAGCATTCCGGGGCTCTTCGCGCCCACCTTGATCACTCGGCAGGCATAGCTGCCATTGGGAATCGGACCGCCGCCGAGCGCCGCGTCGGGATCGAGCAGCGCACCTTCCTTCGCGATTTCCGCACCGTGTCCCGCAGCCCTCGCGCTTGCCACGGCATCAGCAAAAGACTTGCGCCAATCGCGTAGGCGCGCGCGATCATAATCGGTCGCGACCTGGTGCCAGTCGCGGCTCCATTCCTGGACCATCCCGGCGGAAGAATGGACGACGCTGCACCCGGAAAGCAGCAGCGAGGCGAGTAGGAGCGTGATCCGCATCGGGTACAGCCTTAGGCAGCGGTCCAGCCTCCGTCCATGCTGACATTGGCGCCGGTGATCGAAGCCGCCTCGTCGCGGCACAGGAATAAAGCCAGGGCCGCAACCTGTTCCGGAGTGACGAACTTCTTCGTTGGCTGGGCGGCAAGGAGGACGTCGTTCATCACCTGTTCGCGCGTCAAGTTGCGCGCCTTCATCGTGTCGGGGATCTGGTTTTCTACGAGCGGCGTCCAGACATAGCCCGGCGAGATGCAATTGACGGTGACTCCATCGCGCGCCGCTTCCAGAGCAACCGTCTTGGCGAAGCCGGCGATGCCGTGCTTGGCGGCGACATAGGCGCTCTTGTTGGGCGAGGCGACGAGGCTGTGCGCGCTCGCCGTATTGATAATTCGGCCCCAGCCTTTGGTCTTCATTGCGGGCAGAGCGAGCCGGGTCGTGTGAAATGCAGCGGTCAAATTGATCGCGATGATCGCGTCCCATTTCTCCGGCGGGAAGCTCTCGACCGGCGACACATGCTGGATTCCGGCATTGTTGACGAGGATGTCAGGCCCGCCGAGCTCGTCCGCACAGCGCTTCATCATCCGCTCGATTGCGGCTGCATCGGACAAATCGGCGCCATCGTGGAGCGCGCCCAGCTCATGGCATTCGCGCTGAATGGCGTCGGCGTCGCCAAAGCCGTTGATCATCAGCTTCGCGCCTTCGCCAGCAAGGGCTTTGGCGATCGCCAGCCCGATGCCGGACGTCGAGCCTGTGACCAACGCCACCTTGCCTTCGAGAATCATCAACGCATCTCCTTATCCCAAGCGCTCCCTCGCGATGGGGAGCGTGAATTGCAACCGCCCGGCATTTTGAGCATTACGGCTATGCAAGTGGAGGGCCTCCGATGCGGTTCGGTGACGAGCGCGAAAGCAGCAATTTCGAAGACGTGACCGGTCGCGGCGGCGGCGGTTTTGGCTTTGGCGGCGGCGGTGGAAACCCACTTGGGTGCCTCATCCCCCTGGTCGCCAGTCGCTTCGGGCTTGGCGGCGTGGTCGTTCTCGTCATCGGCTATTTCCTGCTTAGCTCGACCGGCATCCTCAATGGCGGCGGTAGCGGCGGCCTGGTTCCCGGAACGCAGCAGACCGCTCCCGCCGGTAAGAGCACGCTCGACCCGAACACTCGCCGGTTCATGCTGCAGGCGCTCGCCTCCACCGAAGACACGTGGAGCAAGCTTTTGGGCGGCAAGTATCAGCCGACGACGCTGGTGGCTTATTCAAGCGCCTATCAGTCAGGATGCGGCGCTGCTCAGTCGGCCATGGGTCCGTTCTACTGCCCGACCGATAAGAAGATCTATCTCGATACGGAATTCTTCAACGAGCTTGCGACCCGGTTCAATGCCCCCGGCGACTTTCCTCAGGCCTATGTTCTCGCGCACGAAGTTGGCCATCATGTCCAGGACGTGCTGGGAACGCTTGGCCAGGCGGAACAATTGCAGGCCCGAGCGAGTGAAACCGAAGGCAATGCCATCCAGGTGAAAGTTGAACTTCAGGCCGACTGCTACGCCGGTGTGTGGGCGGCCAATGCCAAGGACCCGCAGGGCCGACCGGTAATGGAACAGGGAGACATTGAGGAAGGCATGCGCGCCGCCGAAGCGATCGGCGACGACACGCTTCAGCGCCAGGCGCAGGGGACGGTGGTTCCCGACAGCTTCACCCACGGCACGTCGGCACAACGCGTCGAAGCCCTCCAGCGCGGCTTCAAAAGCGGTGATCCAAACGTCTGCAAATTCTAGAGTCTGACCAGCATCTTGCCGGTGTTGGCGCCTTCGAACAGGCCGAGGAAGGCGTCGAGGGCGTTGTCGAGCCCGTCGACCACGGTTTCTTTCGACTTGACCGTGCCGTTCGCGACCCACGGGCCCATTTCGGCATAAAATTCGGCCATCCGCGGGAAATAATCGAAGACGATGAAGCCCTTGAGGCGGATACGCATCGCGATCGTCCGCATGATGAAGCGGAAGCTCGGCGGGGTCGGGTCGTTATAGCCTTCAATCATTCCGCAAATGGCGAACCGCGCGTTCTGACGTGCGAGCGCGAACGCGGCGTCGAGATGGTCGCCGCCGACATTGTCGAAATAGACGTCGATGCCGTCGGGAGCGACTGCCGCCAGGCTCTTGAGGATCGGCCCCGCTTTATAATCGACGACATGATCGGCGCCGAGCGAGCTCACGAACTCGCATTTCTCGGGCCCGCCGGCCGAGCCGATGACGATCATGCCCTTGGCCTTGGCGACCTGGACGACGACCGACCCCACGGCTCCGGCGGCCGCCGAGACGAAGACGATGTCGCCTTGCTTTGCGCTCGCCGCGTCGAGGAGGCCGAAATAAGCCGTGATGCCGGTTACTCCGAGCACTCCCAAGAATAACTCAGGTGACGCGCCGAGATCGGGCAGCTTCTGCGCCATCCGCGCCGGAACGACCGCCTCATCGCGCCAGCCGGCCATATGCTGGATGAGATCGCCTGGCGCGAAACCTTTCGCATTGCTTTCAACGACCTCGCCGATCGCTCCCCCCTCCATCGGTTCGCCGAGCTGGAACGGGGGTACGTAGCTTTTCACGTCGTTCATTCGCCCGCGCATATAAGGGTCGACCGACAGCCACAGGTTGCGCACCCGCATCTGGCCGTCGCCGACCGGCGGGAGGTCGAAGTCCTTCAGCGCAAAATTGTCTTTTTGGGGCAGCCCCTGCGGGCGGCTCATCAAATGCCAGGCGCGGGCCATTTTTCGCCTTTCTCCCCTCCCTTTCCAAGGGAGGGCCGGGGGTGGGTACGAACGCATGCAAACGAGCGGGCGAACCCACCCCTAACCCCTCCCTCGTGGGAAGGGGAAGAGACAAGAAAGGCCCGGCGGTGAAAGGGGGCAACACCGCCGGGCCGGAAAGCCTCCCACAGTGGAGGCTCGATCGCTTCGCTTGAGCGCTAGCGATAGGTGCCTTCAAAGCTGCGGTTGAGCGCACGGTTACCCATCTCGCCCTGATCCTCACGCTCGAACAGCGCGCGGCTGCGGCTTTCGTCGCGCCAGCGGTTGCGCGCCTCCTCGGCCGAGCAATCGAGGACTATTCTGTCGCTCTCGATGCGATCGAGGTCCGAGCAGCTGAGGCTGTGGTGGGCGCCGCCGCTTTCCGGATCCGATTTGGTGAGGATCAGGCGGTCGCCGGCGACGCGATCGATGGTGCCGACGTGCTGGTCGTCATTGCCGACGACCTCCATATGCTCCCGAATTTGGCTGAGCAGGCCGCGCTTCTGCATCCGGCGCTCGCGCCAGCTACCGAAATCGCTTTCGAAGCGCGATTGGTTCTCGCGGCGATAGTCGTCATAGTCGCGATCGAGGTCGTCCATGTGCCGCCGTTTCCAGCTATGGTAATGCGGGTCGTGCTCGGACGCGAAGCGGCCGCGCCGGCTGCTTTCCCAGTCGCGACCGAAGTCGCGCCGGGCGCTATTGTCGAAATCGCTCAAGCCTTCGGCTGCAGTGTAGCCGCCGAACATCGGGCGATAGCCGCCGGCGCTCCGTTCGGTATCGGGCGATGAGCCACTAAAGCCGCCCCGATAGGGCGAGCGGCCCATCGATCCGCGGTCCTCGCCATAAAAGCGGTCGGAGCGATCCTCGCTCCATTCGCGGTCACGGCCGATGCTGCGGCCGCGATCCTCGTCGCGCCGCCATTCATTGTCGTGACGATGGTGCGGATGATCCTCTCCGTGCATCCGCTCGTCACGGCGACGTCGGCGTTCGGCGTCATCGTCGCCGAACCAGGACGCGATCTCGTCGCCTGCGCGCTCGAAGAAGCCGCGTCCGCCGCGGTCGCTGCGGAAGTCATCGCGCTCGTCACGCCATCGCGAACGTTCATCACGCGACTGATCGCGCGTGTCGTAACGGTCATATGCCATGTGATACTCTCCCTCAGGCAAACAGCCGGCCTAGGGGGCCAGCGAAACTGTTTGAAAAAACGAACGGGAGGGAGCAGCCGTTCCTCTTGAACAGCCGTAGATGGGGCCCAATTCGGCCAGCCGAAGCCCTACCGGGACAAGCGATTGCAAGGGAGGAAACAAGCCGCTAGGTGAGCCGCTCGCTGAGAGCCTGGGCTTGCCCAAGGCTTAACATAAGGCGGTGGCGCGGGGCTGTAGCTCAGATGGGAGAGCGCTGCAATCGCACTGCAGAGGTCAGGGGTTCGATTCCCCTCAGCTCCACCAGCCACCCCTTATCAGCCCTTCTCAGAACAAATCAGGGACGTGATGGAACGGACGGCAGAAATGACCGGCTTGCGCGCTCGGCGCTGTTCCAGCCCGTTAGTAGCTCAGCTTAGGAGCTCAGCGGTCCGGACGGCGCCATTTGGCGAAAGGGACCTGCCGTCCGCGCGACCGAACTATCTGTTGCCCGTCGGAAACCAGGGCGTCCGCCTTGGGATCGTCGCTCGGGTTCAGTGACCAGGACTGGGTGCGCCAATTGTCGAACAGGAATGTTCCCGACCGGCGGTCGAAGCGGAACGTCGCATAATCGGTCCAGTGAGCACCGCCGCAGGCAACTCCCTGCTCGATCGTCACATAGACGCCCTTGGCGGCGATCCCCCGGCCTTCGAACGGGTCGCAGCCATTGATCCCGCCCTCGTCGGAGCGAAGGATGACATTGTCGTTTCGCGCGACGAGCGCGAACCGCCCGGCCTTGCCCAGCTCGGCAATGACGAGCGGACGGGCGGGCGCGCTTTGGCCCCGCGAGGTCTTGCCTTCGGCGCGCGACGCCAGCGCCACGAAATAGAAGCTTCGCGAGGAAGTGGGGCTCGAGCGGGCAGAGGCCATGATCTTATAGCCGCCTGGAAGCAGCCGAAGGAGGGCGCCGGGAAGCGGAGCGCTTGAAGCGATTGACGGGAGGCAAAGGAGAAGCACGGCGAGTGCGGCTCGCAGGTGAAGGGCGGGCATCGGGACAATCTGCCTCCGCTTTAGGCGGGCCGCAATGCCGCGCCTCGCCCGAAAAGCCCGCTTCATCCTGCTTTAGTCGCCCGGTCTAGCCTTGGCCTTCTTCTTCGGGATCGACGTCGGCGCGGTCCCGCCCTCCATCAACGCGCGCATCGACGCGTAGAGCGTCGGATCGCTGAGCACGAAGAACAGGCCCCCGCGACCATTCTGCGAACTTCCGCACTTGCCGGTGAGGCTGCCTTGCTGGTTCATGTCGCCGAAGATCGTGAAGGGCTGCGCCGGATCGAGCGACACGCCGAGCTTGGCGTGGCTCGCCCCGGCGCTCAGCCCGATCGCTTTGCCTCGCCATTTGCCGGTGGTTGCGATCTCGACCGGGCCTGGCTGGCCAAGGCTTGGGCGCCAGCAGCCAATCCTGGTCTTGGCGGTCGTGGTCGGGATCGGCGGCCCCGCGCGCCAGGTCGCGGTCCTGAGCGGAACGCCGCCGAGCCGCGCGGAGATCAGCTGCCATGGCGGGACCCAGAGGTCGGACGCCTTGGAGATGAGCCTGACGCCGCTCGACAAGGTGACGTCGGTGAAGTTCACAGATTGGACGATCCGGCCAAGGGCCGAAGCCTTGCCGACAAGCTCGGGCGGCCCGCCGAGCCTCGCGATCTGGGGTCGATTGGGATCGGTCACGACCGAGGCGTTTGCGAGCGCGTCGAGCACCGCGCCGGTGTCCGCACGGCTGAGTCGAAGCGCGAAGAAATGCTGGCCGACGAGCACGTTGTTGGTCGAGTGCGCGCAGCCCAAAGTATTGCCGTCATGGGGACGAGGCACGCTCGTGCTTCCGGCGCCTGGCCAGTCCGGAGTGGTCACCTGCAGGATGAGCCCGTTGCCCGAATCATCCCAGGCAAGGATGCCCTTTGAATGGCCCCAGCGGCCGGTGCAGTTCGCTCCGCACTTCAACCTTGGATCGCCGTAGAACTGGTCGTTCCAGACGATGAAGTTGAGCCCGCTCGAATAGATTTGGTTGAAGGTTGCGCCGAGCGGATCGGTGAGTGTGGTTCCGGCAAGCCCGGCGCCGTCGGCAAGCGCCGGTGCGCCCTGGTGCGCCGCCGCGAAGGCCAGGCTGGCTTTCCCCGGCGCCGGCGTCCCGCCGAAACGGCAGGAAGTGGGATGGGCGGTCGGGAATGAAGCGGCGTTGAACTTGTAGACGAAGAGCCAGTCAGCCGACCGACCGTCACCGAGAAGCGGTGCCGGCGCTGGAGCTGTCGGCTGAGCAGCGAGCGCCGCCGGCGCGCACCAGCCGGCGAAGAGCGCGGCTGCCGCCAGGAGCCTGAGGCAAAAGCGGCGGCGCGCGACGGGGCCTGAGGCGATGAATCGGGCAGCGTTCGTCATGACGGCGACATCTCCAGCAATCGCGGGCAGGCCTCGAGCAGGCGCTCCATGCTGATCTCCCCGAGCTTGCGATAGGATTCCCACTGCGCTTCGTCGAAGAACTGGTCGCCGGTCGGCTGCTGTGGGAATGGCGGGTTGGACGAGGCATAGCCCTCGACATCCGGCGGAAGCCCGGCAAGCAAACGAGGTTTCACCCAGATAAGGCGGACGTCACCATCATCGAAGCTTGCCTTGAGGAGCAGGACGAAGGCGGTGCCGGCGGGGTCGGCGAATGCACCCTTCCACTCGCCATTGACGCCGACCGGCACAAAAACCGACTTGTTGATCGCGCCAAGGTCCGAAATCGCGTCCTCAAGCTCTTCACCGCGCAGCACCTTCATGTCCCCGCCAAGATCGAGCCTTACCTTCCGGGTGAGATTCTCGAGGTCCTCGAACGCATATTTGGGGTCGGCCCCATTGTCGCAGACGATGATCTTGGGAACCCGCCGTTCGAGCAGACGGTAGGCCCCGGTATTTTCGAAATGGCCCCCGTCGGTCAGATATTTGCGGGCATAGCCGCGCGAGTAACGCGCGGTCATTTCGTTGGCGAGATAGACGTAGGTTCCAAACCTTTTCGCGAAGCTGCGCATGGGGCCCTTAAGGGCCTTCTTTGACTTGGCGCAGACTCCGGGCGACCACCACCAATAGCCAAGCCGGATGTTGGCGAACGTGAACGCGAGCGCGAAGCCGAGATTGGTGAGGCGGCCCATCCCGCTCGAGGCGGCGGCCCCGCTGATCGCGCACCACTCGCCAAGGCTGATCTGCTCGGCTTCGTTGGGATCGCCGACCTTGCTCCAGTCGATCAGTTCGGTGCCGACCTGGATTCCCCCCGGTTCGACGCTCAACACGTCGCCCTTGCGGTCACGCGCAACCAAGGCGGATTTGGGATCGATTGTCTCGTTGATGGTGGTGTTGATGATGTGGACGGGCGCCGGCAGGTCGGCGTGGCTGTAGAGCTCGGCCTGGATGTAATCGGCGCTGTCGCTGTCTGTAATTCCGGACTCCGGGCCGGGCTCGGCGGCCTTGAGCAGCCGGCTGGTATTGGACGCTCCGAGATAGGCCCTGGTCAGCCGCGATGTATAGAAAGCATGGAGCGAGGAGAGGTTGATGAAGCCGTTCGAACGGCCAGCGATCAAGGCCAGCGCCCAGATGACCAGCACGAACAGTATGAACTGCAGCTTCTGCGGGGCCGAGGCCCAGGCCTCGCCGCTCCATGCGGCTGAATGGAGCATGGCCGCGGCGGCGATCGCCAGCATTCCATAGAGAAGGAGGCCGGCAATGAGGGAAACGGCGCCGAGGAAGCGCTCGAGAAGAGCGAAAATGCTGCTCTTGCCAGGCCCTCCGAACCAGTCCGGAAGCTTCTTGATGAGGTAGGCAAACGCGGGGGAAAGGAGCGCGACCGTCCCGCTGACCGCGCGGCCTCCCGGAGCGGTAAGCCAGGCCGCGAGGCCTGCTCCCATGGTGTCGATCGCCGCGATGACGATGATGATAAAAAAGGCCTGGTTTGAATTGGCGAGCCATTTGGTCGCCCAGCGGCGAAGCTCGATCGTCAGCTCCGAGCCTTTCGTCTTCAGCCGGGCGGCGACGATCATCGCAACCAGTGCGCCGAGCGCCGTTAACAGAACTCCGGCGCCGATCATCCACAAGATGTGGGGGTCGGGCTGGGGCAGGGGAGCGCGGGCCTTCTCGGCCTGGCGCTGGGCCCAGCGAACCAGCAATTCGGAGGCGAGGACGACGAGGAGGAGGGCGAGGACGGCGCTTCCGCAAACCAGCCTTAGGTTGCGCTTCTGCCGCTCGACGTCGCGCTCGTTCGGCGACATTGCCTCGGTCATCCAATAGGCCATTGCCAGGACCAAGCTCGTGAAGGCGGGCAGCGCGGCGGCGATGAGGAGCGGGCTGACCGGCAGGAACAAAGCGTTGCCGGCCACGCAGCGCCCGCAGGCGAGCTCAATCGAGTCCGACGTTCCAAGGGCCCGCCAGGTCCAGGCGAACGCGGCTGGCGACCACCAGCGGACGAGGACTTCGAGGGCGACCAGGACCGAAAAACAGGCGAGCGCTGCAAGCAGGAAGATATAGACCATCGCCAGCCAGTTCCGGGCGATCTGGGCGACCGCGAAACCATAATCGGTCGGGCCGTTGGGAGCGAGGTAGCGGCTATGCTCGCGAAGCCACCATAAGGGGTTGCGTCGTGGGGGCCCCTTGCCAGTCTTGTCTTCCTTGGACTTCGGCTCGGGCCAGTGAATGTCGCGCTCATGGGTGCCACTGCCAAGCACCCGCCGGGCAAATGCGTATTGGTCGGCAATTTCGTCGTCCGTGAACTGCGGATGCTCGACGCTGGCGTCGGGGACGATCCCGCGCCCGCGCTTGGGCATGAACAGGCTGCGAAGGAAGCAGGCGATATAGCCGCCGCCCGAGACCGAAGAGACGATATCGATCTTTCCAAAAGCGTCGCTCTTCGACTTGGCGAGCGCCTGCAATATTCCAAGTGAAAAGGTTGCACTTCGGATCCCGCCGCCCGACAAAGCGAGCCCGGTCAGCCCGGCCGGCTGGGTCGTTGCCTTGTCCTGCCACCAGCGGCGGACGGCCGCCGCCTGGTCGCGGCGCGCAATGGCCTCCTGTAGCATCAGTGGATCGACCTTCAGCGTGCCCGCAGGGGCGCCTTTCTCAGTGCCCGCCATTATCATTCCCCTCGGGCTCCGGCGCCGGAGGGGGCGCTGGCGCTGGAGCTGGAGCTGAGGAGTTAGAAGCGCTGTCCGTCGGATCGAGCGTTACCGGCCGATGCTTGGGCTTGAAGACCACGTTCGAGCAGGCCGCCTGGCGCCGCTCGAGCTGCTTGGCGACATCGGGATCGCTCGACAAGGGAAGCTTCACGCAGCTTGTCCGCGCGATCAGCATCAAGGCATGGAAGGCGTCGCGGCTGACCTTGAAGTTCATCGCCTCGCCCTGGAGCTCGGTCGGCGCCCGCTTGATGCTGTCGTGGGGAAGGCCGAGGCAATCGACCGCGGCCCAGACCGAGTCATTGCCCGACTGGAACGTAGTGCCATTGGCGCAAGTGACGCTCGAGGCGACCAGTTCGAGGCCGCTCCGGTAGACCGCCGCCGAGCGGTGCAGCCCGTTTGCCGATTCATAAGCGCCGCGCGCAGCGGCCCAGGCCGCGGCCATCACATTGCCCTTGCTTGCAGCGGCGAGGAACTCGCGGCCGCGGCTCTCCGGCAGCGCCGCAAGCATCAGCCGGACGAGGCGGCCCTCGAACATCGGCATGTCGGATTCGAACAAGGCATAATAAGAAGCGCAAGCCTCGCTCGATTGCTCGTCGGGGCGAAGATTGCAGGGCTGGTCGGCCGGATCGCTCCCGGTCCCATAGACGTTGGCGGCTGCATAATTGAGCTCGTCCGAGGCTGCCGCGAGATAAGTGGCGAAGGAATCGGCTTCGGCACCGTCGCGCACCGTCGCCGTGCCCATGCGGGAGGCCATGGCGAGGATGATTGCCGCTCGGAGGAGGTGCATCTCCTTCGACCTTGACGCGTCGAACATGTGCCGGTCGAGCACGTAGCCGGGATAGCCGCCGGGGTTCCTGAGCTCCTGGGCGATCGGCGTGCAGCCCGAAGCGACCAGGCTGACCGAGCTTAGGAATGCAACGAACTTACGCATATTCACTCCCCCTTTGCGATCCTTGATTGAGCCATTGGGCAACCCCGCCATGCCCGCTGCTGGTGCCGGCGCGGTGCGTGCTGAAACTGTGGGAGCCGTCGTTGCAGCGCGCAGTCGCTCCGGCTGGAACGGCCGGCGACTTGACGGGCCGGTGAATGCAGCGGCCGTCGGAATTGAGGCAGGAGCCGGGACCGCGCGGATCCTGGGCGAAGGCTTCGGACGAAGCGGCAGCGGCGAACGCCCGCGAAGGCGAGCCAGCACGAGACGCGACCGGCCGAAGACCATGAAGTCATGGCTTAACCCCCCGGTTCCCGCAGCCGGCTGTTGCCGGTTGGGCGGGCCCCTTGTTCGATTCGGCGCCGGAAAGATGCGCCCCTCAACTCATTGCGTCAAATTGCTTTTAACAGAATATAAACCGACTTTGCCGGGGCTCAGGCGGGAGCCGGAAGCTTTCGCCGCCAGTTGGCGAACGTCGGGCCAAGCCAGGCGGCGAGCGCTGAGACCGCAAACACGAAGGCGGCCCCGACCGTCACCCTGGGCTGGAGCGGCAGGAGGTTGATGCCGACGACGTAGAGCGCGAACACCAGGACTCCGAACAGGGCCGCTCCGACGAGCCGGACCCACGGCTTTCGGCGCCGCTGCGGAGCGGCGAGCAGGCTGACGAGGGAGCCGAGCAGACCGCCGCCGATCGAGGCGCCGAGCGTCCGGACCGGAAGCCGGTAGATCACGTCGACATCGGCCTGGGCGAGGCCCGAAGAGGTTGCCCTGATGTGCGCCGTCCCGACCCCGTCGGACCTCAACTCGGCTTCGGCGCCGCCATCGGCATCGAGCTTGAGGATGCTGTTGTCGAGATAGCCCGAAGGCTCGACATGAAGCGTGACGCGGCGTCCCGCGGCATCGTTCATATTGTTGAGCGACACCTGGACCTTGGTGGTCTCGAGGCCCCAGCCCTCGATGCTCCCGCTCGCGGTGTCGACATTGAGGTCGCCCGCGACCGGGACGGCGATCGTCGTGCCTTCCTTGTCGAGCAGGGACAGCACCAGGACCTTTGCAGCCGCGCCCTGGGCGGCGTTCAGCCAGACCTTGACCTTGCGGAACGGCGGGCTCGTCGTATCGATGAGGACCTGTTCGGGAACGCTCTTGGCGACACCGGCGATCTCGAACAATAAAGGCGTCGGCAAATGGCGGGCTTCGTCGGTGTCGACGATCTCCGACACCCCGATGAGCAGCACGCCTTCGAACTGGCCGGTCTTCCTGTTTTTCTCGAGCGGCTGGCTGACCAGGATGAAGGGCTTTAGCTGCAACGGCGGAGCGCCTTCGGAATCGGCCATCCGGACTACGCCCGGAAGGGTGATGAGGTTGCTTCCTTCCGACGCCAAAGCATTCTGGAGGGCGCCGTGGCCGGCGATCGCTTTCGTGATCAGGGCTTCGTCGGCGGCCGTCGTCCGGACCAGTTCGATCCTGGCCGGGGCCGAGTGCGGCGGAGCGACCGGCGTTGGAACCGGCGCGACGGACACGACCTGCGCATTATTGACGTCGACGGGCGCGGCCTGGGTGCCGGCAAGCTCGCGGATCGCATTGGGATTGATCACGACCGCCTTGGCCGAGGGCCGTTGCTCGATCACCTGGGAGAGGTTGCGCGCCTCGGCGTCGCTGATCGCATGCCTGATCGCGAAATTACCCGGAACCGGCTGCTTGACCTGCGCCGATGCCGTGGCTGCTGCCGCCAGCACGATCAAGGGCAACAAGCGCGCAATCCGGCCAAGCGGGCGCTGCTGCTGGAGTTCAGGCAAATGGCCCATTTCTATGATCCCCCCTGTTCGATGCGGCTGTGGCGCCCGTCTCCTATCGCTGCTGGGCAATGGCGCCGTTCATCCAGCTGAACTCGCGCAGCTGGCTGACGATCGCCGAGCGGCGCCTGACGTTCAGTTTCTCAAGGATGCTGTGGACATGGTTCTTGACCGTCGCCGGGCCGATCCGGAGGTCCGACGCGATCTCCTTGTTGGACAGTCCCTGGCCGATCAGCGCCGCCACCTCGCGTTCCCTCCGGGTGAGGCCCGAGACCTGCCTCGGGCCCGATGCCGATAGGCTGGCGAGGCGTTCGCACATGAGGGCCGCGACCGCGGGCGAGCAGGCGAGCTCGCCGCGAAGGGCGGCAAGCACGGCCTTGACCAGTTCGTCGACATTGCTGCTGCAGCCGACGAAGGCGGCGAGGCCGGATTCGGCGCAATCGACCATCTTGTCGGCGCCCCCTGAAATGCCGAACCCGACAATCAGGATTCCGTCGATGTTGGCCCGGATTCGGCGCGCAAGGTCGAGGCCATGCTCGATCGCGCCGTCGAGGAGGATGGCGTCGGGGCGGTTCGCCGCGAGCGCCGGAAGCGCGCCGCTGCTTGCGACGAGGTCGGCGATCTCAAGTCGCCCGTCACGGGCAAGGCTGGCGGCAAGCCCCTCGCGGTAGAGATGGACGTCGCTGACAATCGTGACCCTGGGCCGGGCTCGGGCCGCGCCTGCCAGTTCCGGGTCGGGACGCAACTCAGCCATTCGCGCTCCCCCTGCTCGCCAGGACCGGCGCAAGGCATGGCGCGCCGGTTCGAGAAACGGCTCGATTCCATCCTCGCAGGTCCTGGTGTGCTCGTCAGTGAGGCACACCATCGAAGGCGCAACCCAGCCGAGCAAGCGTTGCTCTTAACACAGATCAGCTGAGTCGCAGAAGGCCCATAATTTGGGGGTCCGACCGGCTTCCCGGCACGGACCATATGGTCCATCTTCCTGGTGCCGTTAGAGCCCTTCCGCGTGGCGGGACTGCAGGCGTCGGAGGGACTGTTTCAACCCTCGGGGCATGTCACTCTTGCGGCGCGTCATCCGGGTCGCGGCCGGCGAAGATTCCCGGACCGTCGTCCCGGACCGTTTTTGCGCCAGGCTGTCGACGCGCACCCGGCATTTGGCTGCGATTGGCTGCGCCCAGCAGGAACCATGAGCCCAGTCCGGATCCACCTCGGCCCAATGCCCGAAATGCTCCGCTCGATCGTCACCGACCTCTTGTTGACCGAAAGCGACATCGAGATCGTCGGACAGTCCGACGACGGGGCCCTTGGCGCTGCTCGCGAGGAGGGCGCGGACGACATCATCACCCAGGAATATGCCGGCGACGGATCCGGATGCCTCCAGGCAATCCTCTCGCCCGAGCCGCTGGCGGTGGTCGCCTTGTCGGCTGACGGGACCAATGCTGCAGCAGTCAGCCTCTCCCGCCAATCAATCCCGCTCGACCCTTCGTCAGGAACCGCGCTGGCCCGGGCGGTCCGCTCGCTTGCCGGTTCACTGGCCGGGGCCCGGCCTTCGTAACGAGGAGCAGAGATGGCACTTGAATTTCAAGGACCGGCAACGCCGATGACCGACGAAGCGGTCGAGCAGGCCGCCAAGTCCCTGGGCTGTCCGGTCGCGGCGGTGCGGGCGGTCATCGACGTCGAAAGCCGTGGCGGCTTCCTTGCTGACGGGCGCCCCAAGCTCCTGTTCGAGCGGCACTATTTTTGCCGGCTGACGGGCGGCAAATATAATGCGGGCAACCCCGACATCTCCAACAGCCAATGGGGCGGCTACAAGGGCGGCGCCGCCGAATATGACCGCCTGGGGAGGGCCATCAAGCTGGACCGTGACGCGGCGCTTCGCTCGGCAAGCTGGGGCGCGTTCCAGATCATGGGCGACAATTACAAGGCGAGCGGGTTCGACAATGTCGGCGCGTTCGTCAAAGCCATGGTCGCGGGCGAGCCGGAGCAGCTCGAAGCCTTCGTCAGTTTCGTCAAGAAGTCACGGCTCGACGATGAATTGGCCAGGCTCGACTGGGTCAGCTTCGCGCGCGGCTACAACGGCCCCGCCTACCGGACCAATCGCTACGATTCCAAGCTTGCAGCGGCTTATTCCTACCACATGGCGGGCGGCCCGAGGGCGGCAAGCCCGATGCCGGTTCTGAAAATGGGCGACAGCGGCGAGGAAGTGAAGCGCCTCCAGGCGGCGCTGAAGATCGTCATGGACGGCGACTTCGGGCCGGCCACCAAGAATGCGGTGATCGCCTTCCAGAAGAAGCAGGGGCTCTATGCCGACGGAGTCGTCGGCAAGAACAGCTGGGCGAAGCTCGGCATTGCCTGACGAGTCCGCCTCGGTCTTGCTCCCTGAAGGAGAGGGCGGGTGATCGACCGCGCGCTCCTGTTCCTTCGCGACCAGCTCAACCTTTACCTGTCGCGCTCGGGCGGCGGCGCCGGCGCCGGGCTCGAGGAGCCGGTCGCCTTCGTCGATGGCGACAAGCTCGATCCCCTCACCTTGAAGACGGGGGCGGTCAACGCCCTCCTCGTCGGCCTCGAGCAGGACAATGTGATGCGGAGCGACGACCCGTTCTCGAGGGTCCTTGCCGACGGGTCGGTGGTCCGCTCGGGCCCGGCGATCCGGCTCAACCTCTTGGTCCTCTTCGCGGCCCGCTTCCACGCTTATGAGGCCGGGCTCGCCGCGCTTTCCCAGGTCCTCGAATTCTTCCAGGCCAATCCCTTGTTTGAGGGGCGCTCGTCGCCCGCCCTCGACCCGCACATCGAACGGCTCGCGGTCGAGCTCCATACGCTTCCGACCGCCGAGCAGAACGACCTCTGGGGCGCGCTTCGCCTCGCTTACCACCCGTCGCTCTTGTTCAAGGTCAAGATGATCGTGATCCGCGACAGCTTAGGTGTGCCGGCGGCGCCGGTCACCGACCGCCAGATGGAGTTGGCCGATGCCCTTCAAGCCACTGCTTGAAGTGAGGGTCGAGCACCCCTTCTACGAAACCGGCCTGTGCGCCGGGGCGCGGATCGTTCCGTCGGCCGCGGCTTCTGCCCGAATCCAGGCTTGCCGCCTCCTCACAAGGACCTCGCCCGGCCGCTTGGTCCTGGTCGCCGACTTCACCCAATCCGGCGAAACCCGGGTCGCCTTGCCCGACGCATTGCTTCGCTGTTCGGTCGAGCTCGAGCCTTCGATCCTTGCCGCAACCGACCTCTCCTCGCTCCCCGAGGGAAGCCTGTTCACTGACGCCGGCGCGGGCAAGCCGATGAAAGCCACGGTTCCCGAAGTCCGGTCCGCCGAGCAACTGGCAAAGCCCGACGGAAATTCGGCGATCGTTCTTTCGGGCCGGCCGAAAGCCGGGGCCAAGGCTGCCGATTTTGGAGTGATCGAGCCGTCGTCGGTGAGCGTCAAAGGCTACGATCCCGGCAGCGGGTCGGTCACTCTTGCCGGGCCGGCGGCCGCGGTTACACTCGATTATCCGGTCGCTCCAAGGACCGTTCCTGGCGCCATCGCGGAGGTTGAAGTTGCAATCTCGGCGGCGCTCGCCGCCAAGGCCGCGGCCGGGAAGCCCGCTTCGCTTCGGGTCGTCCTTGCGGCCGCTGCCGCGCCCTGGTGCTACCATCTCGTCACGGACCTTCCCAATCCCCTCGCCGAATGGAAGATCGCCCACGCCCCGGCCGACGGGCCGGCGGCCGATTTCGGCGCGGCCGGCTCGGCGGAGATCAAAGCGGCCGATCCAACCGACCCGTTCGGGAGCGACCTCCTGGCCCGCTCGGCGCCGCTTCGAGTGCTTCGCTTCGTCTCGGACCAGGCCGTGCCCTGCACCGAAAAAAGGGCGCGCCGGATGTCCCTGTCCGCGGGCGACCGCCAATTGTTCCCGGCCCTTCCCAATCCCTCACCAGCAGGGGTCCGGCTTCTCAAGGGGAAGCCCGCCTTCGGTGAAACGCTTCGATTTGTAACTGCTTGATCGACCACGCCAGCAAAGGACCCAAGCCATGCAAGTGCTCAAGACCCCAGGCGTCTATGTCCAGGAAATCGCGACCCTCCCGCCGTCCGTCGCCGAGGTTTCGACAGCGATCCCGGCCTTCATCGGGAACACCCAGACCGGGACCGACGCGGCACGGATCACGAGCCTCCTTGAATATCAGACATTGTTCGGGACTGCGCCCTTGAGCGAATATGGCGCGCTTCTCGAAGCGGGCGCGCCAGGCCAGCCGGGGACTTTGACCCTCACCCGCAAGGTGGACGACGATACGCCGACCACCCTTTATTATTACATCAGCCATTACTTCACGAACGGCGGAGGGCCGTGCTGGATCGTCCCGCTCGGAACGCAAGGCACGCCAAAGGAGCGCTTCGTCACCGCTTTGACCAGGGTCGAGCAGGAGGACGAGCCGACCCTCATCCTCTTCCCGGAAGCGGCCGACGCGCTGGAAATGGCGGACTATGGCGAGCTCGCCCAGGCCGCGCTCGCCCAGTGCAATAAATTGAAGGACCGGTTTGTCATCCTCGACGTGCCGGGCGGCAATGTCAGCGCCTTCCGCGACGCCATGGGCACCCAATATCTGTCCTACGCGGCTGCTTATTACCCATCGCTTTCGACCACCATCACCTATCTCACCGACGACAACCAGGTGACCGTCGAGCGAGCCGCCGCCGGCAATGTCACGACCTTCACCAAGTCCCTTCCCGACGGGGGCAACGGAATATTGGTGAGCTATAATGGCGTTAGCGCCGACAAGCCGAAGATCCGGCTCGATGCCGGGACGGCCGGGGACGACGCCACCTACACGGTCGAAGGGACGACGCTTCGGGTCGCCAATGCCGCGAGCAAGACCGGCACCCAGCTTGCCGAAGCGTTCGCCACCTTCAAGGCGGCCAATCCGGCGACCTTGTTCGCTCTGAACGCCGACGGCACCGGAGCCGAGGTCCCGGGAGCAAGCGGTGCCGCGGGCCTCCAGCTCACCGCCCAGACCGCTCCGCCGGTCCTGCTCGCCGGGCTCAAGACTACAGAAACCGCGCTCTACAACCGGGTCAAGGACGCGCTTGCCAAGGAACGGGTCGAGCTTCCGCCGAGCCCGGCAATGGCCGGCCTGTATGCCGCGGTCGACCGCGACCGGGGGGTGTGGAAGGCGCCCGCGAACGTCAGCCTAAACGGCGTCATCGGCCCCACCGTGAAGATGACCGACGACCGCCAGGAAGACCTCAATGTCGATCCGACGGCGGGTAAGTCGATCAACGTCATTCGCGACTTCACCGGGCGCGGGACCATGGTCTGGGGCGCAAGGACGCTTGCCGGGAACGACAATGAATGGCGCTACGTCCCGGTCCGGCGCCTGTTCATCAACATCGAGGAATCGGCCAAGAAAGCCAGCGCGTTCGCGGTGTTCGAGCCCAATGACGCGACCCTGTGGCTCAAGGTCAAGGGGATGATCGAGAGCTACCTCTACTCCTTGTGGGAGCGGGGAGCGCTCGCCGGCTCGAAGCCCGAACAGGCTTATTATGTGAATGTCGGGCTTGGCCAGACCATGACGGCGCAGGACGTGCTCGAGGGTCGGCTCATCATCGACATCGGAATAGCCGCGGTTCGTCCGGCCGAATTCGTGGTGCTGCGCTTCATGCACCAGCTCCAGCAGGCCTGAGCCTTCACATTCTTGTTCAAGGAGATGATCAATGGCTGTCAGCGCACAGGAAGTCCGCCAGAGCTATCCGCTCCCGGTCTATAATTACCGGGTCGAGATCGGCGGCAGCGCAATCGCTTTCTCCGAGGTCTCGGGCCTTTCGGTCGGCCACGAGGTTGCGACCTACAAGGAGAGCTCGACCAGCGGCTCGCCGGGACCGCGGGTGATCCACATGCCTTCGCAACCGACCGCGCCCAAGATCACGCTCAAGAAGGGCATCGTTCGCGGGCAGAGCGTTGCGACGCTCTACAATTGGATCGCCTCGATCCAGCTCAACATCGTCGAGAAGAAGGACATCTTCATCCGGCTGTGCGACGAGGCGGGGGCGCCGATCATCAGCTGGCGGGCAATCAATGCCTTCCCGACCAAGCTCGATGCGCCCTCCTTCGATTCCAAGTCCAACGATGTCGCGGTGGAATCGATGGAGCTCCAGACCGACCGAGTCACGATCGAAGAGGCTTAAGGCATGGCATCGGCGCCGCCTCTTGCCGTCTATGCGTTCCGGGCGACGGTCGGCGGGCAGTCCGCCGCCTTCTCGGAAATTTCCGGGCTCGCGATCGAGCGCGAGACTGCGACCTACAGCCATGGCCTCAGCCATTGGGAGGGCGAGACCCTGCTGACCTTCCCGTCGGTCAAGCACCGCCAGGTGAGCCTGAAGCGTGGCGTCATGGCCGGGGACGGAAGCTTCTATGGCTGGCTGGTGGGCGTCGATGCCGAAAGCCGGCCGATGGACGTGAGCCTCCTCGATTCCGAAGGGACCCCCAAGGTCACCTGGCGGATCAAGGAGGCGATCCCGATCCGGATGACGGGACCAAGCTTCAGTGCATCCTCCAACGAAGTCGCGATCGACACCCTCGACGTCATGGTCGCCGGCGTCTCGGTGGTTCAGGGAGGCTAGGGCGCAATGGACCCGCTTGCCGGCTTCCGCTTCGGAGTCTTCTTCTTCGCCGGGGGAGTTGTCCCCAATCCGCTCGACATCAGGTTCCAGAGCGTCGGCGGGCTCAACTCGTCGATTTCGCTGGTCACTCACCGCGAAGGCGGCCAGCTCCTTCATTCGCACCGGCTGCCGGACATCATCAATTACGACAATCTCGTCCTGAAGCGCGGCGTGACGGTCGGCTCACCGCTGACGATCGAGTTCAATGCGGCGATGACTTTGTTCAAGTTCGCTCCGTCGAACGTGCTGGTGACCGCGCTCAACGAAGACAAGGTACCGCTCGCCGGCTGGATGTTCATCCGTGCGTTCCCGGTGCGCTGGACGACATCCGATCTCGATGCCTCGGGCAAGAATGTGATGATCGAGACGATGGAGCTTGCCTACGCCCGGATGCAGGTGGTGCGGGTCTGATGCCGATCGAGATCCGCGAACTGGTCATCAGGGCCGTGGTCGACGAGAGCTCAAGAATCGCCCTCGCCGACGCGCCGGCCGACGAGGACCGCACCAAGCTCGTCCAGAAATGCGTCGACGAAGTCCTGAAAGCGCTTCGCCGCGGACGGGAGCGCTAAAGATGGCCTTTCCCGACCTCTTCAAGCTCGAGAAGCTCAAGATCCAGGCCTACAAGGACCGCGCCCGCCAGCAGAAGGCGGACAAGATCGAGGCGATGTTCAATCCGACCACGATCAACCAGCGGTACGGCGTCAAATATGTCCCGACGCAGCGGGCCGGCGCCGACACCCAGGAAGCGCATTTCGAGCGTGTCCTCCCGGCGACCCTCGATGTCCAATTGCTGTTCGACGGGACCGGGGTCGACCAGATCGGGCTTTTGACCCTGTTCGGAAAGAACGAGACCGTCGCCGAGCGGATCCAGAAACTGCTCTCGGTTTGCTACGACGTCGTCGGCACCACGCACGAGCCCCATTTCCTGACGGTGACTTGGGGCCAATTCCTTAAAGAGGGGCCCGACGGCGGGTTTCGCGGGCGGCTTTCAAGCCTCTCGATCAATTATGCGAGCTTCAACCGCGACGGGAGCCCGCTCCGGGCCCAGTGCGACCTCTCGATTACCGCGGACGACGATCCCAAGCGCCAAGGCGCCAACCGCAACAAGAGCTCGCCCGACCTCACCCACAGCCGGACGGTGCGCACCGGCGACACCTTGCCGCTGATGACCGCTGACGTTTACGGCAGCCCGAGACACGTCATCGAGGTCGCAAGAGCGAACGACCTCGACCATTTCCGGACCCTCCAGCCAGGCGGGGAAATCCTGTTCCCGCCGTTCGGGGATTGAGGCGATGCCGGCGATCCCGCTCATTTCAAGCGGCGGAACGGCGCTTCCGGCCGAATTCGACGTGGTGTCCGTCGATATCGTCCGCGAGGCGAACAAGATTCCTTATGCGCGTATCATGCTCGCCGACGGCGACATTCCGGCGGGCAAGTTTCCGGCGCTCGACAGCGACTCTCTGGCGCCCGGGAAAGAGATCGAAATCAAGGTCCGGGTCGGCGATGAGGTCACGGACCTGTTCAAAGGCCTGGTCGTCAGGCTCGAGATGCAGCTTGCCGGGGGACGGCCGCAGCTGTGCGTCGACTGCAAGGATAAGGCGCTCAAACTGACGTCGCCGCGCCGGAGCGCAATCTATGCCGACGGCACCGACGGTGACGCCGTCGCGGCCATCTTGCGGCGCGCCTCGCTCGACGCCGGCGACCTTCCGCTCGAGCAGTCGCAGCCCGCCTTGGTCCAATATGACGCCAGCGACTGGGACTTCATCGTGTCGCGCGCCGAAGCCGGCGGGTCGGTCGTCCTCGTCAAGGACGGGACATTGTCAATCGCGCCCCTCAGCGTGTCGGGATCGTCGGTGCTGAGCCTCCAGCTCGGGATCGACCCGATCGACGACTTCGAGCTCGAGCTCGACGCTTCGAACCAGCATGGCGACGTTACCGCCATTGGCTGGGATCCGGCCGAGGGTGCGCCGACCGACCCGGCCCAGGCCAAGGCACTCGAGCTTGCGCAGGGTAATGTCGACCCCGCCGATGTCGCCCAAAGCCTTGGCCTCGACGATGAGGCATTGGAGCATCTCGTTCCGTCGAGCAGCGGTGAATTGAAGGCCTGGGCATCGGCACGCCTCGCCCACACGCGCCTGGCCATGGTGCGCGGGCGCCTTGCGATCGGCGGGACGGGGGACCTTCAGTTGATGGACCTGGTCGAGCTCGCGGGCTTTGGTGACCGCTTCGACGGCAACGCCCTCGTCACCGGCCTTCGCCATACGATCGACGGCGGCGGATGGCGCACCGACATCAGGCTCGGCCTGCCGCCCGATTTGTTCGCCCGCAACGAGGACATCCTCGCGATCCCGGCGCAGGGCCTGCTTCCCGCGGCAAGGGCGCTCAGCATCGGCATTGTTGCTGACTATTCGGACGATCCTGACGGCGAATATCGGGTCAAGGTCGAGCTTCCCGGAGTCGCCGGCGGCGAGAAAAACCTGTGGGCCCGGCTTGCTTCCCCCGAGGCCGGCGGCAAGCGCGGCTACTTCTTCCGGCCAGATGCCGGCGACGAAGTGGTCCTGGGCTTTCTCGCCGACGATCCAAGAAAGCCGGTGATCCTCGGCGCTTTGTTCAGTTCGAAGAACAAGCCGCCCGACAAATTCTCGAACCTGTCGTCGGACAATATCGCCAAGGGCTTCTGCACGAAGCACGGCATTTCGCTCGAACTGTCCGACAAGGACGGCAAGACCGTCATCCGGCTGAAGACTCCCAAGGCCATGCTGAGGATCGACGACGACAAGGGCGAAATCAGCCTCAGCGACGGCAATTCCAACAGCATCCTCATGAGCAAGGACGGAATCGAGATCAAATCGGGCAAGGATTTCAAGCTCGAGGCGAAGGGCAAGGTCACGCTCAAGGGAGCAAGCATCGATGCCAACTGACGCTCCGTTCCTCGGCCGCGGCTGGGCCTTTCCACCGACCTTTGGAGCGGGCGGCAGCGAGGTCGACATGGTCTCGGGATCGACCGAAGTTGCCCAGAGCCTCGAGATCCTGTTCTCGACCGAGGCCGGCGAGCGGGCCATGCGGGCAGACTTCGGATCGAGCCTCAGCCGCTATATGTTCGCCGAGATCGACCAGACCATGCTGACCGAAATGCGCGGCGCGATCTATGACGCCATCCTGCAATTCGAGCCGAGGATCGAGATCGACGGCCTCGAGATCGTCGAAAGCGGCGATGTCCCGGGGCTTCTGACGATCTCGGTCCTCTACCGCCTTCGCGAGACCAACTCGCGCTACAATCTCGTTTATCCCTTCTACATCCGCGAGGCGGTCGCCGGCGCCCAGGCGGGCGCGCGCTGATGCGTGACTTCGTCCTCATCGACGGCGACCAGGCCTTGTTCAAGCCGGCGTTCGGAAAGGCGAGCGTCGTCGTGAAGCCGGGGCGCCTCAGCGGAAGCGGGCCGATGAAAATCAGCTCCAAGGCGGCCTGCGTCAGTGGCGACGAGGGCTCGGTCAGCGTCGCTGGATGCCCTTACACTTCGCCGCCCTATGTGATCCCCGGGACCGGCACGCTGGAGATTTCCGCGCTTGCCGGCGACCAGCTCGCACCGGCCTCGAACACCGGAAGCGTCCAGTTGATGGTTAAGGGAACCAATTTCACCGCCAGCTTCTCGGTGGATTCGCCGGCCATGCAGCCGAACCCGCCCGGCCCGCCGGTCCCCGATCCAACCCCCAAATATTCAGGGTCGGGCTCGTTCCAGACGACCAACAGCAAAGTGAAGGCCGGCTGAGATGGCCGTCCCCGGCCTTGTCGAACTGAGGAGCGCCCAGCGGGACGGTACCGCCCAGTCGGAGCGGCCCCGCCCCGAACTGGTGCCGGGCTCGGTCGGAATCGATGAACGCACCCCCGCCGACCTCATCTCCTTTGCCCGCAAATTCGCCAGCCACCTCTTGTGGTACGACAGCAATAATGCACCCGCGGGCTGGTGGGGCAATCCCGAAGAGGAAGGGTCGATTGCGGCCTCGCCCGACGATCCCGAACGCGCCGGGCCGACCTTTTTCGACGGCATCGGCCCCGGCCCGAACGGCGGCCCTGGGCTCGGCTATGCGGACGCAGCGGCATTCCTTGACGCCCCGCAAGCGCCGGCCGGCGGGCTTTATTCCGCCCTTCGTCGGCCGCACATGGCCCTTCTCCTGACTGCTGTCGGAATGATGCGCCACGGCCAGGATGCCCTCAACACGCTGACCGAGCGGCACCTCGATTACCAGCTGAAGGACGTCCTTCGCCTTCACGCCCGCGGCGCCGAGCCCGACCAGGCGTTCGTTCTGTTCGGCCTTGCTTCAGGAGTGAGCGCGGCCGAAGCCGGCGCGGGGCTGAGGCTGCTCGCCAGCCGCGACGAGCGGCACCGCGATCGGCTCTATGCCCTCGATTCCTCCATGATCGTCAACCGGGCGGAGGTCTCCCGGCTCGCTTCGACCTTCGTCGATCGCGAACTGGTTGGCCTGGCGGCGGCGCGGCGGGCGATCATCGGGACGCCCGAGGAGACCTATCTCTTCTTGTTGTCGCTTGCCCTTGGCGATCCCGATCCCGGCGACCCGCTTCCAAAGCTCGCCGGCAAGCCGGTCGACCTTGCCCTGCTCCAGGCGGCCGCCGCCTTCATCGCTTTCTCCAGGGCCGGCCTGTTCCTCGAACTGTTCGAGCTTCGCGCAATGCTCGCACGAAAGGCCCTGCGTGCCGGCGAGGCGGCGGACTGGCAGTCGATCAACAAGGTGATTGAAAGAGCGGGGCGCAAGAAGCGCGGCGACGCGGCATGGAAGCTCCAGACCGCCAACCCGGCGGACTTCGACGGAAACCTGGCCTTGGCCCTCGGCGGCAAGCCCGACCTTGGCGGGCTGACCGAGGTTGAGACCGTGGACGATCTCGCGCTCCACCTCGATCGTGACGATGTCCGGACCGCGATCGAGACGATCCTGTTCATGGATGTGGAGACCATGTTCCAGCCGATGATCGCCCTCAAGCGGGCGATCGATGCCGACTGGACGATCGTCAATAATTATCTGGAACTCGCCGGGCGGCGCAAGCGCGGCCAGGCCGACTGGGCCTTGAAGCCCAAAAACCAGGCGGCCTTTGCCGACAATCTCAAGAGCGCGATCGGGGCGGTCAAATGGTCCGATGCCGGGCCGCTTGGCGACGCAGCGGTCACCGATCCCGATACCTATCTCTCGCGGATCGAGGACATCGAGGGCTGGTTCTTCCTGTCCGCCGAAGATTGCGCCAGCGTGATCGCCGCGTTCGACCAGGACGAGACGACTCCCGACGGCGCCAGGAACTGGCGCGAAGCCTATCGGTTGCTTGGGCTTGCCCATTCCCGCAAGGTTCGCGCCCAGGAAGCGGCCGCGCTCGGCGACCTTCGAGCCCATCCGCCGGCCGGCCGGACCGGGCCCGAAGCCGAGCTCGAGGCTGCGCTCGGCGAAAACCTTCCCGACCGCGACAGCCGGATGGAAGCGCTTGCCCGCTTTTCGCCGGCCGAGGAGGTCGCGTTCGTCCGCTCGGTCCTGTCCGCTCCGGCTGGCGAGGCTTCGGCGGCGGATTGGGCGCGGGCCGATTCCATCCTTGCCGAGGCGCGGCGGCGGCGGCTTCGGCTTCCCGAGCCCGAGGCCCGCAAGGACCATTGGCGCGCCTTGTTTGCCTATGACGACGCCCGCTCGGCCAATTCGGGCGAGGGCACGCCCTGGCATTGCTTTGGCGGGATTCCCGCGGACTCCGGGCCGGCACACTTGCCCGCCGGGATCGGCTTTGCCATCGCCTCGCCGGTCCTCGCTTTGTCGGCCGGCCGGCGCCGGATCGTCCTGACCCTGGGGTTCCGGGCCGACGGCGGCGGCCCGCTCATTGCCCCTGCCGACGATCATGGGGATTCGCCCGCAAAGATCCCGTTCCGGGTGAGCCTCAGCGGGGGCAAGGACTGGATCGAGCCGCAGGACTGCGCTTTTAGCGCGGTCGACTATCGCAAGACGCCGAGCGTGGAGCCGGTTGAAGCCGGGATGAACCTCCTCGGGCTGCAAATCGCCTTGACCCTCGACGAGACCGCGCCCGAAATCGCTCCGACCGCGGCGAGCTCGATATTCGGCCAGAGCCCATGGCCGGTCGTGAGGCTGATGCTCCGGCCGGTCTGGGACGATAAGGCCAGGAGGTTCGACACCGCCTACGAGCGGTTCCGTTCCCTGAAGCTCGAACGGGTCAATATCGCCTGCGCGGTCGGCTCTTATGCGCTGGACGGGGCACCCGGGCTGTGGCCGCTCGACGCAGAGACCGAAACCGGGGTCGCCAATGCGAAGAAGCCGTTCGAGCCCTTTGGCCCGACGCCGTCGCTGGGCTCCGAGCTTGCGCTCTCCCACCGCGACCTCCTCCACAAGAAACTGAGCAAGCTCAGCCTGTCCCTGGAGTGGCTCGGCGGGCCGTCCGGGATCGGCACTTATTACAGCAATTATCCGGGACGCTCGGCGGCGGCCTTCCTTGCCCAATTGAGCCTAGTCGACGGCGGCGTCAGGACCAGCTTGCTGAACGGGACGAAGGCCCTGTTCGCCGGCGAAGACAGCAAGCTGCCCGTGAAGATCGAGGTGCCCGCCGGCGATTCCACGCGCCCCGACCCGGTGGTCGAGCCGCTCGAGCCGGAAGTAAGGAGCTGGCGCCGCTACCTCGTCGTCCGGCTCGCGGGCGTCGACTTCGGGCATCATGATTATGCGTCCTTGGTCACTGCCAAGTCGATCCAGCTGGCCAATGATTTGAGGACGCCCGCGGCCGGCGGTGCCCCGCCCGCGATCAACCCCGGGACCTATGCGGTAAATCCGCCATGGACCCCGAAGCTCAAGCGCATCGCCCTCGATTTCACGGCTTCAGAAGAGGTCAGGATCGCTCTCTATGACCGGTCGAGCGCGGTCGACCGCCTGTTCCATGTCCATCCGTTCGGCTTCGAGGAAGCGCGCCCCGGCGGGGTCGAGGGGTGGCCGATGCTCCCCGATTATGCCCAAGAAGGTGCGCTTTATATCGGCCTTGGGGGCGTCGAGGCGCCGCAAAGCCTGTCCTTGCTGTTTGCCGGGACCGACGGCGCCGGCGCCGAGGACCGGGCGGGGCCGGTGTCATGGTCCTACCTGGATTTCGACGGCTGGAGGGATTTTCCCGAGCCGCCGGAGGATGGCACCGACGGGCTCGTCAAGGCCGGGATCGTCCGCTTCGGGCTCCCTGCCGCGGGCAATAATTCGCTCATGCCGCCGGGCTTTTACTGGCTCCGGGCGGCGATGATGACCGGGGCTGCGAATGCCTGCGACATGATCGATGTCCATGCCCAGGCGGCAAAGGTCCATTTCATCGACGATGGAACGGACAGCAGCCATTACTCGGCGCCCTTGCCGCCCGGAACCATCAAGGGATTTGCCGACCCGGCACCGGGAATTGCGCGGGTCACCCAGCCTTATCCGGCAAGCGGCGGCCGTCCGCCCGAGGCCGATGCCATGTTCCGGATCCGCGCCGCCGAGCGCCTCCGCCACAAGAACCGGGCCTTGAGCTTGTGGGATTATGAGCATCTCGTCCTCGAGCGCTTCGACCAGGTCCACAAGGTGAAATGCCTGCCCGCGAGCGCGTTCGACGACCGGCCGGGCGAAGTCAGGATCGTGATCATCCCCGACCTTCACGGCAAGGCGCTGGGCAATGCCTTCGCGCCCCGCGCGCCCATGCGGCTGCTCGACGAGATCGCCGATTTCCTGGCGCCGCTCGCGCCCTCGTCGGCGACCATCCTTCCCATTCATGCCCGCTTCGTCGAGGTCAGGGTTCGCCTCGGCGTGCGCTTCGCTCCGGGCGGCGACGAGGGCTTCAACAAGTCGCGGCTGGCGCAGGCTCTCAACCGCTTTCTCGCACCCTGGGCGTTCGACGAAGGAAGCGACATTGCGATCGGCCAGAGGATCGACGCGACCAGCATCGTCGCCTTCGTGGATTCGCTTCCCTTCGTCGATTTTGTCGGGGTCTGCCGGCTGTTCGCAAGCGAGGACGATGGCGCGACTTTCCATCTCGGCGAGGATGACGGCGACCGGGTCGAGGCGCGCAGCGACGACCAGGTTCTGACCCCGGCGTCGCGGCACGAAATCGACGTGATCGGCGACGATTTGTTCGAGGAAAATGAGTTCACGGGCATCGGCTACATGAAGGTCGAGCTCGATTTCGTGGTGCATTGATGAAGGACCGGCCAGCGGCCGGCCTTTGGAAAGAAGGGATTGAGCGATGCAGATCGACGAAAACAAGAGGGCAAGGAGCGCTCTTAAGGGCTATTTCGCGAAGAATGCGATCCCGACCGAGGGCCAGTTCGCCCAGCTGATCGACAGCTGCCTCAACCAGCGCGACGACGGGCTCGTCAAGGTCGCCGGGGATCCGTTGAGCATCGAGGCGGCGGGCGATGCGGTCGGCTTCAAGCGAGCGGTCAATTTTTACTTGTCCTTTGCCGATGCAGACCCGGCCTGGACGATCGCTCTGAAGCCGCGCTCGAAGCCGGCCGATGCCGGGACCTCGAGGACCGGCTGGAGCGTCAACGACAGCGCCGGCAACAGCCGCCTGTGCATCGACCAGGCGACCGGCAATGTCGGGATCGGGACCATCGCTCCCAACGAGAAGCTCGAAGTCGCCGGCCAGATCAGGGTGCAGGCGCTGACCCTCGGCGCCTGGCCGCCGGGCCCGCAGCGTTATTCGTTTATCGGCTCGAGCGGACTCAACCAGGCCGACGGTCGCAATTATGCGATGCTCCAGGACAACCAGTCGGGAGCGACTTTCGTCAACTCGCCCTCGCAAATCTACCTGCGCGTCAACAACGCCGACCGGATGTTCGTCCAGAGCGACGGAGTGAGCGTCGTGGGCTCGCTCAGGCTCGCCAATTCCGATGTCTATTTTACCGAACCGGCCCATAGCCACACCGGCATCGGCAACGCCTTTGGCTGCGCCGCGATCGAAAATAGCGCGGGCCCCTATAACGCCCTCATGATCCTCGGGCGGAATGTCGTCGCCGGCGGGCTCTTGAGGGTCGTCAAATTGTGGGACCGGCTCGAGGTCAATGGCGCATTCGAGCTCAAGGGCGACATGTCGATCAACGACAAGCATGCGTTGAGGGGCAATGACGGCTGGCTCCGCCTCAACCAGGACGGAGCCTTCCCCAACGGGACCCATACGCCGCGGCTGTTCGCGCCAATGAGCCTCAATGTCGGCGGCGTGAACAATTGGGGCAATCCTGGAAACAATAATGCGATCATTGCCGGGGACCTCCTGGTCATGGGTCATATCGGCGCAATGGGTAAGGGGCCGGGGCCGCTCACTCCCGGCTGGGGCGGGGGAATGCGGACCTGGGACCTCGAGGTCGAGGCCTCGACCTGGTCGCGCAATGCCGTCCAGACCGGGCCGCGCGACGTCGCCGAAATCTATTTCAGCGAAAATGAGCTCGAAATCGGCGACGTCGTCGCGCTCGACGAGGAAAGCGACGGGGTGGCCGCGACCAGCGAAGCCAGGGACAGCCGGGTGATCGGAATCGTTTCGAAAGAGCCCGGGCTGCTTTTAGGATCCCTCAAGAACCGCGACGACATCCCGGACGACGGGCGCAGCTCGCACCCGGTGGCGCTTGCCGGCTGCACGCCGTGCAAGGTGACCGACGAGGGCGGACCGATCCGCCGCGGCGACCTTCTGACCTCGGCCTCCACGCCCGGGCACGCGATGCGGGCGGCCAATGACGAGCAGAAGCCGGGGATCATCCTCGGCAAGGCGCTCGAGGCCCATGCCGAGGGCGAGGGAATGATCGACGTCTTTGTCATGCTGAGATGATGGAAGGAGAAGGACATTGCGCGACCAATTGCAGGAACGGGTGAACGAGCTCCAGACCGAGTTCGACCGCGGCAATGAGCGGCTGAAAGCGCTCGACCAGGAAGCGGACAAGCTGCGCGAGACCTTGCTGAGGATCGCCGGCGGGATCCAAGTCCTGACCGAGGAACTGAGGCGCGAAAGCGGGCCGGTCGAGCTCGAGGAGGTGGCTGCGGCGTGATCGTCGCACCCGCCATCAGTTCGGGCCGGCCCGGCGAGACGATTCTCGACTGGTCGGCGCTGGTCGACGAAGCACGATCGTCGCTCGAGCAGATGAGCGACGGTGGGTGGACCGATTTCAACGCTCACGACCCGGGGATCACGATCCTCGAGCTCGTCGCTTATGCGCTGACCGATCTTGGCTATCGAGCGAACCATCCGATCGCCGATTTGATGGCGGGAGCAGCGCCGCTTGCCGGCCCGGCGGAGAGCCTCACGACGAGAGCCGTCAGTCTCACTGACCTGCGCCGGCTCGGCCTCGACGTCGCCGGTGCGCGGAATGTCTGGATCGAGCCGTCGCAGGGCGCCGGAGTGAGGATCCGGCATTTGCCGGGCGCTGGCGACGTGTCGCTCGAGGAATCGCATGTCGAGGGCGCCGACAAAGCGGCCATCGCCGGCGTTCACCGAGTGCTCATCGAAAAGTCGTCGTTCGAGGATCTCGCCAGCGCCGATGTCATCAAGGCGGTGGCCCTTCGCTTCCATGCCGAGCGCAACCTCGGCGAGGATTTCGACAGCTTCACGATCCTGGAGCCCCAGCCGGTGGTTGTCACCGCCGATCTCGAGATCGAGGATTCGGTGGTCGCGGACGACGTGCTGGTCGACATTTATGAGCGCCTCGACTCCTACATGTCGCCCCGGCCCGGGCGCTCAACGGTCGCGGAATTTCGCAGCTCGGGCGTGTCGAGCGACATCATTTACGACGGCCCGATGCTCGAGCGCGGGATCATCGACAGCGGTGCCGGGGCCACAAGCCGCCGGACGATCCTCCACCTCTCAGACGTCATTGCCCTGCTTGCTTCGACCGCGGGCGTGCGCGCTACGCGCAGGGTCCGGCTCGGCTTTACGCTCGACGAGGCCGATAACGGGCCGACGGCCTGGTCCTTGGGCATCGACGACGAGCACGCGAGCGTGTTCGACATCCAGTCAAGCCGGATCCGGTTGCTGACCGGCGGCGCGGTGGCGCTCGATTCTACCGGCCGGGCCGACCTCGCCCAACGGTTTGCCGACACGCTTCGTTTGGATGCCCCGGGCCCGCGCGCCATGCAGGACGGCCCCTTGCCGGCCGGCCGCGACCGCAATCTCGCCCAATATCGTCCGCTGAGGTTCGACCTCCCGTCGACCTATGGAGTGAAGCCCGGCTCGCTTTCCAAGAATGCCGCCGCCGGGCGCCGGGCCTCGGCCAACCAGCTGAGGGCCTATCTCGCCATCCTCGACGGGCTTCTAGCGACCTTCTTCTCGCAACTCGCCGGCGCCAGGGACCTGCTCTCGCCGGGCGGGCGCGACGAGCGAAGCTATTTTGCGCAACTTCCGGAGGCGCCGTCCGACGAAGAACCGATTGCATCAGCCGCTTTGACCCCGGAAGCATTGCAGGCGCTGGTCGAGCTTCCCGGCGGGGCTTCGGCCAAGGCCCGGCGCGGGCGCTTCCTTGGCCATCTGCTTGCCAGGCTCGGTGAAAGCGTTCCCTCGGTTCCGCAGCCCGTCGCGGCCGGGTTCGGCGGCGATGCGACCACCCCCGACGACCTTCGCCTGCGCTGCCGCGAGGAATTTCTTCGGGGCTTCGTTCGCTTGAGCTCGGGTCGGGGGTCGGGGAGCGATTTATTGCTCGATTCCGACGAGAGCCCCTTACTCGACCGAATCCGGCTCAAGCTTGGTCTGCCGCCGTCTGCGGCCGACCGGATCATGCTCGTCGAGCATGTCCTGTTGCGCGGAGCGGCCGACGATGTTCCCCAGGCGCTGCCCCTGCTGTCGGCGGCCGCGCGGCCCGATCCTTATTCGCTCCAGTTGAGCTTCATTCTCGACCAAAGGCTGAAATCCGCGCCCGGAAATTCCGATTCAATCCTCAAGGTCATCCGGGAGGAATGCCCGGCGCACCTCGTCGCTTATGTGCAATGGTTCAAGAAGGCCGATTTCGACGCATTTGCCGAAAGCTATTCGCGCTGGATTAAAGCGCTTCGCCGCCATCGCCGCGAGCTTCTGGGGTTCGAGGAATCGTGACGACGTCCGCCAGCCGGCAGGCGCGAAGCGCCCGAAATGCGCTCGCCGAGGCGCTTGGGCTTGGCGAGCCCTATCCGTTGCGTGACCTGCCGGTGACGGCCGAGCCCGCGGTCGTCGCCTTCGGCGGCGCTGCGGCGGTCGGGATTGGCGACAGCGAACTGACGACTGCCTACCGCCTCCTCGACCAGGACGGAGGGCCGCTTGCCGGCGGAGCCGAGCCCGAAGAGACCGGAACCGGAGCGAATCTCCTCATCGACACCCCGGCAATCAAGGAAGACATCAGGTTCACGGTCAGGGCTACCCGACCGAGTGGGCGGACGGCGATGCTGTTCGAAACTTGCGAGATCAAGGTCGGGCTCGACGATTCGCTCGGCGTTGCGATTGTCCCGCCAGGCCCGGTCCCCGCGGTGATCGACCATGGCGCATCGATCGAGCTAGAAGTCACCGCAAGCCAGGAGGGCGTAACCTACCGCCTCGTCGCTCGCCCGGCGGGAGACCAGGCGGCGGCCGACGACCCGGGCGCGATTGCGTCCGACATCGTCCTTTCGCAAGATGGTGCGGGCACCGGCGGAGCGCTTCGCCTGACGAGCATCGGCCTTGGCGACGACGTCCTGGTGAGGGTCCGGGCAGTGAAGGTCTTCGGGGGCACCAAGCCAACCCAGACGATCCTCCTGAAAGCAGGGGCCGCGATCTTCGTCCGGCCCGATTCAACGCTTGGCGTGACCGCCAAGCCTTCAATCGTCGATCATGGCGCCAAGAGTGCAATCCAGGTCGACAAGGCGGCGAAGGGCGTGACCTACGCGCTTCACGCCAAGGCCATCGCGGACTTAGAATTCAGCCGGCTCGACCCGCCCGACCCGGCCACGCTGGCGGTCGATACACCGGACGGGCCGGTCCATGTCCTCGTTCCACCCGATCCCGCGGCCTGGGAAGAGCCCCCGGGCTTCCAGCCCGTGGGCGATGCGCTTGCCGGTGCGGATGGACCGCTGTCGCTTCCTGTCCCGGCGCTTACCGCCGACACGATGATCCTCGTCGAAGCCCGCAAGCAACATGGCAGCGGCGCCGGCCAGTTCGCGTCGGCGGAACGGCTCGACCAGGCCGCGGCGGTTCTGGTGAGGCCTAATCCGAAGCCGCCGCTGAAGCTCGCCGCGTCGGTGGTTGACGGCAAGCTTTCGGCGGTGAGGGTGCTTTCAGGCCAGCCCGGGGTCTTTTACGCGCTTACTGCCGGCCAAACGCTCGGCGAATTGTACCTTCACCAGCAGGACCCGGACAATGCGTCCCTGAACAAGGGCATCGGGGCGATAGCGGTCAGCGTCGACCTCGTTGTCGCCGAAGGTTCGCCGCCGGCGGCCAATTCGGCGAGCCCGCCGCCGCTTCCGGTCCTCGACCTCGACCCGATCGCTCTTCCCGCCGACATCAGTATCCAGGCGCGCCGCGCAATGACCGGGCTAAAGTCCGACCTCGGCAAGGTCCCGGTGGCGGCGATGCCAACGGCCGAGGTCCAGCCGGCCGCGGTTCCCGCCGGCAAGAGCGCCACGGTGACTATCGCCCAGCCGGTCTCCGGCGAGCTTTATGCGATATCCGTCGACGGCCGGCTCGTCGCCGACCCGGTCAAGGGCGGCAATGCCGCGCTCAGCCTCGACACGGGCAAGCTCAACCCGGGGATGCGGGTAGAGCTATGGGCACGCTCGGCCAAGACCGACAAGGATCCGGTCCAGGTCGAGCGCGTCACTCCGCTCGGGCTGGCGATCGGATAGGCGCGTGGCCAGCCCAGCCCATCTTGTCGCTCGCCAGACCATCGAGATCGAGGGTTCCGACCGCCTGCAATGCGAGGCCCTGGCGGCGCGGACCGGGCAGGCGTCGCCCCTCCTCGCCACGGCGGTCGAGCGGGGGCTCGATTCACTCGGCACCCTCGAAGGCCGCATCCGCCTCGACCGGGTCGAGCTCGACCTCGGCGCCATCGAGCCCATGCATTGGGAAGACGGCCTTGCCGGTGCCATAAGGGATCGATTGCCCAATGCGATCATGGAGGCTGTCCGGCGCCGCGAGGCCGACCATGTCGACCCGGTCAGTGCCGCAATCCTCATCCTCCAGGAGTTTGCAAGGTCGGGCCGGCTGCCCTGGTGGCGCGCTCCGTCGGACAGCCCGAGAGACGCGGTCCTGGTCCTACGGGCGGGCTCTTGCCCGAGCGATCGCATACGCTCCGTCCTGATGGCTCCAGGGGCGGCGGAGCGGCTCGCCAACCAGCTCGACGATGACAGCCTCCTGACCCTGGTCGGGCTGGCAAGTCCCGGGCTGGAATCGGATCCGCCGGCCTTGTTTGCAGCCCTCTCAGAGCTCGCCGCGAAAATCCTTCCACTTGAAACGTCCAGGGCAGGCGTTCCAGCGCTCGTCTGGCAGGCGGCAATCGCCGAGGCCGCTTCGGACTTTGGTTCAAGGTCGACGGCCGGGAGTGGTATTGGCGAATTCGAACAGGCCGTCGCAGATCGGCTTGCGGCCATTTCTCCCGCTGCGCGCGCCCGGTTCGAGAATATGGACCAGGATCGTCCGGCCTTCTTCGCCCGAGCGGGAGTGGAGGAAGCGCGAGTGACGGTCCGGCCTGAAAGGCTTGCCGCGGCGGTCAAGGCGAGGCTCGCTGCGGCGGGCATCGGGGGCGATGCCAGGGGCGCTGCAATGGGTGCCCGCATTGCCCGGACCCTGGACGGGCTTGGCGGACGCCGGCTGGAGCAGGCGGAGGAAGCCCTTGCCTCCGATCCGGGGCGAGCAGGTCTTGCCGCGCTCATTGCGGCCTTGGTCCGTCTCGGGCTCGCGGGCGCGGCCGAAGCAGGCGAATGGACTGGCCTCCTCGCTTCGCTAAGACCGGGCGCAAGCGACAGCGAGCATGATTGCATCGCGGTTTCCACATCGGGCCTGGTGATCGCCTGGCCGTTCCTCGCGGAACTGTTCGATCGCCTCGACATGATTGCGGATGGGAATTTGAAGGGCACCCTGGAACGGCACCGCGCGGCCGCCCTGCTTCATTATCTTGCGACCGGCGAGCGTTCCCCTCCCGAAGAAGACCTGCCGCTCGCAAAGCTCCTTGCCGGGCTCGAGCTCGACCTGGTCCATGAGCCCGGCGAGCCATTATCGGATCGGGAAGGGGAGGCCGCCGACGAGCTTCTCGACGCTTTGCTCGGCCACGCCCCGATGCTCGGGAAGCTGAGCAGGGCCGGCCTGCGCGAGGCTTTCCTCCTGAGGCCCGGATCGCTCACCACCCGCGACGGTCATTGGCTCCTGCGGGCCGAACGGCGAAGCTTCGATGTCCTCCTCGACCGGCTGCCGTGGAGCTTCAGCTGGGTGTCGCTACCCTGGATGGCGGGTCCATTGCGTGTCGAATGGTAGAGCGGGCCGCCATGAGCGCTAACGCGCGCGACCTCGAAGCCGAGCTTGGCTGGTTCGCCAAGGTGCTCGACCTTCGCTTCAACCAATATTTCGAACTGTCGGAAGCGAAGGAAGTGCCGGCAATTCCGCCGCTTCCGCCCGAGTTCAAGCAACCGTCGTCGAGCTATGCGCGGTTCATCGAGACGATCGGGCTGACCTTCGACGAGCGCCTCGCCTTGGTCCTGGCCCTGGTGCCTCATCTTCGGCCGCGGTTGTTCGATGTCTTTCATACCCGCAACAGCACCTTCGACCGCCGTTTCACCGAGTTCGGAGGCGTTCGAACCGGGCCTGACGCCGATTTCCACCCGACCGGCGAGACCCTCGCTTTCATCCTCGGCGGCGACAGTATCGAAGCAAGGTTGAAGGTCGCGACCCTGATCGATCCCGACGGGACGCTGGCCCGGCATAACCTCGTCAGGCCGAACCCGGCGGGGCCCGACGAGGACGTCATGAAGGGAGCGCTAAAGGTCGCGCCCGACATGCTCTCGATCCTGCTCCTTGGTGACGCGCCAGGCCCTGCGTTCGGAGCGCATTTCCCGGCGCAACGGATCGAGACCAGCCTCGAATGGGACGATCTCGTCCTTCATCCCGGAACGAGGGCCCAGGTAAGCGAGATCGAGGCGTGGATCGCCCACGGTCCGACTTTGATGGAAGAATGGGGGATGAAGCGGGTGCTTCGGCCGGGCTACCGCTGCTTGTTCTACGGTCCGCCGGGTACCGGCAAGACGATGACCGCGACCCTGATCGGCAAGGCGACCGGCCGGCCGGTCTACCGGGTCGACCTGTCGCTGGTTGTTTCCAAATATATCGGCGAGACCGAAAAGAATTTGGCGCGCGTGTTCGACGGCGCCCAGTCGCGCGGCTGGATCCTGTTCTTCGACGAGGCCGACGCCTTGTTCGGCAAGCGCGGCGAAAGCAAGGACGCGCACGACCGCTATGCCAACCAGGAAGTCTCCTTCCTGCTGCAGCGGGTCGAGACGTTCGACGGGATCGCGATCCTCGCGTCCAACCTTCGCGACAATATCGACCAGGCTTTCGCGAGGCGGTTCGAATCCGTCATCCATTTCCCGATACCGAGGCCCGAGGAAAGGATCGAACTGTGGCGCCGCGGAATCCCGTCCCAGGCTCATCTCGCCGACGATGTCGATCTCGGCGAGATCGCCAACGATCATGTGCTGACCGGCGGGGCAATCATGAACGCGGTCCGTTTTGCGGCGCTCGCCGCAGTCAACGAAGGCGGGCGGCCGATCGCCCGGAGCCACCTGCTTCACGCGATCCGGCGCGAGTTTGCGAAAGAAGGACGGGCCGCATGATCCGTCTTCCGGCGCGATGTTTAGGCTTTGCGTTTGTAGGAGGCTAGCTAATGCGGACCTCTGCCTTGATGGTGTCCAGTCGCGATACGCCGCACGCGCATCGTCCATCCTCGCAACACAGCCACAGCCTGCCCCCGCCAGGCTATGGCCTCGGCTTTGCCGACGGAGCATCCCAGCCTGGCCGGCTCCAGTTGAAGGCGCGCGTTGGCGCCGCCAACGATCCGCTTGAGCATGAGGCCGACCGGATCGCCGATGCGGTCATGAATGGCGGCTTTGCCGGCCCTGTCTCGAGGGCAGCGCCAGCGGCCGCCCAGCGAAAATGTCATCAGTGCGAGGAGAGCCTCATCCAGCGCAAATGCGCGGCCTGCGAGGAAGAAACAATTCGTCGCGCTCCGGCCGAAGCCGCGGCCGAGGCAATTGGCGGCGGCGGTTCGCCGCTTGCTCCCGCCGAGCATGCCTTCTTCTCCAGCCGGTTCGGGAGGGATTTCAGCGATGTCCGGATCCATTCCGGGACTGGCGCCGGAGCGGCCGCCCTTGGGATCGGTGCCCGCGCCTATACCCTGGGCAAGGATATCGCGTTTGCCCCGGGTGAATATTCGCCCGGCAGTCCCGCCGGACGGCGCCTCCTTGCCCATGAGCTTGCCCATGTCGCGCAGCAGCGCGGCGGCGGCGATGCCGCCACCATCCGGCGGGCGGAGCTCCAGATCTTCCCGGCGGGCGCAAGCGGGCCGCTCAGCCCCAATCAGCGACGGGCCGCGGCGTCCTGCCCGATCAATTGCGGCGGACAGGCGCCAGCCCATGCCACGCCCGCCCAGACCGCGGCTGCTGCCTCGGTCCAGGTCGGCACGCTCCACGCCATGCCCCTATCGTTTCACGCCTCTCGTGGCCCGCTGCTTGCCGGCGCTGCCGGCGCGGACGGGATTGGTGCCTCACTTCACTTCATCCGGAACAGCACGAATCCGGCCGCCGGCAATCCATGCGCGTCCTGCACGGCATGGAAGATCATCCAGATCATCGAATCCAACGAACCCTCCGACCCGCGCGGCAACAGCTTTATCGACAATGCGTCGTCCTCAACGCCATTTTACGACGACGTCTACGCCCAGGGCTCGGGCCTTCATCACGTTCCGCTCGCCAACCTCCCCGAATCCGGGAACGACATGCGAACGACGCGATCGATCTACGACACGCCCTTCCGGAACGCCTCGCGGCTGGCGCTGGTCGCCGGGCATGATTTCACGTGGCAAGCGGAATCCTGCGTGACCTGCGTCAAGCCGGGCCGGGACAAGGTGCTGGGATGCGTGACTTACGGTTTCAGGCGCACCTGGCAACCGGCCCCGGCTGTCCCGGGGGCGCCGCCGCCGGCCGCCGGGACGCCGCCTCGCGGCACCTATGGTCCGGTGCAACCGGTGGCCCCGGCATGCCTGGCTTCACCGAGCGCTCATTTCGTTCACACCTTGCAAAACGACACTTCGGTCCCCGGCTATCAGTTCGAGACATGAGCAACCTTCTGCTTCCGACGGGCCTTGCCGAAAGGCGCTCCTATCTCAAGCGCGCGGTTCGCCACGGGGAAAAGCTTCGGCCGTTGCTCGAGGTCGGCGCGCCCGTTGTGCCGCTGTGCGACTATGTCGCGGCAAACCCGGACCTTGTCTCGCGGCGTTCGGAAGCGGGTCTGGCGATCCGTTATGGAGATTTGGTTCGCTGGGACGTGTTCGTGGGCAGTGATGAGCGCATCCTGGGCCATAGCGCGAGCGGGTACCGTGAGCTGATGGAAGCACTCGGGATCGACCTTGGTGGCCATCCCTATTTCGCTGGCGACGGGTGAGATGACCAGGGCCGCGCCGCAACACCGCGAAGCTGAAGGTGCGCCGCGCGGCGATCCGCGCCAGGCCCGGCCGTCGCTGTCGCTGGCGCCGCAGTCTTACGGGATGAGCTTTGCCGATTCAGGTGCAGGGCTGAGCATTGGCCGGGCGGACGATCCGGCCGAGCATGAGGCCGACCTCATGGCCGAAAACGCGCTTGCCGGCCTTGCGCCGCTCCGCCCGGTGCGGGGAGGGCGCGGAATCCGCCGGATGTGCGCCGGCTGCGAGGAGGAAGAAAGCCGGGTCCGCCGCAAGGCGTCGGGCAGCGACCACCATGCCGGCGCGGCGGCGCCGGCGGCGGTTTCGAGATTGATTGCCCAGCCGGGGCGCTCGCTCGATCCGGCGACCCGCAATTATTTCGAGGGGCGCTTCCGCCACGATTTCGGGGGGGTTGCAGTTCATGACGGGCCTGCGGCCGATGAAGCGGCAAGGTCGATCGGGGCCAGGGCCTTTACCGCCGGCTCGAGCATCGCGTTCGCGAGGGGCGAATATGCGCCCGCGACGAACGACGGGCGCCGGCTTCTCGCCCATGAGCTGGCCCATGTCGTCCAGGGCTCGCCTGCCATCCGTCGCGAGCCCGCGAAACCCGCTCCTAATCCCGAGGACCCGCTGCCTCTCTTGCCCAAGTCGGGCGCGATTGCCGATGTGATGGCCGTCTATGCGAAGGTCGGGAAGACCGACATCAAGCAATATTTCGTCATCGATGGCAATACGATGACGGTCTACGACCATGCCGGGACGTTTCGCTCGACGTTCCACTTGGCGCGGCCGGGACTGGTCGATGCCAAGGGTTATTATCTCGGCAGCCCGTTCGACGATGTCGGCTGGACCTGGCTGATCCAGAATGCGGCCGGCAAGGTCGGAGTCCAGGGCCTGTCGCGTGAAGGCCAGCAGATCATCAAGCAGGATTCCATCGCTGGCGAATTGCTTCGGCTGATGGACACCGAGCTCAATGTCGCGGCCTGGGTCGCGAAGGACTGGGAGCGGTTCGAGAAGGAAAATGAGCGTGGCCTGACCGCGATGGCGGTGATCAATACGCCGCTGAAGAAATTGAAGGGCGGGGGCAAAGGCGGCGACGGCGGGCCGGTCCTCAACCACCAGCTTCCAGCCTGGTTCAAGGACCTCAAGATCGCCGTTGAAAAGGTGATTGCAACCGACCGCCAGGCAAACAAGGGCGACCCCAAGCTCCCCGACAAGATCTATTTCTACGGCTCGGACAAGGTCCAGGCCCAAAAAGGGCCGGATGCCTGGACGATCGAGGTCGAGAAGGGGCCCCGCGAGGCCTATCTCACCATCCTCAAGGCGAGTTGGGAGGAAGCCCCTGACAAGGAGGCTTTTGCAAAGGAGACCGCTGGCCACCTCTACAACAAGGTCAAGCTCATCGACGACGATCTCAAGCTCAAGAAGGAAGAGCAGAAGGAGATCAACGAGATCGATGGAACGGGCGAGCCCAAGAAGCAGGGGAGCAAGTGGGCCTTTGCCGTCCGTCTGAAGAAAGCGATCGAAGCCGAGCTCGCCGCCGAGAAAGCGACCGAAAAGGAAGCCAAGGACTTCCCCGACAAGCTAACGCTCGTCACCAGGTCCGACACTGCCGAGCCTTCGGCGCACCTGAAGGTCTGGGTCTATGACAATAAGGATCCGGCACCCGGAGTCACCCCGGAATTGCAGGGCGGGACCCTGCCCGGTTCTCTCTCTCCAGCGGACAAACCCGAGGATTGGGCGCCTTTGGTGCGCCGCGCGGCCGATGCGCTTCGCAAGGGGGCGGTTACGACGGTCCCAGGTGCCGGCGGCGAGGATGGGCAAGCCGGCGGCGACCCCGCGCTCCTGCCCGCTTACTCGGCCCTGATCCACCCTATCGATCTCAACCCAGACCTCACCACCGCGACTATTGCGAAGAACAAGTTCCGGATGGTGGTCGATGTCGATTCGACCCATGGCGGGAGCCTTCTCAACCGCACGACCATCCATATGGGATTGTCGATCCGCTATGCTTGGCAGATCTTCCTCCTCCCCGACACGCTCAAGGCGACGAAGGAGAGCGTGAAGGCCAAGGGCGAACCGCCCGACCGGCTCGTCGCCGATACCAACCAATATGTGCAGGAGCACCGGACCTCCCTCGGCGAACCGGTGCGCAGCTACGGTGCCGATTTCGACTGGGACCAGCAAGTGGAGATGCCGGGCTATTGGGAGGGCGACTTCTTCATCCTCGGCCTTGCCGGCATCACTTATCCCTCCGAATGGAACATGAAGCGCCAGGCGAGCCTCGCCGCTCTGCCCTTCACCATCATGAAGGCGGAGGACATGGCGGCCGCGTCGGCCGACCAGGACAATGACAAGCTAGCCGGGCTGAAAGCCGAGCTCGCCGCGGAGAAGGATGATAAGAAGAAGGAGCAGCTGAAACAGCAGATCGCCGACCTTGAATGGCGCGAGAAGAGCGGCGTTGCGGAAATCGCCCAAAAGGATTCGGCCGACACCGATAAGCTCATCAGCGCGGCCAAGCACCTAAGGCGATTCGTCGAGGACGACGAGGCCCATGAAATCAAGAAATCGGGCGGCGCCAGTTACGACCCGTTCCTCACCCGCCTGAAGAAGTTCGACAAGGACAACAAGGCCGGCCGCGAGAATCTCTACGGGGTTTACCTGCTGATCCGGGAGATCTTCGACTATCGTTACGACGATAAGACCGCGATCGACGAATATCTGAAGATCGTCGTGAAGCAGAAGGAGGACCTCGACCGGCTCGAGGTCCGGACCGGCCGGATGACCGACAACAAGAAGTTGAAGGGCGCCCCCCAATATCGCTCGGTCGCCGCGCTGGTGAAGGAAGACGACGGCAATCTCGTGCCGCTCCTGCTGATTGTCGGCCACCACGCGGACAGCGACCCCAAGCAGAACGAATATAAGATGATGATCGTCGACGTGACCTTCGATTCCAAGAAGGGCGACATGACCTATGTCGGCGACAAGAGGTCGACCGAGGAGGCAGCCACGAAGAGCGCCTTCGAGGAATTCGGCGACGACAATAAATATGGCGACGGCGAAGTCGTTTACCGCGTTCCCCAGAAGGGCTGGCGCGACAAGGTCCCGTCGCGAACCACATTGCTCGAATATCTCGGCTATGCGCTCGCGGCCTTAAGCATCGTGCTCCTGATCGCGGGCTCGATCCTGTCCGGCGGTGCGCTTGCCCCAGGGGCGGCAGCGGCCATCGGGGCGATCGTCACCGGCCTTGGAATTGCGGCAGGCGTCGCGGGCGCAGCGCTTGCGGCGCGCAACATCGACAAGCGGGTCGAAAAAGGAACGTTCGAGCTCGACGCCGAATTTGCGCTCGACGTCGTCGCGATCATCGGCGCCGCGGTCCAGGTCCTCGGAACGGTCGGCAAGGTCATGAACATGAGCCGCACGCTCGGCGCGGCCGAGCGCCTGCTTCGGGTGCAGCGCCTCGAGAAGTTTATCATGATCTACGATGCGGTCGAGCTTGGCGGCAATGTCATCCTCGTCAGCCTCAAGGTGCATGAGGATATTAAGGCGATCGACGATTTGGGCCTTCCCGAAGACCAGGCCGACGAGTTGAAGCAGCAGGTCGCGATGGAGGCGATCCAGCAGGGGGCGATGCTTGCCTATGCCTCGGCCACCAAAGCCGGCGAGCTTGCCGGCCACATCCAGGCGAAGGTCGAGAAGAGCCGCTACAAGAGCTTCCGCGAGAAAGGCTGGGTAAACGAAGCCGGCCACCCGACCGAAAGCGCTCCGCCGGTGCTTCGCCAACATATCGGCGAGCCCGGCCATCCGCCGACCAAGGCCGCGCAGGGCGACCAGGCCGGAAAGGAAGCCGCGGTGTTCGGCCTCGGGCGGGCGAAAACGCATGACAACGAGCACCAACTGACCGTGACCGAGCACGGCCGGATCATCCGTTGCTCGGAATATTGTACCGACCTTCGCCTCAAATATGGTGAGGTGCTGAGCCAGGACCCGTCGCTCCATGAACGGATGACGGAAATCGAAACCGCCGCGAAAGCGGCGGCGAAATCGGGCAACGAGACCGAGGCCGAAAATGCGGCGAAGGCCGCCGCCGGCTTCGAAGCCCAATTGAAGGAAGCCGACGATCTGAGGCTCAACCTGTTCGGGATGACCGAGAAGGAGGTGGACGAGCATCTGTCCGGGTTGAGCGATGAACATGCCCCCGATGCGCTCGAGAAAGGGAAGGTCACCGGCGGGGACAAATCAGGGCACCGGATCGACGGGCGCAAGATGCCCAAGCGCATGCGCCGGCTGATCGACGTCCTCGACATCATGCGGCCGTCCGAATTGGCGGAGCTCGGCAAGGGCGGGTGGAAGAAGGCGATGGAGCGCATCAAGAAAGTGATGGGCCACAAGATCGCCGACATCCCCGAGCTCAAGACTCATTGGGAAGAGGCGCGAAGCCATGCCCTCAACGGCAAGGAGCCCAAGGATTATACCAAGGACCAGATGATCGACCTCTACAAGAAGGCCCAGCGAAGGTTCTGGGAGAATGTGAGGAAAGACCCCAAGGCAGTCGATTTCCTCAAGGAGAGTGGCTTCGAGCTTCCCGGCGACAGCGGCGCTCCGCTCGCCGAGCTCGGGCCCGAGGGACAGAAAAAGACGTTCCGCGGGAACGTCACCAATCAGGAGCGCCGGATCAGCCTCGATCACAGTTTCGAGAAGGCGCAAGGCGATAATTACCTGCTCGCGCTCGAGGGGGATAATCTCGAGCTCATGTTCCAGAACGCGAACAGCTACCGCGAGATCGTCCAGATGCGCCACGGGATGAGGGACTGATCCGCGACAGGATGACTTGGGCCGCGACTTTGCTATCCTGGTCCCACGCTGCGGCTCGGGCGGCCATGTGATGGTAAGGGGGTTGCGCTCTTCCTCGGCGCGGCTCCGGCGGCTCAGGGAGGCGGGCATGGAAATCGGCAGTTCGGCAAGCCAGGAAGTCAATGTCCATTCGCCGGGACCGCCCAAGCGGCTGATCTTCTGCTTCGACGGCACCTGGAACACGCTC